>Ga0114999_10008510_pt1 | contig 11425 bp, 7 predicted proteins | sample ArcticOcean_MG_C_3_FD_89820 | JGI IMG/M metagenome (GOLD analysis project Ga0114999, IMG submission 89820) | Marine microbial communities from western Arctic Ocean - ArcticOcean_MG_CB8_126 | ecosystem: Environmental > Aquatic > Marine > Oceanic | place: Arctic Ocean: Canada Basin | collected...
ACCTGCTGATTACAAATCAGCTGCTCTACCAGTTGAGCTATGCCAGCATGAGTTAAACGAATAATTATGAAATGTTATGGAGGATTTGTCAATATAAAACATAAAGAGATGAGTATTTTTCTCTTTATGCAATGCTGTTTAAAGTAAAAATGGCTACAATTTCCTGATATTAACAAACTATGCAACAGCCAAAGTTACATCTGAGGAGGCAAATTCTGTCTTTTCTGGAAGTTTAATCGCATAATCCTTACTGAACTGATAATCCTGAAAAACTTCTTCCGCATTTAAAAGTTGATATTTCCCATTTTCAAGTTTATGAGTAGTGTCTTTGAGACGGTAAACATAATGACCACAGGTCCAGATATTAAATTTACGGAAATGCGTGCAGAGGCAGGTTTTGTCCTGAATAGAAATTTTATCCGGTTTATTTTCAAGTTCCTTGTTATAGGCTTCAACGTATGCACAATGTCCCTTATTGTCTAGGATATAACCGAAGGCTTCACAATTAGGCCGAATTCCGGAACCTATTCCCGGAGACTGTCGTAACATCCGCATTGGATATCCGGTTGGTGAGATATTGTTGACAACAATATCCTCTTCTACTGCTTCAAAGTAGTGATGTTTTGTACGATCAGGCAGGCCACATTCTTTAGTCACTGTAAAGCGTGTTGCGACCTGCACCGCGGAAGCGCCGGATTCAAAAAAATCTACTGCATCAGTTCCGGTAAAAACACCACCTGCTGGAATCACAGGAATATCCAGATCGTTTTCTTTTAAAAAAATTAACACATCCTGAACAATTGTTTTCAGATCATATTCCATCCAGTCGTCAGTACCGAAACCTAAGTGTCCTCCGGCCAGAGGACCTTCTACAATGATATAATCAGGAAGTCTTTTGTACTTTGCCGCCCTTTTGAGAAAAGGTCGTAAAGCTCGTGCTGAAGAGACGATGATGCCAAGCAGAACATCCCTGAATCTTGAATGATCCTTCATCAGTTCCATCGAACCTAAATGCAGTCCAGCGCTCAATGTTATCCCTTCAGCTCCGGCATCCATAGATGCCTGCAGACGTGTTTGCAGAGTATCGCGTGGATTGTTCATGGTAAGTTTCTCCATGCAATTGACAAAGACCGCGCCGTCACCCTTTTTAGCGTCCATGGTACGTCCCACATGGAGACGCTGAGCCTCCGCTAGTCTTTCCAGGTCAAACTGCACCACAGCTTTATCTGCGCTGTTGACGTTGTATTTGTATTTGCGTTGTTTTTCCTGTACAAACTTTGTTTTGAATCTCCGGTCAGAAACTGTGGGCACCATTGCATCAGAAATATGTCCGATACCCCCTAAACGCGCAGTTTCCAGAGCAAGTTCTGCTGTGGAGATATCTACTCCCATCCCTCCGACGAGAATAGGTACAAATTCCTTCCCACCGAGTTTCAAGCGAAAATCATTTAGCGCTTTGCTCATATTATTTGTCCCTCTAATTAGGGTTTGAAAATCAAATAAATTGTATATTAAGGATCACTTTAGTTTGCCATAATTGAATATCCACAGTCGACGTAGATCACTTGTCCGGTAATTCCTGAGGAAGCTTCGCTTGCTAAAAATACAGCAGTTTGTGCTACCTCACTCTGAGTAGCAGTACGTTTCATTGCTGAATGCTCACCGGCAACTCGCATCAACTCAGCAAAATCCTTAATGCCTGCAGAAGATAAGGTTCTGATTGCCCCCGGAGAAATTACATTCACCCGAATATTGTCCGGACCGACTTCTTTCGCTAGATAGCGTGAAGAAGCTTCCAGAGATGCTTTTGCTGGGCCCATCACATGATAATGCGGAACTGCTAGCATAGAGCCGATGAAACTCATGCTGAGAATACTGCCGCCACCGCGTTTTTTCATCATGGGGATAACACCTTCTGCCAGCGGTAACAAGGAAAATGCGCTAATTTCATGTGCTTTTGAATAACCGCTGCGGCTTGTGCTTGAGAAGTCTACCTGTAAATCCTTCTGGTCTGCAAAAGCTAAACTATGAATTAAAAAATCCAACTCTCCCCAATGATCGTTTAATGCTCCGATTAAAGACTGAATCGAGTCATCATTTGAAACATCACATTCCTGTATCAGGGATGCATTTACTTTATCACCAAGCTTTCTGACATTTGCCTCAAAACGACCCTTAGGATCGGTGAGATAAGTTAATGCGAGCTCTGCACCGTGTTCATGAAAATGTTCGGCAACAGCCCAAGCAATGCTACGTTGATTACCAACTCCAAGAATAACACCTCTTTTACCAGTTAAACTACCCATTTTTCTTTTCCTAGTTGTAATAATTATTTTGCTAATGATTTAAAAAACCAAAATGTTTTTTGATGTAAACTTATTCCTCACTCCTTTGAGTTCGGTTTAAATCGCCCAATAGCTTGACCTAGGCAGATTTTTTGCCCTAATTCCAACTCATTCAGTTCAACTTGTCCAGGAGGGAAAAGGCAGATGACTGTGGAACCCAGTTCAAACAGACCTACTTCTTCACCGCGCTCTAACTTAAAAGGAGTTTTCAAGACAAGCTGTTTAGCCATTGCGCCATGCCGGTTTGAAATTTGATCATGGTAACTGACCCGAATGCGTCCAACCACGGTTGCTCCAACTTTTATGAGCGCACATTCACCTTTTTCAGTTTGTATATAAGTGGTCAAACGTTCATTCCGGGCAAAGAGCTTCGGCACATGATGTACGCCAAGAGGGCTGACCGTCCATAAATCTCCCGGAATGTATGAGAACTCACGAACATCCCCTTCTACCATACTGTGAATACGGTGGTAGTTCTGTGGAGCCAAATAAATGGTAATGAATTCCCCGCCGTCATATAAACGGTCACGTTTCGAATCCAGCAGCAAGTCTGCTAAGCGATAATCCAGCCCTTTTGCCTGAATCAAGAGTCCGTCATTGATTCGTCCATATTCACCGATAAATCCATCTACAGGACTTAGTACTGCATCCAGATCCGGATCCAGCGGTCGTGCGTCAGGAAGCAACTGCCTCGTGAAGAATTCGTTGAATGTCCTGAACTCTGAAACCTGCTGAGTTGCTTCTGTCAAGTCAACACAGTAGATCCTTGAAAATATTCTTATTAACGGAGTCAGCAAAAGACGCGGCATTCGTATGTCAGCCACAAACCCGCAAAGTCTGCTAAAAAGATTGCGGGGCAAAATCCACATAAAATAATATGCCGGTGGACGTCTAAATCCCGGGAGTGACATCAACCTCCGACTGGTTCTACTTTTGATTTGTTCTGTCCCAGTAACTCCATAATATATGAACCTTCGATTGTTTCTTCTTTCATCAAAACTTCCACGATTTTGTGTAAAATATCGATATTATCACGAAGAAGTTTCTTGGCTTTCGCATCATGATATTTAATTGTTTTACGCATTTCATTATCAATTTCTGCAGCAGTATTTTCACTAAATTCACGGCCTTTACCGATATTACGTCCCAAAACGTTCTGCTGATTATCGCTCCCTAAAACGATTGGTCCAAACGTTTTACTCATACCCCAGTTGCAAATCATGTTTCTGATTGTGTCGGTTGCCTGTTGAATGTCGTTGCTTGCTCCGGTAGTAACCTCATCAAAAATTATCTCCTCAGCTGCTCGTCCACCCATGGCGATAGTGATACGGTTACTCAGGAAATCAATATCGTAAGAATGATTATCTTGTTTTGGCAAAAAGGCTGTTAGACCAAGAGCTCGTCCGCGCGGTACGATTGTTACTTTGTGAATTGGATCAGTTTTAGGGAGAAGCGCGGAAACCAGTGCATGTCCTGCTTCGTGGTATGCAGTGTTACGTTTTTCTTTTTCCGACATGACCATCGACCGGCGCTCTGTGCCCATCATCACTTTATCACGTGCCCATTCAAAATCGGCTAATTTAAGTTCTGTTTTGTTGTTACGTGCACCACCGAGAGCAGCTTCGTTGATCAGGTTTTTCAAATCTGCACCTGAAAATCCAGGAGTTCCGCGTGCGATAATGTTCATGTCAACACCCTCAGCCATCTCCACTTTTTTGGCGTGGATCTGTAAAATTTCCTCTCTGCCTTTAACATCAGGCAGAGGGATACTCACATGACGGTCAAAACGTCCGGGACGCAGAAGCGCGGGATCGAGAACATCCGGTCGGTTTGTAGCGGCGATCACGATGATCCCTTCCATTCCATCAAAGCCGTCCATTTCCACCAAAAGCTGGTTGAGTGTTTGCTCACGTTCATCATTTCCACCGCCCATTCCTGTACCGCGGCTGCCTCCGACTGCATCTATTTCATCGATGAAGATGATGCACGGTGCGTTTTGCCTGCCTTGTTCAAACATATCACGTACTCTGCTGGCACCAACACCAACAAACATTTCCACAAAATCAGAACCGCTCATACTGAAAAAAGGAACCTCAGCCTCTCCGGCAACAGCCTTTGCGAGCAAAGTTTTCCCTGTACCGGGTAATCCGGACATTAACATGCCTTTAGGGATTCTGCCTCCAAGTTTACGGAATTTTGCCGGATCACTTAGAAACTCAACCGTTTCTTTCAAATCGTCTTTTGCTTCTTCAACTCCTGCGACATCAGCAAAGGTCACTTTCATTTCATTCGGTTCCATCTTTTTGGCACGGCTTTTTCCGATGGAAAATAATCCTCCTCCTCCGGCACCTCCGCCCTGCATTTTCCGCATCAGTATCATCCATATTCCAAAAATTAAGAGGAAGGGCCCCCAATTTATCAAAATGCTTAAATACCACGGAAGACTTTTTTCAGGCACATAATTGATCGGAATTTGATACAGTCGAAGGTAGTCAATCACGCTGGGATCTTCTGCGGGAATATAGGTGCGGTAGCCCAGTCCATCCTGTGTGAAGCCCTCAATCAAGGAATCTCCGATAATTTGAGCATTGACAACGTCGCCTGTTGCAACGAGAGCTTTGAAGTCACTGTAAATCAGCTCCTGTGTGCGCGGAGAATCGCTTGACAGATTTCCACCGTCGAACATTTTTGCTAAAAAAAATGCCAGTACCAGCATACTGAGGATAATAAGGATGTTTTCTCTTTTCATACTAAAAATAGTCTTAAAAATAAAGATTGAAGTCAGCCGGATTCTGTTGCCGCGAAGTGAGCTCTACTTCAAAAAATTAAAAATTAAATTTATCAATAACCATGTTAGATTGTACATGATAGCATACATCTGCTTGTACAGTTAAGTAATTTTTTAGACACTTTTTTTCAACAGTAACCACATTTGATGAAGCAATATAAGCTATATTCACGTTTAAAAAGGTTTTCACATGAATCTTCATTAACCTTAAAATTAGGTCTTCCGGTAATTATTGCGCATTTGTTACAAACTATGATGCAGTTTGTGGACACAATAATGGCCGGACATGTCAGTTCACATGATTTGGCTGGACTGGCAATTGCGACAGCGCTTTACCATCCGGTTTTTTTGCTGATGCTGGGGATATTGATTTCACTCGGTTCGATTATCGCACAACTTTTTGGGGCAGAAAAGCAACAGGAAATAGTCACAAATGTGATACAGGGACTGTGGCTCAGCCAGGCTTTAGCATTTATCAGCATCTTGATTTTAGCTAATCTTGAACCAGTGTTGTACTGGATGGGTTATGAACAGGAGGTGATCAGGGTTACTTCGGGTTATTTGAAGGCGTTGTGCTGGGGTATGCCGCCGGTTTACGCGTTTCTTGTCTTGCGGATGTTTAGTGAAGGTATGTCCATCACTCGTCCAACCATGTATATTTCACTGATTGGCCTCGGTGTAAATATTATTTCAAACTATGCTTTGATGTTTGGGCACTTTGGTTTTCCCGCCCTGGGAGCGGTTGGTGCGGGTTGGACTACGAGTATGGTTCACTGGGTCATGTTTTTTGCGATGCTGGCTTTTTGTCTGAAAGCATCGATGTTTGAAAGCTACCGTAAATTTATTGCTTTCAGTAGACCTTCCTGGTTGTATCTGCGTGAAATTTTGAGCATTGGGATACCCAATGGTTTTGGAATAGCAGCTGAAGTAGGTCTCTTTGCGGTTGTATCATTGTTGATGGGAACATTTGGGGTGACGGCAATTGCAGGACATCAGGTTGCAATCAATATTGCTTCTGTAACTTTCATGCTACCGATGGGTCTTTCAATTGCCATTTCCATTCGGGTTGGCCAGGCAAAAGGCAGGGGTGATTATGTAGGTACACGTTATATAGGATATGCCGGCATCATACTTAGTGTTTTAATTATGGCAGTAACCGCAACTGTGTTTGTAAACTTTCCGGAAATGATTGTAGCCTTGTATTCAGATGATCCGGATGTCCGTTCACTGGCTGTTCAATTACTCTATATGGCCGCGGTTTTTCAGTTGTCTGACGGAATGCAGGTAGGTGCTCTAGGAGCATTACGCGGACTTAAAGACACTCGTGTCCCTTTTGTCACAAACGTAGTGGCATACTGGGGAGTCGGCTTGCCCACAGCATATTTGGTTGGAGTGTATTTTAACTTTGGTCCTGTGGGAATGTGGGTTGGTCTAATTGTTGGCTTGAGCATTGCTGCGGTGCTGCATAGTTGGCGTTTCCGGACTCTTACCAGACGTCTGTTAAGATATCCTGTGCCTGAAAAATCGATTGACGATCAGGTTTTATAAATGATCCCTGATTAATAAATTCCTTTTTTTAAATATCAAAAAAACAAAATAATTCTTCCACTTTGTTTGGAATCGTAATTGCAGGTGAGATTGGTGCTAAATTCCAGCTTATATTTTCCAGACCTGAATCAGGTACTTGAAAATAAGGCGCTCTTTTCTCAATTTTCATAAACAAACTTTAATAGGAAAACTATGGCAGAACAAGCCGGTGTTCTTTCAGATGTACGATTTCAGTTTCAGGATTTTTTTGGTGCCTTGAGTCTCACGAAGAGAATCACGATCTTGGTGGCCCTTGGAATAATCCTCATCGGTATGGTGAGTATGATATTTTTGGCAAACAGACCTTCCTGGGCACCATTGTATTCTAATGTAGAACCTGGGGATGCTGCAGCCATAGTTGAAAAGTTACAGGAAAATCAGATTCCTTATATGCTTGCTCCGGGCGGTAGAACCATCATGGTTGAACCGCACTTAATAGACCGGGCCCGTTTAACATTAGCAAAAGAAAAGGTATTGCCGGGCAGCGGAGTTGGTTTTCTTGATCTGTTTTCTACTCCAAGTCTGGGCGAAACAGAATTTCAGCAGGGTGTTAAATTCCGTGTTGCGCAGGAAGGGGAGCTAGCAAGGCTGATTTCCACTATTAATGTTGTTAAGTCAGCAAAAGTTTCTTTAGCAATTCCGCAAAAAACACTTTTTTCAGATAATCAGGTGGAAGCAACGGCGGCAATTGCGCTTAATCTTACTAGCAGCGGAGCCGGACGTAAACAGATTGAGACTATAGTTCACCTGGTTGCAAGTGCGGTTGAAGGTCTTTCTCCGCGAAATGTGAAAATCACGGATCAAAGCGGAACCTTGCTAAGTCGAGGATTTTCTGATGATTCTGCGGGCGGTAAAATGAATGATAATTATTCATATAAAAGCCGTTTTGAAAAGGAACTTGAAGCAAAAGTTGTTAGACAGATTGAGGAGGTCGTTGGCAAAGACCGCGTGAGGGTCAATGCTTCTGCTAACCTGCGTTTTGATCGGAGGACAATCAAGGAAGAACTAGTTGATCCTGATCAAACCAGTGTTGTAAGTGAGCAGGTGGTCGATGAATCTTCAACTGGAACTCGCTCGATTCCTGTGGGGCCAGCCGGAGTCACAACCAATCTGCCGGAAGCAACTGGCAGGGAAGCGGCAACAGTTTCAGAATTCAGCAAGAAAAATTCTACTCGTAATTTCGAAAGTAGTCGCAGGGAAATAATTCTCGAGTCCGCAGTTGGAGAAGTGGTAAACCTCAGCATATCGGTACTTCTTGATAACAAACGATCACAAATTATTGATGATAGCGGAAACTCTTTAGGACGGACAAACACTCCCTGGACTGAAGGTGAAAAAGAAACTATCGTTGGTTTGGTAAAAGCTGCAATGGGCTATAATGAGTCCCGAGGTGACAGAGTATTTGTGGGCAACATGCCTTTTGAAGCCGCACTTGAAGAAGATAAAAGCGCCGAAATTTTAGCTACACAAGTCCGGAACAAATTCATTTTGGATGTTGTGCGTTATGTCGCGCTTGGTTTGTCAATCCTGGCACTTATCATGTTGGTCATCCGACCGATGGTTCAGCGTCTGAGTTCCAAACCTGCTGACCTTGATCTTCTCATGGGAATGCCCGCAACAATTGGTGAACTGGAAGGAGAGGAACTGGAAATTCCGACCGAACGTGAGTCTGGAATTCCACCTAGAGAAAAGATTCTCGAAATGGCCAAACAGGATCCTCTCAAAACATCCGCACTCATACACACCTGGCTACGGGATCGTTCATAATGCTGATTCAGGATTCAGGCTGCAAGGGAAAATTCATACAGCAATTACCCATTTTGCGCCAAATCTTGAATTCTGGCTCCATAACAAAATAATCATCAATAAATTTTATAAGCATGTTGGATGAGAGTGAGTTCAAACCGTTTTCACTGACTGATTTCACGGTTGTCGAAACAGAGTCTGCAGGAACTGATGATTCAGCTGCTGGAAAAGCAAGTACTGAAGAAGGCCTAAATAGTGAGGAGCAGAAAATAGAAGCCCGACTTGCCTCCTTCAAACCACTTACTTTTGACATTGAAGGAGATTCCGCGGACTTTGTCGCGGCAGTTTCCGCTGATGCTGAAAGTGGAAAGACGGATGCAGAAAAAATTCAACTCTCAAAAGGTTTCAAAAATGTTGAGTTTTTTCGGGAAAACAGCCTTTTGACAAATGCAGAGGATTTTGCGGAATCGATCAGATCAGGTGCGAAACTTTACAAAACGCAACTCATCTCAAAAATTGAAGAACAGGCAAGTGATACAGAGCGTATCTACCAGCAAACTATTTCAGAAAATCAAGAGGCAGAAAAGGAAAGGAAAAATCTGCTTTCTTCAACTGAAGAAAAAGTAGAAGAAATAAAAAGCAAGGCTTATCAGTCAGGTTTAGAAAGTGGAATTCAGCAGGGAATTCAGCAGCGTTATGATGAAGCGGCACCATTGGTAAGCCAGATAAGTTCTGTATTGGCGCAATTGAATTCATTAAGGCAGGTTGTCCGGTTTCAAGCAGAAGAAGAGTTGGTGAAGTTAGCTCTGCAAATTGCTAAAAATGTTGTTGCAAAAGAAATAAAACTGAATAACTCTGTTATCAAGAACATAGTTCAGGCTGCTCTACAAGAAACAGAAGTGCAGGGAAAGATTTATTTGTTTTTGCATCCCGATGACTACGAATTTCTGGTCGACAGTAAAAGCGATCTGGAGCGTTATTTAAGTGATGAACAAAGCCTGGTGCTTCGGAAAAATCCGGAAATGAAAGCTGGTTCTATTTATGTAGAGTCTGATGAAGAAATAATCAGTAGATCCATTGAAGGCCAGTTCGATAAGCTTGAAGAATCTTTGACTGAACAGATAGAAAATCGACATTCACATTTAACTGAAGTAGATATTGACTCGCATGATTTTTCTATAGAATCCTTATCAAACAAGGCTGATGTTGAAACTGATTCTCTTGATTCAAGTCAAACTGAGAGCGTGCAACAGTTATCGCCACCGACCACAACAGAAACAAGCCCTGAAACTGCGGAGCCAGGAAATCAAACAGCCCATGAGGAACCTCTTCCGGAAACAGCATCAGCAGAATCTGAAACTCAACAACTCAAAACAGCAAGCGCCGAGACAGATGAAACTGCGTTAGAAACAACTAGCGGCGAATTAGTGGAACCGGAACAGGGTACGGAATCTGTTGAAAGTGCAGACTCATCTTCGGAAACTAATGTAGATGACTCTGCTGAGTGAAAAGTCTGCAGGAAAAAATAGATCAGCAGCAATCAATTAGAAGAGCAGTATTCAGAAATTTTCAGGTAGTAATTTATAATTTTAAATCCACAAAACTTAACTTAACTAAGCCTTATTATTTTCATGTCAGCTGATTCATCAACTGCGGAATTACCGGTATACTCTAATCTTGAAACGTATATTAGCGGTATTGAAAAGCTTCCGGTACTACGTAAAGAAGGCCGTGTGATGCAGGTGATTGGACACATGGTAGAAGCCACAAATCCGGGTTGTTCTGTAGGAGGGATGTGCCAAATATTTAATCCTGCGACAAATAAATCTGTGCCTGCGGAAGTCGTCGGGTTCCGGAAAGACCGGATGCTGGTAATGCCGTTGCACAATGCACATGGAATCGGACCAAAATGCAGAGTTGTTCCGGAAGACCGACCGGCAATGGTTCCGGTAGGAGAGGGATTGTTGGGACGGGTTTTCGATCCGTTGATGCGCCCGCTGGACGGTCTTGGTGAACTGGCAACCTCTACGGAGGTTCCCTTATATCCGGAAGTCGTAAACCCACTGAAACGTGAACGCATCAAAGATCCATTGGATGTTGGAGTAAGATCTATTAACTCCAGTCTGACTTGCGGCCGTGGACAGCGTATCGGAATAATGGCTGGTTCTGGAGTTGGAAAATCAGTGCTGCTCGGCATGATGGCACGTTACACTGACGCTGACATTAATGTCATTTCCTTAGTAGGAGAACGTGGGAAGGAGGTGCGGGAATTTATCGAAGACAATTTGGGGGAAGAAGGAATGCGGCGCTCGGTCGTTGTCGTTGCAACATCTGATCAACCGCCTCTGCTGAGAATGCGTGGGGCTTATGTGGCCACCTCAATTGCTGAGCATTTCCGTAACCAGGGAAAGGATGTTCTGCTATCAATGGATTCTCTCACACGTTTTGCAATGGCTCAGCGTGAAATTGGTTTGGCAGCAGGAGAACCTCCGACAACTAAAGGTTATCCACCTTCCGTATTTGCTTTGTTGCCGAGCTTACTGGAACGTGCAGGTACGCATGATGGACCTGGTTCGATAACCGGATTTTACACAGTACTCGTGGAAGGCGATGACGCAAGCGATCCGATTGCAGACGCAATCCGTGCAATTGTTGACGGACATATTATTCTCAGCCGCAGTATTGCGGAAAAGGGGACTTTCCCCGCAGTTGATTTGCTCTCTTCAACCAGCAGGGTTATGGTAAACGTAGTTGGCGAGACCCACCTTGAATTAAGCCAGATTTTACGCCGCACTTTAGCTACTTACCGTGAAGCGGAAGATTTGATCAATATCGGTGCGTATGTTCAGGGAAGTAATCCGGAAATTGACTACGCTATATCTAAATATCCATTAATTCAAAAATTCATTCAGCAGGGAATGAACGAACATACTGCTTTGAGTGAGTGTGTTGACCGACT
>Ga0114999_10008511_pt1 | contig 11423 bp, 9 predicted proteins | sample ArcticOcean_MG_C_3_FD_89820 | JGI IMG/M metagenome (GOLD analysis project Ga0114999, IMG submission 89820) | Marine microbial communities from western Arctic Ocean - ArcticOcean_MG_CB8_126 | ecosystem: Environmental > Aquatic > Marine > Oceanic | place: Arctic Ocean: Canada Basin | collected...
GAATTCATATTGGGCGGCTTGTTCGCTCCTACTCTGGCAACATTTATTTGGTTGAGTGTTTTTGGGGGAACCGCCCTCTATCTGGAAGAAACCCAGGGAGCCTCTATTTCTGCCGCTGTTTCAGCCAATATCAGCACTTCCCTTTTCAAAACGCTCGCCTACCTTCCTCTGGACCAGATCACCACAGCACTATCCACTCTGGTAATTGTAACGTTTTTTGTGACTTCTTCCGACTCAGCGAGTCTGGTTATTGATATATTGACTGCCGGAGGCGATCAGGACCCGCCAAAAAATCAAAGAATATTCTGGGCTGTAACCGAAGGGGTAATCGCATCTATTCTATTATTGGCAGGGGGTTTAAATGTGTTACAAACTGTCGCAATCGCTTCAGGGCTTCCTTTTGCTTTAATAATGGTAGGGATGTGCTTTGCCTTGTTTAAGGAATTGCGAAATGAATTTTGACAGCAGAATTATCTTTACCCATATTTCCAAATCATCCTAACTATAATAGTGGGTTGATCGTTTGCGGTTTTTTTCCAGACAAAAGGTAACCAAAGCGACCAAAGAAAGGTTGCGATAACTATCTGAATAGGAAAAGTCCGTTTAAAAAAGTCCAAAGATTGAAAGTTTCCTCTCAAAAAGACTTTCATTCACAGGAAATTGGGTAAATGTTACAATTTTTTAGACCCTAATCGACATGTTACATTATCGGGCGAATTTCTTACTAATTAATAACGGTCCAGTCACAATTTCGTCAATTTTCCTGGACAATGTGGTTTAAAACCAGGAGTCACCGAATTCATTGATTTATAATATCGTTTAATGATAAGCTCGGGAAAGCATTATCGCCTGTCCCCAACAAACGCCCCTTTTACATGGCCCCCGACAAATTTATACTCGCCGTTTTGGTTTCAGGACAAGGTTCTAATCTGCAGGCCATTATCGACAGTATTGAAAAAAATGATCTGTCGGCTGAAATTGCACTGGTAGTCAGCAATGTGAAAGATACCTATGCCTTGGAACGGGCGCACAAACAGGGTCTTGAGGTTCTTTTCCTGGACCCCAAATCTTATCCAGACCGAAACGGCTACGAACAGGCCTTGGTGGAACGGATCCAATCCAAATCCGTCAATTTGATTTGTCTCGCCGGATTCATGCGGGTTCTGGGCAAACATTTTATCGAAACTTTTTCAGGTCGAATCATTAATATTCACCCTTCTTTACTTCCCGCGTTTCCCGGATTGAATGTTCAAAAACGGGCCTTGGAACATGGAGCCCGGTTTTCAGGGTGCACGGTACACTATGTCAACGAGGAAGTGGATGGCGGCCCCATCATTCTGCAAGGGGTGGTTCCCATTTATGACGACGATGATGAGGCTTCCCTTTCCGAGAGGATTCTTGAACAGGAACACATCATTTATCCCGAAGCCATCCGCTTGGTCATTGAAGACAGGCTGACCCTTTCAGGCCGAAGGGTCCTGCACAACAAATAGAGAGAAAATCCCCTTGAACCTCCGAATTTTAATATTGTTTACCCTACTGATCCTGCCGGCGGGGACCCTCTTTGCGGAGACTTCCGAACAGCAAGCACTGGATGCCATTCAACGGCAGTATGAGAAGGTTTCAACTTTTGAGGCAGATTTCACCCAGAGGTCTTACGTCAAAATGATGAACCAGACCCAGAGCGTCAAGGGCACAGTAAAAATTAAGAAACCTGGAAAAATGAAATGGGTCTATGGAGCTCCGGACACTCAAATCCTGATCAGCGATGGCAAGAACCTTTGGCTTTATGTCCCTGAAGAAGAGCAAGCCACCAGGGTCCCGGTGGAAAGCATTTACTCTTCCAACACACCGGCCCTTTTTCTGGCAGGAAAAGGAAAGCTGACCCAATCCTTTAACGTTGAAAGCGTGAGTGAGGAAAACAAGAATATTCTTGTCACTCTCGTCCCTAAAAATGACGATCAAGGCCTGGCAAGACTGATCCTTCACGCTGACAAGAAAAACTACCAAATTACCGGATCGACCGTGTATGATAAATTAGGAAACAAAACAGAAATTCGATTCAGCCAAATTCGGATAAATCGGGAAATCCCGGAAGAACAATTCCAACTCAAGACTCCACCCGGGGTAGAGATTTTGGATTACACACAAACCCCTTGAACCTATATGTTTGAACTTTCAATATTTTCTCTGGATATGATCCTCGGTTTTGGGATCAAAATGCTGGCTTTTCTGGGAGGTTTGGCCGCCCTCATCTTCGTCCATGAGCTGGGGCATTTTCTGGTCGCCCGAAAAGTGGGCGTTGTGGTAGAAAAGTTTTCTCTCGGTTTTGGCCCTAAAATCCTGAGTTTTACGCGGGGAGATACCGAATACCTTCTTTCCTGGATTCCCCTTGGCGGTTACGTGAAAATGAAAGGGGAAGAAGTCGGAGAGGAATCCGCAGATGAAAAGGGGTCATTTTATGCCGCTCCGGTTCTGGACCGGTTGGCCATTGCATTTGCGGGTCCGCTATTCAATATCCTGTTCGCCATCGCCATATATTATTGCGTTTATCTGGTAGGGGTTCCGGCACTATCTCCCATAGTCGGCACCGTTAAGGATGAGTCTCCTGCCTTGGTAGCAGGACTTCAAACGGGCGACCGTATTTTAGCGATCGGTGACAAAAAAATAATTTATTGGGAACAGCTCCAGAAAATCGTCCATGTATCTCCAGGCCGTTCTTTGGATTTCCAGGTAGAAAGAAGCTCCGGAAACATCGTCTATCTCCCCATCACCCCAGTCTCCGAGCAAATCACCGATCTTTTTGGTGATAAAGAAGACGTTGGCCTGATCGGAATCACTCCGCTGGTACGAAATATCGTATATGTTAAAGGAGGCACTCCCGCTGACCGGGCAGGAATCCAGGAAGGCGACATCCTGCTCTCGGTGGATAGTACGACTATTTTTGGTTGGGGGGACCTGAAGAAAGCGGCCATAGACAAGCCCGGTCAAGAACTGGCATTTAGAATCCTCAGAAATGAGACAGAAATCATCACAGCGCTGACCCCAGTAGCCAAAGTCGTCAAGGACATTAAAGGCAAAAGCGTAGAAATCGGTCTGCTCGGCATCGGCATGGCTGGGGAAATGGTAAAGGAAAAATATGGCATTTTTGGAGCTTTAAAAAGAGCCGTTGATGAAACAAGGCGACTGGTTTATCTGATCGCCGTTAGCATAAAAAAAATGATTACGGGATCCATCCCCGCCGACTCCATCGGAGGTCCCATCCTGATTTTTCAAATTTATGGGGAGCAGGCGGAACAAGGCTTCAGCGAGCTCATCCGCTTGACCGCACTTTTGAGCATTAACCTGGGCCTGCTCAACCTTCTGCCAATTCCAGTTCTGGATGGAGGCCATATTTTCTTTTTCCTGGTAGAGCTTCTCAAAGGAAAACCCATTAGCGAAAGGAACCGGGAACGGGCTCAACAGGTCGGCCTCTTCATGTTGCTCGGTCTCATGGTGTTCGCATTTTACAATGACATTATGCGAATCATTACCTGAACCCCAAATAACTTCTATTATGCAAAATATTGAGAGCCGTATCCGGGATCTCAAGGAAGCCGCAGAGAAATTATCCATAAGGATTGAAGTCGCTAATCTCAATGATCAAGAATTCTCCGTACAAAGTGGCTACTGCAAACTCAATGGCGAGGACCTTATTATCCTGGATAAAAACCTGCCAGAAGAAGAACATATGATCGTTATTTTGAATACCCTGAAAAAGTTTGACCTGGACAATATCTATGTCGCTGACTGGATACGAGAAAAAATCGCAGCCGACAAAACTGCTGGAGCCCAATCATGACCCTTCTTAACAATATTCTCCCAGAACAACGCCGGGGAAAACTCAAGGCACTTCTGGAGACTGGTAAAATCGTTCGGGTGCTTGAAGCCCATAATGGATTGAGCGGCATCATCGCTAATATGGCTGAAGTGACTGGGGAATCGGATGGGCAAGCCGTTGTCCGGCAGTTTGATGCCATCTGGGAAAGCAGTCTCACCGACTCAGCTTCGAAAGGCCACCCCGATATCGAGGTCGTTACCTTTGACTCCCGGCTTCAGTCCATCAACGAAATCCTTGCTGTGACCGACAAACCCATGATCGTTGACGGCGATACGGGAGGGGACGCAAACGCCTTCGAATATACCGTCTCCAAGCTTGAGCGGGCCGGTGTGTCTGCGGTTATTATAGAAGACAAAGTTTTTCCCAAACGCAACAGCCTGGAGGCCGGCGTCCAGCAAAACCTTCAGGAACCGGAAGTCTTTGCCCAGAAAATCCGGCGGGGAAAAAGCATTCAGAAAAGCAGTGAGTTTATGATCATCGCCCGCATTGAAAGCCTGATTGCCGGAAAATCCATGGAAGATGCGCTGAGCAGGGCCAGGAAATATCTTCAAGCCGGAGTCGATGGAATCATGATCCACTCCAAGTCCAAAAATCCAGACGAAATCCTGGAGTTTGCAGAAAAATATCAGGTTGTTTTGAATGATCTCAATCTAAAAAAACCGCTGGTGTGCGTGCCCACCACTTACAACAAGATCACCGAGGATGAACTGAGTTCTGCCGGATTCAACATCATTATTTACGCCAATCACCTTTTACGCAGTGCCTACCTGGCGATGATGGAAACCGCAAAGACCCTCCTTCGCAACCAGAGGTCTTTGGAAGCTGATCCCTTATGCGCTCCTGTCCGGGAGATTTTTAAAACCGTAGGATTTTTGGACGTCAAGGAAAAAGACCAGCAGGATGAACAAACCAGCAATATTCCGGTGATCATTCCTGCCGCCGGGGAAGACCCCGTCTTCAAGGAAATTTTGAATGGCAAGCCCAAGGCCATGCTGGAAATTGGTGGCAAAACCCTTATCGATCACCAGATTCAAAGCCTCAGCAACGCCAACCTCGCGGACATCACACTCGTCGCGGGATATAGTAAGGACAACCTGCATGCAGAGGGCATTAATATTCTGGAAAATCCCAACTACCAGAAAGGGTCCCTGCTCAATTCCTTGCTGATTGCGAAGGAGAAAATGACCAATGGATTTATTATGCTGTACGCAGACATCCTCATGGAAGACCATATCCTCAAAAAGCTTATGGAGTGCAAGGAAGATATTGTACTGGTCGCCGATAATTCAACCCAATATCACCAGCCAGAGGAGGGAAACATCCTCGATTATATTATCAGCAAGAACCACTACAAGCCTGCCCGCCGGGAGATCCGCTTCATCAGTGAAAATGTGGTAGCAAATATTGGCAACAAGATAAATCCAGAAACCGCAACTCACGAGTTCATAGGGCTTGCCCGATTCAGCAAAACTGGTGCTGAGCAATTTCTCGAAACCTATAGCGATGTGGTCAACAATTTCACCGGCCGGTTTCAGGAGTCTGAGGATATCTCCAAACTGAATTTCACAGACCTCATTCAGGAAATGATCGACCGGGGCTTCGCCGTCCACTATATGGAAATCCATAAAGGCTGGCTGGAAATTCACAATGCGGATCATATTGCCCTTGCTCAAAAATCTTTTACCGCATAAAATCTTCCTTCCTCTTTACCAGCATTAACCAGCGGGGAAAATATCAGCATATACATTTTTTTAACTTTTCTGTCCCTCTTTACCAGTATTAACTAGCGGGAAAAGTATCGGCGTATGCATTTTTCAAAACTTTTTATTCCAACATTAAAAGAATCTCCCGCTGACGCAGAAGTTATCAGCCACAAGCTCATGGTACGTGCGGGGATGATCCGTCAACTTGCATCGGGAATTTACTCCATCCTTCCGCTGGGACTCCGGGTTTTAAGGAAAGTGGAACAAATCATCCGCGAAGAAATGAATCAAATTGGCGGACAGGAAGTTTTTCTACCTAGCATTCAACCCGCCGAATTGTGGGTGGAAAGTAAACGGTGGGATTTTTACGGCAAGGAATTATTGCGCATTAAAGACCGGCATGGACGGGAGTTCTGCTACGGCCCCACCCATGAGGAGGTCATCACCGATATCGTGAGAAGGGAAATCAAATCCTATCGCCAGCTCCCCATTTTGCTGTACCAGATTCAAACCAAGTTCCGCGATGAAGTCCGGCCCCGGTTCGGCATCATGCGCGGACGGGAATTCATGATGAAGGATGCTTACAGCTTTCACTCTGATGAAAAAGACACCCAACACACCTATCACCAGATGGCAAAGGCCTATACAAAAATTTTCGACCGATGCGGACTGAAGTTCAAACAGGTTCAGGCCGACTCGGGGACCATTGGCGGGAGCTTTTCGCATGAGTTTGCGGTGCTCGCAGATTCCGGAGAAGATGAAATTGGTTTCTGCGAAACATGCGACTTTGCCTCAAATCTGGAGATGGCAGAATCAAAACCGCCTTCCCCCTCCGCACCTCCTTCCACACCACAGGATCTGAAAGAGGTGGAGACACCTGGGAAAAAATCGGTAAAGGAAGTAGCTGGATTCCTGAACCTTCCTGCTCAACAAATCGTCAAAACCATTCTACTTGAAAATGAGAATGGACTGGTAACAGGACTGGTTCGCGGCGACCATGAAATCAATCTCGTCAAAATGAAAAACCTGATCGGTTGCGAGTGGCTACAACCGGCGGGAGAAAAAACCTTTTCCAAACACCCCGAACTGCATCGCGGATATATCGGACCCGTGGGGCTCGATCTTCCAGTTTATGCTGACCACGAAATTTCCGTGCTACATGATTTTGTAACCGGAGCCAACAAACCTTCCACCCATTTCACCGGCATTCAAGTCCAGCGGGATCTAAAAATAGAAAAATTCGGCGATATCAGGACAGTCCAAGCCAAAGACCCCTGCCCGCGTTGCGAAGATGGAAAGTATCAAGTTAAACGCGGAATCGAAGTCGGCCACATTTTCATTCTTGGCACCAAATATTCTTCGGCTATGAAGGCCGTTTTTCTGGACCAGCACGGCAAGGAAAATGCACTGGTTATGGGGTGCTATGGAATCGGGGTCGGGCGCACCGCCGCCGCCGCCATCGAACAAAATAATGATGAGAGAGGAATTATCTGGCCTCGAAACCTGGCTCCCTTTCAAGTCATTATCATTCCGGTTAATTATTCCAATAGCGATTTGAAAAATGCCTGCGACACCCTATACAACCGGCTTCAGGAAACAGGCATCGAAACCCTTCTTGATGACAGGTCGGACCGGCTGGGTGGCAAACTGAAAGATGCCGACCTCATGGGCATTCCCCTGCAAATCATTATTGGCCCCAAAAGTCTTTCAGCCGGGCAGGTCGAGATCAAAATCCGCAAAACCAATGAGTCCAGCCTGCATCCCTACCCCCAGGTCATTGAAGATATCCCAAGTATTTTAAAAGACTTATAGGAAAACAAGTCGTCTTTAAGGCTTCCCAGTTTTCCCTTGAAATCAGACCTCAAGTTCTTGTACAATCCGGGTGATAATTGCAGGTCCTGCATCGTGGGCTTTGAGCCCACTTTTTTTTTACTTTTTTCAGGTAAATGCGGTGGAGAACCTCCGCTGGCAACTAGCAATATCTTTATTTTACCCTTGTAGGGCATGAAGGCAAATGAAGAGATACCACGCCCTCCCACGGGAGTGGGAGGTTTAGATGGCAAAAATCCCGATTGCCCAATCGGTCATGGATTTGATAGAGCCCGTCCTTGAAGCAGAAGGATTGGAACTGGTTGATGTTGAATATAAAAAAGAAGGGCCTAACTGGGTTCTAAGAATATTTATCGACAAAGAAGGAGGTGTCACCGTTGCTGACTGCCAGAAGGTCAGCCACTTGACTGGTGATCTCATTGATGTCGAGGAAACCATCAAAATCCCCTTTAATCTGGAAGTCTCATCCCCCGGCTTGGACCGGTCTCTTAAACGGGAAAAAGATTTTTTGAAATTCAAGGGAAAGCGGATTCGCCTTCACAGCCTTTCCCCGATTGATAACAAAAGAAAGTTTACCGGCATCCTGGCTGATTTTAAAGATCAAATCATATTTATAGATTTGGATGGAAAGCCTTTTGAAATTCCGTTGAGCCAAGTGGCCAAAGCAAACTTAGTTATTGAAATTTAGGATAAGCACCATGAGCATGGAAACAATCAGCATTCTGGAACAGATAAGTCGAGATAAGGGAATCGACAAGGACATCCTGATTGACGCCTTGAAATCTGCAGTCGAGGTTGCCGCACGTAAAAGGTATCCTGCGGCCACTGAGTTGCAAAGCGAATTCAATGAGGCCACCGGTGAAGTTGAAATTTACCTGGAAAAAAAGGTAGTTGAAACCGTCGATCTGGCGGATGAACAAATCAGCCTGGAGGACGCTTCGGCATTTTCCGAGGATGTCCAGATCGGAGACCAGGTTCTGGTCCAGCAGCTTATGGGAGATTATGGGCGCACTGCGGCCCAGCTTGCCAAGCAGGTGATCATACAAAAAGTCCGCGAAGCGGAAATAGACCTGATTTATAACGAATACATCGGTAGAAAAGGAGAATTGATCAACGGAATGGTTCACAGGATGGAACATGGGGACCTTGTCGTTGACCTGGGAAAAGCAGAAGGCGTTCTGCCGCGACGGGAACAGGTTTTCCGGGAAAGTTTCAATCGTGGAGAACGGATTCGGGCTTATATCCTGGATGTCCGGAAAACACCCAAGCATGCGTTGGTAATCCTTTCCCGCACCCATATCGGGTTGATCAAATGTTTATTCGAGATGGAGGTTCCCGAAATCAGCGAGGGAATGGTGGAAATCATGGGAGTGGTTCGGGAACCCAATGGTCGTACCAAAATTGCAGTGAGAACCAACGACCGGGAAATTGACGCAGTCGGCGCCTGTGTTGGTATGCGCGGAATGAGGGTCCAGTCCATTGTCCAGGAACTGCGTGGAGAAAAAATAGATATCGTCGAATTCTCCGAAGACCCGGAAACCTATATCAAAAACGCCTTGAGTCCGGCCAAGGTCGCTAGAATTGTTCTCAATCCTGAAGACAAACAAATGACGATCATCGTGGCCGAAGACCAAATGTCCCTGGCCATTGGAAAAAAAGGACAAAATGTGCGACTGGCCGCCAAGCTTGTTCGTTGGAAAGTAGATATCAAAGGCCCATCTGAAGGTTCGGGACTGGGTGCAGAGCATGCCTTTTTAACCTCAGGCAAAACATCCACCGTGGATTTTCTGGATGACATTAAAAATACCAAAGGTTTGGGTGAAAAAGTGATGACCCTCCTTTTCAATGAGAACGTTGTCACCTATGAGGAGGCAATGAAGCGGGGAATAAAAGGTTTGGTCCTGTTACCGGGCATTGGTCCTAAGAAGGCCGAAGCCCTGATGAATTTGGTGGAACCCCATATGAAGGAAGTAGAACTGGCACAGGAATCGGCTGAAAAGGAAACCCCTAAAGCATCCGAGCCGGATGAGACGGTACCAGAAACCATCGAAAGTGAACCTGTCGCGGACGAACCGGCTGAGGAGGAAGAAACCTCTGAGGAGGAGGAGGAAGAAATCCCGATACAGGAATTAAAAGGAGTACCTCCTGAGGTCCTGCAAACTCTTATCAGTAACGGATTTGAAACTTTGGCCGAGCTTTCTGTTACCCCACTGGATGAGTTGCTCTCCATGGAAGGTATTGATGAGAAGATTGGCCGATCCATTCTGGAACAGGTCAAACAACGTCTGGAGAATATTGAAAATGCTTAAAATTCAAACCCTATCGGTCTCACTCTATCGAGACCAGAAAACTTTTCTCAAACCCGTGGACGGCTTATCGACTCCGGGTCATAAGAAAATGTTGTCTCATAACAGGAGGAAATTTGGCTAAGATTCGCATCAACAAACTGGCCTTGGAACTCAATATTCAGAATGATCAGATCATTGAGGCCCTGCAGAAACATGATATCGTTGTAAAAAACCATATGAGTTCCATTGATGGGGAAGCCACGGAATATATCCGCGACCTCTTTGCGCCCAAAATCGCTCCGAAAAAAGTGGCGAAAAAAGCCAAGGCGAAAATAAAAATCAAGGTTCCCTCCAAGGTAAAGGTCACAACCGCCAAAACCCAGGCTAAATCTACCGCCGCCAAAAAAGCCGCAAAAAAATCAGCCGGCAAAGCCGAAAAAGCCTCAACCCCAAAAGCCAAGGCGCCGGCCAAAGGAGAAAAAGCCAAGAAAGCACCGGAAGGTAAAATAGTAAAAAAACTCGGCCTCAAAATAATCAAAAAAGAAGAGAAACCTAAGCCTGTCGAGAAAAAACCAGCCCCGGCCCAAAAAGTTAAGCCCCCAGTTGCGAAAGTTAAACCCCCTGAGGTAACATTACCCCCCGTTGCTCCCACACCAACCCCAGAACCTAGCGTAGAAGAAGAAAAATTTGAACTGGTTCAAATTGGCGAAAACATTCCGGTACGGGAACTGGCAGAAAAATTGAAATGTGCTCCGAATGGAATCATTAAGGAATTAATGGTTTTTGGAATCCTGGCCAATATCAACCAAACTCTAAACTTTGACCTTGCCAGCAAGGTGGCAGATAAACTTGGGTTCGAGGTTGAACTTTTTATTGAAAAATCTGATCTGGATTTCACCGAAGAGGAACAGGACAACACCAAAGACCATGTTCCCAGAGCTCCGATTGTGACCATCATGGGCCATGTCGATCACGGCAAGACCTCCCTTCTGGATGCCATCCGCAAAACTGAGGTAACCAAGTTTGAGGCCGGTGGAATCACTCAGCATATTGGTGCCTACCAAGCCCACATCAAGGGATCGCCCATCACTTTTCTCGACACACCGGGACACGAAGCCTTCACAGCCATGAGGGCCAGGGGTGCACAGGTGACAGATATTGTCGTTCTGGTTGTGGCCGCCGATGACGGAATCAAACCGCAAACCAAGGAAGCGATTCACCACGCCGAAGCGGCGGGTGTTCCGATTCTTGTCGCTATCAACAAGATTGACAAACCGGACGCAAAACCCGATGAGGTCAAAAAAGCATTGGCCGACCTGGGCCTCCTGCCTGAAGATTGGGGCGGACAAACAATTTACGTGGAAGTCTCGGCGCTAAAGGGAACCGGCATTGACAACCTCCTTGAAAACCTGCTCCTGCAAGCAGAAATCATGGAACTGAAAGCAAACCCGTCGCTCCGCGGCAAAGGAGTAGTGATCGAATCCAAACTGGATAAAGGGCGCGGACCTCTCGCCACCCTGGTTGTCCAAAGCGGCACCTTGAGAGTCGGCGAACCTTTCATCGTTGGTTGCTATTTTGGCAAGGTTCGAGCGCTTATTGATGACAAAGGCAAAAAAATTAAAAAGGCCATCCCATCAGCTCCTGTAGAGGTTGTAGGTTTGCCGGATGTTCCACAACCCGGTGACCACTTCATTGTAGTTCGGGACGAGAAAAAAGCCCGGC
>Ga0114999_10008512_pt1 | contig 11423 bp, 15 predicted proteins | sample ArcticOcean_MG_C_3_FD_89820 | JGI IMG/M metagenome (GOLD analysis project Ga0114999, IMG submission 89820) | Marine microbial communities from western Arctic Ocean - ArcticOcean_MG_CB8_126 | ecosystem: Environmental > Aquatic > Marine > Oceanic | place: Arctic Ocean: Canada Basin | collected...
AGAGGTTTCGGTGTCTGGTACACGCTAGCGGGCTTTACAGGCGCAGCCAGAGGGGGCACTATCGCGTGAATCGGCGGTCAACGTTCCGGTGCGAGGAGGCTTGCTCATGGCGACAGAAAACAAGACAGCGGTGAAAGTATTCACGTTCTTGGATGACGAGATCCGTGCTGGTACGGGGGACATCATCCTGCCCGGAGGTGAGCAGCTCTCAGGCGTGGTGAAGCGTTATGCAGTGGGCGGCGAAAACCGCATGCACACGCACCCCACGGAGGATCACACGTTCTACATCCTGCAGGGCCAAGGTACATTCCACTTCGAAAAGGACGAGAACGCAGTTATCGCCAAACAGTACGACGCGGTCTTCCTGCCCAAGGGCTCAGGCTACTGGTTTGAGAGTTCAGGCGAGGAGAAGCTCATCATCCTCAGGACCGGCACGCAGACCGGGTCCGATCGCATCATCGAAGGTCGCCCGGTCCACAGCCAGCGCACGCCTGAGACCGGTGTGTACGTTCAACCTCGCGAACTGCCTTTCTAGAGCCACTGCGTCGACCGATGGGAAACGAAAGGGCGGCCAGTTGGCCGCCTTCTCTGCTGTCAGGCCTTAGCGCGCAGCATCCAGCGTGTGCGCGAGATACCCGCGAACAGCGAGCCGATGACGATCAGCACGCAGGCGGCGGCAATCCACTCGGGCCATATGAACCACCGAGCGACCGCCACGACGAGGTGGAGCAGCACGGAGATAGGCCCCCTGCGGCCCACGGGCCCGCTACGCAACCCAGCACCTCGATCGAAATCGTAGGCTGGCGGACGCCACGGTATCGGTGGGGTTCTCGAACCGCACAGGCGTGGTGGTAGCCTACTCGCCATCACGCCCGTGCCGGCAGGAGCGAATATCATGGCTGACCAGGAAGTACCCCTAGAACGTTTCGGTCGGTGCGCGTTACTCGCGTGGCAGCATGCGGTCAAGGCACGGAACGAAGCGCCGGAGGAGCGCAGGCGTCCAGCGATTATGACTGGCCACGTGCTGCTGGGCGTGCTGGTGGAGCCTACGTGCGCCGGGGGGCTCATCCTCCGCAAGATGGGCCTCGACCTCCAACTGGCCATCGACACGACCAAGTTCATGCTGTTCTACGGACGCAAGCCTGCGGAAGGAGCAGGCGAGATCGTCGATTGGCAGAACGAGCCCCACACGCCACAGGCGCTGCGAACGATTGAATATTCGCTCGACGAGGCCAACTTGTTCCACCCGGGGTACCCGATAGGCACCGAGCATCTGCTTCTGGGGCTGCTGCGTACCACAGACGGCATGGGAGTTAGCGTGCTCGAGCACTTCGGTATCACGCACGCCGCCGCACGCATCGCTCGCGATACCTTCTGGGAACGGCTCAAGCTAGCGGAGGGCTAGCGCTGAACCGCGGGCGACCCTAGACCTTGGGCACCGCGTCGTTCATGAAGCGCTCAGCGAGTTCCAGGTGCTGACTGACCTCGGTGAGACCTCCCCTGCCCGTGTTGACGATCAGATGGCTCGCGCCGAGATTTTGCCACCCTTGGGCACGTTCGATCCAATCTTCAGGGCTGCCGGTGACCACCGAGACGCGTCCCTGGACGGCGACCGCGTTCGCGTCGCGTCCTGCTGCCACCGATGACTCTTTGATCAACGCAATCTGCGTGCTGACATCGGGCCCGGCGCTGCCAAGAGCGACCCAGCCGTCGGCTAAACGCCCGATCCGCTCAAGCGGCTTGGGGCCGTGGCCACCGCCCATGAAAACCGGGATGGGCTGCTGCACGGGCAAGAGCATGAGCCCTCCGCTCTCGATGTCATGCCATTTGCCATGGAACGACAGCTCGCGCTGGGTCCAAAGCAGACGCATCAACTCGATCTGCTCCTCGACCCGCGCACCACGTGTGTGATAGTCCGTGCCCATGCTCGCTGCCTCGTCGGCATTGCTGCCGATACCGATACCCAACGTCATCCGCCCGCCGGAAAGAACATCGATCTCGGCAGCTTGGCGAGCTACCAGCACCGCTTGGCGCTGCGGCAAGATCAGGATGGAGTTGGAGAATCGGATCGTCTTAGTCACGGCCGCCAGAAACCCGAAGAGCACCATAGGCTCGTGCATCGTTACGTCCGGGTGATATTGCTCGCTGCTTCGCACACCGAGCGTGTGCTCCAGTGCGGACAGTTGCTTGTAGCCAAGCGCCTCGGCCCCTTGCACGAACTCGCGGATGGCCCCGGGGTCCGTGATATCCATCGAGGGGAACGCGATTCCATATTCCAAAGTGCACCTCTAGCTAACGACTGGTTGGTTCAGGAGGCGCGAGTATACGTGACAAGCGCCAACTGGAGGCGGTAGCCTCTGCGACGCCCCCACAGCATCCGTCCCGATGTGAGGTTCAGTGATGGCTAGCCAATACCGCTCCCGCGAACGCCGGTCGACCCCCGCACGCCACCTATCGGATGAGCTTCCAGAGGGGTTTCAACGCCGACGAAGCTTGGCGCTGGATGTTGAGAACACGCTGTTCGTGGGCGTCACGGAGAATGGCTCTGTAACACCTGGGCTCTTCAAGCTCGCGGACACCAGGCTATCGCTGGATGAGCCGCGCGCGGCAGTCAACGCTTTCCTAGAACAGCTCACGCCACAAGAGCATGAGACCTCGATGTTCTCCCTCGACTCCCCTGCATGGCGTCAGTGGTCGAACATCCACCCATTCATTGCACGCCACGGATTGCTACTGGAAACGCTGGACGATGGTGGCCGCGAACGGGCGCTCGTCGTGCTACGAGCTACCCTCAGCCCCGCAGGATTCACGGCTGCTCGCGATGTCATGCGCCTCACCGAGACGATCCGCGAGATCACGCAGAGCGACGCTGATTATGGCGAGTGGTTGTACTGGCTGAGCGTCATGGGAGATCCGTCGGCCGACGAACCCTGGGGGTGGCAGATCGACGGTCACCACCTCAACGTCAACTGCATGTTGGTCGGCGGACAGTTGGTAGCGACCCCTGCTTTCCTGGGGTTGAGCCGGTGATCGCGGACGCTGGCAAGTACGTAGGAACCGCAGTGTTCCGCCAAGAGGAAGCACAAGGCTACGCTCTGATGAGGTCGCTATCGGCCAAACAGCGCCAGCACGCCGTCATCGCTGACGAACTCCCTAGTGATGTGTTCACCTCGGCGTTCAGAGACAACTTCGAGATGCAACGTCAGGGCATTCCGTTCGGTGACCTATCGCCCAGCGAGCAAGATTTGCTTCTCGCGATCGTCGAAACATACGTGGGGCGCATGCGCGCTGACCAGGCCGCCCTCAAGATGGACGAGGTGAAAGCTCACCTCAACGAAACGACATTCGCGTGGATCGGCGCCGTGGAGGACGACGCACCGTTCTACTACCGCGTGCACAGCCCTGTCGTACTCTTGGAGTTCGACCACCAAAGCGGCACCGCGCTTGACGACCCAAAAGCTTCACGCCATCACATCCACACCATCATCCGTACGCCGAACGGCAACGACTACGGCACTGACCTGTTGCGTCAGCACCACGAGCATGGTCACACCCACGGCTAATTGCGCTATCGCTGCACGTCATCGCGCCTCGTAGTATGCTCTGCCCTCGAAACAACGATTCACCCGTTCCCGCAATCCAGGAGGCACAGATGACGGCATACGTAGGTCAAAGCAGCAAGACGATCCAGATCAAGGGGCACAATGGCGACATGATCGACGCCTACGTGGCGACCCCGGACGGCGACGGTCCGTTCCCTGGTGTGTTGGTCATCCACCACATGCCCGGCTGGGATGAGTGGAGCACCGAGGTAGTGCGTCGGTTCGCCGGTCACGGCTACCAGGCGATCTGCCCCAACGTCCACCACCGAGGCGGCGCGGGTACATTGGACGAGGTCGTGGCCAAGGTGCGCGAGACTGGCGGAACACCCGATGTGCAGGTCATCGCTGACCTGCAAGCAGGCGTCGACTGGTTGAATGCAGCACCGAACACCACCGGCAAGGTTGGCATCATCGGCTTCTGCTCAGGCGGACGCATCGTCTACATGGGCTCAGCCAAGCTCAACAACATCGACGCGGCGGTCAACTGCTGGGGCGGTAACGTGGTTGTTCCTCCCGGCAGCATCTCCGACGCCCAGCCCGTGGCAGTGTTCGACATGACCCCGGATATCAAAGTTCCTATGTTGGGGATATTCGGCAACGATGACCAGAATCCAGCGCCCGAGCATGTGGACTTGATGGACGCTGAGTTGACCAAGCATGGCAAGGAACATGAGTTCCACCGTTACGATGGCGCTGGCCACGGCTTCTTCGGCTGGGAGCGCTCCGGCTACCGTGCCGACCAGGCGATAGACGCCTGGAAGAAGGTGTGGCCGTTCTACGAGAAGCACATCGGCGCGGGCAACACGGCCGCTGCTGGCCCTCGCTAGGCAGACGGCCAACCGAGCAGGATCAGAGACTTGGAGAGGCTGCCGGCATGACAAAGATAAAGACGATGCATGCGGGCAGCCTGCCCCGACCACTGGCGCTCCATGCGCTCGTGGTCGCGCGCGAGACCGGCAAACCTTATGACGAGCATGAGCTCGATACTCAATTGGCCTCGTCGGTGGCCGAAGTGGTGCGCAAGCAGGTCGAGATCGGCCTGGACAGCATCAATGATGGCGAGTTCGGCAAGTCGAACTTCAACAACTATATGCGTGACCGCCTCGCGGGGTTCGAAGAACGACCGGTGACCGACGGGCCGAACATTTCGACCTCAGATCGTGATCGCGCTGCCGGATACGCTGGCTACTTTGAGCGGGGTGGGCTGGCCGCCATCGGCGTGCAGGTGCGGCGCTTCTTCTGCGTGGACGCGCTAGCGTACAAGGGCCAAGCCCTCGTGCAGCGTGACATCGCCAACTTCAAGTCGGCGTTGGCTGCTGTGCAGGACCTGCCTCACGCCTCTGAGGTCGAACCCTTCCTGCCTGCTGTCGCACCTGGAACCATCGAGCATTGGCTGAACGACGACCACTACCCTGATGACGAGTCATTTGTGTACGCCATCGCTGATGTCATGCGTGAGGAGTACCAGGCCATCGTTGATGCCGGTTTCCTCCTGCAAATCGACGACCCTGATCTAGCCGACGCGTGGCAACTGCACTCAGGGATGGACGTGCCCGCATACCGCCGGTTCGCGGACATGCGGATCGATGCATTGAATCACGCGCTTCGCGACATCCCACGGGATCGTGTGCGCTTCCACATGTGCTGGGGCAGTTACCACGGGCCGCACGAATTTGACATCCCGCTCAAGGACATCGTGGACATCGTCCCCAAGGCCAAAGCGCACTCGTACTCCATTGAAGCGTCCAACCCTGTTCATGAGCACGAGTGGGAAGTCTGGCGTGACACGAAACTGCCTGAGGGCACGACGTTGACCCCTGGAGTCGTGGGCCATTTCTCCGACTTCATCGAAAATCCTGAACTCGTGGCACAGCGCTTGGTTCGGTACGCCGGATTGGTGGGTAGCGAACACGTTATGGCTGGAACCGACTGCGGGATAGGCACTCGGATAGGACATCCAGATATCGCTTGGGCGAAGTACGCCACTCTCGTAGAGGGTGCGCGGCGGGCGAGCGAACGCCTGTAGGCGACTCAACTAGAGGAGATAACCCATGGCTAGTCAGTTCAACGCAGACCAGGTAGGGAGTTTCCTACGGCCCGTCGCGGTGAAAGAAGCCCGCGCGAAGTTCAAGGCAGGCGAGATCACGCAGGATGCCCTCATCGCGATTGAAGATGCCGCCGTCCTGGACGCACTGGAGCACCAGAAGCAGACCGGCGTCGACATCTACTCGGACGGTGAGTTCCGTCGCTCGGGGTTCCAGTGGGACCTCATCGAGGCGGTGGATGGCTACATCGATACCACCGTGCCTGTGGTCGAACGCATGTGGCAAGGCGGATCGGGCGAGGAGCAGCCTGAGCGCCAAGGCACGACCCAGGCCGTTGGCTCCCGACTCAAGCAGACGCGCAGGCTGACCGACACGCAGACTGCGTTCCTGAAGAAGAACTCACCCGGACCATTCAAGATGACGGTTCCTAGCGCGAACCAGTTCCCCACGCTGGGGTTCCAGCCGGGCCTCACCGACCAGTTCTACAAGAACCGCTCTGAGTTGCTGTGGGATATCGCGGGCATCATCAAGGCCGAGATCGCAGCCCTCGCCAGCGAAGGCGTGCCATACATCCAGGTGGATGCGCCGCGATACGCGTACTACGTCGACCCCAAGTGGCGTGCGCATCTGGTTGATCTCGGCGAGAACCCTGACACGCTGCTCACCGAGGCTGTTCAGGCAGACGCATTCTGCTTCGACGCCGCTGCGGGCAGCGGCGCGGTCGCAGCGCTCCACGTGTGTCGTGGCAACAACCAGAGCATGTGGTACGCCCAGGGTGGCTACGAACCCATCGCCGAGCAACTGTTCGCCAACATCAAGGTTGATAGGCTGCTGCTCGAGTACGACTCCGAGCGCTCAGGGTCGTTCGGGCCTCTACGATTCGTGCGACCTGAGACGGTCGTTGTCTTGGGGCTCGTGAGCACCAAAGAGCCCGTGCTGGAGAAGCAGGATGACCTGCTACGGCGGATCGACGAGGCGTCCAAGTACGTGCCGCTTGAGCGTCTCGCCCTTAGCCCACAGTGTGGATTCGCATCTACTGAGGCAGGCAACCTGCTCACCGAGGACGAGCAATGGCGCAAGCTTGAGTTGGTGGCTGAGACCGCCCGTAAAGTCTGGGGCTAAGCCTGGTTCATCTGGCGTAGCGATAGCTTGCCATCCGGGTTCTCGTAGAGCCAGCGCTCGATCTTGGCTTTACGGTCCGGCCATTCAGCGTCGGTTATCGAAAGCCAGGCCGTGTCGCGATTGAGACCCTTCACGACCATGTGATTGCGGAATATCCCCTCGAACGCGAAACCGAGGCGCTTGGCAGCCGCGAACGACCGTTCGTTGAGTGAGTCGCACTTCCACTCGACGCGCCGACAGCCCAGGCCGTCAAACGCCTCTTTCATCCAAAGGTAATTCGCCTCGGTGATCACTGGCGTGCCGTGGACGCTTGGCGCAAGCCAGATGTTACCTATCTCCAGCCGTTGGTGCTCGGGCACGATGTTCATCATGGCCCCTGCGCCCACAGGCGAGCCGCCAACTCGCGTCGCGGTGAATAGCACGGGATCCGCGTTACCAACGAATGTTTCCGCCCACGCCCGCATGTCACGCTCGCCGTTGAATGGACCGGTCGTGTCCCGTCAAGTACGTCCACATCCAGTCGTTTTCAGCGCCCCGTGTCGCCGCATAGAGCGCGTTGACGTCGTCCAACGTGATGGGCGAGAGCGTGACGTAACTTCCGGCGAGCGTCTTGGGCTCGGGCCTTGGCGCGGGATCGGGCACGCTCACGGGTTCCCCTAGTGGTACATCGCTCGTCATAGCCGACCTACGGCAGCCCCAACTCTGCCGCCACGCCATACTCCTGCGCCAACTCCGTGAGCTTGTTCCACGTTGGGTCCTCAACGTCGATCCCGTCCACGAGCTTGCGCTTCGTCGTTACGTGCTCGATCTCACCTGGGTAGTAGATCTCGTTGAAGCCCTTGGCCTTCGGCGTCGCCTTGAGGTACTCGGCGAACTCAGTGACTTCGCGCTTGAATTGGTCGAGATCCAAAAACGCGTCAACCCTGAACGCGGCCATGAAAATACCATCGTTGTGGCGTCCGGAGGGCTCGTGGCCGAACCCCAGACCCGGCAGAATGCCTGACAGGATCTCGACCATCACTGAGAGACCGTAGCCCTTGTAGCCCTCGTTGCCGCCCAGGGGCAACAGTGCCCCACCATCGCGCAACGCTCCGGGGTCCGTGGTGGCGTTGCCGTCTTTGTCGATCAGCCAACCCTCGGGAACCGACTGGTTGCGGGCGACCGCCACGTTGATCTTGCCGGCCGCGACGGCGCTGGTCGCCATGTCCACGTACAGTGGGCCCTCAAGGTTGGAGGGCATGGCGATGCAGATCGGGTTCGTGCCCAGCCGCGTTGCGCGCCCACCAAAGGGAACAACCTGCTTGGCTGAACGCCCTGAGTCCGCCGTCATGATGCCGATCATGCCCTCGCGTACCGCCATCAACGGATAGTCGGCGACGCGCCCCACGTGGCTCTGGCGGAATACGGTCGCCGCGCCGAGCCCGTGGGCCTTGGCCTTCTCGATCACCCGAGTCATGGCGTACTCGGAAACAACGTACCCGAAGCCCCAGTGACCGTCGATGGTGATCGTTGCGTCGGTTTCGCGCGTCACCTCGTAGTCCGCGAGGGGCTCGATGTGATTCTTGTTGATACGGTCGATATACGTAGGCACCAGCATGATCCCATGGGAGTCATGGCCAGCGAGGTTGGCTCCAACCGTGTGCCGCGCGATAGTTTCCGCGTGATCAGGCTTGGCGCCTGCGGCAATGAGGAGGCGCACTCCGATGGTTCGCAGTCGGTCGGCTTGGACGTTTGGCATTACCTGCTCCTAACGATTCTTGAGGTGGTGTGAGCCTAAGAAGGCGTGGTCTTCATAGCACTAGGCCCAACTCTCGCCTGGGACGATGGACCGGAACAACGCGTGCCCCGTCTCTTCTGCGTGGGTCTTGGCGTGTTTGTTGATAGAGGTGTCACAGCATCCCGTGTACCCGCAGGTCAGACACATGCGCAGAGCTGGCCATTGGGTGTTGGACGTCACGCAATCCGCGCAGACATCGGTGACGGGTTCGATCAACTCGATCATGCCCAGGTGGGCGCATGGCTTCTCTGTGAGCTTCATGCCATTGAACGCTAACTTGATGATGATCTCGGGCATCTTGGGCGGATGCTCAGGGCGCAGATGAGCCTTCTCCATGACAGGCATGATGCCTAGCAGCCGTAGTGTTGGGATGAGCTCGGCGCCCTCCCAGTGCAACGCGATGCGCTCGCCGCCGAGGCGCGCGATCACGGTTGCCGTGAACTCGTGGGCCTGGCCGTCGCCTGGCACCTGCCACAGCGTGCCGGCGAACGTTCCGCGGGCCGTCATCGTCGCCGTCGCCTCGCCATCTGATTCGGTGATGTCCGACAGGTCAAGCGTGAGGCCGGGGAAACCCTCGAAAAGCGCTTCAGCGATGCTGGCCGTGGCCTCGGAAGCGATGGGTTCATCGCCCTGCACGGTGTAGCCGTAGAACTCCGGCGTCAGCATCCCGTAGAAAGCGCCGGTATCCCGGTTATTCACCGCGTTCACGAATCCGTTCAGGTACTGCGTTGCACTCAGGGTTGGCTCCTAGTGGGTCTGTGTTGCCGGGCCGGGTCATCTACTCAGGGCGTAACCCCGGTTGAGGTCGAGAAACTCTAGCACGACGCGGTTGAATTCGTCCGGGGAATCAAGATTTGGGAGGTGCCCAGCGCCGTCGATGACGTGCCGTCGAGCCCGGGCTATCCCTACGCTGAACATGTCGGCCGCCTTGTGGTAGTCAGGGAGGTCTTCTCCGCCCACGATCACCAGTGTCGGTGCCATGACTTCGCCGAGGCGGGTGATTGCTGGCGGGTCGACCTCCACGCGTGGATCTTCGTTCTTCCGGTGCCATCGACTGTAATCAGCGACGATAGCGAGGAACGTCTCCGCCCGTTCGGGGCCTAGGCTCTTGAGCGTTTGCGCGACTTGCTCCCTGCTGGGGCCGCGCAGAGCCCCTGGCGGGCGATCGAAGACGAACCCACTGGGCACACCGTCAGCGCTCACGACAACCCGCGTCCGCTCGGGGTAGGTGATGGCGAAGTCGAACGCGATTCGACCACCCATGGAGCTTCCTACGAGCGACGCTTGGTCGACGCTTAGGTGATCGAGCAAGCAGGCGACATCGTCGTGGTGCCGGTACGGTCCGTCTGGCATGGACGCGAGCCCAAAGCCACGGAGGTCGACCGCGATGACAGTGTACCGCTCGGCGAAAATCTCAAGTTGCGGGTGCCATGAGCGGCGATCGACGCCGAATCCGTGCAGCAGCAGAACCGTGGGGCCTTCCCCTGCTTTGTCGTAGTAAAGGTGGCCGCCCTCAACTTCAACTCGGGCGCTCTCGATGTGAGTCATGGTGATCCTTGTGCCGTGTGACTCCGTGGCGACTGGGGGAGCGCCAACGCTGGTCGCCGAGCGCCCCGATAATACCGCGTCACGCGAGGAGATGCATTGACATCGCCGTGCCCGAGTGTCAGCGTGGGCCGGGACGAATCGACGTTTGGTTCCAGAGGTGACGCATGTTATCGCAGTCTGACAGCGAATTGCTGTGTAGAGTGGGCCCTGGGACGGCCATGGGCGATGTGATGCGCCGTTACTGGCTCCCGGCATTCATGTCCAAGGAGATGCCCGACGCCGATTCCGACCCGATGCGCTTACGACTGCTGGGCGAGGATCTGGTCGCATTCAGGGACACCCACGGCAAACTGGGGTTGCTGGCCAACTCCTGCCCACACCGAGGAGCATCGCTCTTTTACGGTCGCAACGAAGAGGGCGGCCTGCGATGCGTCTACCACGGCTGGAAATTCGATGTCACGGGGCAATGCATGGACATGCCTAGTGAGCCCATCGAGAGCAATTTCAAGGACAAGATTCGTCAGCGGGCATACGGTATCCAGGAACGGAACGGGATCGTGTGGGCGTAGATGGGTACTGAGAAGGGCGCCGACATGCCCAGCCTGCCCGACCTTGAGTCCAACATGGTTGGTGAAGAGCACACCGAGATGTGGACAGCCCTGCGAGAGTGCAATTACATGCAGGCGCTGGAAGGCGACATAGACACGTCGCATCTTGGATTCCTGCACCTAGGCGCCATCAGGCCCGAAGAGGCCCTTGCCAAGAGCTTCAACTATTACACCGTTTCGGACCGCGCCCCGCGCTACCACATGATGGACACTGACGTCGGAACGATGTACGCAGCCTACCGTCCCGCTGAAGAGGACTCCTACTACTACCGTTTCGCCCAGTTCTTGATGCCCTGCTTCACCATGATTCCCACCAACGCGCTGGGTACGCAGGTAATCTTCCGCGCGTGGGTGCCGCTGGACGACGACCACACGATGTTCTGGACCGTTTCAGCGCCCACGGGACGGGGCGAGAAGACATCCGGGCCGCGTACCGCAGCTTCAGGCACTACGTTTGCGGGAACGGCGAGAGGGCCGGTCTATCTGGAGAACACCTCTGACGGGCTAGGGCGCTGGCGCCTGGCCAACAACAGGGGCAATGACTACGGGCTTGATCGAGCGGTGCAGCGTGCAGGCAAGGACAGCGACGTCGCTGGCAACTACACGGGGATCGATGGCATCCACCTCCAGGATCAAGCCATCACCGAGAGCATGGGTGGCGTGTACCGGCGAGACCAGGAGCACCTGGGCACCAGCGACGCGATGGTCATCAAAACGCGCA
>Ga0114999_10008514_pt1 | contig 11421 bp, 16 predicted proteins | sample ArcticOcean_MG_C_3_FD_89820 | JGI IMG/M metagenome (GOLD analysis project Ga0114999, IMG submission 89820) | Marine microbial communities from western Arctic Ocean - ArcticOcean_MG_CB8_126 | ecosystem: Environmental > Aquatic > Marine > Oceanic | place: Arctic Ocean: Canada Basin | collected...
CCCACACAGTGCACTCGGCTATAAACCACCGGCGCCCGAAGCGGCGCTAAGACCACTCATCGCAGCCACATCCTAACTCTGGATGTGGATACATAGGTGGGGGCAGGTCACATGCGGATAGCCTCCAGCTTGAACTCTCGATCATACTTTCGTGTCATGATAACACCTCCTGCCGGAAATCTAACTCGGCGCTTCGAGGTGTCCACTCGCATGGGGAAACATCAGACCAAAAGAGGTTGTTCTGGAGGATGATGTGTGGATTGGCGCCAATGCGGTGGTGGTGGGCGGCGTGCGGATTGGGACCGGCAGTATTGTGGGGGCCGGTGCCGTTGTTACTAAGGATGTGCCGCCGTTTAGTGTGGTGGGTGGGGTGCCGGCGCGGGTGATCAGGGATCGGAGGGTGGAGCGGGAGTGATATGCTGTACTTGCCACAACTTGACCTAGCTTCCTGCGTCCCAATCGTCGCCTAAATCGAAGTTGCCCCATCAAACAACAGAGCCCATCAACAAACCGGCGATTGTCCGTTATACCCCCACCGCTCATCACCACCGATAATCCGCCCCAGGGTCATATCGTCGTAGGACTCGACGATTTCCTTGGGCACCTCACCACCGTGCCAAACCTCGAACCACGGCGGCACAAAGGCGTAGAACATGACATACCGCTTCGTCTCACTCAAGATCGGGACCGCCGTGTGCATGAGCGTCTCCGGAAAATAAACCACGCTGCCCCGTGGCGCTTCAATCTGAGCAACCGGACACTGCCGCAGCTCTGATATTCCTGCTCCCTCAAGCTTGTGGGAGCCCTCCAGCACCATCGTACCGCCATCGTCCGGCCCGATATCCGTGACAGGCACCATACAATTGATCAAGATACAATTAGCCAGGCTTGGGTCGTTGTCGTCAACGAATGTCCCCCACTTCGGTCGCATATCTCGATGCCATCCCAGCTTGTCAATATCCATGAGCGCCTTACGATCTTTGTGGCGTTCAGGATGCGGTTCCTTGATGATCATCCACGTGAACCTGTGGCGCAGTTCCGTACCCATGAGCTGCCTGCAATCCTCGATAATCGTCGGGTTTAGAAAGCAGTCGCGAAAAATCTGCTGGCGATTAATAAGGCCAAAATTGATGTCGACATCGACCTCCTTCTTGTCAGCGGGTTGCGTCGCCACAAGCTCATCCATCGCCACCCGACAGGCATCCATGAAGTCATCATCGAATACCCCTTCTTTAATGACCCAACCGCGTCCAGAAAAGTCCGTGAGCTGTTCGTGTGTCAGCATATCTAATCGATCCCCCAATAACTAAGATGGTTACCCACAACTCAGCATCAAATAACGGTAGCCAATAGACTGTTGCGATGACAAGAGGCGCGGCCGCTGACAAACCAAGCGGTTTGAGAATGCCAAACCAGATAAAGACAATGCCCAACGAAATACGCAAGGCAAGAACTCCCCAGCGCCCCATGAATACGGATATCGAGTGGTCAATCCTATCGAAGTTCATTTTAAATTTCTCTAAATAGAGAGGTTCGGGCCATCAATAGAGATTCAAAAACTCATCAACCGCCTCTGAAAATGTGCGCTCTATCGTACCTGATCTATACCATTTTCCAATATGAATAGCTCAGAAGCCTTATAGCTGGCGACTCACCAGCAGAAACTACTTTGGGGGGACCTTCACCTGAGTAAATTGAAAGTTCGGTCCTTTCGTATAAGTGGCCCCAAAACCCAGCCCCCAATCATACGGCCCAGGACCGGCCTGCTCTTCAGCCCACGCCTTTAGCGGCACACTATCCCAGTCGTCGGTAAACCAGTATTGCGACGACGGACTGCCGATCGGGTCTTTGCCCAGCCGATCAGAGCCATCGCCCATGGCCCCCAATAGCTGTCGTCGGATCGGCGTACTGCGGGCAATCACCTCTGGATCCTGTTCTATATGACCGCTCGGTCGTATCCACCTGGGTGCGTAGCTGATATAGAGGGCCTTGCGGAAGTTTGTGGAAAGGTTGGGGGTCACACTGTGCAAAATCGTCGGCCGCCATAACATGACGCTGCCGGCCGCTACACGCAATTCAAAGATGTCCTCCGGATCGAGCCAGGACTCCCAGGTAGCTCGTTGCTCTCGGGTCCACCGGTAGCTACCGGGCACCACAAGGATGGTGCTGTGACCGGGCTCGGTATGATCCGAAACGTACCAGCCGACCTTGAAGTCCAGCAAGGGCATGCGACCATCTAACGTCGTGCCAGCAAATTCTTCTTCATAATCGAAATGCCATCCCAGCGACAATACGTCGGGATCGGCATCGCCAGGCTGCGGCGCTTTATAGTCAAAAACACTATCGCGATTCTGAATATTCCAGCCGATGGCATCGACCACTAAGGGCAGGATGCGGGGATGATCGAGCAAATCTCTTATGACCTCATGGCGTGCCACCGCATTGCGGACGCCGACGCTGTCATTAGGACCTAAGCCACGTTCTTTGCGAAGCTGGTCCGCCACCTCGTCCATAGCGACCGACAAACGCTCTAGCTCGGACGAGTCCAATACACGCTCTAATACCGTGAAGCCCTGTCCGTTGAGTTCGTCTTGCTGTTGATCGGTCATAGCTATCGTCATCTAATTGCCCTCTCAAGCAAAGGATCGATCGAATAGTTCGGCGATGGCTTTTTTGCTGTTTTCCTGCAGCATGCGGGTGCCGGTGCCGGTGAAGTGGTGGTGCTGGATACACGGCGCGGCTTCCTCGGCCCAGCGGTCCTCTGACCAGACGAACCAGCCGTCCTTTTCCTGATCGAAGACAAACAGCGGCTTATTGCACAGCTTAGCAAACTCGGCACCCCAGCCGCTGCCACCGCGCACCGTATCGTCCTCCTGGATTGCGCCGATCACGTAGATTTCCTGGCCATTATTGATCTGATACCAGATGCTCTGCAAAATTTTGCGGAAAGTCGCCGTCCGGGTATAGTTGCGATTCATAAGCCGGGAGATATAAGTCAGACTCACGTCCCCTTGTTCCAACTCTTCATGATTGAGCATTCGTATGCCGCGGTTGCGGACGATCTGATGCCCCTCAAAAGTGAAGTTGACCTCCTCGATACCCAGACGCTCGGCGTTGGCACCGAATGTGTCCTCGGCGCCCCGGGCGCCACCGCTAAACAGTATATATTCCTTGGTTTCCATGATGCTCCTTGTAAGGTATAGGTGTGGCCCCTTTCGGGTAAACGCCCGATAATGTTTTCAGAAATTGGCCAGGTACGCTGGCTGGTCATTCATAAAGTAAAGAAAAACGCCGAAATGAAAAGATGCCGGGCCTCGGTGCTCCGGGCTATATAGGGAAATCTTTGGGTATCTCTCAGCTATCTGTGGCCAGCACACAACTCATTGACGGCAGGCTGAGATCGAGTTGACCATCCGCAACATCGAGGGTCGCCTGCTCCTGCACCGCAGCGCAGCTATGTAGGGTCGCCTGGTCGCCGAGGCGGGTATCGTTAATGGCGACCTTCTGCGTCTCCGTGGTCCAATTGGCCAGAACAATGCCAAAGCGGCCGTCGGGCGCAGTCCAGGCACCTTGGGCAACGGCAGGAACTTCGTAATTGTTCTCGTTATGCGTCCATCTCATAATCTCGCACTGCAGCAGAGCAGGGCGCTGCATACGTCCGAACACGAGAAAATCGCGCCCCGGCCCGCGGCGCATTGCAGTCACGGTGCGGATCATTTCGAGCGAGTCGTCGTTGCTGCCGACCTTCGGTTCCCAGGTGGCCCAGTTGAAAGTCTCCCGGTTTAGCAGCGTACCATCGCCGATCATGACGGCGCCAGGAATTTCGCCCCAAACACAGTTCCAGGCATTGCGCATCGGCAATGCGTAGGGCTCACCGCCGAGGCTCATCATCCCGTTCATGACGATGCACTCGTGAAACAGATAGTGGTAGAGCGGGATGTAGTTGAGCTCGCCGCTGCCCGGTGTGCTCGGGCGCACGTCGCACTGCTGAAACAACGGCAGGCAATATTCGTTGCATGGGGCCTCGGCCGATTGAAACGCTTCCGTTGCACCGGCGTCAGCAGCAATCTGATGGAATGCGCCCATCATTTCTTGCATCGCTGCCGCCATCCACTTGCCCGGACCTGGCGGGTGGCCGTGATCGGCGGCAAAACACTGGAAGGTGGCCGCATTGAAGTTCTGATCGAAGAACTGGACTGACTCCATGCCCCAGCCGATGAGCCGCTTTACAAAAGCTTCGGCCAGGTCCTTGGTCAGCGCGTGCGTCATACAGGTATGGTAACTCGGGCGCCATTCGGTGTCCCAGTCGTTGGGCCACGGTTCGCCGTCGTGGGTGCGGCAAACACTCGCCGCGCCGTTATGCTTAGCGAAGAATTCCCGGCCGTCGTAGCCTTTCTTAACATGTTTTATCACCCATCTAGTGCCGTTGCAGAATGAGCCGACATGCCAGCCGCGCTGACGCGCCATACCAACAAATTGCGCCAATGCTGCGTCGCCGCCGACCGGCGGAAAACAATCCGGGTACACCCATGGGGCACCATGCTCCCACGACATCAGCACCGCAACGAGCGGAGCCTCGACGCGCTTCTCAATCGCCTCCAAAAGTGGCACACATTTCTCGCACGGTAAAAATTCCTCCACCGGAAATACAGGCCCTTCATCGAGGTGCCCCTGCAAGCGAATCGTGATGTTCGGTGGTGAATCCAAGAGCCAATCCGGAACGTCCGTGCGTCGAGTCAACGGCGTGCCCCATTTCTGGCCAAGGCTCCAACTGCGGTAGATCTCGGCGGCGTCATACCAGTCCCCCGCAAAGCTGCGCAGGACGACATCGTACTCGATCGTGCGCTCACCCGTCGTCGGCCAGTCGCCGAGGTGGGCCAGGCCGAGACGGATGCCGGAGTCACGCCGCACCGGGCGCATGCGTTTGACATTGCCCTCGCAGTCATCGCACGCCAGGTACATACCGGCGCTGTCGTTGTACCAGGCCAAAAACTGGGCGAAGAGTTCACCAGGATAATGGTCCGAGCCGCCGTGTTGCGGAATGAATTGCCAACGCTCAGGCGTATCGTCAACGATTTCTTGCAGCCCTGATCCGCTGAGCAATTGTCCACCCATCATTGTCGGCTCGACGACCGCGCCGGTATCCGGCACAATCACAAATGGAAACTGCACATCGACAATGCGAATGCCGCCGCGATTGCGCAGTTGGCAAGACCAGCGGACGCATGCATCGTCAGGCGCAGTGCGGACCGTGAGAACGACTTCTATATCCAACCCACCGATGCGAGCAAACGAGATAGTCAGCGTCTGACCTGTATCAGAGTTATCGCAAGCTATATCAACTTTCGCGGCGCTGCGGGAATCGGCACGACAATAGGCGCTGTCGTCGCTGATGTACTGCAGCGCTAACACAGGATCGTCTGGCCCCGTAGCAATAAGTTCTGTATCGGGTAACGCCTTCGGGCGAAGGGAAACAAGGCAGCCGGTGTCGCCATCGAAAGCCAAACGGTCTATGGCTGTTTCGAGGAAGACGTTGGACATGGTAGATTTACAATGCCTTCAGAATGTGTTCGACCACAGGTTTTGCGAGCTCGGCAGAACCTTCTTCCGTGAAGTGCACATTGGCCGGCAGTTGAATATCGTTGAGGCGTTCCAAGGCATAGGTGTAGAGGTCATTTGTCGGCACGCCGTGTGCACCCATGACTTTTTGGGCAATGGCATTGTACTCCACTTCGTCGCCGGGTTCGCGGGAGGAAGCCCCTGCGGGAACGGGGGTGGTGGCACACCAGATAAGTTTGGCACCGGTTTGTTTGAGGTCCTCAACGAGAACAGTAAGGTTTTGCTCATATTGTTCTGCAGGCACCTGATGCACACCCTGGGGTGGATCAATGCGCTCACCAGCCTCTTTCATATGAACAATATCGTGTAAACCCCAATTAAAATGTATGACATCCCAGGCACCATCCCCGAGCCAATCCTCTATTTTTTCAACAGCGAGTTTGGTTGGACCGCAATTGGTCGGCGGGCGGTGCAAATTGGCTTTGCCCAAGAGCAGGGCACGCACGGCCAGGGTATAGCCTATCGAGATAGAGTCGCCGATAAGGAGAATGCGGGGCAGTCCGGGTTGATCCTGAATGGGCTCAAAGACTGGTTCGAGTTTGGTAGTCATAGGGTGCTCCGATCAGCGATTCGTTCGGCCACGAAACCAATTTCCTCTTTGATGCGGCTGACGTCGTAGACCGAGTCGTACTCATGTCCCGGCTCTTCGAAATATGACAAGTCTACATCATTGCCCCACCAATTCCTTAGAATTTCAACCACGGGAACCGCCACCCAAGCTTTGGGGCCGGTAGCGTTCATAATGCGAACGCCGGGCCGCTGCGGAGCCTCTGCAGCCATGCTAAAGGCGCGGACAGCATCACTGCGCACCATATACGTTATGCTACCGAGTGACCACTCTCGCAGCGGTTCTACTTGCCTAAGCGGAGAAACTTTCTCGTCGGGTGCCACCGAAGAAAGACGCAGATTTATCACATCGATCTCGTCGTTTTGGCGGTAATAGTACTTCGTAACCTCTTCCATTAAATACTTTGAAAGGCCATACCCATCGCGGTCGAAACAGGGATGTTCATCCGGAATAGGTACTTGGACAGGCCTGAATTGCGTACCCTGAAAACCAACCGCTGCAATGGAACTGGCCATAACGAATTTCCGACAGCCGCGATCTATCAGGTAGCGCATCAAACAGCGCGTACCTTCGACATTGGCAAGCATTTGGTCGCGCTCCGGACCACCGCCAGTCACGGCGCCGAGGTGGACAACCGCATCGATTTGCTGATCGTCAAGTTGGCGCAAATCCTCAAACGAAGCGAAATCACCCTGAATCCAAGGAAGATTCAGGTCGGGATTCTTGCGACTCATACAGAGCACATTGTGGTGCACTGACATGGCCGCTGCAAGTCCCTGGCCAATAAATCCACTAGCTCCTGTAATCAATACTGTGCTCATAAACACCTTTCCTACGGCATGAAGTGACTCAAACTTGCCAATTGATAACAACGCCGATAATATCTTTATCTTTTCCTGCATGAATGCGCTCAAACATCGCAGGCGCTGCGGCAAACGGAACGCGATGAGTAATACATTGCTCCCATTGCAGCGCACCCATCGCCATATTCTTGATAACGGCTCGTCGACAGAGCTGCAAGCCGTCATCGCTCGGAAAGAACATCCTCAGACGGCGACCGTGCGGAGCAACAAAGTGCATCGATACCGGCTCGCTGCCGTAGTGCCCCTGCCAAACAAAGCTGCCGTCGGCCAGCGTCATGGTGTCGTTGCCCCGAAAGTACACCTCGTCGCCGACCGCGAAGTTATCGATGTCAGTACCAATGGCTTCTACGACCCCTGTGCCCATATAACCCGTACACATAAGGATAGGGACCCCACGAAATTTTGTTGCGGATCAAAGCGGATTCCGTCCCAATACTCACCCCGCTGTAGGACGTGCGGATAGCAATTTGATCCGCAGCGGGATCTTTTAGGAACACATTTTCGATGGAGAAGTTTTGCAGTTCATCACAGATGAGTGCTTTTGCATTCATGGGATCTACCTTATCAATCTGAAAGGTAATATTCGATGGTTGAGACCACACGGACAGATTTAATGTGCGGTGTCGTTGCATCGCGGTTTGCAATGGAAAATTGACCTTGCCGCGCAGCTTTAATCTTGCCGAGCTTACTGTTGGAGTCGGCAGCAAATTTTTCGGCTACCGAACGAGCGTTCTTGGTCGCCTCTTCGATCATGTCGGGCTTTAGATCACTCAGACCAGTGAAGATAAACTGATTGCCGCCTTGGTTCGAGTAGCCCCCCTCGCCGATCACAATCCCTTTCTTCCCAAGTTCGACTACATTTGACATCGCCGTTCTAACAGCTTCAACCTTGTCCGAGTACACCGTCACGGTCGAGTTTGCCGTGTAGCGGAATTTGATGTGTTGTTTGTCCCCCCATTGCTGCGCGAATAAATCTGCAACTGCGGGTGGGGAATGCGAAATTTCGGTAGCTGAGATGGCATACGCCGTGAGAAACTCGTCAACGATTTTGGTATTTGATTCAATCGAGTCGAAGAGTTCATCGAGGTCATTGCTGGCAACCTGGAATGTAACAGCCCATGTTGCGATGTCGGCAGGCACCTCGCGTTCGGATAGGCCCTTCACCGTGACAGTACGCTCGAGCGCCTTAACCGAGAGCGCAGCATCACCGACGAGGAAACCCAAAGCTGCGAGCCCAAGCATTAGGAGTACACCCAGGGTAAAAGCACTTTTAGTTGAAAGTTCGCTCATTTAACCCCTTACAAGATCGATTTCTATTTTAACTTTCTCTGGCGGGTATTAAAATAGATGCCGAGGCTTGCAAGATCAAGCGCGGTTTTGGACGCCTCATACGCTTGCGCTCAAAGGACGTTTCGACGTCATATCTCTTGCAAATGCGACCGAAGGCCTGCAAGGTGATACCCAATGCAAGGCTGGCGTCTTTGTTGCTCTTATAGAGCCGTGCAGCCCTTTCGATTTCTTCGCGGGGTACTTTTCTCATATCCTTTTCCTCAATAAAGTAGACCCGACTGAGCTACTTAATCGGATCGCTAATACACCTTAGAGAGCCGTCCCTGGAAGCGTAGTTTCTTCTAGTTCCACTCCCTGCAAATTGGCGCCGTCTAAATTGGCACCTTCAAGATTTACCTCTTCCAGATGGGCGTCCTGCAAATTGGCACCACTGAGATCGGCACCGCTCAGATCGACTTCTTCCAGGTGAGCCTTGTGTAAATTGGCGTTGCTCAAATTTCCTCCGTGCAGATCAACTTCTTCCAAATGGGCCTTGGCCAGATTGGCCCCGCTCAGGTCTGCCCCGCTCAGATTCACTTCTTCCAAATAGGCCCCGGCCCAATTGACACCGCGCAGATCCTTATTGCGCATATCTTCGCCCTTAATGTGTTTGCGCCGCAGATCTACTCCCTTGTCAACCACATCTCCTACTATTCCGCCCACCGAAGCCATAGCCTCGTCGACCATCTTGCCGACGTTGACCCCGCGCATCGCTTTATTTACGACCTGGTCGATGTTCTCACCCAGGTTATCTAACTTGCCAACGTTTACCCCCTCCATCGCTTCATTTACGGCTCGGCTGATATCCTCACCCAGGTTATCGAAGAGACCTTTCCTTTTGTCTTTGTTTTTGTCTTTTTTCTTTTCTTTTTCTGTCTCTTTTTCTTGCCCGCCCAGCGCGTTTAATAGTTGCTCGGCTTCTGCCGCCGTCACCTTGCCCTCTTCCAACATTTTGAGAATCGCCATCTCTTCTTCGTTCATGCCGCCGCTCCTTTCCAAGGCCACTATAAGTAAGTCAGCTTCCTCGGCATTAATTTTCTTCTCCGCCAGCATCTCCAGAACCTTTAAACGTTGTGCCTGCATACTGTCCTCCATCTGGCTATGGTGATCATCTGATCTCTTGCCTATTTCAACTTGGCTAACAATTCCGCTGCCTCGCTCGCACCAATTTCACCGCGGTCGAGTTGGCCCAGCACTTCACGCCGCCGCTCGGCCAATTCATCTTCCTGCGGATCGGGATCAACTTCAAAACCCAATTCTTTGATAACGGCGTCGAGACGGCCGCGGACGGTGGGATAGGACAAGCCTAACTCGCGTTCCATTTCTTTGACATTGCCCCGATTTTTGATAAAGATCTCGATCAATTGCAGACTCTCTGGAGAGAGTTTGCAAAACCTGCAGGCTAAAAATCGGCCACTGACCTCGGTTTCACAGCTTGTACAACTCATCCGGGTGATAGTCAGATCGTCCCCACAGGCGGGACACTTCTCAATGGCTTTGCGCATGTTTTTTCCTTTCATCGTAAAAGAACAATATTCCGTAAATATGAACCGTGTCAAGAAAAAAATGGATTATTTTGCTAATTTTATTAAATATTTAACATTTTACTTTAAATTATATGAAAATAGCCCAGCGACTCTTTGCTGAGCACAACCGGACTATTCTACCCAAATTTATGTTTTTAAATAACCTTGAGAGTGACGTCGGATAGGATGGTCCATACCCGCCGCGCCAGCATGATCTTGCCTGAGCCCGGCGGCTCGAGCAGGAAGTCGACGCCCAGGGGACTGAGTGAGGACACGGCTCGATGTCCACAGTGATCACTGTTCACTCAATTGGTTACAGACATCCGGAGTAGTATGATTTACATGCCCGTCTCCTGAATCAGGACTTCTGCGGCAATGCCTAAGCCCTGGTTGAGCTTGCGGATCATGGCCAGGCTTAGGGGCGTTTCCTGTTTAATACATCGGATACGCGCTGGCGGCTGCCGAGGTAGGCTTCCATATCCTTGCGGGTGAGGTCCTGCTCTTCCATAGGAAATCGCCATGAAGTGTCATGTTTGCGGTGGACATTTAGCCCCAACAATCTCAGATCTTCCATTCAGCCTCGGACCGAACAACATCGTTGTGATTAAGAAACTACCCATGTTTGAATGCACCAATTGCACTGAATTCTTGATCGAGGATTCGGTTATGGAAAAAGTTGAAGACTTGCTTGGTCGGACGGACGAGGCAGCTGAGCTTGAGGTTATCGCCTACGCGGCGTAAAACTTCGATCTGAACCCATTACGGCTATATATCGGTTGCTCCCTTCTACATCGGGGTTACCCACTGCACGCCATTAATGAGCAGACGTTGCATCATCGGATGGTAATAGGAAGCATTGGTCTCATGACCGGGCTGTAAATAAAAAATGCGGCCCTCATCCACCTGCCGCGCCCAGGCAAAGGGAGAAGTGTGCTCTTGCCATCTACCAATCAGCAACCGAGTGACATCCTCCGCTAATTCAATCGGCTCAAAGTAGATTTCATCCTCCTCCAGGTCGAAGTCCTCCACCCCGTCCAGAATCGGATGTGCATCGATACACCTTTCCACGCGCAGAGGAATACCTTCGCGCACCTTGGCGATATCGGAGACCGCACCGCTCAATGCCGTGATATTTGGCCAAACGCCGCGATTCCAGATACTATGCAAGGCAATCAAACCCAACTGCCCCTGGCGCACCGCCGGATCGACCGCCGCTTCCCAGTCGGTCTTGGCTTCGCCTCCATGCCCCCACGCAATCAGCACATCGTAGCGCTCCAGATGATAGAGCTCATCGGCTTGACCGTGCACACCCGTCGCTTCGATAGCGTCGGTTTCGTTTAAAAACGCAGCAATAGCCGGCCCCACCCCCTGCGGATACATCTGTTCGTACTTCGCCCAAAACTGCGGGCGCTGGCTAAACTTAAAAGCAATATCGGACCACGACAAAACGCGAATTATAGGACTGCCAGTGCTCATGTCGACCTTTCTTAAAAGTGTGTTCATACACCAAACACCG
>Ga0114999_10008515_pt1 | contig 11421 bp, 7 predicted proteins | sample ArcticOcean_MG_C_3_FD_89820 | JGI IMG/M metagenome (GOLD analysis project Ga0114999, IMG submission 89820) | Marine microbial communities from western Arctic Ocean - ArcticOcean_MG_CB8_126 | ecosystem: Environmental > Aquatic > Marine > Oceanic | place: Arctic Ocean: Canada Basin | collected...
GGTGGCAAAGGTGCCAACCTCGCAGAAATGTCTGGCATTGGCATTCCCGTTCCAGCAGGCTTCACCATTACCACCGAAGTGTGCACCTATTATTATGACAACAGCAAAAAATATCCTGCCGCACTCGAAAAGCAAGTCTTAGAAAATGTGGGCAAACTCGAAAAAGCAATGGGCAGCAAATTTGGTGATGCTTCCAATCCCTTGCTTCTCTCTGTTCGTTCAGGTGCCCGTGTTTCTATGCCAGGCATGATGGAAACCGTGCTCAACCTGGGCCTGAACGACGAAATCACGCAAGGCATCATTGCCAAAACTGGCAACGAACGTTTTGGCTGGGACTCTTATCGTCGCTTCATCCAAACGTATGGCGACGTGGTCATGGGCGTCGCTGCAGAAGGCCGTGAACTGGATCCTTTTGAAATCGCCATCGATGAAGTCAAACACAAACGTGGCATTGAAGACGATCTGGATCTCTCCATTGAAGACCTGAAGCTCTTGGTTGACATGTTTAAAAAGATCGTCAAAAAACGCACCGGGAAGAATTTTCCAACCGACCCAATTGAACAGCTTTGGGGTGGCATTGGTGCCGTCTTTGGCTCTTGGCAAGCAGCACGTGCCATCACGTATCGCCGCTTAAACGACATCCCTGCAAACTGGGGCACCGCAGTGAACGTGCAATCGATGGTCTATGGCAACATGGGCAATGACTGTGCAACGGGCGTGGCGTTTACACGCAACCCCTCCACGGGAGAGAACAAATTCTACGGCGAATACCTCGTCAACGCCCAAGGCGAAGACGTTGTTGCTGGCGTACGCACGCCCGAACCCGTATCTAAAATGAAACGAAAAATGCCCGCAGCTTACAAAACGCTCGAAGGCATTTACAAAAAACTCGAAAAACATTATCGCGATATGCAAGACATCGAATTCACAGTGCAACAAAACAAATTGTGGATGCTTCAAACACGCAGCGGCAAACGCACCGCAGCCGCTGCTGTAAAAATTGCCGTTGACATGGTTAAAGAAAAGTTGATCACACAAAAAGAAGCTGTTTTGCGTGTTGAACCCAGCCAACTCGACCAACTCTTGCACCCCACCTTTGACCCCAAAGCAGTCAAAAACGTTTTGGCCAAAGGGTTGCCCGCTTCACCTGGTGCAGCTTCAGGCACAGTGGTATTCGCAGCAGAAGATGCCGAAGCTGCGGCAGCCAAAGGTGCCAATGTCATTCTCGTGCGTATGGAAACATCGCCCGAAGACATTGGTGGTATGAACGCTGCCCAAGGCATTCTCACCGCACGTGGCGGTATGACCTCCCACGCGGCTGTGGTTGCTCGCGGAATGGGCAAATGCTGTGTGGCCGGCTGTGGTTCCTTGGCTATCGACTACAAAAAAGATCAATTCTCCGTTGGCAAAACCGTTGTTAAAGCAGGTGATTGGATCTCCCTCGATGGTTCCACCGGCGAAGTGATGCTTGGCCAAGTATCTACACAACAAGCCAAACTCTCGGGTGACTTTGGCACGCTCATGGCCTGGGCTGACAAGATTCGCAAACTCAATGTGCGCGCCAACGCAGACACACCACACGACTCTGACGTTGCACGCAGCTTTGGTGCAGAAGGTATTGGCCTATGCCGCACCGAGCACATGTTCTTTGAAGGCAACCGCATCAACATCGTGCGTGAAATGATTCTGGCAGGTGATGAAGCCGGTCGTCGCAAGGCCCTTCAGAAACTCTTGCCCATTCAACGGGGTGACTTTGAAGGCATCTTCAAAGCGATGAAGGGCTTGCCTGTTACCGTGCGCCTGCTCGACCCTCCCTTGCACGAGTTTTTGCCACACGAAACCGATCAGCAACAAGAAATGGCCAAACGCCTAAAACGTTCGCTCAAAGAGATTCAAGACAAGGTCGAATCGCTCAGCGAATTCAACCCCATGCTGGGTCACCGGGGTTGTCGCTTGGGTGTCACTTATCCTGAAATTTATGAAATGCAAGTGCGGGCCATTTTAGAAGCCGCAACAAATGTTGGCAAAGACGCCATTCCAGAAATCATGATCCCCTTGGTGGGCACGGTCGCAGAATTCACAATGCTCAAAGACATGACCGACCGTGTGGCCAAAGAAGTGTGCAAAGAAACCGGCAAGAAAGTCAACTACACCGTGGGCACCATGATTGAAATTCCACGTGCCGCACTCATTGCCGATGAAATTGCAAAACACGCACAGTTCTTCTCCTTTGGCACCAACGATCTCACACAACTGGCCTTTGGTTATTCACGTGACGATGCCGGTGTGTTCTTGGGCGAATATGTTGAAAAGGGCATCCTTGAAAACGATCCGTTCCAAACGCTCGACCAAGCCGGTGTGGGTCAGTTGGTTGAAATGGGTACCAAAAAAGGCCGCAAAGGCCGCAAAAACCTCAAAGTGGGTATCTGCGGCGAACACGGTGGTGATCCCGAATCGGTTCATTTCTGCCACAGAATTGGCATGAACTATGTTTCGTGCTCGCCTTTCCGTGTGCCAATTGCCCGTCTAGCTGCTGCACACGCTGCTTTGGCAGACCAATAGGATAGATCCTTTGCTCTTCCCAAAAGGGAAGGGAATGAAAATGAGTGCCCGCTTCCCTAACGGAAGCGGGCACTTAGGTTTAAATGAGCGAACGCCTCCTCCTTGATTTTCCCCTCACCTTAGCCTATATTTTACCGATCTACACATCTCCTTTTTCACGAAATTACACGAAGTTCGGTACATTTATGCCAGCAAGAGTCATTGCCATAGCCAATCAAAAAGGTGGTGTGGGCAAAACCACAACAGCGGTCAACTTAGCCGCCTGTTTGGCAGCAGCAGAAAAGAAAACCCTATTGCTCGATATGGACCCCCAAGCCAATGCGACCAGCGGTTGTGGCATTAGCATGGAAGAAGACACATCCAGCATTTATGAAGTCTTACTGCAAGAGAAACCATTTAAAAGTATTATTAAAGATACCAAAGTGCCCTTTTTAAGCATTGCCCCCTCGCACATTGACCTGACAGGTGCCGAGGTTGAAATGGTCTCCATCATCTCACGCGAGCAGCGCCTCAAATCGGCCCTTCTAAGCATTCGCAATGAATATGACTTTATCATTATCGACTGCCCTCCATCGCTGGGTTTGCTCACACTCAATGCGCTCACTGGCGCAGATTCTGTACTCATTCCCATTCAATGTGAATATTATGCCCTTGAAGGTTTGGGCAAACTCCTCAACACGCTTCGTTTAGTACAACGCCACCTCAACCCGCAGCTTCAAGTTGAAGGTGTCCTCCTCACCATGTATGATGGACGCCTCAATCTCTCTCGCCAAGTTGCCGAAGAAACCAAAGCGCATTTTGCAGACAAAGTTTACAAAACAATTATTGGGCGCAACGTCAAACTCGGTGAAGCCCCCAGCTTTGGCAAACCCATTATCCTTTACGACATCATGTCTTCCGGCGCACAAAGTTATATCAGCCTCGCTGGGGAGGTCATAAACCATGGCTAAACGCAATGCCCTTGGCAAAGGTCTTGGTGCACTCATTCCAGGTGCCAACGATGAAACAAACGATGAAATAAATCTACAAGAAACCCCATCGGGTCAGATGGTCATCGAAATTTCCCTGGGTGACATTGAACCCAACCCGCATCAACCCCGTACCGAATTTGACCCCAAAGCCGTCAGTGAACTCGCACAATCTATTCGTGAAAAAGGCATCTTACAACCCATTAGTGTGCGGCGTTTTGGGTCGGGTTATCAACTCATTGCAGGTGAACGCCGCCTTCGGGCCGCCAAACAAGCCGAGTTACAGGTTGTGCCTGCACTGGTGATGGACATTGGTACCGATCAGGAAATGATGGAACTCTCCCTGATCGAAAACATTCAGCGCGAAGACCTCAACCCCGTTGAAGAAGCCAAAGCCTATCGCATGCTCATTGAAGAATGTTTTCTCACCCAAGAAGAAGTGGCCGAGCGTGTGGGCAAAGACCGCTCCACCGTTGCCAACATGTTGCGCTTACTTGCCCTCGCAACAGACGTGCTCGAAGCCCTTCAAACAGGCCAAATTTCCACGGGCCATGCGCGTGCCCTGCTTGGTTTGGATGATCCCGAGCTTCAATTTGCCATTTGCCAGCAAATCATTTCACAAGGTTTGTCGGTTCGGCGTGTCGAATCGCTCGTCAAAGCCTACAAAGACGGCACGGTTCGCAATCCTCAAAAAACGCAATCCTACAAAGACCCAAACATCCTCTCGCTCGAAGAAGACCTTCAACGGCAATTTGGTACCTCGGTCAACATCAATCGCCGAGGTCAAAAAGGCAAAATCGAAATTGAATTCTACAGCGACGACGACCTCAATCGCGTGCTCGACCTGATACGCGGAGAAGGACTTTAAAGTTTTATAAAACCTTTTTTATTTCGTTGAAAGAATAATCCCAAGTGTGGCCGGTAGGTGACCTATCGGCCATTCTGTTTGCCCCTAAAACAACATATCGTAGCTAATCTTACCCAGAAAAGAAGTTTTTATAATAGTCCGTAATAAAAAAAGTAAGCGAGGATAAATTGATAGATTTACTGATTAAGCGTGAAATTAACTTGAAGAATGAACTGCTCTCTGGTTTAACCGTTGCACTGGCCCTTGTGCCAGAAGCCGTGGCATTTTCTTTTGTAGCCGGTGTTGACCCATCTGTTGGTTTATGGGCTGCATTTTTTGTCGGTTTTATTACATCACTCATTGGTGGACGCCCCGGCATGATCTCTGGTGCAACGGGTGCAATGGCGGTGGTCATGACCGCGTTTGTTGTCCTTTATGGTATTGAATACCTTTTTGCGTCAGTTGTCCTTTGTGGTGTCATTCAAATGCTCTGCGGCGTCTTTAAAATTGGCAAATTTATCCGCCTACTCCCGCATCCAGTTATGTTAGGCTTTGTCAACGGCTTGGCCATTGTTATTGGCCTGGCACAATTTGGTCAGCTCAAAGAAAACTTTAAAGTGATCTTCACCGAAAAAACACAGAGCTTTGACGTTGTTGCCCAATGGATGAGCGGCAGCAATATGCTGGTGACCGCTGCGTTAATTTTGTTGACCATGGCCATCATTCATTTCTTTCCAAAACTGACAAAAGCAGTCCCAGGAACCCTCGTCGCAATCGTCACAGTCACCCTGATCACATATTTCTCACCCATCCAAACGGTTACAGTCAATGACTCTGTTGAACTACAAAATGCCATTGCACTGGAAAAAGCTGAAAAGACGCGCCTCTTTGAAACAGAAAAACAAATGCTGCTTGTCTCAAAGGTAAACACCCGAGGCCACGAAATTGCCGCCCTCAACGTGCCGGTCCCTCAAGCCACAAACCAACGTCAAGCGGGCAGTTTTTCAATTCCAAGTATCCCATTTACCTTCCACAGCCTGTGGATCATTCTCGGCTTGAGCATCACCCTTGCAGCAATTGGTCTCATCGAATCCTTGATGACCTTGACCTTAATTGATGAATTAACAGAAACACGCGGAAGTGGAAACCGTGAATGCATTGGCCAAGGCATTGCCAATATGGTTGCAGGATTGTTTGGCAGTATGGGCGGTTGTGCTATGATTGGCCAGTCGATGATCAATATCCGTTCGGGCGGGCGCCATCGCATATCGGGCATCTCTGCCGCACTCTTCCTTTTGGCATTTATCGTGTTCCCACCCTTGTGGGCTTGCATCGGTTTAATTCCTGTTCCCGCACTCATCGGTGTGATGTTCATCGTCGTCATCGCCACCTTTGAATGGACCAGTTTGCGATTGTGGAATAAGATTCCCAAAAGCGATTTCTTTGTGATTGTTGCCGTATCGGTGATCACCGTGCTCTTTGATCTGGCCATTGCGGTCGCTTCTGGCGTGATCATATCGGCCCTCGTCTTTGCCTGGAAAAAATCACGCCGCATCCAAGCAGAGGTTCGCCACGAAGAGGGTATCACCACATACGAACTCAATGGCCCGCTATTTTTTGGCGCCGTTACATCCTTCAAAGACATCTTTAATCCAGAAGACGATTCTGACCTCGTGATCATCGAATTCAGAAATTGTCGCGTTTACGATCACTCGGCATTAGAAGCCATCAACAACCTGTGCGAGAAATATCGCGACATAGGCAAAACCGTCAAACTGATGCACTTGTCTCAAGACTGCCAAAAAGTGCTCAACAAAGCCGAAGCCATTCTTGAAGTGACCATTGAAGATCCAAAGTATCACGTGGCATAGTGTTTCACACCCCATTTAGCATCTGCAAACAATAAAAAAAAGAGGTTACGACACACATGTCGTAATCTCTTTTTTTATACTCAGCGTGCACCCCAAAGATCATTCATTGCGCACCTCAATTTTCTCCTTGATCTATTCACTTTATTGCACATTCTTAGTCATTGTTCCAGTGAATGACACTTGTATATGAGATTCCTTTCATTCAGGAGATCTTCGCATGTATCCAGAAGAAGAAGCCCATCAACTCAAGCCGTTTTCGCCGTCAACGCCCCTATTTACGACGGATATCATTCACACCAGGCGAGCGCTGTTGTTGTCTGATTACACCGATTACCCATGTGAACAAGCGCGCAAAGCACTGCTCGTAAAAGCCGACGCAGCGCTCAATCAGGAACCGCTCACCATCGTCAACAAACCCATCTTACCCCCCAGTGGAGACAAGCACGATTACATGAGTATGAGCCCCTATAGGTGGCCAGATCCCGACAAACCAGATGGTTTGCCCTACATCCGCAGAGATGGCGAGAGAAATCCCGACGCAGACAAAACCGACCGGCCCAAACTCGCAGAACTGATATTGGCAGTAAAAACATTGGGCATCGCTTATGGCTTTACCAAAAAAGAAGCCTATGCCAACCAGGCCGCACTGCTCTTGCGCACGTGGTTCATTGATCCAGAAACCAAGATGAATCCACACCTCCTATATGGGCAATCTGTTCCGGGTAGAAACAATGGACAATGTTTTGGCCTCATCGAGACGTCTTGGCTTGCACGCGATCTCCTGCCCGCCGTCAAATTCATCGTTGACTCAACATCTTGGTCTGTAAAAGACACAGAAAATTTGCAAGCCTGGTTTCATGCCTTTCTTGAATGGATGCTCAATCATCCCTTGGGCATTGAAGAAGCCCGGTTCGGGAATAACCATTCCAATTCCTACGATGTTCAGGTTGTCACTTACGCACTCTTTGTCGGTCAACCAGACCTGGCCCAAATGGTATTGCAAGGTGTGGGCGAAAGAAGGATTGCCGCTCAGATTGAGCCAAATGGCGAACAACCCAAAGAGCTTAAACGTACAAAAGCACTGGGATATTGCAGCATGAGCTTGGAGCTTCTTTTGGAGCTTGCAGAAATAGGACGACAGTGGGACGTTGATGTGATAGGATATAAATCTTCAGACGGACGATCTCTCCGGCGTGCATTCGACTGGCTTCTGCCTTATTGGACAGGAGCAAGTGAGTGGACATACCCCCAGATCCAACCCTTCTCTTGGGAGCGCGCATTTGGGTGTATGCGACTTGCTGCTCACTTGTTTGCCGATATCAACCTTGACCCAGTGAAAACCACGTTGGCAGGTATGGATCAAACGGAAACGACACAACACATCTACAACCTTATCCTACCGCCCTTTGAAGGCAGCCGTTCCACCACACCCCGCGTTGCCGAAGATGTGGCCGTGCACGCCCCCATCACATTCGTCGATCCCGAATTCGCAAACGGTACACCAACACTCAGTGAAGAAGAAGCCACATTCTTTAAAGAAAACGGCTTTCTCATAAAGCGCGGATTATTGGACGAGAAAGAAACGTTTGAGCGTATCGTGGATTATGTATGGGAAAATGTGCCCCGTGAGATCGTCAAGCGCGACGATGTGCAAACCTGGTTTGATGCCCCACAGGGGTTATGGACAGAAGAAGATGCAGCAAAGTTAGGCTTGTTTGGGCGTGGCAGTTGGAAGATGCGCTCGCGTTATGGCATTGGCACAGAACCTTTCCTGCTCGACAAAATCGGCAACCACCCGCATATGCGCAAGGTCGTCTCGCTATTTATCGGCGAGTCCCTCAAACCGACAGAGCGTGTGCGCGGAATCTACGCCGTGTTTCCGGTACCACCCGACACTGACGGGCGATTATCACCCCACGCAGATCACACAGCATCTCAAATTTCCGCAATGGTTATTGTAGACGAGGTCCCCCCACAGTGTGGCGGCTTCACTGTCTGGCCAGGTTCCCATCTAATTGTACATCCCTTTAGCGACACTGTTCACGGCCCCGTTGGCCCAGATCATTCGGAGGCATATGCCCAAGCCCGTGACGATGTCCTGAGAAATGTCACCCCCGTAGAACTATCCGGCCAAGCAGGAGATGTCATTTTCTGGCATCCAAGACTCATGCATTCTGGTGGTATCAATCGCTCTGCCAGTCTCGAGCGCCCAGTCTTACGTCTCATCGTTCCATGTGATTACCAACGAGATGGTTTCACCTTCTTCGATGACTTGGTAGACGGCCCGGGGCCATCTCATCAATGGTGGGTTGATACCCGAAACTTCCGAGAAGATGTGCCACCAACACCCGACAACATCTGGGACGGTTGGGCATTTGGATAGCCTCCAATCAGCAACTATCAAATCACACAACAAGAAAGAGAGATATGACAGACAACAACAGGCAGCGTGTTAGCATACCCAAAATGGCCGCAGATGTGGTTGTTCGCCCCCCCGAAGTATTCGCCGACCCAGATTTCACCAACGGAGATCCAACACTCGACGAAACGGAAGTCTCTTACTTCAAAGAGAACGGTTTTATTGTAAAGCGCGGGCTCATTGACGAACCAGAAACATTTGAGCGCATTGTTGATTATCTGTGGGAAAATGTGCCTCGTGAGATTGTCAAGCGCGACGATCCGCAAACGTGGCAGGGAGCACCACACGGACAGTGGACAGAGGAGGATGTGGAAAAGGCAGGACTGTTTGGAGGCGGCAGTTGGAAAATGCGCGCGCGCGACGGGATCGGCACGGAACCTTTCCTCATTGACAAGATCGCTCACCACCCGAATATGCAAAAGGTGGTATCATCATTCATTGGCCAACCCATTAAGCCGACGCAACGTGTTCGCGGGGTCTACGCTATATTTCCAAAACCTCCCAGCGAAGAAGGGCGATTGGGGGCCCACGCAGACCAAGCCGCGGCCCAGTTGTCTGCAATGGTTTTCGTAGATGAAGTTCCTCCACACTGTGGCGGTTTTACCGTCTGGCCCGGCTCCCACCATATTTTGCACCCACACAGCGAAACCACCTATGGCTCCATAGGTGCCGACAATGCAGAAGCATTTGCCCAAGCCCGTGACGAAGTGCTGAGAAATATCACGCCAGTGGAATTCACGGGCCAGGCCGGAGACGTCCTTTTCTGGTATTCCCGACTGGCACACTCTGGCGGCGTTAATTACTCTGCCGATCACGAACGGCCCGTTGTACGCCTCATTGTCCCGTGTGATTACCAACGAGACGGTTTTACCTTTTTTGACGATCCAGTAGAAGGTCCCGGGCCAAACCACCAGTGGTGGGTCGATACCCGAAACTTCCGAGAAGACGTGCCACCAACGCCCGACAACATTTGGGACGGGTGGGCATTTGGATAGCAACCCAACGGTAAATGGGTTTTGTGACTCAGCTGGTAGGTTCATCTACCAGCTGTTTTTTTCATTTAACGTAATTTTACATGCGCGTGTAAAATTATCACAGGCACACGCTATCCACTCTTAAATCTCGAAATCAACAGATCACGAAGCCCTCTTTATAACGGCCCAACCGTCGCCTGTATTTCCATTCAAGTGGGAGTCTAACAAATGGCTTCATCAAGAATTCTCCATATAAATCATGCCTATTGGGTTCATTGACACCTTTTTGTATTTGGGCTATATATGCCTAGCATATCATCGTGGGACATTGGCTTTTTCGGCATGGTTCAAAATGACGATTTCGGGGTTGCTGGGCAGGGAGCCCCACAGGGGCTTTGTTGATGTAGCAAGGGGATTTATCCCCTTGTGCCGTTCGGTCAAGTGTTACCCGCTTTTGAACCATGCCAGTTTTTGACCTTTAGTCCGTAGGACTTTGCAATCGTAGGGCTGGTATTTATTCCGGCCTGATGGTCGGGCAATTACCGATCTATTTTTTCAATCCCCGTTACTCGTTTTCACTTTTGTATGCATTGTATTTTTGTTCGTTCTTATTCCACGTCCATTTGCTTCCAAAATAACCGCTAATGGGAAATATGATGAGCGCAATAATCGGCCTGATATAAATATGTTCGCTCGGTGAATAGTAGGCCATTGCAACGGACCACATAATGCCGGTGATAATGCCCCACATTAAAACCCCCTGAAACCAAACAAAATGGCGTTTGCCTTTTTCTCTAATCATTGACCACTTCTCATACTGATTTCGATTCATAGATCAAACCGCTCCGTTCTAAATGGCAACACACGAACAAACGCGTCACGTCCCTCGAATAAACGCGTCGAATAGATCTGCGTGCGTCTTATGCAATCTATACCAACTGCACCTTATTCTGTACTCATCATGCGAGAATCTCTGATACCCTTTTTCGAAGCACCGGCAACAACTCTTCTTCAAACCACGGATTTCGCCGTAGCCAAAGATTGTTTCTCGGGCTTGGGTGTGGAAGCGGCACCATGTTTGGCCAATAGTCTTGCCACGATCTCACCAATTCGGTAAGAGACGAGCGCGTTTTCCCAAAGTGATAGGCTTGTGCATATTGTCCCAGCACCAACGTCATCTTCAAATTACCTAGATGCCCAAGAAGTTGTTCCCGCCAAGCGGGTGCGCACTCTGGCCGAGGGGGCAAGTCACCCGTTTTCCCCGTCCCTGGATAACAAAAACCCATCGCCAAAAGGGCAATCTGTTTGGGGTCGTAAAACACGTCGGGGGTAATACCCAACCATTCACGCAAGCGATTGCCACTGGGGTCGTCAAACGACACTCCCGATTCATGCACCCTTCTACCCGGCGCTTGCCCAGCAATCAGAATCTTTGCTTTTGGATGCAACTGAACAACGGGCCGCGGCCCAAGTGGCAGGTCTGCGGCACACAATGTGCATGATCGTACCTCAGTTAATAAAGAAGAGAAAGACTTCATAGCTTGCGGCATCCTCACGTACCCTAACGATAATAGTTCTCAACCGCGTTTTCCATATACATCTGGATTTGCAATTAGATATGAGGAAATGTCCATTGTGTGTCAAGCCATTTCTATGTTCCAACCATTTACATTATTTGTCTAACAAAGAAGGTTGTTGATAAATAGCCTTTATTTTGTCAAAAAAACCCATTTTGTGTATCTTCATACCCTTGTTCAAACAATTATCTATCATTGCCTCA
>Ga0114999_10008520_pt1 | contig 11416 bp, 6 predicted proteins | sample ArcticOcean_MG_C_3_FD_89820 | JGI IMG/M metagenome (GOLD analysis project Ga0114999, IMG submission 89820) | Marine microbial communities from western Arctic Ocean - ArcticOcean_MG_CB8_126 | ecosystem: Environmental > Aquatic > Marine > Oceanic | place: Arctic Ocean: Canada Basin | collected...
CACCGCTCTGGCCAGCTGCAGGGGAAGATTACTTCCACCGACGGCGAGCCACTCGCAGGGGCTACGGTGAGCATCTCATGGCCCGGGTTGGTAAGGCCAACCGGTACGACTGCTGACAACACCGGGCACTTCGTCGTTGCGGATCTGCCGTCGGGGGCGCTGGCGATCACCGTCAGCCACATCGGTTTTCGCAGTCAGCTTTCCGAGATCGACCTGGCCAACGGCGCCTTGTTTACCTTGAACGTCCAACTGCAGCCCGCGGCCCTCTACCTGGAGCGCAGTGTGGTCAGCGTGTCGCGAACCCGGGAGAAGGCGCTGGATGCGCCGGCCTCCATCGCCACCGTCGAGGCCGAGGCCATCCAGAATAATCCCGCCTTGACTATCTCAGATCACGTGCGCGACATGCCCGGCGTCGACTTCTCCCAAACGGGACTGGTTCAGAGCAACGTCGTTGTCCGTGGCTTCAACAACGTGTTCTCAGGTACACTCATGGCGATGACGGATAATCGCATCGCCAGAGTCCCGTCGCTGCGCCTGAACGCCTATAACTTTATCCCGATAATCAACGAAGATGTCGAGCGCATAGAGGTCGTGCTGGCCCCCGGTTCCGCACTCTATGGGCCCAACAGCGCCAACGGTGTGATGCATGTCATCACAACCTCACCGTTCAACTCCGCCGGGACCACGGTTCAGATCGGCATGGGCGAGCGATCTCTACGCAAAGGGGCATTTCGCCATGCGGCTTTGGTGAGCCCCCATATCGCCTACAAGATTTCGGGCCAGTACTACACCGGCACGGACTGGAAATTCGACGATCCTGAAGAAATCAGTGCTCGCGCGGCCGATCCGACACTGAAGGGGCGAGACTACGACATTCAAAGGCAAGGCCTCAAAGCCCGTGTCGATTTCAGGCCAACTGAGGACCTCACTGGGATACTGACGTACGGCTACAATCTGGGGGACCACATTGAAATGACCGGTCTGGGATCCGGTCAGATTATCGACTGGAATTACAACTATGCTCAGGCTCGGCTCATGTAACGGGACCTGTTCGTGCAGTACTACCGCAACTGGAATGATGCCGGTGACACCTTTGTGTTGCGCACCGGCGATTCGATCGTCGACCAATCGAGCCTCGACGTGTTTCAGGTACAACACATTAAGCAGCTTAACCCGCGTCAACGCTTTACCTATGGCGCCGACCTGCTGCTGACGCGGCCGGACACCAAGGGCACGATCAACGGGCAGAACGAGAACGACGACGACATCAACGAGTACGGGGTCTATCTGCAAAGCGAGACCGAACTGAACCCACAAATAGACCTGGTTCTGGCCTTGCGCTACGACGACCACAACCGCATTGAGGACGCGGTGTTGTCGCCGCGCGCCCGGCCTCGTCTATAAACCGAAAGAGAATCGGACGCTGCGCTTGACCTACAACCGGGCGTTCTCGACTCCGACAACGACTGATGCTGTACCTGGATCGGCGGGCCCAGTCAGATCCCTTCACTCTGGCGAGCAATTTTGGTGTGGAGCCCATCGATGTGAGGGCGCAGGGCACCTACCGCGACGGTTTCGACGAGGGCTTCACCTTCAAGCGCAGTGCCGACGGACTGCCGATGTACCGCACGCCGTTCTCTCCTTTTATTGCCGGCGAGCTGCAGGGGCGCGGATTGGAGTTGGGCGACGAAGGATACTCCATCGATCAGGAGGGCTACATTGCGCTGGCTGATTCATTCGCTACTGGGGTGCTGTGGAAAGTCGGGCGTGGAGCTGTCATCACCGGGGTCGTTCCGGCGCTCGCGGGGCTCGGCCCGTTACTCGGGCTGACCGATGAGCAGGTAGCAGCCCTTGGTCCCGGGCTCGAGGCCTTCGTGCCGACGGTACTGCCCAATCTGGGTCTGGATATGAGGACGCTCAATCAGGAGACGCGCGGCTTCGACGCTACCAGCGACGTCGTCGACGTGCCGCGGACGAAGCCGACGACGACGCAGACGCTCGAGGTCGGTTACAAAGGCATCATCGGTCGCCATGTGGTGTTCGCGGCTGATGTCTACCGCACCGACATCGCGGACTTCGTCGGGCCACTCGCCATTGAGACCCCGAATGTATTCCTCGACCAGACGTTGCTGAAGGCAGCACTGACTCAAGCTTTCACCAACAATATGCAGGACGCGAATTTTGGCGAACTCGCCAGTGTGCTGGCTCAGGTCGATAATCCGCTGCTCGGTCTGGGCGGCGACGATGATGGCGACCCGGTGCCTGAGTTGGCGGAGATTTTTACCAACGGGGCGGCGATCGGTGGAGAAGCGCGGCCCGGGGCAGCTGGCATACCATACGGAACAGTGTCACCGCTGCAGGCGTACGACCCCGACGATGTCCTCGTCACCTACCGAAATTTCGGCGACGTGACGTTGTACGGGCTCGATCTGAGCGCTGGCTTCTATCCGAATGAAGTCTGGAGTTTGAGCGGCAGCTACTCCTTCGTCGACGACAGCTTCTTCGAGAACCTGGGTGACATCGCCGATGTGGCCCTGAACGCCCCCAAGCACAAGCTCAAGCTAGGGGGCAAGTACCGAATTTCCCAGTGGAGGATGCGGCTGAGCGCACAAGCCCGCTATTCCGGTTCGTTCCGAATGAGGTCTGGAGTTTTCGAAGGAGATGTGGATTCCTACGCGGTCGTCGATGCCAGCGGGGTTTACGACATTCCCCACGGCGGCCTGTTGCTGACCGTCAGTATCGATAACCTGCTGAACAACGAGTACCGGTCCTTCGTCGGAGCTCCCCGGATCGGCAGGATGACTCACGCGCAGCTGGGGCTGACGTTCTGAGGACCATCCGGGCACCTCATGATGGGGGGTGTCGGTGAGGAGCGCCCGGATGTGACCGTGGTTGAAGCCTCAGGTAGCGCCGCCGCCGCGGGCCATCACGACCTTGCCCGTGCGCACCATCTCGCGCAGATCGAACTTGCCTAACAGCTGTTCCAAAGCGTCTATCTTGTCGCTGGTGCCCGTGGCCTCGACGGTAATGGTGTCCTCGGAAATATCCACCGTCTTGGCGCGAAAGACCTCCGTAATCTGCAGGACCTCTGAACGCTCATCGACCGTGCAGCCGACCTTGAACATGGCCAGTTCCCGGGTCACCGCCTCATCGTCGGTATGGTCATTGGCGTGGATGACATCGATGAGCTTATCCAGCTGTAGGATGATCTGATGCAGGATATCTTCAGGGCCGGAGCAGGTGATCGTCATGCGCGAAAAATTGGTCGAATGCGTGGACGAAACCACGAGTGACTCGATGTTGTATCCACGGCGGGCGAAGACCTGGCTGATGCGCATCAAGACGCCAGGCTGATCGTTCACAAGCAAACCGATTGTCGTCTTCTTGGTCGCTGTGGCCGCACCCTCTATGGCCAACTCGGTCGTCGCCTGCGTGCTGCCGTTGTTGTCGGCCATCATGTACTCCCCGTCGGTTTAGCCAGTGGTCCTTTGGGTGCCTCGATAAGCATTTCGCTGACCGCCGCCCCGGCTGGTATCATCGGATAGACGTTGTCTTCCTTCTCGCAATGTGCGTGAACCAGACAAGGTCCCTCGTTCCACTCCAGCATGCGGGTGAGAACCTTGTCGATATCGGCGGTGCGCTTGAGCTGAAACCCCTTGACGCCATAGGCCTCCGCCAGCTTGACGAAGTCGGGATTGCCTTCCTGGTCGACACCCGAGAGCCGGTTGTCGTAGAACAAATTCTGCCACTGACGCACCATACCCAGAAACCTGTTGTCCATCACCAGGATCTTTACCGGCAGTTTTTGCAACACGGCAGTGGACAGCTCGCACAGCGTCATCTGAAAGCCGCCGTCTCCGGAGATCGAAACGACGGTCTTGTCAGGGCATCCCAACTGGGCGCCGATGGCGGCGGGGAAACCGTAACCCATGGTGCCAGCTCCTCCCGATGACAGCCACTGCCGGTGGTAGGCGGTTTTGTAGAACTGGGCTGCCCACATCTGATGCTGGCCGACGTCGGTGGCGACGATGGCCTTGCCTTCAGTCAGGTGGTAGAGCCGGTCAAAGACGGCCTGCATCTTCAAGCCACCTTTACGACCATACTTCAACGGGAACTTGGTGCGCCATTCGTCGATCTGGGCGAGCCAGTCGGTCGTGTCCAGGGGCTCGACAAAATTGATGAGCTCCTCGAGGACCTCCAGCGCATCACCATGAATGAAGACATCGGGCATCACCACCTTGTTGAACTCGGCGGGATCGATATCGACATGGATTTTGACCGCATCGGCGCAAAATTCAGAGAGCTTACCAGTAATGCGGTCATCCCAGCGTCCGCCGATCGACATGATCAGGTCACAGCCGACGACGGTCTTGTTCGCGTAGGCTGTGCCGTGCATGCCGAGCATGCCGACGGAGAGCTCATGGTCTTCGGGGAATGAGCCTTTTCCCAGGAGCGTGTTCGTCACCGGAATCCGGGTCTTCTCCGCGAAAGCAAGAGCCGCCTTGTGGGCGCCCGCGGCGATGCAACCGCCTCCCAGGTACAACAGCGGCCGGCGACTCTTTCGCAGCAGTTGGGCCGCTTCCATAAGTCGTTCCGGATTTGCCTTGGAGACAGGATGGTAACCGGGCAGGTACACTTTCTCGGGAAAGTGGGCCACGCACTCGTCCTGAGTGACATCTTTGGGCAGGTCGACCAGAACGGGCCCTTGACGCCCGGTGGTGGCGATATGGAAGGCCTCCATCATAACCCTGGGGATATCGGTTGCGTCCTTGACCAGGTATGAGTGCTTGACCACCGGCATCGAGACGCCAAAAACGTCCGCCTCCTGGAACGCATCCTTGCCCAGCATGGGAGTGATGGTCTGGCCGGTGAGCACGATCATCGGGACGGAGTCCATTTGAGCCGTCAAAATCCCGGTAATGGTGTTGGTCGCACCCGGTCCAGAAGTGACGAGGACGACGCCAGGTTTTCCCGTGGCTCGGGCGTACCCGTCTGCCATGTGGGTGGCGCCCTGCTCGTGACGTGTGAGAACGAGTTTGAGTTTTTTGGCGTCGACGAGCGCATCAAAGATGGGCATCGCAGCTCCGCCCGGCAGGCCGAAGACGTACTCCACGCCGTGCCTTTCCAGAGCCTCTATGACGTAATCAGCTCCTCTCATAACTACTGCCTCCTGAACGTGATCCCTCCGACCTGCCATTCGACACGTTTGAATGGCGGGATTGAAAGGGCTCCATGATAAGAAATTCGAGTGAAAAAAATCCCTGTCTGGTGCAGAAAACGACGCCTGGTGCAGAAAACGACGCCTGGTGCAGAAAATGACGCGTTTGGTGCATAAAGCGACGCGTTTCGAACACGGCATCCCCTGCGTTGGTCAAGTGTATGCATAAATAAGCATGATCGCAAATTTATTTAATGAAACGAGGACGACTTGCGCAAATAAACGTAATGAATACTACGCCTGCCAAAAACAGAGGGACACTTTGCTCAAAAAACGACGTAAAGACACGTTGGGTGATAGTCGGCACCTCACAACGACACCTCACATCGACGTAGTTGAGGAGTATTAAGCGGTTTGGTAACAGCGGGATTGGGACAGTTGGTGACCTAGTCTACTCGGTAGCGCTCGACGACTTCCTCGTTGACGGTAACGCCCAGGCCAGGGGCCTGCGGGGCGTTGACGTGGCCATCTCGCAGTTCGAAGCGCTCATGGGTGAGGTCGTGACGGAGCGGGGAGTCGGACATGCAGAACTCGAACATCTCACCACCGGGAACGGCGGCCAGGGCGTGCAGCGAAGCCGCGATCGTGATTCCCGACTTGAAGCTGTGATTGACGAAACGGGCATGTTGCCGGGCAGCCAGCCGCCCAACTTCCACCATGGTAGAGATGCCGCATCGAGCGGGATCTGGCTGAATCCAGTCGATATCACCTTCACGGATCAAGCGTTCAAAGTCACCATACAGGGATTCCGCTTCGCCCGCTGCGATCGGCACTGGACTGGACTGGGAAAGCCGGGCGTACCCGGCCACGTCGTCTGGCTGCAGCGGCTCCTCCAGCCAGAATGGCCGGAACTCCGCGAAAGCCTCCGCCCGCTTCAATGCCGTCTTCCAGTCCCATACCTGACCCGCGTCAATGAGGACGTCGACTTGCTCGCCGGCACCGCGACGCGCTTGTCGTACGAGGTCGATGTCCAGCGCCTCGCTGTGCTTTCCCATAGGCCCCCAGCCGAACTTTATTGCAGTAAACCCCTGGTCGCTGAAGCGGCGTGCCAGTTCATAGGTTTGGGCCGGGGTATCGCCGAACAGGATAGAACAGTAGGCCCTGAAACGGGTCTCGAAGGGGCCGCCGAGCAGCTCATACACCGGACACTCGTGAGCTTTGCCGGAGATATCCCACAATGCAAGATTAATCCCGGCCATGGCATGAGTGCCGACGCCGGCGCGGCCATAGTAGTTGGCTGCCTCCCACATGCGGGCCATGCACACCTCAATCGCCAACGGGTTCTGGCCGATCAACGCGTCGGCCAGGCCGGTGCATATCTGATGCGAGAGCGGCGCTTCGACGATGGCCTTAACGACGGTGGGTGCGGAGTCCACTTCACCCCAGCCGGTAATCCCCGCATCGGTTTCTACCTTGAGCAGGCAAGTATCCTGCGTTCCGTCACAAGCAGCGGTAACCTCGGGAAGGCGCAGGACAATGGCACTGACGTCAGTGATTTTCATCGATGACCGCGATCTGTTGCAAGTGGATGAGGAGAATCTGAGATAAGCTGACCCAGGGTTGAGCCCTCAACCCTGGGTCAGCCCAGATAGTGTGAGCCCGGCTAGTGTCAGCTCAGCTTAACCGTCTTAGAGATGATATCCTCCTGGATCTTCACCGCTTCGTCTTCCACCACCAATTTGAAGCAGACCTTTTCTTTGTCCTCACGTACCGTCTCAGTCTGTTCGCCAATGCGCAGTTCGACGCCGGCAAAGAGCTCGCTGACGACGTTGATCGTGGTCTGATAGGAGAGCTTGCGCTGAGCCTCGGCGATCTCCTCGAGCTCTCCTTGCTGGTTCTTCTCCAACTCAGCCACCTTGGCAATGCGTTTGACGGCCATTAGCATGGTCTGCTTCTGTTTCGGGGAAGGGCAACGCGCCAGTTTCTGTTTGATCAGGGCCACATCGAGACTTTCTACCCCCAGTTTCTTCAGCAGCTTGCGCTGTTTTTCCTGGCATGCATGCATGTTGGCGCGGATCTGATCAGCGCGATTTACCTGGTCCGGGTCAATGCCGACTACGAGCTTCGTCCCGGCGTTGTAGGGCGAACCAATTGAGCGGGCCGAAATACCCTTGGCGCCCCATATGAGTCCGCCCACCAGGGCGCGCGACTTTCCTTCGCCCATTCCCGGGACGATGACCTCCCCGCGGGCGCGCACCGAGGCGTTGAATATGTAGCTGCCGACTTTGACATTGCCGCCGGCCCGGACCGTTGCATCCTGGATGAACTTGGACATGATGTTGCCGCCGGCGACCAGTTCAGTACTCGCTCCGACGACGCGCGCTGAATCAGGATATCCTGCCCAGCCGTAACGTATGCGCCAGCTTCGACATATCCGCCTATCGTGACGGTGCCAGTAGCTTTGACAGAGAATTGCGACTGCACGGAGCCACCGACCACAACGTCGCCGTTGAAGTCAATGTTGCCCGTAGAGTAGTCGATGTCACCCTCGATATTGGAGATCGGGTAGACGCCGATGTTGATCCGCTTGTGGGAGCGGCCTTTCATCTTCTTGATTTCGGAGTCAGTGGAAATACCGCCACCGGTCTCACAGTAAAACGCCATGGCCCCGCCTTCGACCGGCTCCGCGTAGATACGCGAGTCGGTGACGACTTCGATGTTGAGCGGAGACGGCGGTTGCAACTCGTTGCCGAATACGTCCTTGCCGCCGACGCCGACTTTCGGGGGCACCAGTTTACCCAGCATGTCGCCTTCCTTGACGATGGTATTGAGGTTGCGATCACGGAAGTCGATTGAGCCGTCCTCCATGATCCGGCCGGGTTTGTCGTCGTCGACCTGCACCATCCACTCGAATTCAGCATCCGATCCTGGCTGTGCGAGTGTGCCCTGGGCGATCAGAATTACATAGTTCTTGGAGTGCTTGCCCTCTTCCAGTTCGGCGAGAATCTCTGCCCAACGCTCTGGAACAAACCCGTGAACGATCGCCTCCTTGTCCATCAGGGCCTGCATATCCGCAACCGATGGGTAGCGTGGATTCTGCGCCTGCGGGAGGTTCAAGAAATAGACGGCCGTGCGGTCCGGCGAGATCCACAGGGGCGACAGAACGTTGGTCTCGATGTCCCAGCGGAGCGCGATGTACCCGTAGAATTCGGCTCTGGCACGCAACTGATCTTGGTCTATGGCCAGCCCCTCACCCACCTCCAACGGCACATCATTACCCTCTCTTGGAGTCACCTCTTCGCCCTGAATGTCCGTGCCAATCACCCCCATTGAGGCGGGTAGTTTTTCTGCAACGACCTCTCCCGGGCGTACAGCCTTGAACCGAATAGCGCATTCCTCTTCACCATCATAGAGTTCGGCAAGGTTATGCTGAATCGCCTCCGGCGCCTTGGCATTGAGCAGGCTCTGCAGCTGGTTCCACTTGATCAATTCGAAAGGGTCAAACGAGTAATTGATCTGGGCGTCACCGCCGTGGATCTCCGGTGTGCCCTGAGCGAGCGGCACGGTCGTCGGCAAGGCCTGCTTTTCGGCGAGGCGCTGGCAGATCAGCTCGACCTGTTTTTCCATGACGCCGTACTCGATCCATTTCATCTCTAGCAGCTCGTTGATGTCCTCTTCAGTCGGTACCGGCGGTGCTTTCCGGGAACTGTAAAAGATGAATCTGGCCTCCATGTGATCCGATGACATCCAGATCGGGGGGACGACGGTGAGCTTGCCTGCCAACAGGCCGGCATACCCGTAAAGGTCGGCGATCGCCCGCGTGCCATCCTCACTCAACGTCACGTTATCTCCAACCTCGAGCACTACGCCCTCGCGACCATCAAGGCCGACCTCAGCGCCGAAGACGTCGGCTCCCAGCTGTGTCTCCGCATGCTTCAATTCAGCGACGAGATCGCCTTTGCGCACCATCTTGACCGGACCGTGCCAATTTTTGCAGGCTTCGAGGTACTCGCCCCACATCAGGCGCTTCAGGCGTTCGAAATCCGTTTTTTGCTCGGCGGGGTCCGTGATCAGTTCGCTCGGTAGGTGGTGCACGATGTGGGTCTCTTCAAGGACCTTGGGCAACTGGCCTCGGGCAACGGTCACTTCGAACTGATTCTGACCGGTGTTCGCCTTGGCGAGGGCAGCGCGAACACCCTCGTGGTCGATGCCGTAGGTGATCTTTTCTCTTTTTAGCAGAGCGAGGATCTCTTCGACACTGTTTTCGCTCGTGATACGAGAGACCCGCACCGCCATTTTGTCTTCCGACACCACCAGGCCGACTGGGGTCGCTTGCAGGTGGGCTTCGAGATTGCGGTAGTCTTCTTTGTCGCGCTGTTTGCGCTCTTGTCGAGCCTCGCGTCCCGTCCGACTCGACGTTGCCGGTTGGTCATCGTCGGCGCCATCTTCGTCCTCGTCAAAGAGGTCGTTGAGGTCACCTTCAGTCAGATCCTCGTCGGGGAGCACGAGGCCGGCGCCCTCTTCATCCAGCAGGGATTCCAGGTCACCGAGAATATCTTCGTCAGCGGCTAGGGCCGGCTCTAGCGGCTCGCGCTCGGCTGCATCGGGTTTTTCGTCCGCCATGGAAACGCCTGTCCCTGGGTTTGCTGGTATTTGCAGCCTGGGTCTACCGGTTTTCCGTTCGCCACGTGAGGTAACACCCTGACTATAATACTGATTGTATACTATGAGAAAGTCAACAAAGAGCCGCCGCCACATCTTGCCTCGCGCACCGGCCGCCCCTATCGTTTCGGGCCGACATGATACCACAGAATCTGGCACAACTCATCGATCGAAGCCTCGAGTCGCATGGTCCCTGCACCGCGGTCCGGGTACTGCGTACTACGACGGAGGGCCAACTCCAGTATCAACCGATCACCTACCAGGAGTTGCGCCACCAGCGGGATGCTGTTGCGGCCGGGTTGCATCGATCTGGTTGCGCCAAAGGCACTCGAGTCGGCCTGCTCATGGACGGCGGACTCGAGCCCCTGCTGGTTTTTCTGGCGGCTGACTTGATCGGTGTGAGCGTGGTTCCACTGTGCAACAAGCTGGCGCCCGATATCCTCGCTCACATCATCAATCATTCGCGCCCCCACCTGATGGTCGTGGACCGCGGCGGGCAAGAGCAGCTACGGGCTCTGGGTTCCGAGCTGAATCAACTGCCGCCAACGGTGCTCACTGACGGCGACCCGACCCTGAAGGGTACCTCTTCATGGCGGGAGTTGATAGCAGGTACAACTCCTCCTCCTGTGGTACAGGTTGGGCCCGATGACGAGAGCAAGGTCCTCTATACCTCGGGATCGTCCGGTCTGCCGAAAGGGGTGGTCCAGACCCACCGCAATATCATGGCCAACGTCGACGAGGTCTGGGACGTCATCAGCCAACGCCAGCCCTTTCGTATGTTCAAATCCGCTCCGGACTATCATGCCATGGGCATCCTCAACATCTACTATCCCCTTGCCAAAGGCTGGGTCCTGGACCTGGCGCGCTCCCCGGACCGCGTCTTGAGTGATATCCGCTTGTCCGCCCCTGAGGGGTTTCTGACTGTGCCGTTGGTTTTGGACAAGGTCTTCGGAAACGTGCGCAAGGAGATCGACGCCGGCGGCATACGCGGCCGTATGATAGCCCGCTCCGTACAAGCGAAACAGCGGCTCTCCCGCGGGACGGCTGGCGTGGCAGACCGCATTGTCCATGGTGTCGTTGGCCGAAAGGTGATTGCCAAGGTCCGTGAGCAATTGGCCAAGCGAGTCGGGCCCAATCTCGAGTTGCTTATCGTTGGCTCAGCCAAAGCAGATCCCGAAGCCCTCGACTTTTTCCACGAAGTCCTGGATATCCGCGCTTATGAGGGTTACGGCACGACAGAATGTGCTCCCCTCATTGCCACCAATCATCTTGGAGGCCGCAAGAGCGGCACCGTCGGGCGGCCGCTGCTCGAAGTTAAACTGATGAGTGCCGATGGCGAACAGCTCGGCTACGGCGATCCGGCAACCAACCTGTACCGCGGCAGCAAAGGGCGTTTTGGTGAACTGTGGGCAAGCGGTCCCAACGTCATGCGCGGCTACCTCGAAGATCCAGAACAAACCGCCAAGGTACTGGTCACGGATGCCGGTTCGGCTGACGGCAAGATCTGGTACCGTACCGGAGATCTGTTCGAAATAGACGACGAGGGTTTTTTGACCTTCAGGGGCAGAGTCGGACGCCAGTTTAAGCTCAGCAATG
>Ga0114999_10008524_pt1 | contig 11412 bp, 9 predicted proteins | sample ArcticOcean_MG_C_3_FD_89820 | JGI IMG/M metagenome (GOLD analysis project Ga0114999, IMG submission 89820) | Marine microbial communities from western Arctic Ocean - ArcticOcean_MG_CB8_126 | ecosystem: Environmental > Aquatic > Marine > Oceanic | place: Arctic Ocean: Canada Basin | collected...
AGTCTTCGTAATTTACAGCGGTCACGTCCGGCCCTTCAAAGCGGAATGTAATGCGCCAGTTCGCTCGCACTGTAACGGCCCAGGTAGCGAATCGATTTCCTCTAAGTGGATGCAGGCGATATCCGGGCAAGTCCATATCGCTCGGCACCTGGGCTACATCGAGCCGCGCCAGGATATTGCGTAATTTTCCTACGTGTTCTGGATTGACAGCGCGCAAATCGTCTCTTTGGTAAAGACGTCTCAAGCCTCTATGCTTAAAACTCAAGATCAAAATCCGCTCCTAAAATTGAATCAATTAAATTGTAACGTGCAACGTTGCACATGTCAACTTTGGGTAGTACTCAAAAACCTGTTTTATCGCTGCTCTGATTTTAGCCATATCCCTCGGACTGGTTTTCCTGTTAGACCCAATACTTTCAACCGATTAAATGCATCGCGTCTCAAGTGGTTTCTGTAGATGGAGATAGCGTGATATAACAGCGTCTTGGTAGGTTGTTTTCCGCAAGTGCTTAATTTTTGTCACACTCTCATTCGTCCCGAACCGAAACATTGGAAATAGCAGCAAGGATTTTCTCGGCGCACTCCTTAGGACTCAAAATCGAAGTGTCCAACTCCAAGTCATAGTCTACGCCAGCATGAACCAAGTCGCTGTGCCCTCTTGCTTGGCCAATGACGCGAAAGCCTCTCTCGATCTCTCGCTTTTCCAATACTGCTAATGGTGGCCTCACCCCGACCAAGAGCACCGGCAGCCCGGCTAACGTCTGCAGACAGTCCTTTATCCAATGCTGTTCAAGAAATGCATGCTCAATCACAAGATCCACCCCAGACCGCGCCAGATCTGCCGCCGTGTGATGCATTCCCAGGACAGTTTTCTCTATGGCCGGACCACAGACAATCTGTACCCCTCGCTCTCTCACTACATCGTAAAGTCCAAGCTCCTAAAGAACTTTTTGCAGTTTCTCATACTTGGATAAATGGTCAATTTTACCTCGGTTGAGTGCTTCTCTGACCAGCTCCCTTTCTGCCGTCTCTAAAGGCAATGCCCACTTTAGACCTTTCTTCTCTTTTTATTTATTATACAATTATTTATCTCAATTAAATAAAAATAGAGTGATTCCTTGGTATACAGATCTTAAAAACTCTGCGTCAATTAGCCTGGCTGAGACTCAAATAACGAAACTGCCGCCCACCGCCGCGCACCGCTTCGCGGAAGGGTTGGCGCGCAATGAGACAACGCTGGTAGAGCGAGGTCAACTTGGTCGAAGACTCGTTGATCGTATTATAATCCATCTCGTGCTGTAGTTCGCGCGCGGTAGTGGAGCGCATCTCCATCACTTTGTCGAGAGCCGACCGGTGACTGTCCACCATATCGCCCAAAAGTTCCCAACTCTTCTTCTGCCGCAAAAGCACGGCCTTCTTGGCCACGGTGAGCGCGGCAGAAATATTCTCGCGGTGCTGCTCAGCAATATTAGTGATGGTAATGAAACGGTCGGGGTACTCCCGCGCTTCGAGCCGCGCCAAAACGCGCACGACCATCTCGTCGGCGCAGGACACATCCATAAAACGGACGGCGCCAAAGTCCAACTTTAAAACGGTATGAGGTTCTAGGCTAGACAATTTACTACAGATTCGCTCTTTAGTCTCGACGCCCACTTCGCGCGTGATGAGCAGATCCTTTTCCGGTGCCCCTACGGCCTGCACTTCATAAGGTACTATGTGCAACGTACCCATTCACTTTTCCTTTCTGGGCAATTCAATGCCAATTTGCGTTCCCCACAAATAACTATCTACTTGAGAGGCTTCTCTCTCCCATTTGCCCTCCGGGCCAAAAACGGCACCGGCCTCTCCCGAGCGAAGCTATAAACACCCGCCCGCCTGCTGCACACACTGCGCCACCTGATGCAGCCCCAAACCACCGCTGCCCTTCGACGTAACACCGACCTGACACGCCTTGCAAAGCGCCTGCCAGTCGTCCAGCGCCGGAAATTTTTCCTGTAACCTCGTCGCAATGCCCGGCCCCAGATTCATGGCCATAAACTTTAAACCCTGGTCGTCGACCTGCATGGCCACATAACCGTCTGGTAAACCCAAACTACAATCTCCTGTTTGGGATATCTCTTATTTCTTATACAAAAAATAAAACCCACATAATAATTATTGTCAAGAATTTATTTTTTTATTTAGAGATCCTTGGTGGGAAAAAGCATACAAGAGTAGGCAGCAACTGATTAATCAGACCTGAATAGGCAAAAAAATGCGGCTGCGACGGAAACTGACTTCGAATTTGACCCTGTGGGGCATCAAACTCTACTCAGTTCGCCGCAGCCGCGTACAATGATCCGGCGGCATATAGCCCTCCTCTTACCTAGTTTCCCCGGCTGATCTACTCGCGTTTGCGGTCCCGCTCTGTGTTTCGTATCTCGCTCGTGCCATCCACGCCGGTAGGATTTAGATCCTCGCGTCAGCTCAACTTAGGTGGTTGAAATGCTGACCTTTTACCATCGCGTCCGATGCTACACGAGCCAGCCGAAATGGACCCTTTCAAACGGCGGCCGGTCGGTGCTACAGTTCATCCTTTCCGTTCTACTTTACATCATACTCAAAACCGCATGCAATGTCAACTGCTTTTTTTGCTTCCCTCAAAAGTCGCCAGCGAACGCAAATAACGCCCGCTCTCCTCCACCGCCGCCTGCGTGCCCAATTGCGCCGAAGCCTGGTGTATGGTCACATAACCGTCGTAGCCAATTTCTTCCAACGTCGCCATGATCGTCGCGAAATCTAGGCCCTGGCCGCTCCACATGGGAATCTGGTCAAAGCGCACCTCGCCCCTAACCCAAGTATTGCACATACTGTCGCCGTCGTCCTTGAGCAGGTGGTTCTGCAGATACACATTGAAAGTGTGCGGTACTAAACGCTTTATGGTCTCTGGCCCGTAGTCCTGACCGCATAAGTCCAGGTTGGCCGGCTCGTAGATAATGCCAAAATTGTCGCGACCGACGCGTTGTAAAACGTCCAGCGACTTATCCACTTCTTCAAAGAGACTGAGCGTATGGCACTGATGCGCCAGCCGCATATTGCGCTCGGCCGCTTCATCCGCCGCCCGCTGCGCCCATTCAATGTCCTCTTCCTTCTTCATGGCAATGCGCAGTAGATCCGCCCCCAGCGCTGCGGCTAGATCGAGATAGGGCGTTATATTGCGCAGCGCCTGCGGTCCCTCCTCCGAGTTTTCGGGAATGGGAAAATCTCCCGTCACCATCGACACCTCCAAACCCTGCGCGCCAAACTGACCGCTCTTTTCCCGCACCACATCCAGAGAAGTATGCGTACCCAATTGCGATGCGCGCATACACAGGGCATGATAACCGTTGGCCGCAGCCAACTTGGCCAACTCCTCCAGCGACATATTGACCTGCCGCTTGTCTCTAAACTCCTCCGCCACGCGCACCGAAAGTGATAATTTCATTTATTCTCCTCGCCAGCTGTGATAAATAATCCGTTCAATATTAGTCGCGCAACCACGCCAGAATATCATCCCTACTCTCCCCCAACCCCTTGTACTGCAGCGCCGCCGCACTCATCGATTCGATCGCACTGCACAATTTATCGCACCAATCCGCCTTCTTGCGCACGACCTCGCCGTCAATAAAATGCGCCCGGATAGTAAACAACGCCGCCCCGACCTGCGGAAATCCCCACAATACCTGCCGTTCCACCCGCAAGAAAAGCCGCGGCTTGTCGCGCTCAAAACGCCGCCCCCGCCAAACTTCCCACTCGATCCCATCCGGCGCCTGTGGATGATGGTTAAGCCGCGCATCAGTAGCAATGCCCCAAGCAAAACGCACATACGGCCCGCGGTCGATCATGGCCCCAACTAACGCATCAGCACGCCGATTCATCGCCTCCATACCAGCCACCGGCGCATGCACTGCCGCAAAGCTAAGCCCAATCTTCTCCGCCGCCGACCAGTGGTTGGCATGACACAGGTGGATAGCAGCCACCCAATCCCCTCCCTCTGCATCGCGACACACCACGGCCACATCCTCCTGCACCTGCGCACTCAACGCATCCAATGCCGAAGCATAGGCCGGATCCACCTCTGCCCCTTCAACCCCCCGCAACTCCATATGCTCATCAAACCGCAATACCTCTCCACTCAATTTGCAATGCAACTTCATCCCCCCTTCACCCTCTTCCATCACAAAACAATCCCCATGTTCCTCAACCAGACGCTCTGCGATAAAACGAGCGACGGTCACAGCCACTTCGGGTACATACCGACAGGTCCGATAATATTTCTCCAATGCCTCGGCCCGCGCCACCATCTTCACCCGCCGATAAGGCGCAAAGTTGCCATCGATCTGAAATACCTGTTCATCACCCACCCCATTGCCCATAGGCGTACCAAAACTAAAAAGCCCAGGCTTAACTTCGTAGCGGCCATTATCCAGTGGGAAATACATCGCCCCATCTTCAGGAGGAGAAACTTCCTCAAACAAATCTGCTTTGTACAATTCTTCGGCCATTTAATAGAGTCCTTATAATTCCTAGCTTAGATAATTCAAGCTCTGCGAAGGTCAGGTAGGGGACTGGCCCGGAGCGGGTTTCAATCCCCCCTGTCCGCAGGACAGCGGAAAGGGGGGATTGACCTCGGAGCCCGGCAGGAAGCCGGGCGAGAATGAGCGAGGGACGGTCCCCTACCTGACCGTCCCACACTACTAGTAAAATGCAAAATTCTACCTAACAACTTATAAAATAGATTACTCCCCACAATTCCCCAATCCCCTCCCGGGGTTGCCCAGGTCCTCCCTCCAAATTATACTCAACCTGAATCTCTAATATTGCACCCCAACATCACTCACACCACCACAAGGACACCCATGACCACCGCACCCCTGCCCACCTGGGACCTCTCCGACCTCTACACCGCCGTTGACGATCCCGACCTCGAAACCGACCTCGAAACCTGTAAAACCCAGGCCACTACCTTCGAAACCACCTACAAAAACACCATCGCCGTCGACGACCTCCAGGCCGTCCACCTGCGCCAGGCCCTCGACGCCTACGAAACCCTGCTCACCGCCCAGTACAAACCGCAGGCTTACGCCATGCTGCTCTACGCCACCAACACCAACGACCCCCAGCGCGGTGCCCTGCTACAAAAAACGCGCGAATTCGGCAGCGCCGTGGCCACCCACCTGGTCTTCTTCGACCTCGAAATCGGCCAGATACCCCAGACCACCTACGAGACCATCGCCCAGGACGATGCCCTGAGCCCCTACCGCCACTACCTGGATCACCAGCGCCAATTGGCCGCCCACAACCTCTCCGAAGCGGAAGAGAAAATCCTCGTCGAAACCGCCAACGCCCGCGGCAGCGCCTTTGGCCGCCTCTTTACCGAAGTCCACGGCCGCACCAAATACACTATCGAACGCGACGGCGAGACCCAGGAGCTGACCCAGAGCGAAATCCTCCCCCTGCTCTACAGCTCTAACCGCGACCTGCGCCGCACCGCAGCTACCTCCATCACCGCCACGCTGCGCGACAACGCACCCACCTGTACCTTTATCTACAATACCCTGCTACACGAAAAAGACGTGCTCGATCGCCTGCGCCACTTTGGCCAACCTGAAGACAGCCGCCACCTAGCCAATGAACTCAACGGCCAGATCATCGATACCGTAGTCGACGTCTGCGTTGACAATTACTCTATTGTCGCCGACTACTACCGGCTCAAAGGCCGACTGCTGGGCATCGACGATTTGACCCACTACGACCGCTACGCGCCCATCGCCACCGAGGAAAGCGATATCCCCTTTGACCAGGCCAAAGACATGGTGCTGGGGGCCTTTGGCGACTTCTCCCCGCGCTTGCGCGACATGACCGAGCCCTTCTTTAGCAAACGCTGGATCGATGCCGCCCTGGCCGAGGGCAAACGCGGCGGCGCCTTTTGCGCCGGCGTCACCCCCGATCTCCACCCCTACGTGCTGATGAACTATACCAGCCAGCCGCGCGACGTTATGACCCTGGCCCACGAATTGGGTCACGGCATCCACGATGTGCTGGCCCGCGACAACCACTTACTCGACTACCACCCGGTCCTGCCCATGGCCGAAACGGCCAGCACTTTTGGCGAGATGCTGGTCTTTGACAAGCTCCAGGCCGAACTCGACTCCGACAGCGAACGCCTGGCTCTGTTCTGCGGCAAGATCGAAGACGCCTTTGCTACCGTCTTTCGCCAGATCGCCATGTACCGCTTTGAACAACAGGCTCACCGCGCCCGACGCCAGCAAGGCGAGCTACCCACCGAAAAATTCAACGAGCTGTGGCAACAAAATATGCAGGAGATGTTTGGGGATGCGCTCAAGTTGGGCGAAGATCACGCCTGCTGGTGGCTCTACATCCCCCACATCATCAACACCCCCTTCTACGTCTACGCCTACTCCTTTGGCGAGCTTCTAGTCCTCTGCCTCTACGCCCAATACAAACGCGAAGGATCTTCCTTTGTTGACAAATACTTCGACCTGCTCGCCGCCGGCGGTTCCCGCGCCCCGGCCGACCTAGTCGCCTCCATGGGTTTTGACATCACCGACCGCCAGTTTTGGCAAGCTGGCTGCGACTTGATCCGCGACCGCGTTGAACAAGCCAAAACCCTGGCACCTTAAATTGATACTTAGAAACTTATGAGAAAATCAAGCTTACTTATCTCAATATTCGCGCTGGCCATCTTTTTGACGAGCGCTGCTGCAGAGGCCCAATTCGAATTAGAGGAAGCTCTGCCCAATCTCTCTTTCCAACGACCGGTCGATCTACAACACGCCGGCGACGGCACCGACCGACTCTTCATTGTCGAGCAGTCCGGTCTCATCGCCATGGTCGAACGCTCTGGCGACGAGCCCGTATCCACGGTCTTTCTAGACATCCGCGACCGGGTCAACGACGGGGGCAATGAGGAAGGCCTGCTCGGCCTTGCCTTCCATCCCGCCTTTAGCGACAATGGCTTCTTATATGTCAACTATACGGCCTCGTCACCCCGGCGCACCGTCATCGCTCGTTTTAGCGTCAGCTCCAACGCCCCCAATACAGCCGACCCCAACAGCGAACGCATCATACTCGAATTCGGCCAACCCTTTGGCAACCACAACGGCGGCCAGCTCTCCTTTGGGGCGGACGGTTATCTCTACATCGCCACCGGCGACGGCGGCAGCGGCGGCGATCCCCAGGGCAATGGGCAAAATCTGAACACATTGCTGGGCAAGATCCTACGCCTCGACGTAGACGCGACCTCGGCAGAACGCAATTACGTCGTTCCGCCAGACAATCCTTTTATCGGTGCGGGAGAGGGAACGCGAGAAGAGATCTACGCCTATGGCTTGCGCAATCCCTGGAGATTCAGCTTTGATCCGCTGACCGGCTTGCTGTGGACTGGAGACGTGGGGCAGAATGCTTTTGAAGAAATAAACATCGTCCGCAAAGGCGGTAATTACGGTTGGAAGATCATGGAGGCCAACGCCTGCTTTTCGCCGTCCTCAAACTGCGATCCAAGCGGCCTGGAATTGCCGCTCTGGGACTACGGCCGCAGCCTCGGCGCCTCCGTCACCGGCGGTTTTGTCTACCGCGGCAACCGCGTACCTGAACTCTCCGGCGCCTACATCTACGCCGATTTTGTCAGCGGCCGCATCTGGTCCCTGCGCTACGACGGCGAAAACCCACCCACCAACACTGAGTTGCTGGATACCAACCTCAACATTGCCGCCTTTGGCATCGACGCCGCCCAGAATCTCTACCTATGCGCTTTCGACGGCCGCATCTACCGCTTCAAAGCTACGGCACCGCCCGCGCCCACGGCTGTAACTGCAGAACAAACCACGCTACCCGCACAATTCACCCTGATCCAGAACTACCCCAATCCTTTTAACAGCACCACCCTCATCCGCTTCTCCCTACCCCACAGCGCCCCTATCGACCTTTCCCTCTACAATCTCTCCGGCCAAAAAATAAAGACTCTGATCAACGGCCACCGCTCCGCCGGCAGCTACATTGTAGACTGGCACGGCACAGATGCCAACGGCAATACATTGGCCAGCGGCGCTTATCTGTACCGCCTACGCTTTGGCAATCAAGTACAAAGCCGCAAATTAACCCTGCTGCAGTAAACCTTCCGTTCACTTCTCAGATCCCCGATTGGCCACCGCAATGCCGGCTGCTACCAAACCCATACTGGCCAGCAACTCCCAGGTCAGCGGCTCTTGCAACAATACCTGACTCAACAAGACCCCGATCACCGGCGTCACAAAACCGTATACCCCCAACCGACTAGCGCTGTGGTGCTGCAAGAGAAAAACCCAGAGAATAAAACACAGTCCCGCCACCACCAGCCCCTGGTAGAGTACCGCGATGATCACCGTCCAAGTCAGATCGTACTGGCCGCCTCCCTCAAAAATAAGACTGAGTCCAGCAAAGAGTGGCAAGCTCAACACTGCCTGCCAAAACAGTACCTGGTAGGTGTGTAACCCCTGTACCAAACGCTTGAGCACCACCTGCCGCAAGCCCAACAGCGCTCCCGATAAAAGCACCAGCGCATCCCCCAATAAATACTCGGTCTGGCGCAGGACCAAAGACGGGCCGAGGATAAACATCACACCGGCAAAGGAAAATCCCAGCCCCAGGGCTTTGGACGGGTTCAGCCGGTCCCCCGGAATGTAGAAGTGGGCAAAGAGTGCAATAAAAAAAGGATAGGCGGAAATCAAAACCGTCGAGCGGCCAGCGGTGGTGTAGTCTGTGCCCACATTGAGCAGACCAATCTGGACCACAAAAAGCAGGGCCAAGCCAGCCAGACCGCGCATCTGGGCCGCAGGCACGCGCGCCCCCACACCGGCAAAGAGCGCCGCCGCCCACACCACCCCAGCGCCTATCACAAAGCGGATCCCGGCCATGGCCAACGCCGGCATACCGTCCAGCCCCATCTTAATGAAGACGGCGTTGCCGCCCCATAAAACGGCGGCTAAAAGAGCGAGCGCGCCGGCCCTGGGACCAACGCGCTCGTTGCGAATTTCGCTAGGGGTCAAATTGCGGTTCAGTCGACGATGCGAGCTGATTTGATGGAGTCGAGTTCGGGAAAGTTCTCGTCTAGATAAGCGTTGCCCAATTGCGTAATCTCGCCTTGCTTGGAGGTAGGCGCATCTCCGTACTCGCTGTAGAGACTCGTGACGATCTCCAAACCCTCGATCACTTCGCCAAAGGGAGCAAAGTCGTAACTGTCCAGATGGGCATTCGTTCCCAGGTTTATAAAGACCTGGGTCGAACGACTATTGGGCGCATTAGTTTTGGCGTAAACAATAGTGCCGCTGGTATTACTCTGCGTCCGCGGATCGTCCTGCAAAGCAATCGCGCTGTGGTATTCGGGATTTAGTTGGGGATGCGAACTCCAGGCCTTGGCAATTGCGGGATCACCGTGAATGCCAAACTGCACGACGAAATTGGCCACTGCGCGAAAAAAGCGCTGCTCGTCGTAGAATCCATTTATAACCAGACTATAAAACCTATCCGCCCCAATCGGGGCCCACTCCCGGTGCACCTGAATAATAAAATTGCCCTTGGTGGTAACAAATTCGACCTTAAATTCGTCTGGTGCCTGCTGGTTTACTGCCGCGCTCGTTGGGTCCAGTAACGCCTCGCTGTTAACGCCTCCACTCCCCGATTCTTCCTCACAACTCATAACAAATATGGCTCCTATGATTAATAATAAACGCAACATAATATTCTTTATTCCTCCATTATCTATATTAGAATTTCAAAGACTCTTCACCGCCGCCACCAGCGCTTCCGTCGTGATGCCAAAGTGGGCCCAGGTCTCCATGTGGCCCTCGGAAGGCGCAATGCGCGGGTCGGTGATACCTATATGTGCCACCGGCGTATTGCTAGCCGCAGCGACACTGGCCACCAGGCCGGCAAAACCGCGCACCCCCGTCTCCGCCGTGCCAATTACTCCGTCCTCAACAGTGACCAGCCCCTGGCCGTAGCGCGACACCAGATCCGCCAGTGCGCCCTCGGGTAAAGGCAGACCATTGACGATGTAGACGTCGGTCGGCACCCCTTCTCCCTGCAACACCGCGGCCGCTTCGCCGCCCAGGAAAGCCGGTGCCCCCAACGCCACTAGCGCCCGCTGGGCACCTTCGTAGGTGCGATACGTTGTCACCGCCTCCCACTCCGCCGTCGTTTCCCACAGCGGCCCCGAACCGTCCTGCTGGTCCAAAATGGGCAGATTGTCGCGCGGGATGCCTATGATGTGACCGCCGTAATGGGCTGCCAAGTCGCACACGGCCAAAAAAGCGGCGCGCGCATCGGCCGGTGCGTAAAACCGGTGCAAGTAGGGCAGGTAGGTCAGTCCTATATTGATCCAGTCCAGGCCCCAGCCCGAAAAGTGGTCGCGGCCGGTGCAAGCGCCTACGTGGGAAATGTGGTAGACCACGTTGAGGCCCTCGTTGACACCGTTGAGGTTGCGCTGGTAGCGCCACATATCAAACCCCTCGCGCGCAATGCCCTCAAAGAAGGCGGCGAAGGTCGATACCACATTGAGCTGCGGCCGCTGGCTAGCAGTGGCCAGGCCGTTGGTCATCAGTGTCGCCACCTGCTCTTCGATGCTCATTTCAAACTGGTGATCGGGCGCCAAAAAGGAACGCGCCTTGGCCAATTTGGTAGAAGGGTCCAGATCACAGCTGACCACAAAAACCTGGTCGGGAAAGGCCGCGGCTACAGCTGCATACCCCGCCTCTGATCCCGAGCGCGCACTGTCCTTTTCACCAACGCCTTTCAGCTCGACCTCTGCCAGCGCCGCCGTCGGCAACACCAAATTCTCGCTGCCCGGCGCCGGCCGCGCTTTGGTGACCACAGTACGTGGGGACTGTTGCAAGACATCTAACGCCGCCTGCTGCGCCGCTGAAACCTGCAACATGGGATTGGCCAACACCTCGGTCTCTTCCCGGCCCTTCATGCTGCCGTCGTGATGTCCTTTGCCGCCGGGCAGGTCATTGACCAAAAAGAGGCACTCGAGCATAGGCTCCACATCCCGGTAGCTCATCAGCGAGCCGGGAATCCAGATCTCCGTAGCCATATTGACGCCGTTCTTAGCGGCAAAGGCCTCGGTCTCAGCGCCAACGCCGTAGAGTTCGCCAAAGGCGCTTAGGTCGATCGTCTCCCCGTCGGCCGAGCGGTAGCCAGTCGGATAGATGAGAGTGGGTCGACCCTCTTGAGCAGCAACGTAGGCTTCGCGATAAGCTTGGTACAGCGCCGCCGTGTCGAGCAGGGTGGTCGTTTCGATAATGTCGACACCCAGCGCTTCGATAATCGGCCGCGGGTCCTTGTCCATGATGCTGGCCGTGCTACCCGACAATTGGATGCCGTTGCGGTGCATGA
>Ga0114999_10008525_pt1 | contig 11412 bp, 9 predicted proteins | sample ArcticOcean_MG_C_3_FD_89820 | JGI IMG/M metagenome (GOLD analysis project Ga0114999, IMG submission 89820) | Marine microbial communities from western Arctic Ocean - ArcticOcean_MG_CB8_126 | ecosystem: Environmental > Aquatic > Marine > Oceanic | place: Arctic Ocean: Canada Basin | collected...
TCACAGGTTCGAATCCTGTCGCACCCACCATAAAATCCTCAAAATGCAACAAACATCTTCTTCAGCCTCAACTAAATTAAGTTTCTTTTATAGCATAACTACAATTCAATTGTGCCAATAGTGTGCCAAGTTTTTTTTAAAATATAAATTTAGATTGGTATTGGGTCCACTTTTGAATAAGGCTATTTTTACTACCCCCACCCCTCATAATCATATGATTTTCTTAACATCCATGTTTCATAACTAGTTTCTTTCCTAGTTTCGTAGGAAGTATATTTCCTATACTTTGACCTCTGTATTTCCTCTCCTCTAGAAGTATACTTCCTTATGTCTTGATCATCATTAAATCGTTCTAGAAGTAAGTTGTATCCATTAGGGTCAGCATTCTTATTTCCTTTTTTGATTCGCTTAATATATCCTTGGTCTCTAAGTTCCTGATCAAAGTATTTATCCTTCTAGTGCTTAATTTTAAGCGATTTGCGATCGGTATTTGGACAAAATTAATTGGAGTTCTTGAATTAGGAGAACATCGTCCTGGACTTTTTAAAGCTTTTAAAAAATAATTTGTTATAGAATATAATTAAGTTTTTGATTGACTTGTTGCAAGGTCTGCATTTCAATGGTAGTTTTAATGCTTTAAAATTATTATTACGACAACAATATATAATATAGATTTAATTATGGATCAAGTAGATAAAACTATAATTTCTTTGCTACAAAATAACGCTTTACTTCCTATTGCTGATATATCTAAAAAAGTTAATTTGTCTATTTCTACATGTTGGAATCGTATAAAAAAACTTGAAGAAGATAAAGTTATAAAGAAGCGTGTTACAATACTAGATGGAAATAAAATTAATCTACCAATAGTTGTTTTTGTAACAATTTCAGTCGGGCATCATAATGATGATTTTAATAACGAATTGCTATGCTTTAATGAGATAATTGAAATATGGAGACTTTCTGGTCAGTTTGATTACTTATTAAAAGTTGTTTCAAAATCTTTACAAACATATGATATGTTTATTAAAAAATTAATAAATGAAATTAAAGATATTAATTCTTTGCATTCAAATATTGTTTTACAAGAAATTAAATATACTACTTCATATCCACTTGAACACTTGAACATTTGAGATGTTAGAAATATTATGAATTTTAAAATTAATGAGAAAAATGCATTAAAATTTCTTATGGATTTTTTATCAATTGAAGGTACCACAGGTAATGAAGGGTTAATAGCGAAAGAAGTAAAAAAAATATTAATTTTGAATGGAGTACCAAAAAAATATATTTTTTTTGATGATGTCAATAAAAAGATACCTTTACCAACTGAAACAGGAAACTTAATTGTAAAATTACCTGGCACTATTAATGGACCTCGTAATTTATTTATGACACATCTTGATACAGTTCCACTTTGTTCTGGAGCTTTACCAGTTAAAAAAAATAATATTATAAAATCAAAAAATGATTCTGCCTTAGGTGGAGATAATAGAACTGGTGTTGCCTGCTTGGTTAATATGTTAATTAATTTAATTAAAAAAAAAATACCACATTTTCCTTTAACAGCATTATTTACAGTTAGAGAAGAAAGTGGTCTTTGGGGTGCAAGATACGTAAATTTAAAGGATTTAGGAAATCCTAGCTACGGTTATAATATTGATGGTATGTCTCCAAAAATATTAACAATTGGTGCAGTTGGAGCAGATCGTTGGAATGTAAAATTATATGGAAAGGCAGCCCATGCTGGAGTAGAACCAGAGAAAGGAATTTCTTCATCAATTGTTGCCTCATTAGCTCTTAGTGAAATATATAAAAAAGGATGGTTTGGTAAAATAAGAAAAGGAGGAAAAATTGGTACATCTAACATAGGTAGTATTTCGGGAAAAAATAATCTTAGCGCTGGAGATGCTACAAATGTAGTTACTGATTTTGTTATATTAAAAGGCGAATCTAGAAGTAAAGATTTAAAATTTGTAAGTGATATTACTAGAGCTTATAAAATTGAATTTCAAAAGGCATCCAAAGTAGTAAAAAATAATCTAGGCAAGTTTTCAAAAATGACTTTTCATTCAGAAAGAGAATATTATCCTTTTATTTTAAAAAAAAATAATCATGTGGTAAAAAATTCAATTCTTATTGCTAATAATTTTGGATGGAATCCAAAATTAGAATTTTCTAATGGTGGACTTGATGCAAATTGGACAGTTAGACATGGTGTTCCTACTATCACCTTTGGATCAGGTCAAAATAAAATTCATACTAAGGATGAGTTTATCAAAGTTAAGGATTATTTATCAGCTTGTTACTTTGCTATCGCTCTTGCAAGTAAAATATAATATTTTTCCCCTATTGGATAGATTTTATAAAATTCTTTAAAATTAAAAAATAATCTTCTAGTTCATTTATATTCAGGGTTTCATTTGACTTATGACCTTGATCACCATTACCTGGTCCTATGTTAATTATATTAATTTTTTTGTTTGCAAAATATCTTCCATCACTAACACCGATAGAATTTAAAAATTTAGGCTTCTTTTTATTAACTAAAAAATATGAATTTATTAAGCTTTTTAAATATAAATTAGACTTGTTTGATTTAAATGCGTTTGTTCCAGTGAGAAATGATACTTTTGCTGATTTATCAATTTTTTTTATAAAACTTCTGATTTCTTTAAAAGAATTATTAATATTTTCTTTAATTGTAATTCTTCTGTCAATTTGAAAATTAGTTATGTGAGGTACGACATTAACATTTTCTCCACCGTTAATAATTCCAATATTAATTGATGATTTTGATGCTCCAGTATTATATTTTTTTAAACTTTTTTTATATTTGTTTTCTAAAAGATTAATTATTTTTGTTGCTTTAACAATTGAATTTACTCCTTTACTTGGGTCGCCAGCATGAGATGTTTTTCCAAATACTTTGACATTTATCCAAAATACTCCTCGTTCTTCAACAATAAAATTATTATTTGTTGGAGCGCCTAATATTAAAGTATGCGGTTTAATAATTTTTTTATCATTTAATAATTTAGTGCCTTCTGGACCTAAATTCTCCTCATCTGTTACAAAAGTAAAACAAATTCTATTTTTATAATTGGGAAATAAATGATTAAAATTTTTTGCTAAGTAAAGATGTACAGCTGTACTCCCTTTACAATTTACGGATCCCAATCCTATACATTTAGATTTTTTAATTTTTAGAGTATAAGGTTCTGTTTTCCATTCATTATTTATTGGTTTTACCGTATCTATATGGCAATTGAAAACAAGTGAGCTTTTATTGCCTCTATAATTTTTTAATACAATATTTGGTTTATTTTTATCATTGAAATGCATACTTAAATTTAGCCCAGATCCTAATAAATATTGTTTTATGTATTTTGAAATTTTTAAGGTATGCCCTGGAGGGTAACTTGTATCAATGGATATTATATTCTTTAAAACATTTAAAATTTCATTTTTACTAGTCATTTGTTTTTATTTTAAATAATTTAATTGGATTAACAGAAACCATATTTTTAATTTCTTTATCAGTAAAACCTTGCTGCTTGATCATCAATAAAAACTTAACAAAACCTTTAACTGGTATCGGTAAAATGGAAACGCCACAATCACCAGATAATATAGTATTATTAACTCCAGATATTTTTATTAAATCTTTCATTTTTTCTATATCTACTGGTTGAGCTTTATGTTTTTCATCATCTATGTGGGTTAGACCCGTTTCAGTTGCATTAGATACAAAAAAAAATGAAAATTCAGAAAAACAATTCTGTTTAGAGATTTCTTCAACAATATCTTTTTCGTAATGTGAGCTAGGAACAATTATCCTATTTATTCCTCTCTTTTTAGCGAACTCAATTAATCTTATTGCTTCTTCCCCTGATAAATGACCAGTATTTAATACAATATCATTTTCAGCAATTAAATCTAAAATTTCAGGTAAAGGGTCATGTAATTGTTCTGATTTAGGTATGTGAAGACATGATTCAATATAACTTTTAGATCTATTTTCTATCATAGCTGTATAACGAGTATGATGGGTCGGCATTGAAACAAATCTTGTATTTAAATTATCCCCATAATTATATTTTAAAGCTACCTTCAATGTATCTGCTGATACGCCTCCTGCATAAGGTTCCATTATTAAACCACCAAAAACATCTAAATTAATATTACTGAGTTCTTTATTTACCAATGCTGCATAACCCGAACTGTTAGAAAAATTATCCATTAAACCAATACCTTTCATTTTAAATGCTAGGGCATGTCTTACTGCTTCAAAAATATGTATACTTCTACCATTTATATGTGGACAACAATGAATATGATTATCAACAGCATTTTCCAGGAGATAAGATCCTTCAAATTTATCAAGAATTTTGTTATTAGAATACATAATTAATTGTTAATCATTATAATATAAATAATATATTAAGATATATATGTTTTATATATAAATTATTTTCAGAAAATTAAAACTATGCCTCAAGATTTAAGAGAAAAAAATAAATATAGCAGAGGAAAACTTGTAAAAATATATTTTAATAATGAAGAAGTGCTAGCTTATGAAGGTGAAAATTTAGCTTCAGCACTATATTCATCTGATATAAAAATTTTAAGGTATTCCCCTAAATTAAAAATGCCAAGAGGTTTTTTTTGCTTAATAGGATCTTGTCAGGAGTGTTTGTTATTAATTAATGGAAGAAAAACCCTTGCTTGTTTAAGCTATGTGACTGAAAATATGTCAATACAAATTATATAGCCTTATGAATAATAAAAATAAGGAGTATGATATAATTGTTATTGGAGCAGGGCCATCTGGCATAGCTTCAGCTGTATCATCTGCTTCTAATGGAGCAAAAGTTTTAATTATTGACTTAAATAGTAATTTAGGCGGACAAGTTTATAAAACGCCACCAGAAACTTATAAGAAAATTAAAAAAAATTCATCAAAAGAAATAAGAATGCAAAAATCTTTCAAAAAATTAATAGATGAAAATGGAATTGATGTAGCTTTAAAGCATACAGTTTGGCAGGTAAATCATGGTTTTAAAATTTATGCATTTAATAATAATAACCAAAATGTTTTTTGGGAATGTAAAACATTAATTATTGCAACTGGTACATACGAAAGAATAATTCCTTTTCCAGGCTGGACTTTACCAGGAGTTATAGGACTAGCTGCTTCAACAACTTTATTAAAATCTCATAGAGTTTTACCAGGCAATAATACCGTTGTTGCTGGATGCGGCCCACTTTTAGCAGTAGTGGCTTCTGGAATTATTAAAGCTGGAGGAAAGGTTGGGGCTATAATTGATTTAAAAAGTCCATTTGATTGGCTTTCATCAATTAGACCAATGTTATCCAATCCATCATCTTTATTTGAAGGAATAGGATGGTTAAAGAATATAATATTTTCAGGGACGCCAATATATTTTAATAGCGTAATTAAAGAAGTAAATAAAAAAGAAAATGAACTTGAAATATCAATAACAAAAATCAATCCTAGAAATAATAGAAAATATGACAATAAAATAAAATTGAAAGCTGATAGTTTATGTGTAGGTCATGGATTAATTCCATCAATTGATATATTGAAATCTCTTGGCGCAGAAATATTCTTCGAAAGTGAAAGTTTAACTTGGTTACCAAAGATAAATAAGTATTTTCAATCTAGTATTGAAAACCTATATATAGTTGGAGATGGATCAGGAATAACAGGCGCAATCCCAGCATATGAAAAAGGTCTAATAGCTGGTCACGCGGCATCTTTAGATTTAGAATATATTAATAGCGAAAAATTCATAATAATTACAAATAAGATATTTGTTAAACTAAAGAAATTTGAAAACTTTGGAAAATCAATGGCTAAACTTATGACACCTTCTTCATTTATAATAAACAGCATTACAAAAGAAACTATTGTATGTAGGTGTGAAGATATTAAGCGTGCAGAAATAGAAGAGGCTATTAAGATAGGAGCTAAAGAAATCAATCAGCTAAAATCTTGGACAAGGTGCGGGATGGGGCCATGCCAAGGTAGAACATGTGAAGATTCTATTTCAAGAATTATATCAGAGCATGTAGGTGATAGAAAAAGCGTTGGAATGTTTACAAGAAGATTTCCAATACAACCCATTTCAATGAATAGTGTAGTTGGACAATTTAAATATGAGGATATTATAAATGTAGAAGAAGGTCCTTTATGATTCATAAATCAACTTATGATGTAGTGGTTATTGGTGCAGGAATTATGGGATGTACTACAGCTTTACATTTAGCAAAATCCGGAATGTCAACTTTGATATTAGATAAAGGGAACATATGCAGAGAAGCATCAGGCGTTAATGCTGGAACTTTAACAATTCATATGACAAGAGCTCAACTGATTCCTTATGCTATGAAAGGATGGAAATTATGGATGAATACCAAAGAATGGCTTGGTGATGATATTGAAGTAACAAAAACACCAGGGCTTTGTTTAGCGTTTTCTGAAGCAGATGAAAAATTATTAGTTCATAGATCAAATGCAAGGATACAACAAGGAGCACCAATAAAATTTCTTAGTAAAAAAGAAGCTCTGAATTTAGAACCAAATTTAAATCCAAACATAAAGATGGCGGCATTTTGTGAAATGGATGGTTTTGTTAATTCTTATAAAACTGGATTAGTTTTTTCTAAAATCTTTAAAAAAGTTGGAGTTAATTTGCTTGAAAATGAAAAAATTGAAATGGTTGAAAATAATGGAAAATCTTTTTTTTTAAAATTGAAAAATAATAATATTATTGAAGCTAATAAAATTGTTTTGGCCGGAGGATTATGGTTAGAAGAAATGCTCAAATGGTTCAAAATTAACATTCGAATTAAATGTTTACCTCAGCAATTGATTGTAACAGAAAGAATAAACCCTATTTTAAAAACAGTAATTACTATAGCTAATGGAAAACTTTCTTTAAAACAATTTTCAAATGGCACAACATTAATTGGAGGAGGGTGGCCAGGACAAAGAAATATAGATAATGATAAGTTTGAGCCTTTGCCTGAAAATTTGATTGGTAATATACAATTAGCATGTCATTCAATACCAGCTTTAAAAAATTCTAGAGTTTTAAGAGTTTGGGGAGGGCTAGAGGCTGAAACTAAAGATGCAATGCCAATTATGGGTAAAATACCTCAAATTGATAATGCATTTGTTATTGGCTCATTCCACTCAGGATATACTAGCGGACCATATGTTGGTTATTTAATGGCAAAAATGATTCTAGGACAAGATGAAATAAAACATGACTTGTTTTCATTATCCCGCTTGTTATAATAAATATAATAAATATAAAAAATATGAAGAATTTTAATGGAATATACGCAGCCACAATTGTTCCCATGGATCAGGATGGCAATATTAATAAAATTGTATTAGTAGACCATCTTAAAGAATTTAGTAATATTGAAGGAATGACCGGATTGCTAATTAATGGACATGCTGGCGAAAATTACATTTTAAATAAAGAAGAACAAATTGAATTAGTAAAGATAACAAGATCAGTAGTTTCTAAAGAAACTATTGTAGTTTCGGGTTTAAATTTCGAATGCTCTAATACTGCCTCTGAAGTTGCACAACAAATGGTTAAAAATGGAGCTGATTCAATAATGATTTTTCCTCCTTTTTCCTGGGCCTTGTTAAATGATGAAGATCTTATTTTTAACCATCATAATTTGATTGCTAAAAAAATTAAATCCCCAATAATGCTTTATCAAGCAAGTATAAATGCTGGATTAATGGCTTACAATCCTGCAACACTTGAAAGATTAATTAATATTTCAGAAATTGTAGCAATTAAAGAAGGTAGTTGGGAAACTGCAAAATATGATTTTAATAGAAGACTTACAAAGAGGATAAGACCGGAAGTCGCAGTTATGGCTTCAGGAGATGAACACTTATTATCCTGTTTTATGATAGGAAGCGAAGGGAGCCTTGTAAGCTTAGCAATAATTATTCCTGATGCTATTATTGGTTTATATAAATCAATCATTAATAAAAATTTTGAAGAAGCTATTAGATATCATAATATTATTTATCCTCTAGCAAAAGCAATTTACGGAACTAAACCCGCTGGTTATGCTACAGCAAGATTAAAAACATGTTTAAAATTGATTGGGAAAATTCCAAATGATAAAATGAGAAATGCTATGGAACCTTTAAACAAAGTAGAAATAGAAAATTTGAAAAAAGCTATTTCTTCTGCAGGCTTAATAACAATTAACAATAGTAATTAATTTTATGAAAAATTCTTCTTTAATTTTAATAAAAAATAGTAGAATTGTTACAGCAACCGATGATTTTATTTCTGATATTTTAATTGAGAATGAAAAAATAATTTCTATTGAAGACAATATAAAAGCAGAAGATAATTTTCAAGTTTACAATGCTGAAGGTTTGCTTGCATTACCAGGAGGTGTTGATTGTCATACACATCTAGAAAATAAATTTGGTCAGTCAACTACGTGTGACACTTTTGACTCAGGCACAAGGGCTGCTGCTTTTGGAGGAACTACTACTATCATTGATTTTGCATTCCAAAATGAATCAAGAAATGCTGAGCAAGCAATTGAACATTCAATCGGTTTAGCTGAAAATAAAGCAGGTATTGATTATAGTTTTCATTTAGTTATCTCAAAAGTTGATCAACAAGCTTTAGTAGATATTAAAAATGCTATTAAAAATTTAGGAATTTCGAGTTTCAAAATGTTTATGGCATATCAAGCAATTATGGTTAATGATGCTTCTATTTATCAATGTTTAAAAGTAACTGGAGAAAATGGAGGATTAATTTGTCTTCATGCAGAAAATGGCCCAGTAATTGATCAAATTGTAAAAGAAACCATTGCAAAAGGATTAACTGAACCAGGTCATCATGGTTTTTCTCGACCAGCCATAATGGAAGCAGAAGCTACTCATAGGGTTATTAAATTATCTGAATTAACTAATGCACCTATCTATATTGTGCATGTATCGTGTAAAGAATCTCTTTTTGAAGTGATTGCAGCTAGAGATAAACAACTTAAAGTATTTGCGGAAACGTGTCCTCATTATCTTTTTTTTGATGATTCTGTATATAAAAGTGATGATTTTGAAGTAGCAAAATATGTAATTAGCCCTCCTTTAAGAAAAAAAGAAGATCAACAATATTTATGGAAAGCTCTTGCAAAAGATGATCTCCAAGTAATTTCAACTGATCACTGCCCATATTTAATGAAAGAAGGATATTTAGGTAAATTTAAGCAAAAACCATTAGGATTAAATGATTTTTCAAAAATTCCTAATGGAGCTCCAGGGATAGAAACTAGATTACCTGTAATTTTTGAAGGAGGAGTCAATAAGGGTATTATATCTTTAAACAGATTTGTAGAATTAGTTTCAACAGCTCCAGCAAAAATTTTTGGATTGTTTCCTCAAAAAGGAACTATAGCTATTGGGAGTGATGCAGATATCATTCTCTTTGATGAGAAAGAAAAAAATATTATTAGTGCCAGAAATCATCAAAGTAATGCTGATTATTCCTTATATGAAGGAATGGAAATAAAAGGAAAAATTAAAAAAGTGTTTTTAAGGGGATCACTTATTGTTGACAATGATAAATGGGTAGGTAGCTATTCTTACGGAAAATTCTTAAAAAGAGGAGAAACTTGTATAATTTAATTTTTTATTTTTTTTATAAACCCATAGTCATTAATAGCACTTTTTAAAGATATATAACCTTCATCTAAATCATGCTGAATTTCTTTAGTATTTCGTTTTTGTGGATTCCCATATCCTGAACCTCCTGCTAATCTTAAACAAGAAATTTCTTTCGGAGAAATCAAATCAATTATTCCACCGATACCTAGATTAATAATATTATTTTTTTTATCTATAAACCAAGCTTTAGCAATTAAACTAGCTTTACCTCTAAATAATCCATTGATAGGACTCATTACACCATTTGGATAAATACCAGCTTTACAAATTAAATTATCATCATAAAGTTTACGTATTTTTACTATTTGTCCAAGCCCCCCTCTTTTATGACCTGCGCCTGCACTATCAATTACAAATTCTTTACAAAGAACCAATATAGGAGCTCTGTTTTCAAACATTTCAATAGAGGTATTAGAGGCACTTGTAGGATAGAGAATGCCAGATTTTCCATCACCATGGGCTGAGCCGCCTTGACCTCCACCTTGAAATAATAGATCGTGAAAACTTTTGTTATTTTTATCAAATCCATAAACTTCAATCATAGATGGAAGTCCTATATAGGCAATTACATTGTTTGGAGTTGCTTTAGACAATGCAGAAAATATATTAGGTGCAATATACCAGCCTGTTCTAGTTCTTGCATTTACTGCCATCGGTTTATTGCAATTAAAAATACTTCCTTTTGGTGCTCTAAAACTCATAGGTTTATAACATCCTAAATTACTTGGAATTTCAGGCGTAAGGATGCACTTTAAAGCATATGCTGTATGAGCAGTTGCATAAGAAAAAGTACAATTGTTCCCTCCTTGATTTGTTTGAGCAGGAGCTCCATTATAATCAACATCTATAGTATCATTTTTAACTGTAATTTTGACTGGGTAACTGAGGGTGCTTTTCTCACCGTCTCCCTTAATTATGTTTTTGTAAGTACCGTCAGGCAATTTTTTAATAGCTTTTCTCATAGCTATTTCAGCACGTTTTTGAACCACGAAAGCCAGGGGTTCAAGATCATTCATATCATATTCATTCATAAACTCTTTAATTCTCTCAGATCCAGTTAAGCAAGCAGAAACTAAGGCATGAAGATCTCCTAAAACTTGATCAGGATTTCTGACATTTGCTCGAATAATATTAAAAATATCCTTATTCGGCTCTCCAGCTTCAAATAATTTCATTGGCGGAATTTGAAGACCTTCCTCATATACTTCTTGAGCCTTAAGATGATTTAGTGTTCCTCCAATATCGCTCACATGACCTACTACGCCAACATAAGCTACAATACGATTATTATAAAAAACTGGGGCAGCTACAGCTATATCGTAGGCATGACCAGCACAAAGCCAAGGATCGTTAGTAATTAATATATCTCCTTTCTTCAGAGTTTGGGTTGGGAAACTTTCAATCATTGCTTTTACTGCTATTGGTAAAGTTAAATTAAAAACAGGCATTGCTCGCGGTGAATGAGCTATTTGATTGCCTTTTGCATCAAGTATTTCACAGCCAAAATCTTGAGCTTCACCAATGACTAATGAAAAAGCTGTTTTTATAACAGTTTGCCAACATTCTTCTGTAATGTTAATCATTCTACTCCACATAACTTCTAGACCAATTGGATCAGACTCAATTTTTTTTATAGAATTTTCAAGATTATTTTTTAAAGA
>Ga0114999_10008526_pt1 | contig 11411 bp, 13 predicted proteins | sample ArcticOcean_MG_C_3_FD_89820 | JGI IMG/M metagenome (GOLD analysis project Ga0114999, IMG submission 89820) | Marine microbial communities from western Arctic Ocean - ArcticOcean_MG_CB8_126 | ecosystem: Environmental > Aquatic > Marine > Oceanic | place: Arctic Ocean: Canada Basin | collected...
AACAATCCAGCGACGAACGCTGTATCGAGAATTCGCTCAGTTGATGATCAGGAACGCGATGATACCGACGAACATCGCTACAAGCGCGCCGATCATCGCATATCGGGTGAACTTGCGAGCGCCCGGGGTGTTGCGCCCGCCGATTACCTGACCGCCTCCCATGAGCCCTGCGAACACCAGCATGAATAATGCTCTTAGCGGAGCCGGCTCAATATTGGCAAAGATCGGGATTGAGATCGCTATGCCGAGGGCAGCACCGAAAATGAATCGCCCTCGTGGCGATTTTTGGGGCTTGCCTTTGATGTCTTTCATTCGGGGGTGTTCCTGTAATCAGACCGTTTAAGAGCTAATGATTGAACATCATGATAAACGAGTCGATCAGTTCGATTCTGGTTCGTTTGAACTTGTTTGAGCGGGTTGAGGTTAGGAACTCGAGCTGGCTGCTGAAATCGATGAGGGCGGCACGTTGTATCCAGTCACTTGGCAGATCGAAACCTCCAGTGACGAGTCCTTGGCCGATCGATTCGTGGTGCTTCGGGTCGGTGTTTCGCAACAGGTTTCCAATGTCCATGTATGGCGTTCCGGCGTGGCTGTACTCCCAGTCGAGAACGGCGCTGACTTCTCCGTTGAGGATCAGGATATTTGTTGGATTGAAATCGCCGTGGGTTAGCGACGGCTGTTCGTGAATCTCGGCAAGTCGGGCGTTTTCGCTGGCGAGGATTTTGCTGAGCAATGGGATTCGTTCGGGGCCAAGCCAATTGCGGACTTCGGCGTTTTCAAGCATCGAGCCGTAGTAGTCATCACCAAAATCAAAGGGCGTGATGTCGCCTGACTCGGTGATCCAACCGACGGTGTCGAGATTGATCTGGCTCAGGCGAGCGATAGCTTGAGCGGCGGCGGCGGAGTGTTCGGGTTGTTCTTCAAGAAGACGCCCTTCAACGAACTCGAAGACTGCCCAATCGTCGCCGTGGTCGAGGATTGTGGGGATCGGAATCGCGTCGCCGATCATGCTGGCGATGTGGAGTTCACGTTTCGGGCTGCTCTGTGCGTTTTCGCTGTAGAGGCGAACGACGACTGTTTCGCCGTCGCTTAGTTCCAGCTTGATGTTGGTGTTCGACTTGCCAGTCGATATTCGCGATGAGGTTTCGATGGTCCGATCGCCGAGGAATCCGGCGATTGTCGCGGGATCGAAATCTCGATATTCGTTTCGGCGGTCGTTGGTCAATTGGGAGGTATTTCGGTTGGATTGGGGGGGTCGATTTCGACTTTAGTGGGTGATTGTTGCAAACGGGGTGGGGCACCTCGCTATCGCTGGTGGTTCGAGATCCTGAATCGAGTTCAGGATGACGGAGTGACGGAAACACGTAAATCGGACGTTTGCTAATCGTCGGGTTTCTTCCAGATGGCGATGAGGTTTTCGCTGTCGCTGGTGAACGGTTCTTGGTTCCAGTCTGAATAGCGTTCGTGGGGTTTGAGACCGGACAATTTTGCCATGAGGTCTAGTTCTGCGGGCCAAACGTAGCGGAACGGGAGTGACCAGTGTTCCCATTCCCCATTTTCTTCGAGGGTGAGATGGTGCGAAGTAAGGCCTTGATTTGCGATGTCGTATTCGTCGTAGTCTCTTTGCGATTCCTCATCTCTATAGACGTGGATCGTCTCGCCGGGCGGAAGATCACGAAGCCTGGGGACCCCAACTTCGATGACAAAATGTCCGCCGGGCTGTAGATGTGCAGCGGCGTTTTGGAAGCAGGCGATTTGGGCGTCTTGAGTGGTTAGGTTCATGATTGTGTTGAACACGAGGTAGACGAGGGTGAATTTTTCGTTGATCTGCGTTGTGGCGAAGTCGCCGATCTCGACGCTGATGTTCTCGCCGCCCGGTTTGTCGTGCAGGCGTTTGGTCATGGCGGCTGACATGTCGATTCCGTGGACTGTAACTCCACGTTCGGCGAGCGGGATTGCGATTCGGCCTGTGCCAGTGGCGAACTCGAGGGCGGGTCCGTTTCCGGCGAGATTGGCGAGGAAATCGACCGTGGGATCGAGTATTTCAGGGGCGAACCGTTCGGCCGATTTCTCGTCGTAGCGAGCGGCTATGGGTTCTGGGAAGTAACCGTCGGTGTTGGGTTGGTCGGGTGAGTCTTGCATCGGATTCAATTTCCGGAAGGCGCAAGGCGGCAGTTTGAACGACGTTTTCTGAGTCCGAACAGGCAGGATCGGCAGGAGCAAAGCTGGGTCGACTCTTCTTCCTCGTCTTCGTCTTCACCGCGGATGCCTTCGAGTCCTTCTTTGATGAGCCAAGGGACCAGAAGCAGTGCGGTCAGAGGATCGAGCCACCACCAACCGAGAAGGGCGTTGAAGGTAAGACCGATCAGCAGCGTAATCGACAGGTAGGAGCAAGCAAGCGTTTCCTTTGCCTCGGCGGCGAGCGAGCGCATGTCGAGATCTGCTGCGAGTCGCAGTTTCCATATCGCTATAGCTGGCATGATCGTCGCCGATGCGATTGCCAGGCCGATTCCAACAATCGATTCGCTGGCGCCGGTGCCATTAGCAAAGCCGACAACGACTTGCACGACGACTGCCAGAGCGAGCGCCATGAACGTCCAGCCGATGAACCGTTCGATCCGTTCTTCGAATTCGCTTTCGGGACCCTGCGTATTGCTGGAGAGTCGCCAGTACACGACTGATGCGGCTGCCACTTCGAGATAACTGTCGGCGCCAAACGCAATGAGTGAAATGCTCCCGGCTGCAACACCGGCCGCGATCGCCACAACTCCTTCGGCGACGTTGTAGAGGATGGTGAAAAGAAGTAGCGATTTCGCAGTTCGGCGCATGGATCCGTATCCTGAAAGTCTTGAAAACCGTGGAAGGAGATTTTATCGAGTTGATTATGTCTGCTGAATTCCGGTGGTGGACCGCGCCACCGCTAGAATCTAGCCGACCAAACTATCCCATAAGTCGGTGAAGAAATCCTGCATTATCGTTACGGGGTGCAGCATCCAGATGTGGAGGATCGATTCTTGCAGTAGTTTGGGTCCGATCATGACTGCCAAAACGATCGCTGCACTTCGATTCGAAAGTTCCCACTGGGGCTTGAATCGATGTCGCCATGCCACGAATATCCACCACCACAAAAACAGGTTCGCAAACACTAGCAAAAGCCAGCGTACTCCGGTGATTTCGAAGGCAACAAAACCGATCATTCGCCAGCCGAATAGCGCCAGAGATATCTTCTGTTCGAGTCCCTTCCAGCGACGGCACGAGTAGAACGCCATTATCACCAGGAAATAGGAATCGAGAATCTTGTCGGTGCCGTGGTAGTTCTCGTAATCGCCGAGATTGAGCAGGTAGATCAGGATCACGTCGATCGAATCGATAACTGCTGCGGCGATCCCACCCCATAGCGGCCAACGAAAAATGGCGAGCGGGATTACCAGACGCAGAATCGTCACGATAATCGGACCAGCCGCTATTCCGAGTATCTCCATGACCTATGCCAATCATTGCCGGGCGAATTACGCCCAGGTGGGTGGTGTCGATCGCTTCGTGAGATTACTTCATCTGGGGTTATCACGTCATGCTGAACTAGATTCAGTATCTCGTGCGTCCGTGGCTATTTTCCGCCGTAGGTTAAGTCGAGAACAGCTGCCCCTGTGATCGCTGATTGCCACCCATTCGACGATGCTCAGGGCAGGCGTCGTCGGACTCCTCGCAATGACACAGGGGTGAGCGATCTATGCCCAGTCGGGTGTGTTGCCCCAGGAGTCGAGGGAAACTACTTCGTTGAGGGGATTTCGCTTTACGGGGCCGAAATTCCCTTTGGGATAGCCGAGCGGGATCGAGTAGACGATTGCTGCGGATTCGGGAATGTTGAAGAGGGCCTTTACGCGGTCGTCGACTGAGTCGTGGAGGGTTGAGATCGTGCCGCCGATGCCGAGGGACCGGGCTGTGAGAAGCATGTTCTGAGTGGCGGGGATTACCGATTCACGGAAGCCGGGACTGGTGGCGCAGACGAGAACGATGACCGGGGAGTTGCCCACGACGTCGGCGAGGCCCATCGGAGACTTGTAGTGGGTCGGGAGATCTTCGGGCTTTTGATATCCCCCGTCGTTTCGTTTTGCCCACCATGCTTCGTGATAGAGCTCGCCGAACTTCCGCTTGAGCTGCTCGTCACGGATTACGACGAAATGCCAGTTCTGCTGATTTCCGCCGTTCGGAGCCTGCCGTGCCGCATCGAGGATCGTTGCGAGGTCATCGTCGGAGATGGGATCGGGCTTTTGGCGACGTATTGCGCGCAGCGAGTAGATGGCGTCGTGGAGAGTGATGTTGGGATCGGTGGTTGTCATGGGGCTTCTCGTCAGGCGTCGCTAATTGGAATGGATAATAGAGTACAGAATCTGGGTTATGCCAATGAAATCCAGTAACGCTGAATCGTTGCGTCATTCTCTGGATGCGGTACTCCGGATTCCAGTACGCCTCCGTTGGCGAGAATGACACCGACTGAGCCTAAGTTGCCCTTATCGCAGGTTATTAGAGCTTCGGTTATACCGAGATCGCGGGCTTTCTCGAGAGTGAAGCGTAGGATATCCGCCCCAAATCCCCGCCTTCGGGCGCTGGGTCGAACACCGTAACCGATGTGACCGCCTTTTTGACGCAGGCGGTCGGTGAGATAGTGCCGAAGGTTCGAAACGCCGACCACTTCGTTATCGTGGACCAGCCAGTAGGTGGAGTTTGGGGCGAATTTGTCGAAAATCCCAATACCGTTCGACGCTTCTTCGAGTTTGTGTATCAGCTCGGCCATATCGTCGTTCGGGAAGCTCAGCGGAAACGGAGTCAGATGTTCGCCAGCCGATGTAAATTCCGATACCAACGCACGGTACGAATCCGCCAATTCCGCGGTTGGGTTTATCAGCTTGGTCATTTTGAGCATTCGACCTGATTTTTAGAGTTCATCGAAGGGAGGTTACTTTGCGATCGGTGGATGGCCTTGCGTTTCACAGGAGTGACGGTTAGGAAAAACGCTGCTTACCTTTTCGGTCGACGTTCATCCATGAGTCGGCTAGTGATTTGTATTTGACCTCGTCGGCTCGGCCTTCGAATGATGTCTCTTCTTCTTCAGTCGGTTCGAGTCCTAGTTTTTCCAGTACCCGTATCGAGGCGTGATTCAGCGCGTCGGCAGTAGCGTAAATCGATTCGGCTCCGAATATCGAGATTGCCCACTCCAGAGCGGCCGTGGTGGCTTCCGTGGCGAATCCCTGACCCTGATATGCCGGACCTATCCCGTACCCAACTTCGACGCCGAGATCCTCGTAGACCCGCATTGTTACTGCGCCGATCACTTTGCCTTCGTGCTCAACTGCGAATGTGGGGCCTGTGCTCCAATCGGCGCTCACGCGTTGCTGGACGTACTCGGCGGCGTCGATACGGGAGTAGTCCGAGGGTATGTACGGTGCGTACTTTCGGAAATCGGGATCTGAGGCGTACTCGAACACGTCATCGACGTCAGACTCGCGAAACGGTCTCAGCGTGAGCCTTTTGGTGACGATTTCTGTCGGTTGCACAGGTCCGAGCATGGCTGTGATCTCCTCAGCCCTTGGTTGCTTACTGTGCATTGTCGCGCATGACGTGTTGAGTCGTTATTAGTCGAATATCGGGGAGGGAGCATCTGGATCATCGGGGAGTCGTCTCGTAGGGGCCGGATGGTCATTTGAGTGACGCTATCAATACGTAATAGTACGGCCACGATTATAACTATATGTATACTGCCGTCACAGCGAATCCCACTTGGTCCTACAAGGTTAACAATGCCCAAATCAAGCAATCAGAAAAACTCTTTCCGATTCCGCACAGGTATCGATCTTGGATCAGGTGTTGCTGAACTGGACAATGTTCAGGATGAGTGCTTCTTGTTCACAGACGCTTATCAAGCCATCTCCGATCATGAAAATCACCTTTGTGTAATCGTAGGCAAGGCTGGCTCGGGAAAATCAGCAATCATTCGACAACTGTTACTCGAAAAGTCGAACAACATCATTCGTATACATCCGCAGCAACTCGCGTTCCATTTTTTACGTGGTTCGGAACTCCTCGCATCTCTAAGACAGACGGGGATAAACATGTCTCTCTTTTACAAGTTGCTCTGGCGACATGTGTTCATCATCGAAATTCTTAAACACATGTTCCCAGAAGAAGTTCAATTACCGGGTCCATTCAGCGGTATTTTGACTAAATTACACATTAAACGCCGAAATAAAAAACGAGATCTAGCGTTCGAATACATTGAAAAATGGGGCCACGATTTTTTTCAGGACACTGAACACCGTATTCAAGAAATCACCAACACTTTGGAAACCGATATTAGGGCAGAGATCAAGGTAAGTGGCACATGGCCAGGCCTCTTTGGCTTATCCGGCGCAGCAGACGGGAATAGATTCTCAGGTCAGAAAATTAGAGAGCATCGAGAAGTAGCCCAGAAAGTCGTAGAGCAAATCCAAATAACTCACCTTTACGAATTGTTCGCTTGGCTCAAAGAGGACGTGCTGACGGACGACCAAAATCCCTGCTATATCGTCATTGACGACCTAGATAAACCGTGGGTTGGAGCGGAAGTCGAACACGATTTGATAGCTGCATTACTTGAGGAAGCAATGGAGTTTCACCAGCTAGCGAACGTAAAGATCGTGGTTGCTCTAAGGGACAATATCCTTCATAAGGTAGAACGGAACGCGTCTCCTGGGAAGGCCGTAGGTCAACGCGAAAAATTAGCGAGTCAATACCTGCGGCTCCGCTGGAACACCGAAGAATTGAAATCGCTGCTAGATCTGAGAATTAAATTTCTAATCGAGTCTACCTACACAAATGATCAAGCTCAGGTTTCCGACATATTTCCTAAAAAACAAGGAAAATCGTCTCCGTCTGCCATCGACTACATACTTGAACGCGTAACATCCCGCCCAAGAGATGCAATTAAATATCTAAATTTGTGTATTGAGGCCGCTCGGGGGAAAGTGAGGATAAGCTTCCGGAATATTGAAGATGCCGAGCAACCGTATTCTCGTGAACGGTTGGAAGCTGCCATCGATGACTGGGCGGACAATTATCCTGAGCTCGAATCGGTAACGCGGCTCCTAAACGGGAGGCCAGTTCGGTTCAGCCCAACTGCAAGGAGTTCGGACGAACTCCTTGCAGTAATGGTCGATCAATCGGACACGGCTCCGTGGCTACGCGATATTACGGAAACATACACAAAGCTGCTTGATTCGGGCGAAGACCAAGCCAACTCATATGCCCAGAGAAAGTTCTCGGAAATCCTGTACGAAGTCGGTATCATCGGTTGGGTACGAGGCAAAGGCCGCACCATAAATCAGATGAGATTCTCATTCATCGACGAACCATTGTTGTCGGCATCGGATTTTCACGGAGATCCAGAACTCGTTGTCCATCGGGCGTTCAGGAAAGAGCTCGGAGTCGAATAAGTTGACCTGCGCTGAGACCAGATCCCACTAACTCGAATATCGTTTCTAGCGTCGTCTCTGCGACATTCAAAGCAGAAGCGATATACGACCTAGAGCTCCCTAGCATATCCGTGTTTTCAACAAGCTCAATAAGTCTCTCGAGCAATGTTTCAGCCGGAGAATGAGCTCCAAGATTAGTAAAGTGGAACTTACTTTCGAGGGTTCCACATTGAATGCAGTAATTAAGATTCATGACAGTTGCAAATAAGTGTTCAAGAGACGCGACACCGCAATTATTAGAGTATAGATAGGGCTGATGAGATTCATCGGTGCAGAAAATACCACAGGTGATCGCGGAATCAGCGTGGCTCACATGAGGAATTTGCTTCATCTCTGAGGGGAGTAAATGTTTCAGTGAGGAACTGCCCAGACATTCAATATTGCGGTCATGAACCAATATCGTCAACGGTGGGTGTCGCACCCCACACCCACCACACTCCTCCGCCTCCCTACGTAAACACTTGCTCACGTGGATACTGGTGATTAGAGTAGTTTCCTGTGTGCGATATTTCACAAATGGTCAGGTACGGGCGCATGCGTACGTGCGAGGCCGGTGGAATGGTGAGTGTTAGTAGCACTTACAAGTGGAATAGTTAGTGCATAAGGTGAAATTCGGGTCCTTTAAATGGGGATTTGGACTGGCTGAAATGATCTACAACGTTGCGGGGCTGCTTACCGGGTCACTCGGGGATAATCAGCAGCACGAGATTGATAACGAGCGAATCGTCATTGACGGTCGTTCGATAAATGAGATCAGTGGTCCGGTCCGTTTGATGCGTACTGATCGCACTGTGCTCGTGAGTGCTGAAATAGAAGCTGTAACGCAGGATTCGTGTTCCAGGTGCCTTGAACCGGCTACCTTGAACCTGAATGTTGCGATGGAAGAGGAGTTCTCGCCGATAAACGCCAGACTGATGGGCGCAGATAACCGCTCTGACGACGATGATTATTACGATTCGGCGCTTGTCATTGACGAACAAAATTTCTTAGATCTAACTGAAGGACTCGGTCAGGCTCTCCTCAGCGCACTCCCAATTGCCCCTGTTTGCAAAGATGATTGCCTTGGAATTTGCCCCATTTGCACAACAAATCGCAATATAATTCAGTGTTCGTGCGTCAAAAGTTCGGTAGATCCGCGTTGGGCGGGTCTTGCAGGATTATTGGAAAAAGGCGCAGAATCCGCAGATTGATTGGGGCAGAGGCCCAGTAATAACGAGATATGGCACCACTACCAAAGAAAAAACATACCCGAGCTCGCAAGGGCGGACGAAACGCACACAACGCTATTAAGTTGCCGTCGTCTTCAGTTTGCCCGTGTTCACGGCAGGAACGAATCCAGCCGCACATTGCTTGCCCGGAGTGTGGAAACTTCAAGAATCGCACGATGCCGGGTAGCTGGCCTCAGGTGAACCTTCTTGAGCAAGTAGCTCCGATTGCAGCAGCAGCGGCACCGGTAGCTTCCTCAGAATCGTAAGCACTGCGTAAGCAGGAGAATAAGTCCGGTATGACCACCCAGACAGCTTCGAAAATAGCGTTTCTTTTCCCCGGCCAGGGCTCACAAGCCGTTGGCATGGGAAAAGACCTTTACTTGAATTCCATCGCAGCACGCGAGGTGTTCGATGAGATCGACGATACGCTGGATCGCAAGCTTTCGACTTTGATGTTCGAGGGTCCGGACGCAGAGCTACGAAAGACCGAGAACACTCAGCCCGCCATCATGGCTACTTCGATCGCAACATGGCGTGCGATGGAAGAGGCGACCGGGGTCATGCAGATTCCGAACGCAACTGCCGGGCATTCGCTGGGTGAATATTCCGCACTGGCAGTAGCCGGCGTTCTTAGCGTTACCGACGCTGTGAAGCTGGTTCTGGAGCGGGGTCGGCTTATGCAGGGCGCCTGCGAAGAGCGACCGGGCGGTATGGCCGCTTTGATTGGCCTGGATGAAGTTACCGCTGAAGAGATATGCCGAGAGTCTGGCGCACAGATGTCGACTATCAACACCGAGCAGCAGATTATTCTTGCCGGTGACCACAGAAGCCTCGCAATGGCGATCGATATTGCCAGCGCTCGAGGTGCCAAGAAGGCTATTCCGCTACAGGTTGGCGGCGCTTTCCATTCAGGTCTGATGAGCCCGGCTCAGAACGGCTTGAATTCCATGATTGATTCACTGACGTTCCACGACCCGCTCGTTCCTCTTATAGGTAACGTTTCTGCGAAGTCGTTGGGTACGGCAGAAGAGGTTCGTGAAGAGCTTCGAATGCAGCTGACTTCCTGCGTGCAGTGGAACAACACCGTCAAGTTCATGGTGAACGACGGTATTACGAATTTCTACGAGGTTGGCCACGGCCGTATCCTCTCCGGAATGGTGAAGCGAATCGACCGCAGTGCGAACGTTACCAACATTGGCGACTTCGCATCGGTTCTCGCATACGCCAGCAATTCGTAGGTTTCTTTACCCAAGTCGTAATTCCCGGCCCATTTATTAGTTCCTAGCCCTCGGGGCCCGATTAAACGTGTCTGCAGCCAATTCCAAGTATTTACCTCAAGATCCCGACCGACTCGATGAGTTGGTCGAAGGTGATCCCGTAGGCGAAAGCGATCCACCGATTCGCGGTGGCCGAACTGGCGCCCGCGCCGCCGTTGTGCAGGCGCTCTATGAGTCCGATTCTTCCGGACACCCCGCTGTCGCCGTTATCAACCGGCTCGCTATTGAGCGTGAGCTTTCGGACGACGACATTGATTTTGCAACCCGGCTGGTGCGAGTGTGCGAAGAGCAGCGAAATGAGCTCGACGAACGCATCGCAAAGATAGCGTCGCAGTTCCCTGCTGACCAGATGCCTCTCGTAGAACGAAACGTTTTACGGGTGGCTATGGCTGAGTTGGAGATGGATGATGCTGCCCCACAAAACGTAATAGCGAACGAAGCTGTTGAGTTAGCCCGATTATTTGGGTCGGATTCATCACCAAAATTCGTGAACGGAGTGCTCGGGGCTCTGCTAGCATAGGTTGCCGTTCAACCACGCGAGTGGCTGACGTTATTTGATAATTACAAGTTCGAGCGGGACGGCCGTTCCGCATGACCTCCCGGGGGTTGAAGTAAATGGCCAGTGTGTTGGATAGAGTCCGCTATATTGCGGCCGACAAGCTCAGTGTTGACGCAGCGGATGTTTCTGAAGGTTCGTCTTTCACGGAGGACCTGAACGCCGACTCTCTCGACGTTGTCGAGTTGATTATGGCGATCGAAGAGGAATTCGGGTCTGACGACCAGCCTCTTGAGATTTCCGACGAGGATGCCGAAGAGATCAAGACCGTTCAGGATGCTGTGAAGTATCTGGCGGATCGTGGTATCAAAGACTAATCGTTCTGGTTCTGTTCGTTTGGGCGTTCTGATTTTAGGGCGCTTACCAAAAACCGCATTCGTTCTCACTATTTTGTAATTTGAGAACGGTGCGGTTTTTTGGTGGCGGCGCCATTTTTTCTGGGGACGGACGTTGTTGGCTGGTGGGTGGCGAGGTCACTTTGGCTGGGTGGCGGGCGGTGTCGGATACACCTACCTGTCATTGCGAGGAGTTCGACGACGTGGCAATCAGCGAACTCATCTCCTCAACGTTCGCTTTCCAGATAATCGATTGATGGCAATTCCTGTCGGTCACAGATGGCAGATCAATCAGAACTGGACTGTCGATTCTGCTTGTCCGCTGATTGCCACGTCATCGGACTCCTCGCAATGACAATGACCAAGCGGTGGGGCATGACGAAGTCCTCCGTTGGCTCTAACTCCCTCCCCAGGCTGGGAGGGAGTTAGAGGGTGGGTCGGCGCTTCTCGAAGCAGATAGATCGATTCCATCAGCACCGTGATCTCTCGGACGGCGGTCGAGGCGACCGGTCTCACCCACTCCCTAA
>Ga0114999_10008528_pt1 | contig 11408 bp, 9 predicted proteins | sample ArcticOcean_MG_C_3_FD_89820 | JGI IMG/M metagenome (GOLD analysis project Ga0114999, IMG submission 89820) | Marine microbial communities from western Arctic Ocean - ArcticOcean_MG_CB8_126 | ecosystem: Environmental > Aquatic > Marine > Oceanic | place: Arctic Ocean: Canada Basin | collected...
GACGACTACATGATCGGCAGTGACGCGATCCCGCTACCGGGCCTCCCGCATCCGAGGGCGTACGGCTGCTTCCCGCGCTTCGTCGGCCGCCTGCGCCGACGGCACAACCGCCCGCTGGAGCAGGTCGTTCAGCGCGTCACCCAAAACCCAGCGCGTCGATTCAACCTCGAACGGCGGGGCGAGGTCCGCGAGGGTTTCGTCGCCGACCTCGTAGTGTTCGACGAGCGGGAGATCATCGACCTCGCGAGCTACGAGGACCCGGCACTGCCGCCTGCGGGGATTCCGTACGTCCTCGTGAACGGTGAAGTCGCCGTGAATCGCGATGGGTGCACCGGAGTACTCGCCGGTCGCACCGTCCGTTGAGCTATCGCGGTTGGTGCAGCTAGTGTTGCCTCTTCGACCGCACTGAACCGACCGACCGTGACCACCATCGGACAGGCGACGCAGACACCGAGCTAGCTCTAGAAGGTGGGCCCGGGCCTCGCGCTGTCCGCCGTTGTCGACGCGCTGGCCGTCGCGATCATCGCAGGAGTCCTGCTCCGCAACCTCGTTACCCTGCCCAGCAACGTCGACGCCGGTGCGGAATACGCCTCGAAACAGATCCTCGAGGCGTCAGTGTTCCTCCTCGGAGCTAGCGTCGACGTCGGGCAGATCGTCGAGGCTGGACTGACGCTGTTCCTCCTGATCACCTTCTCGGTGATTGGCGGGCTGACCTTCACGTGGCTGTTCGGGCACTTCGTGATGCGGCTCGAATTTCGGTTGTCAGTGCTCGTCGGCGTCCGCAACTCGATTTGCGGGAACTCCGCTGTCGCCGCCGTTGCTCCCGCGATCCGCGCCACCCCCAACGAGGTCGCGGCGGAAATTGGCATCAGTGCCATCATGGGTGTCGGGCAGATCCTGCTGCTCCCGCTGACGGTCCCAGACTTCGATCTCACGCACTACCAGTACGGAATCATCGCGGGCAGTTCGGTTTACGCGGTGCCGCAGGTTGTGGCCGCGTCATTCGCGGTGTCGAACCTCTCCGGTCAAGTCGCCACCCTGGTGAAGCTCGTTCGCGTGTTGTTCCTCGGGCCGATGATTATCGTGCGCGGTCTGCTACACCGGGACAGCTCCGACGAAGCCCCGCACCAGACGCTCTGGGAGCAGGTGAAGCTCTACATCCCGTGGTTCGTCGCGGGGTTCTTGCTGTTGGCCGAGCTGCGCAGCTTAGACATCGTCGGCACCGACCTTGGTGACGACGCGAAGACCTGGAGCAAGTTCCTCTTCGTGATCGCGATGGTCGGGCTCGGGCTCGGCCACGGCGTGGACCTGAAGAAGGTCGGAACGCTCGGAACGAAGGTCGCGGTGACCGTGCTCGCGGCAATAAGCTTCATGATTGTCGTCGGCACCGTCGAGACGTTCGTCCTCGACCTCAAAGGCTAGCGACCCGCTTCCGAGGACCAGGCGCTCCCGAACTCAGATCCGGTACTGCTGGCGCGCCACCGGCCCCGCCTCGATCTGCGGCACGGCGCTCACGATCGCGGGCCTAGTGCGCTCGCGCCGCCTCGGTGTGAGCAGGTAGTGCGCGATCCGGTCGAGGATGATGCCGATGATGCCGATCACGATGATCGCGGCGACGACTTCCTCGTAGTTGAAGCGGTCGCGTGCATCGAGGATGAAGAACCCCAGGCCCGAGTCGACGCCGAGCATTTCGGCCGGCACGAGGATGATCCACGCCGTGGTTAGGCCGAGGCGAATGCCGGTCAGCACCTCGTTGCGGATGCCCGGCCAAACGATGGTGCGCAAAGTCTCGAGGCGGGTCGCGCCGAGCGAACGGCTGAGCATGAGCCAGTCACGGTCGAGCGCGGAGACACCGGCCGAGCTGCTGAGCGTGATCGGCCAGACCGCCCCGATCGCGATTAGGAAGTAGACCGGCGAGTCGCCGACCCCGAAGAGAATGATCGCCAGCGGGGTCCACGACAGCGGCGACACCATGCGCAGGAACGCGGTCACCGGGCTCACCGCGAGGTTGAAGATCCGGAATCCACCGATCGCCATCCCGAGCGGGATACCAACCGCGGTCGCGATTGCAAGCCCGAACACGATTCGCTTCACGCTGGCGGTGATATGGCGATTCAGGTCGCCACTCTGCAGCAGATCGCCAAGGACTGGCAGCGCCAGCCGGGGCGACCAATCCGAGAGGAAGCTCTTCGGATCGACGAACAGCTCGATCCAGGCCAGCCAGATCAGCACGAACGCCACGAGACCGGCGATCGGCACGCCGACCGCCAGCGCGACCTTGGTCGCGGTTCCTCGTGAGGCGGCCGTGCCGCGGCTGATCGTCAAACGTCGATCCGCTCTTCGCGCGTCAGCCCTTCGAGGCCAAACTTCCCTGGGCCGCCCAGTCGCTCGATCGCCACACGCGCGAACTGATCGGCGATCAGCTGCTCGTGTGCCTCGGTCGGGTCAAGCGTGTCGAGGAAGGAGCGGTCACCCTCGACGACGGTCAGCTTCATCTGGCGAATCAGTTCCTCCGTGTAGGACTGGAACGGAAACGGCTGAAAGTCAATCCGCTGAGTGTCCCAGTCCGGGTGGGTGATCGCCCCGCTCGCCGTGTACTCGTCGAGGTCGTAGTGCGTGAGTGCCCGCTCGATCGCCGGGAGCGGCTGCGGCAGGTAGCCCTCGCCCGCAGTCGAGAGGATCTGGGCCGCCTCGGAGCGGTTCTCGCGGATGAAGACCTGCGCGTCCGCGACCGAGTTCACCACGGCCTGTGCCCAGTTAGGCTTCTCCTCAACGTCGGACTGGTGCATCACGACGACGCAGCAGGCGTGGTCGAGCCACACGTCCGGCACGAAGCGGAAGACCTTGCCGACATCGTTGATCTCGGCGACCGCATTAAAGGGGTCGGCGACAATGTAACCTTGGATCGAGTTGTTCGAGAGCGCCGGCGGCATGTCCGGCGGCGCCATCACGATCAGCTTGACCTCGCCCTTCGAGGCATCAGCGTCGCCTTCGGTAATCGCGGTCAGGCCTGCGTCGCGCAGCAGCATCTGCAGCACGGTGTTGTGGATCGAGTACCAGAACGGGATGGCCACGGTGGCGCCCGACAGGTCGCTCATCTCGTTGACCTCGAAGCGTGTCGTCAGCGCGGAGCCGCCGCTGTGATTCCACGCAACGAGGTTCATCTCGACGCCTTGGCCGAAGCGCAGCCAGATCGCCATCGGCATCAGGATGTGAACGACATCCACCTGCCGCGCCTGGAACGCCTCAGCGAGTGACGACCAACTGCGGAAAAGCGTCGGCTTCGGGGCTTCGAGCCCGTAGCTCTCGTAGGTGCCGTTGCCGTGTGCGACCAGCAACGGCGAAGCGTCCGTGATCGGCAGGTAGCCCACGCGCACCTGGCTCTGCTCAAGGGCGGTCCCGCCACCGGTCGAAGCCGCAGGCGCATCGCCGTCTTCATCGTTGTCGTCGCTGCCGCAGCCAATCAGCGCAGCGCCGGCGATACCGGCGGCGCCGACTCCCGTGAGCCGAAGGAACTGGCGCCTCGGAAGCGAGGATCGAAACAGCGTGCCGTTTGCCATAAGAGAGAGCCCTTTGGTGCGTCCTCGGGATGGGGTGAGGCGGGCCTTGCCCGCCGCGACTTAGCGGCTACACACCGGCGGCCACCTGCCTCGTCGGGTCCGACGTCGCGCCGGGCAAGGCCACCGGCTGCTGCACCGTGCGGTACGTCGCGAGGATCTCGCGTTTGATTTTGTCGGCAGCCAGGCTGCCGCGCTCCGCGCGTGTCGCGCGGTCGAGTTGCCAAGTGTGGACGATCGTCCCGGGTGCAGGTGACATCATCGCGACGTGGTCGCCGAGGAACACCGCCTCGTCGACGTCGTGTGTGACGATCACTGCGGTCAACCCGAGGCTCTGCTGAATGCCGACGAGCCAGTCCTGCATCGATGCCCGCGTCAGCGGATCGAGTGCCGAGAACGGCTCATCGAGCAGCACGACCTGCGGCTGCGTCACGACGGTCCGCGCGACGGAGACACGCTGCGCTTGCCCGCCTGACAGCTCGTCCGGGTACGCCTCGACGAGATCGCCGAGGCCAAACTCGCCGATCACAGACTCGACCACCGCGTCATCGACGACGCCGCGGTGCGCGCGGTAGCGCAGACCGAGCGTGACGTTCTCGCGGACCGTCAGCCAAGGAAGCAGTAACGGCTGCTGAAAGACAACGCCAACCCTCGTGTCGGCGTCGCCCCCCAGCGGCCATTCGATCGTACCGCCGCTGAGCTGATCAAGGCCCGCGACCGCCCGCAACAGAGTGCTCTTACCGCACCCACTGGGGCCGAGCAGGGCGAGAATCTCGCCCTGCTGCACGCCGATATCGACGTTGGAGAACACGGGCGTCTCGTACCCGCCGTTCAGGTATGACTTCTGCGCGTCGGTTACGCGGAGCGCGAGATCAGCCATCGCAGCTGTACCTCCGTCGGAGCCTGGATCGGTAGGAACGCTGCCTCGCGGGACCGTCGTGCCGTATCGCTGTCGCGCATGTAGCCGCGGCCGCCGATCGTCTTCGCCTCGAGCGCGACGGCTTCTACCGCGAGCGTGCCCCAATCGAGACGTAGCTGAAGCACCTCCTGCGTACCAAGCTCTCGCCGGTCGGCCCGACTCGCGTAATCGCGGAGTCGGCTCACACCTGAGTCGTAGCGCGCCTCGAGAGCGGCGTAGTCCTCAAGCAGGACCTCACGAGGGCCGACGAGGATGGGGGCGGCCTCGCTCAGTGAGCGCTCGGTGATGCCCCAGCAGAAGGAGCACTGGATCAGGATGAACGTCGCGAAGACACGCTCGAAGAAGTCCGTGAAGTCCGAGGTCAGCAGCATCGACAGGTCGATGCGTGCGTCCTCGAAGTAGGGGGAGGTCGAGTTGGTCGCCTGGAGCGCCAGCAGCTTTGGGTAGCCCGAGTCGTGGAAGCCCGGCGTGCCCTCGGTGTACGCGAAAACGATGCGATCGTTGGGGTCATCCTCGTTGGCGGCAGCCACCACGGACACGAACGGCCCCTCGATGTTGCTCGCCCACGCGATACGGCCGTTCGCCACCAGCTCGTCGCCGTCACGTCGGAACGTTACCGGCAGCGGCACCTGTCCGAGGTAGTTAGCAGCTGCCGAGGCGAACGAGGTCGAACCAAGCACCTCGGCGGTGCGTAGATGCGGCAGCAGTGTGTCGCGCAGGTCCGAGCCGGGGTCGGCCTGGTGGAGGTATTCGATACCCATGCGGTGGCACCAGATCGAGAACGCCTGGCTCATGTCAGAGCGCGCGACCGCGGCGGTGACCTCCGCCATCCGCTCGAGCGAGCCGGTCTCCGCCTGCCCGTATACGCCAACCTCGAGCAGGTTGCGCTCGCCGAGGAATGCGAGCCCGTCGCGGACTGACGCCTGTCCCGCATCCACGTCCGAGGCGCGGCCACCGAAGTAACGCTCCAACTCCTCGAGCAGTGCGCGTTCTTCGCGCAGGGGCGAGTCCGACAGCACCAAAGCTGCCGCTGGGGAGGCCGTCGTCATCGGTCAGTCGCCGATACGCGTCAGGCGGTCGATCGGCGTGCTGACGGCCTCACGGGCGCGGCGGACAGCCGCCTCATCAGGCGCGTCGTAGAAGCAGAGGCACTTGATCGCGTCCTGCCGCACGTAGGTACGCATGAACGTGGTCTCCGGCACCTGCTCGTAGAGCGGCGCCTTCTTGCGTTTGTTCTCGAGGTAGAGGTCGAGCCCAACCTCCTCCGGGATGTCCCACTCCACGAGGTAGTTGGCGCTGCCTCGATGGGCCTTGACCTCGTCAAGGCTCGGCCCGACGAGCTGCACGGGGACGACGGCGTCGAACGCGAGGTCGACGTGGCGAAGCAACCCTTCGAGCACCTCGGCGTTGTTGTGCTCGATGATGCCGTAGACGATGCCGAGGTCGCGGCCGTACTGGACCTCGATGAGCTCGCCCTTCGCCTGCTTTGTAGCCTCAGCGATGCGATCGAACACCGGCTGTACCGCGTCTTGCGATGCGCCCTTCGGGGAAGGGACCTCGATCAGGAAGAGATCGGCCATAGCTGCTAGAGCCCCTATCGGTTGATTCCTGCATAACTTGAGTGATTTAGTCGTGAAATTACTATACGGCGTAGCAGGACCCAGTCAATCGGGGATCGGCGCGACCGACGAGCGGCCAACAGAACAAGAACCGGTTGGAGACCCATGAGCACCCCAGACCGCGCAGGATGCTAGCGTTCGACTCGGTAGAATCGACGCTCGTAGATGACTAGTACCGCGATTCGACCTGGCGAAATCGTCTCGTCGCGGCTGGCACGAAACCGAGGGCCCTGTGACAGATTCCGCAGCGAACGAGACTGACGACGGCAATTCAGCGACGGCGGAGACGCCGCGCGCCGACCATCCGATGGATCCGATCTTCCACCCTCGAGGGATCGCGATCGTCGGTGTGCCATCGACGAAGCCGGACAGCGGCGGCGCGCCGGGCAGCTTCCTAGGCTCGCTCCTCGAGCTGGGCTACGAGAAGGAGCACGGGCTCTACCCGGTGAACCCGAAGATGACCGAAATCGACGGACTCCCAGTTTACCCGAGCCTCCTCGACACTCCCGACCCCGTGGACCACGTGATCTCGATGGTCCCTGCGCGCGTCGTGCCGATGCTGGTCGATCAGTGCGTGGAGAAGGGTGTGCGTTCGCTGCACCTCTTCACCGCTGGCTTCGCCGAGACCGGTGACCCGGAGCTGATCGCGCAGGAAGATGCGCTGATCAAGAAGCTGACCGATAACGGGATCCGTGCGATTGGCCCGAACTGCATGGGGATTTACGTCCCCGATGAGCAGATCGCGTTCATGAACGGCTTCCCCAGTGAGCCCGGCAACGTCTTCCTCATTTCGCAGTCCGGCGCCAACGCGGGCGACATCGTCCACGGTCTAGCCCGTCGGGGCGTGCGCTTCTCGAAGGGCGTCTCCTTCGGCAACGGCGCTGACGTGAAGGCGCACCACCTGTTGGACTACGCCGCGGCCGATCCACAGACCGAGGTGATCGTCGCCTACATGGAAGGCGTCCAGGAAGGCCGCCAGTTCTTTCAGGCGCTGAAGCGCGCCGCACGAGTAAAGCCGACGGTGATTCTCAAGGGCGGCATCCACGAGGCAGGCGCACGGGCCGCCAACTCGCACACCGGCTCCCTCGCCGGATCGATCCAGATCTTCGAAGCCGCCACCCGCCAGACCGGTGCGATCCGTGCCGAGACGATGGACGACCTGCAGGACATCGTCGTCACACTGACCACCAGCGCGAAGAACGTACGCGGCACTGGCGTGGTGCTGGTTTCAGGCGGCGGCGGGTACGCAGTCCTCGCATCCGACGCAATTGCGACCGCAGGGCTCGACGTGCCACAGATGCCGCAGAGCACGATCGACGCGCTGCGCGAGTTCATCCCCGTCGCGGGGACGAGCGTGAACAACCCGATCGACACCAACGTTCGAGGCGAAGAGGACCAGCGCCGCACCCTCGAGATCGTCGCCTGCGCCGCACCGGCGGACGTCGTGTTCACCAACTCCAGCGACTTCGGCGACCCCGACCCCGAGGAGTCCGAACTCCCTCGTGAGGAGCGCATCGAGAAGGCCGAGGAGACCTCCCGCAAGGCCGCGCGCATCATCGCGGAGTTACAGAACGAGACCGGCACGCCCTTCATCGCCCTCGGACGCGGCCGGAGCACGAGCGAGATCGCGATCAAGGCGCAGGAGGCCTATGGCCTCGAGGCGTACCGCCACGGCGTCGGGATGTTCGCGAGTGTCGCCCGCGCGGCCCGCGCGGTCGGGCTAATCCAGCAGTGGCGGAAGCGCCGCGAGGGTCTGCCTGAAGTCTTCTAGCGGCGACGACTCCCCTCGGAGTCAGTCGCGGAACTCCACGTCGGGAAACACTGCGACGAAGGCGTACCAGAACATGGCTCGGGTCGGCACACGCTCGAGGACCATGCCGGCCAGCTCTCCGTCGATAGCGCGGCCAGCGAGGTTCCACTTGCTGCCGGTCTCCCGGTCGAGTCAGTTTGCGCCGTCGAACTCGAACGTCAGTCGGTCCTCCTCGGCTGCCTCGGGGTCCGCGAAGAATGCGGCTCCCTCCGGCCCGTCACTGATCGAGAAGATCGCCACCGGCCGATCCGCGAGCTCACCGTTGCGCACGCCATCACCGATCACTATTACCCAGCACCATGTCGCTCGGTGATAGTCGGACGTCCGTCTCCTCGGGGTTCAACTGGAACGGCCGGACTCCAGCGGCAACCGACTCGCCGAGGCCGGTAAACGGGTCGCGGTCGTAGGTCCTCGTGTACCTCGTCTGACGTGAGAGCAGCAGCGTATTCGGGTACAGGGCGCGCCAGCTCCGCCACTCCATCGTCTCGCTGGCGAGTGGCTGCAGGCGCTTGCCTGCGAGCGAGCCGACCAGCGCATCGCCGGGCACCTGCCACCAGTAGGAGTAGGTCTCGCGGTCGAACATCACCATGTCACTGAGGTAGAGCGCGCTCGTATTGCCGAACGTCAGCGTCTGACCGTCGAGCATACGGTCGTAGACCACGCTGCTCCGGCAGAGCGGGCAGTAAGTGATCACGATCGGCTCGCCCCCGAGCACGTCGTTCACAATCTCGTGGAAGTTCAGGATTTTGTGCGGGTAGGCGTATGTCGTCCCATCAGAGGCGACGAAGCCCAGCACGAGATCGGTCGACGCGAGCCAGTCGCCCGCGCTAGCGGGCTCGTAGATCGGCCGGTCGATCGGCGGGATCACGTCGGATAGCCTCGAGATCATCGAGGCCGTCGCGGGACCGAGCGGGACCGAACGGGACCGAACGGGACCGAGCCACCGTTGGACGTGTCGGACACGATCGAGTCGAGCTCAACCGTGCGGTTTGCGAGCAGGAGGATTCCGATGCCCGGGACCTCGAGCTGATCGACGACGTCTGCGCATCGAGCCGCTCGTTGCTCCCACATACGGCAGCAACGAGCGCAAGCACCGCTAGCGCGACCGTAGGGCGCACGGGTATTCGATTTCTCCGAGGTCACGCGATGGGACGCGCTGTGAGGATCGCCGATCATTCGTGGCCGAGGCGTAACCCCGACCACGAACCGACTCTACGCCGCGAGCGTAGCCGTCTGGTGCTGCAAGTTGCGCAGCTCCCGAAGAGCGACCGACAGGTAAGCCAGGTCGGTGCCGCTCAGGCTTCTGATCGCGGCAACGGGTGACCGCGTCGACGTTCTCAGCCCTCCAACGATCGACCGCTTCGGCGGCGCCGCCACCGTTAGGGGCACTCCCCACCACCTCGGCGGCCAGCAGCGCGTTCTCACGGTAGAGGCCATCACGCAGCGCTGAACGCGCGAGTGCCTGCCTGCGGTCGCCCCGCTGCAGGCTGACGATGCGCTGGCGCAGCCAGTCGATCCCGAGCTGCTCGGCGAGCAGGAAGTATTCGCCACGTGCGCAATCGGCGCCTCGGCGCTACCGCCCTCCAACCGGGCGTGCGTGTAGGCGGTCAGCTGGTCCATCAACGTGGTGCGGCGGCGCTGTTCGTGAGGCAGTCAAGCGAGCGGTGATCGAGCCAGGCGTGCAGCCTTTGGGCCGGATCAATCCAGCCACGGGAATCCGCCGCGCGCGTAGTTCGCCGGGATTATCCCGATTAACCGCACGATCTCTCGGAGGCGGAATCAGGACTATCGAGCGGATCCCCTGTCAGGGACTGGTGCGCTTAACCGGTGCGCTACCTGATGTCGGTCGTCAGATGCGCTCGAAATAGCGGATCCGCTCCCAATCAGTGACTGCTCGTCGGTAGTCCTCGGACTCGCGGCGGTAGAAATGCGTGTAGTGCTCGACGACCTCGTCGCCCAACGCCTCGTGCGCGAATGCGCTCGCCTCGAACGCGTCGGTCGCAGCCTCGAGGCTGGCCGGCAGGCGCTCTTCCTCGGAGGCGGCGTAGACATCGCCGAGGTAGGCGGGCGGCGGCTCGATCTGCTGCTCGATGCCGTCGAGACCCGAGGCGATAGCGGCTGCGTACGCGAGGTAGGGATTCACGTCGGCACCGGGAATGCGGCACTCAATTCGCAGGCTCGGACCTGTGCCCACGACGCGGAACGCGGCCGTTCGGTTGTCCGGCGACCACGCCAGCGCTGTCGGAGCCCAGCTCCCGGCTTCGAACCGCTTGTAAGAGTTCACCGTCGGTGCGTAGCAGACGGCCAACTCAGCCGCGTGCTTCATCCAGCCACCGAGGAACCAGCGGAACTGATCCGACACCGCGAGCCCCGCAAGTTTTCCGCCACCCGCGAAGGCATTCGTGGCCTCGTCTCCTTCGCCGGTCCAGAGACTCAGATGGAGATGCGAACTGGAGCCCGCCTGCGCCGCATCCCACTTCGCCATGAACGTCGTGCTCGCATCGTGTTGGTCGGCGATCTCCTTGATCGCCTGTTTCACCAGCAGGTGACGATCGGCCATTTCGAGGATCGACGCATAGCGGATGTTCAGCTCGTGCTGCCCGTGCCCGAACTCGCCCTTGCTGGACTCAACCGGCACCCCAGAACTCGCGAGGTGACGTCGAAACGCCCCGTTGAGGTCCTCGGTCCGCGCTGCCTGCAGCAGGTGATAGTCCTCGATGTACCAACCCGCTTCGTGGAGCCCTCGATAGTCCGAGGCCGCGGCGTCGGCGTACGAGGTGCGAAACAGGTAGTACTCCAGCTCGGACCCCGCCATCGCCTCGAAACCCGCGTCCGCGAGGCGAGCGATCTGCCGTTGGAGAATCGTCCGAGGCGCCACCGCCACCGGTTCGTGGTCGGCCTCAACCTCGGCGTCGCACATCACGAAAGCGGTCCGGTCGAGCCAGGTCAGCGTGCGCAGCGTTGCGAAATCTGGTACCAAGTGCACATCGCCGTAGCCGCGCTCCCAGTTTGCAAACTCATATCCGGGTACCGGCTCCATCTCCATATTGACCGTGAACAGGTAGTCGCAGGCGTGCGTTCCACCGACCACATCAGTCAGGAAGAACGAGGCGTCGAGCCGCTTCCCCATCAACCGCCCGTAGAGGTCCGGAAAGCCGAGGATCACCGTATCGATCGAGCCCGCCACGACGGCGTGCTGGAGTTCTTCAACGGTGAGTTGCCCGGTCCACATCCGCGTCTCAGCTCGCCGCGAACCGCGTCGGATCGAACGGCCCGAGGTCGATCGTGTCCGTTGCGCCATCGAGGATCAGCTCGGCCATCGCCTTCCCGCTCGGCGGCGACTGCAGGATCCCCTGCCGCCCGTGTCCCGTGGCGAGGTAGGCGCCTTCGAGGTCCGGCACCGGCCCCATGATTGGCACCCAGTCCGAGGACAGCGGTCGCAGGCAAGCCGTCTGCTCGATGAACTCAGCCGACTCGAGTGCAGAAGCGTATCCGACCGCGAA
>Ga0114999_10008529_pt1 | contig 11407 bp, 7 predicted proteins | sample ArcticOcean_MG_C_3_FD_89820 | JGI IMG/M metagenome (GOLD analysis project Ga0114999, IMG submission 89820) | Marine microbial communities from western Arctic Ocean - ArcticOcean_MG_CB8_126 | ecosystem: Environmental > Aquatic > Marine > Oceanic | place: Arctic Ocean: Canada Basin | collected...
AGGCTGGAAGTTCGAGGATCATCATCCGGAAGCGTTCTCGGGTCCACCGCATAGTCATTGTAGCCCAGCAGATGTGGATCGCACCCGCCATCGCGCAACCATCTCCCCAGGTTGTCCTCCGCGTCGATCAGCGGTGTCTTGTTGTGCACCCCCCGATGCGAGCATAGATATCGTCCCGTATAGATGCACATTCGACTCGGACCGCACGGCGCCGTCTGCACGAAACACTTCTCAAACCGCACGCCTTCATTAGCCAACCGATCCAGATTAGGCGTCTGCACCACTGGATGCCCCGCACACCCCAGGCTATCAGACCGCCACTGATCAGCAATGATAAAAAGTAGATTCATCTTCTCCCGCTCCCCCGTTCTCCAGCTCTCTCGCTCAGTCTTTTCAACTCTTCCGCCTCAACCGCTCGCACAACTCGTGGATAATCTCTCGCAGAACTTCGGGGTGATCGGACATCAGTTCGTAAAGCGCTTCGCGATCTAGGCAAAGCAATGTGGAGGGCTCAACGGCCGTGACCGTCGCGGAGTGCGGGGCCGGGTCTAACGTCGTCAATTCGCCAAAGAAGTCCCGCTCATTCAACGTCACAAACGTACGGTCTCCATCGTGAACCTTCAGTCCCCCGCTAACCACGATATACATAATTCGGCCACTCCCGCCCTTTTCATAAACTGCCTTCCCCGCCGCCACCTGAACTTCTTCCATTTCACCGGACAGGGCTGCCAGAACTTCCTCCGGTACGCCATTAAAAATCGTAACCGATTTCAATACCAGAACGCGCTCGATCGTCAACAGCATCGGGTCCTCCCCTTTGTTTTCATTGTCGACGTTTCCGGTTGACAGCCTTCGCGAAGCCAGAAGCGCTGTCTCTCTTACGACCCGATCCTCGCTGTCCAAAGCTTCCTGGAGGAGCGCCGGCTCCAGATCAAATCCCAGTTCCGAAAGCGCGTAAATCGCGTAGGCGCGAGCCCACGGGCTTACCCACCGGGACTTTTCATTCACAAGCTCTTGCAGCCGACTTCGACGGTCACCTCGAGTCTGCGGAAACTGCTCGGAAATCGCGTCATAGCAGTCCTCGGGTTTGGACCACTCGAACACTGGAAACAGCAGATTCCGGAGGTCTCTTGATATCATTTCCTCGAGCGCTTCCAGCGCGTATGCGCGCTGGAGCGAACTGCTGTGCGTCAAGTTCTCTTCTGCACGCAAAACGGTCTTCGTATCGTAGAGAAACGACAACAGCAGGAAGCAGCGATGTCGCGTCAACGTCATTTCGTAAGTCAGCGCCCGCGTCAAAAGTTCGCAAGCACCATCACTGTCAAGATCAATCACGATACTCAGTGACCAGGCCAGATCGGAAACTTCCTGCCGCAGGAGCCGCCGGACATCCACGACATCCACACCTTGCGCAGTGAAACCCCCGTGATGAAGAGCCGACAGCAATGCCCGCCTGACGCCACGGTCCAGTTCCGCCAACCTGGAGCCGAGCAAAGACATCGCAGCTTGCCCACCGATTCTCCCACAGATCGATGCTGCCCGCATCTTGATCTCACGCGGATACCGATCCGATTCAAGAATCTCTTTCATGGGATTCAGCGCGACCTCACCCGCGCGTGCAAGGGCGGCGGCGGCATACGGACTAAATTGCGCCTCGGCCAGGTTCTGAACCATCAGAGACCATAGCCGAGGGTTTCGAACACGGGATGCGGCGTTCAGGGCAGCACGTCGCACATCGTGTCTGTCATCTCGCAAGAGTTTGAGTAAGGGGCGATAGAATGAAGTGATCCCCACATCATTTAAAACATCAGCAACAAAGACACGATCACTCGGTTCTGGCGAATCTTCGAGCCGCAATAGATACTGACCGGCTGCGAGCACTCCTTCAATCCCGCCGAACCGAAGCAAGCCTGCCATTGCCCCACGGCGCACGACCTCCTCGGGGTCCTCCAGATAAGGTGCCATCGCATCGACGGCATCCGATTGTTCCAGAGCACAGATGGTCCGAATCGCCTGAGTCTGAACGGAGGGGTCCTCTCCTTCGACCGCGATTACCCTGACTTTGTCCGCAAGAAGCGATGGACGTTCGATCCGGATCCGTTCAAGGACGTGTATCCGGACTTCGGCAGAGGAGTGATCCAGCAGTTGTACATAGAAATCTACAGCTTTCTCGTCAGCCACTTTGTCCAGCAGATCCAACGCATAGATCACCTCTCCGGGGTGATTTCTGGAGAGGCGGTCTTTCAGAATATCGACCGTGGACTCGTCGTAAATCATCGAGCCACCCTCCAGCCGCCGGCTGACCAGCGCTTCTGACAGAGCACGCTGATATTCCCGATTCAGCCGATTGCTCGCGAGATGCCAGATCGCGATCGTCACGAGGGCTCCCGCACTCAAGAAAATGATCTGGGTACCGCCGAGCCACGCCAGGAGAATCAGTATCCCGCCGACAACACCACCGGCGATCGGTCCAATGATCGTCTCGAGCGACACTTGAACGGCGATCCGGCGGTGTTGTGGCAGTACCTGATAGAGTACTGGAAAGACAGGTCCCGTGGTCGCCCTGGCACACACGAGATCGGTCAGTTTTGTAGCCGCCGCGAGAAAAAAGAAGCCAGTTGCCCCGGCACCCCAGAAGTAATACCCGATTGTCACAAGAAGCGTCACAGCAAGTGCTCCCCGGCGGACCTTTCCGACGTGGATTCCCAAAATCCCCATCAGACGGCCCGTAACGACCATGATCAGGATCAGCGTCACTGCCTGGCTGAGACCGAAGAAAACACCGAAAAATCTGGCGAGTTCGTCGGCATCCGCATACCGGATTTCTGCCTGGTTGTAGAACGCGAAATCGATAAGCTGATTGGTTGTGGATCCGACGAAGAAGACGGTAAAGATCGCGAGGATGTAGGGCGAGCGAACAAGGTCCCTGAATCGAACGCGACTGTCCGTTTCCTTTGGAGTTTGACTCGGGCTGCCAATAGCCCCGTGGCCCAGCGTAGCAAACCGGATCGTTACGGACATTGTCATGAAGCAGCCGACGATGCCGCCTCCCGAGATCCACAGCAAGTTTGGAGTACCCAGCCGCTCCACCAGGATCGGAGTCAGCGCACCTCCGACAACGCTGGCAAGCAGCTCGCCCCACCGACGAGACCGAAAAGCCGCTTGCCCTGCCTGACGTCGAAAATGCTTCCCGCGAGTGTCCACAGGACGACCGTCATCAAACCACTGATAACGGGAAACCAGGTCAATAGACCGAAGGCCGGCCAGGGACTGTCCGTCGTCATCAACCCCATCCGAAGGCTGACGATCGAAACAAAGATGAAGAACAACGTTCCCGTAAGCAGACGGTAAGGCGCCCACCTTCGCTCGACACGATAGTAGATTACGCCTGCGATCGTGGCGACAAAAGCCGAGGCGATATACCACCCACGGAATCGTAGCCGACCCATACGTGGTCAGAAAGAGCGCACTGCTCGCTGCATAGTACGAAACCAGCACGATTCCAGCGAAGAACGAAAACGCGACCAACCAGGCAAGGGGTCTCCCCTCACCGGGTTCGACTTTTAGAAAGGCCGCCAGCACGCCCCGTCGACTATCGACAGGACGTAGCGTTCTGGAATCAGATCCGCTTTGTTCAGCATAATTAAATGACTACTTCGAGTTTTTGGTCATCCGCGAAATCGATTATCGATCAGACATTTCCGTTGTAGTTCGTTCTAAACTTTGTACGGAGCCAGTCCCAGCGCCATTTCCTGAGTGGTGCCTGCTGGAATTCTGCACTTTGCACTCGTTTATCAGTCCTGGTCTAGCTATCCCTGATTAATGCACAAATTGTCAACTACAAGTAGGTAAGCGTCGACGCGGCAACGTTGTCAGTCTAAGCACATACCCAACTTCGCTGTGCTGATTCACCGGGCCCGAATCCCGCAAGGTTGTCGGAGCAACGGAGGCGTAAGGAACTCAGCTGAGTCGTTGATTGGCACGACGTAGCCCTTGCACAGCGATACAGCAGGCCCCGCGCCAGCGGCGACTTTTCTTGCTACTTCTTTGGGTCGTCCTGTCCCAAAGAAGTAGAACCAGAGAAAAGAAATTGCCGAGCAATCGGTTCCCGACGAGAACCAGGGTTCTCCATACGAACTATCGATCCAACACCATCCTCAACAAAGCCATCCTGTTATAGCCTGACATCGAAGACAACGCGCGGGTCGAAGCGCCTCTACGCCTGAACTTGTATAGCTCAAGAATACCGTTCGTAGATAATTCAGCCCTAGCTCCGTTGCTCAACCGCACTCAGTCTTCCCTCATCCGACAGCGTCTTGTAAGCGACCATGAACGGTACATAGAAGGAAGCAAACGTCTTCGGCCCCGCACCACCAAACACGATCCCATCGCCCGCGATCGACTTCCCGCCGCCTCCGCCACCACCACCAAAGCCCTTGGCCGCCATCGTCTCCATCATCAGAGTTGCCTGGTCCAGAAACGTCTCATCGCCAGACATCCTGAAGGCGTGGCAGAGGGCTTCCATCTCGCGCGAACTGCCCGCTCGACGGTTCAAGCTTGGCAATTCCTTATAGAAGAACCGCCCATCCGGCATAACGCAATGTTCAAGCAAATCTCGCATCTCATCTACGATCAGTGTCTTGACACGGTCGTCATCCTTAACAGCGTTGTAACGTGCGAGGGCATTCACAGCGATCGAAATCATGAACGGAACGCGAACCTGGGTGTGTGACGTATAAGGTGCCAGGAACGCACCCCATTCCTTCTTCCAATCCATAAATTGTTCAGCGATGGCATCACAGGCGGCAAGATACTTGGGTTCACGTGACTCCTGGTAAACCCCGATCAGGCCTCGCATCGCCCACCCTGTCTCGCGCGCCGCAAACCCGCCAGCGTTCTTGAACTTCGGTGATTCCAGGTGTCGCAGCATATTGTCCGCGATCGAAACCGCCTTATCAAGCCCCTCACGCTTCCCGGTAAAGTGATAGAAATCGAGCAGCCCCTCAGTCCACTCGTGCGACGGAGTCACAGACCCGGTTACGTGCCCGGCTGTGTGAATAGGCTGGCCGCCCATCTTCATAGGGTCATCTGAGTAGTGGCAGAAGTCGACATCGATCCAGTGCTGCGCGGCAACAGTTGCGATATCCCGAAACCGGCGCTCACCTGTCTTCGCGAAAAGCAGATACATCGCGTGGGGGAAATCATACTCGTTGTTCGTCCAGACAAGATCCCCTTTGCCACGCCCTTGCTGGGTGTAACCCGCATCCGGGCCGTCACCCCAGTGTATCATGCCTAGCCCACGCGCACGATTATCGGCCTTGTCGATCAGGGCAGCCTCTATCGGAAGACAGAGCTTTTCCGGGAACAGGTTTTCCCAGACGGCAGCTTCCCGGTAAACCGACTCGGGCAGAATCGCAATATCCGGCATCTGGAACTGGAGCGATCTTACGAGGACATCATCGAGCGATGTCTCGGAATTGTGGAAATGGAACAGGAATCGGTGGGTCTTCGCGACACCTTGCAGAATTTTCGTTGGCGGTTGTGACTTGGGAAAGACATCTACATCTATACCGGATGCATCGACTTTCAGCCGCTTCGGGAAATTCTGATGAGCCTGGAACTGTGTGATGGCCACGCCACCGTCCTCGTCGCACCAATCCGCCCAGAAATCCCCGTAGAAGGTTTCGAGTACGTGCTCGACGGCCTGATAGAGAATCGTGTCCTGGTCGAGTAACAACTCGGCCGGTCCCTGGGTGATACCCGTTCGGTAATACCCTTCGCCAAGCGCCTGCCGAGGCTCGGACCCCGATTTTGGCTTGAATTTCAGGCCGATCTCGCTCAGCACGACATCACCTGACTTTTCTCTGTTGATGAACTGATAGTCGACTTCAATCCACGGTTTGCCAACCCAGAATACGAACCGGGTCACATAATCGAACAAACGATCACCGAACTCAGAAATGTGTGTCCCCGCGATCTCGATCTCCGCACGCAGAGGACCTGCATCCAGGATATCGATTCGATCGACCGAATCCCCCGCAGTCGAAAATCGCCCCCCTGCCTCATCCACGATCTCGAACCCGCTGAAAGCATCTTTCAGAACTTCGCGCCCACCGACGGTTACGGACTTGAAAAGCCACGCGCGTCCCCCTTCGAATTCAACACGAAGAACACCTGTATCGACGACAACTGTTCCCCCGGCTTCCTCAACTATCAGGGACGATGCAGCAACCTCTGACGCGTCACCATTCGTAATGAACTCGAGAGTGTGCGGAAGATTACCGGGCAAATCTGGCATGATATGGGCCAACAGCCACTTAACGGACCCGTCATCCCACGTAGCCGTTTCACGGACCTGGCGAGGCAAGTTCTGTCCTGCTTCAGAGATGAATAGGCGCTCTGCATCTGTCAGGGTGGCCCGGGCAAATGGGATCGCAACCGAAACGGGCTCTGAGGGGCGATCATACATTGAAATTTTATCAAATCTGATGACGGGCATAGTCACTCATTTGAGATAGGGTCCTGTGAAATCAAGACTTATCAAGTTTAGGCGGCCCAGTGATCCGGGTCAACCTCCTAAGCATCTCTCACCGCAGTTGAAAACCGTTCCAGACAGGTTTTTTCACTTGACGGCAATGCCACAGATCGCAACCTTTTGAGGCTGGTAAACAGAACAGAATTTCGGGAAGACTACCTGGGAGGAGGCTTCGATATGCCGCTTAAACTTGGTGATACCGTACCCAATTTTACTGCAGAATCGACGGAAGGAACGATCGGCTTTCACGACTACATCGGGGACGGCTGGTGCATCCTGTTTTCGCATCCGGCGGACTACACGCCGGTTTGCACGACCGAGCTTGGTGCGGTCGCAAAGCTATCGGATGAATTCGCAAAACGATCGGTCAAACCGATCGGCGTCAGCGTAGATCCGCTCGACTCGCACCACGGGTGGATAAAGGACATCAACGAAACGCAGAACACGACGGTAAACTACCCGATCATCGCTGACTCGGATCGTCAGGTAGCCGAAGCCTTTGACATGATCCACCCAAAAGTCGACGACAAAATGACCGTGCGATCGGTCTTTGTCATCGGCCCGGACAAGAAAATCAAGCTGACCCTGACGTATCCTGCCTCGACAGGTCGGAACTTTGACGAGATTCTTCGTGTCATTGACTCGCTCCAACTGACTGCCACGCGTTCACTCGCGACACCCGCCAACTGGAAACATGGCGACGACTGCATCATTTCGCCGGTTGTATCGGATGAACAGGCCGCCGAAAAGTTCCCCGGGTTCCGCACGATAAAGCCTTACTTGCGCTACACAGCGGACCCAACGAAATAATGAATGCAAGACTGATGTTTGCAAGCCTGCGGATCATCGTGACCCGCAGGCTTCTTTATATGGGGCCAGTATGAAAAAGAAGATCGTCATCCTCTGGAATAGATCGGAACTGACGGGAACGCGGACGGACGAGGATCCACGTGTACCCGATCTCAGAAAAGACACCGTGTCACGACTTGAAGAACTTGGGGACGAAGGCATCGCGACCCCCGACCCGGATGTCGTGCACCAGCAGATCACCGACGCCGACGCCTACTATGCACGGGATACATCAGCTGAGATATTCACGGCAGCAAGAAACTTGCAGTGGATTCAGACGTCAGTTGCGGGCATGGAAGGATTCTGGCATCCGGAAATCAGAGAGAGTAACGTGGTTATCACATCCGCACGCGGGATTTACAGTGACGTGATTGCCGACCATATGTATGGCCTAATACTCGCCTTTTCCAGGGGGATACAGACTTTTGCGAAGCGGCAGACTTTGAAAACGTGGGTCAAAACCTTTGCACCCGTAACCCACCTTGCCACAAGCACGCTTGGCCTGATCGGGCTCGGCGGAATTGGATTGGCTGTAGCCGCACGCGGGCACGCCTCCGGCATGCGAATCATCGCTGTTGATCCTGCTCCAAAGGGCACCCCTGATTACGTCGAAACGGTTTACTCACCGGATCAACTCGACGAACTCCTGGCACAATCCGATTTCGTAGCCGTCAGCGTGCCTCACCTTTCCGAGACCGAGCATATGCTGGGTGACCATGAATTCGATGTGATGAAGAGTTCAGCCTACGTCATGAACGTCGGTCGAGGCAAAGTGATATCGTTGGATGCGCTGACTGTCGCGCTTCAGAAAGGCAAAATTGCAGGCGCCGGGCTAGATGTCTTCGAGCAGGAGCCGCTACCGGAAAGCCATCCCCTGTGGGATATGGACAACGTCCTGATCACGCCTCACACGGCGGGACGTTCGGACTATCCGTACCAGGAAGAGCGCAGACTGAACCGGCTTGTAGAGAACGCAGAGAGATATGTAAAAGGTGAGGAACTGCTGAACATCTTCGACAAACAAAAAGGCTACGTCGTTTGATGCACGGGAGACGAAATCAGAAACCCTCTCCCATTCGATGGGAGAGGGACGGCCGGCGCGCAGCGTCGCTCAGGGTGAGGGCACTGGCCTAAAGCTCTCTTCGCCGTTTGCACACTCGTTTCCGTTTCGGCCTCATCAGCACTCAATGATCCCAGTTTTATGCTTTCCCCTCCGTGTCTTCTGTGTTCTCTGTGGCAATTGCTTTTGGTCTGGGGGGTCTCGTCCTATTCCTTCCTGTTCTTCATCACTTTCGCACCTGCGCTCGCAGGAAGACCGTCATACGGTGACGGATGATCAGGCGGCGTGATCGGCGGCAAGGGTTGCACGATCTTGCGCCTCTCTGGAGTCAGCCGGGAAATGAGTTCGGGAGAGGGCATCAGACCATATCGATCCCCACCCCAGTGCGGACCGTATCGAATAATCAAAATCCGGCGCTCACCATCAGTCACACGCTCAGCCGAGCCGTGAGCGCAGCAATCCACAAAAAACAAAGCGTCGCCAGCTTTGAAGTTCACCTCGATCGCGCCTTCAACATCTTCCATCGATTTCTTGCCTGCGGCACCGTCCGCAAAGGCTGGATGGATCAAGTTCGATTTATGGCTTCCCGGGACTACCATGGTCCCACCGTCACCCGGTCCGACATCCGTCAATGCCAGCAGGATATTGATCTGACCACACCGAAATTCGTTGTTATGGTATCGATACTGCGTCCGAATCCGCCGTTTGTGCGCACCCGAATGTAGCTTCGTCGCAGCACTCTTCGTTCGAATATCCCCAAAAGACTCGTCGATAAACAAGCCATCATCACCGCCAACAAAGCGATTCATATGGTCGATCCAGGAGGGGTGGTCGATCAATCGCTCAAACGGTTCCCCCATCTCGAACAACTGATGCAGATGGCGCGTTGGGTTGGTGCCTGAGCGCCTAACCCAGCCACGCCACTCGTTCGTCTCCAGATCCGTGTATGTATCGAGGATCGCATTCATTTCTTTCACGTGTTCTGCATCTACGGCATTCTCGAGCATCAGGTACCCGCGAAGATCGAACAGATACGCTTCCATTTCAGTCGGCATAAAACCTCACGGGCGGAACCACGAATGAACACAAATGAACACAGATAAGAGCAAAGACAAGACTCGAGAGATGGAGGACGCACGTTCCACCCGGACTGGCGAGCTTTCAGACCACCATACGACGTATCCCGAGTCTGGCGAGTCCGAAATTCAAAATGAGCCCAATTCTGATGCCAGACGCACGAAGATAGTTCAGCAATTGAGCCTCGTGTATGTTTGTAATTTCGGGAGTGACTTTGAGCTCCACAACAATCTTCGAGTCCACAACAATGTCTGCTTTGTAGTCCCCCACACTGATTCCGTCGTAACGCACAGACATCAGTTTCTGCTGGTCAATCTGCAATCCTGTCTTGGACAACTCGTGCACGAGTGCGTTTTCGTACACTTTCTCCAAGAACCCAATGATCTCTTTGCTTAAGCCTCCGTCAACATCGGGATCCATTGAGATCCAACGGCAGTTGATCCTCATTCGTGTCCATCTGTGTCCATTTGTGGTTGCTTCTAGCTTGATGATCTCCGCTACCACGCCCAACGAGGGGTCCACTGGATACAGCCGCTCTTGACCCTCATCTGTGTTCATTTGTGGTTGCTTCTGCCTTGATGATCTCCGCTACCACGCCCAACGACGTGATCTCAAACTCAGGCTTCGGGATCCCGTCCTTCAATGCCTCCCCTTCCCGATTCAACCACGCCATTCTGATCCCACCCCGATGAGTCGCCACGAGATCATCCTCCTGCGAATCCCCCACGTAGAGCACGTCCCCCGGTTCGAGATCGAGCGCTACCAATGCCTTTTCAAAAATCTCAGGATTCGGCTTGTAGGCCTCAGCATCCTCAGAGCTCACGACAAGATCGAACGAAAGCCTATTCCGCGATAGCGCGCTGTGCAGATGATCCGAGTCTGAATTCGAAACAACCCCGTGTGGAAAACCTTCTAGCGCGGACAGCGCCCCAGCAACGTCATAATACAGGGTTACCTGTCCCAGCAGCTCGAATATTTGCTCTACGTATCCGTCAGGTTCGGAGTCGATCTTCAGATTCTCAAACGTCGTCGTCAGGCTAAGTGAGTGCGTCTTCCGGAAAGTCATAAACGACTCCCCGCGAATCAACGCAAAGAAGTGCTCGTCCCACACTTCGAGAAACGCCTTCCCATCCAGCTCGAGACCATGGTTGTCGCAAATACATTGACAGACCTGGTAAAGCTTATCCATCCCCCCCGAGAACAGCGTCCCATATCCGTCAAACAAAACAGCCTTAATCATCAACTTCTCATCCCCCGATCCCGCAGGTAGTCTTCCTTGGTCAGCAACGCCACCATCCCCGTATTGCTTTTCTCTGCGATCTCTGCGTCCCCTGCGGTGAAGGTCTTCGTCTTTCAGTAGCGGATCGCATGATAGTCGTGATCACTCGTGACCGGAACCGGCTTCCCTTCCAGAAAGGCCCATTTCCCGACGTCACAGGCCGAAGCGCGCACAAACCCATTGATATAAGATCGTCTCGGCTGATCCGTCGTATTCGGCTTCGATCCGTGAACAGTATGCGAGGTAAACATCACGACATCACCCGGACTCGCTTCACACGGCACAGCGGAACTCACATCGATGTGATCTTCAATTTGCCCTTTCGCATATCGCTGAACCTTCAGATTACCGAGCTTGTGGCTTTCGGGAATAACATAAAGACAGCCATTGGCGACAGTGGCTTCGTCTATAACGATAATCGTTTGAACGTAGTTCACCTCCTGCTCGCGAAAAGCCGGCGTCGGTCGGATATCCTGATGCCAGGGAAACGAGATCTCGCCCCCGGGCATCTTGAAATTGATCTGATTGATATACTGTTTAAGAGTGTCCCCGATCAGCGGTCTGACCAGATCTACGAACTTCGAACTATTCCGAATCTCTTCAAACG
>Ga0114999_10008531_pt1 | contig 11406 bp, 8 predicted proteins | sample ArcticOcean_MG_C_3_FD_89820 | JGI IMG/M metagenome (GOLD analysis project Ga0114999, IMG submission 89820) | Marine microbial communities from western Arctic Ocean - ArcticOcean_MG_CB8_126 | ecosystem: Environmental > Aquatic > Marine > Oceanic | place: Arctic Ocean: Canada Basin | collected...
ATGCAAATTCCATCTTAGTCAGTATTGCATTTTGGTCGACACATGGGAATGACCTTACAGCGATTGCAGTTGCGTTTATTGTCACTGGGCTTTTATTTATTTATTATCTTAAGTATCCAGTTTCAGTATCAAACGAAAACTCAAGCACGTGAGAATACTTTTTTTAACGGAAAACTTTCCGCCCGAAACCAATGCCGCAGCAACCCGCGTGTACGAGCGCGCCTTGTATTGGGTTAAAGATGGGCATTTGGTTACAGTCATCACATCAGCCCCCAACTTCCCCCAAGGAAAAATATACGCCGGATGGAAAAACAAATGGTATCAGACGGAAATTCATGAAGGCATTCGCGTTGTTCGTATCAAAACGTATATTGCTGCAAACCGGGGAACAACACGCCGGATGTTAGATTTTGTAAGCTTTATGATAACGGCGTTTTTTGCTGGATTGTTCGAAAAACGCCCAGACGTTATTGCCGCTACATCTCCACAATTTTTTGCCGCCGTTTGTGGTTGGGCCTTGGGTAGTGTTCGGCGTATTCCATTTGTTTTCGAACTGGGTGATTTATGGCCTGCATCAATCATCGCCGTTGGGGCCATGCGCCCTAATTTTTATTTACAGTTAATGGAGAAGCTAGAGCTTTTTTTATATCGCCGCTCTGCCTCAGTTGCCGCTTTAACCCACGCCTTTAAAAAGAATTTGATTAAACGCGGCATATCCGCCAACAAAATTTCAGTTGTCATTAACGGTGTTGATTTGTGGCGCTATGCACCTCAATCACGTGATGTCAATTTAGCCAAAGCGTGGGACTTAGAAAATAAATTTGTATTTGGTTATGTGGGTACGCACGGTATGGCCCACGGTTTATCAAACATTCTGGATGCCGCTGAGCTTTTGAAACACCGTGATGACATTCGGTTTTTATTCGTGGGAGATGGAGCTGAACGCACTGCATTAATTGCCCACGCCAAAAAATCACAGCTCAACAATATTGTTTTTCTTCCGCCCCAGCCTAAAGAAATGATGCCCAAAGTTTGGAGCTTATGCAATGTGGCGCTGGTACACTTAAAAAATACTCCCGCATTTGCAGAGGTTATTCCATCAAAAATGTTTGAAGCCATGGGCATGGGCCTTCCAGTTTTGATGGCGCTACCTTCTGGCGAAGCCACAGAAATTTTGGAACAAGATGGTGCAGGCATCGCCATTCCACCAGAAGATCCGAAAGCCCTTGCTGATGCAGTGCAACAATTATGCGATGATAAAACATTGCTTAAAAAACTTCAGAAGCAAAGTTTAGCTGCGGCCCCATTGCATAGCCGCAAATCGCAAGCTCAACAAATGATTAATGTTTTAACCGCTGCCGCCGAAGGCCGTGGCGGGTCAGTTGGAAGGGACGCGCCATGAAAATATTAGTCACAGGTGCATCCGGATTTATTGGAAGATGCCTATGCGTGCGCTTAGCCAAGCGTGGGCATGTGGTCACCGCAAGCGTCCGCTCAACCGACACACCTCAAATTGAAAAGAGTAAACAATCCTTTGTTGTTGGTGATTTGGGCCCCGATACGGATTGGACGCACGCATTGGAGGGGCAAGACATGGTTATCCATTTGGCGGGCCGCGCCCACGTCATGAATGAGATCTCATCAGATCCAGAAGCGCTCTACAGGCGGGCAAATGTGGAAGGCACGGAACGTCTTATTCAACAAATGTCAGAACACAAAGTATCACGGCTCCTTTTTATGAGTTCAGTCAAAGTTAACGGCGAACAGACAATGGACCAACCTTTTACCGAGGCTATGGCCTCCCAACCCGAAGACCCTTACGGGCGAACCAAGTACCAAGCAGAGGTGATAGTATCCAAAGCCCCAAACCTGAAAAGCACAATCATCCGATCTCCTTTGGTTTACGGTCCCGGTGTAAAAGGTAATTTTTTAAAACTAATACAGCTTTCTGAACACGGTTTGCCACTACCCATAAGGATGATTAAAAACAAGCGCAGCCTGATTTTTTTGGATAACCTAGTCGATGCAATTATACATACTTTGGAAAACAGTTTATCGATCGGTCAAACCTATTTGGTCAGCGATGAGGACAATATTTCAACACCAGAGTTGTTCCATGCTGTTGGAAATGCCTTAAATAAACCCACACGGTTGATCCCATTTCCTGTATGTTTGCTTCGTTTGGCTGGAGTATTATTCAATAAATCTGAGGCCATTAACCGCCTTGCAGGCTCGCTTCACGTCGATTGCACCAAAATTCATAAAGAACTAGGCTGGAAACCGCCATTTAGTTTACAACAAGGGCTTGATAAAACGGCCATTTGGTACCAAAACCAATCCAAACTGTAAGGCGCCTTAAACGATCATGACCAAATCTTTCACCTACCGCGGACATATTGCCTATGCCCACGATTTAATCATGGCGGCGTTGTCGTTTTTATTGTCCGTCTATTTACGACTAGCCGATGATTACAGCTCTTATGATTTCAATCAAATTTTGCCCATCTGTGCTATCTTTACCGTCATTTGCGCCATCGTATTTCGGGTTTCTGGGCTTTATCGGGGTGTTTGGCAATATGCTTCAATCACTGATTTATGGGCAATAACCAAAGCTGTTTCTTTTGTAATTTTAATTTTTGCCTTTGTTATGTTTTTATGGATCCGGCTTGAAACTCTACCACGATCCATCTTCGTCATTAACTGGTTTGTCTTAATGGCTCTTTTGGGTGGTCCAAGATTCTTTTATCGTCTGATTAAAGCCCGCCGCTTTGATTTAAGTACTGACATTATTGATGCCCACAAAATTCCGGTTTTATTGGCAGGTGCCAGTGATGGCGCAGAGCTTTTTATTCGTTCATTGCGACAAAACGAAGACATTCGCTACCGAGTTGTTGGAATTGCAGCTGAAAATCAACAACGAGTTGGCCGTGAAATTCATGGCATTCCTATTTTGGGAACAATTGGCGATTTAAAAACCATCACTCAACAAATTGACCCTGATCATAGGCCACAACGTATCATTCTGACGAAAGACGATATGGATGGAGAGACCGTGCGTTCTGTTTTGGAACAAGCGGATACCTTGGGCATGACTTTGGCCCGCCTTCCAAAATTAACTGACTTCAAAACTGGCCTTAGCGATCAAATGGAAATCCGGCCTGTTGATGTTGAGGATTTATTAGGACGCGCACAAACACCACTCGATCGCGACGGAATGCGCAATTTGGTTGAAGGAAAGCGTGTATTAATCACTGGTGCTGGCGGGAGCATTGGCAGCGAACTGGTTCATCAAGTTTGTGCTTTTTTGCCTCTTTCTTTGACCCTCATCGATAATTCAGAATTCGCCTTGTATTCCATTGATTTGGAAGTTGCTCAAAAGTGGCCCAATCTAAATCGCAACACAATTATAGCTGATGTTCGGAATCAAGACCGCATTCATTCGGTGATCCGCTCTGCCTCACCCGAATTGGTTTTCCATGCGGCTGCCCTAAAGCATGTGCCTTTGGTTGAAGCCAATATTTGCGAAGGATTAGCTACCAACGTAATTGGTGCGCGCAATGTGGCCAATGCCTGCGTTGAGTTTGGTGTCAACACCATGGTTGTTGTCTCAACAGATAAAGCAATTAACCCAACCAGTGTTATGGGTGCTTCAAAACGCTTAGCTGAAATTTATTGTCAGGCCCTAGATCTTGACCCTGAAAAAGGGGCGTATACGCGGTTTGTCACTGTTCGTTTTGGCAATGTGTTAGGGTCAACAGGGTCCGTGGTTCCTTTATTTCAAAAGCAACTGGCTGTTGGTGGCCCTCTGACCGTTACCCATCCAGACATGACCCGGTATTTCATGACCATCCGAGAAGCGGTTGAACTTATTTTACAATCAGCAACGCTTGGTACTCAACAGGGGTCAGAAAGTCAACAGGGAAAAATTTATGTTTTAGATATGGGAGAGCCGGTAAAAATTATTGATCTTGCACGACAAATTATTCGCTTAGCTGGTTTACAGCCCGATACAGATATCAAAATTAAAGTCACGGGCATTCGTCCTGGCGAGAAATTGTTTGAAGAAATTTTGCATGGTGACGAAGACTTAGTTCAAACAAAAGCCCAAGGTATTTTATTAGCCGCACCCCGAGCAACCAAACTAGATGAGATTTCAAAAGCTATTGATGTTCTATCTGATATTTGTGCTAATGGGGATAATGAGGCCGGGCTAGCAATGCTTAAAAAATTCATTCCAGAGTATCAGCCCCCAAAACTTGGGCACGATTAAACCATCAATTTTTAATCCAGTTTTCAAAACAAATAACGAGATTATAGACATGATAAATTCAATTAAACGCGCACTTATTTCCGTATCTGATAAAACTGGATTGGTTGAATTTGGCCAATTCTTGAGCGATCAAGGTGTCGAAATTTTATCAACTGGCGGGTCTGCAAAAGTACTTCGCGATGCGGGGATTGTTGTTATTGAAGTTGCCGACTTCACCGGGTTTCCAGAAATCATGGATGGGCGCGTCAAAACTTTACAACCCAAAATTCACGGCGGGTTGTTAGCGGTTCGGGGCAACGCCGAACACGAACAGGATATGGATACACATAGCATAAAAAACATAGATTTGTTGGCTGTTAATTTATACCCTTTTGAAGCAACCGTTGCAGCAGGTGCAGATTTTGATACTTGCATTGAAAACATCGACATTGGCGGCCCAGCCCTTATTCGAGCTGCAGCAAAAAACCATAAATTTGTGACTGTGGTTATAGATCCTACTGATTACTCTGAAGTTATGTCAGAAATGACTTTAAACAATTCAATGACCAGTGAACAATCACGCAAAAAGTATGCGGCTAAAGCCTATGCCAGAACCGGCGGATACGACGCGGCCATTTCTAGTTGGTTTAATATGGAGACCAATCAAACCTTTCCGCCCCGCATTGTATTGGGTGGGGTATTAAAGCAAACATTACGATACGGTGAAAACCCCCATCAGAAAGCAGCTTTTTATACCAATTCAGAAAACCGCCCAGGCATTGCCACAGCTACGCAAGTTCATGGTAAAGAGCTGAGCTTCAATAATTTAAATGACACGGATGCTGCCTTTGAATTAGTAGCTGAGTTTGTTGGTGACCCAGCTTGCGTTATTGTTAAACATGCAAACCCGTGTGGTGTTGCGGTTGGAGATAATATATCCAAAGCCTATGCCCAGGCATTAGCCTGCGATACAGAAAGTGCATTCGGTGGCGTTTTAGCTTTCAACAGGTCCCTTGATGCAAAAACAGCCCAAGAGGTATCCCAACTTTTTGTAGAAATTATCATTGCGCCAGCTATCGATGTAGATGCTCTTCAAATTTTAAAGAGCAAGAAAAACCTCCGTGTTTTGATTACCAATGGTTTGCCAAACCCTACAGAATCTGCGCCAATAATCAGAACTTTATCAGGAGGTTATTTACTGCAAGGGCGCGACAATCAGATATTGGAAGAATTGAAAGTTGTCACCAAACGCACTCCCAACGATCAAGAGATGGCCGATCTAAGATTTGCCTTCATTGTTGCTAAGCACGTGAAATCAAACGCAATCGTTTATGCCAAACAGGGTGCAACCGTTGGCGTTGGTGCCGGGCAAATGAGCCGCATTAATTCATCTCGTATTGCCGCATGGAAAGCCAGCGACGCTGCCAAAGTTGTGGGAGAAGATCAGTCTCGAGCCATTGGATCTGTGGTTGCGTCTGACGCCTTCTTCCCGTTTGCAGACGGCTTAATATCAGCCGCTGACGCCGGGGCTACCGCTATAATTCAGCCCGGCGGGTCGATGCGAGACGACGAAGTGATTGCTGCTGCTGACGAAAGAGGCCTAGCCATGATCTTCACTGGGATGCGACATTTCCGGCACTAAGGTATTTCAAAGTTTTAGTGATTGCCAATTAAGACTTCGCGTTTACCAACGCGGTTGGCTTCACTAACTACACCTTGTTTTTCCATACGCTCAATTATACGTGCAGCGCGGTTATAACCAATTTGAAGGTGGCGTTGAATAAAGCTGGTTGATGCTTTTCCTTCACGGGCAATAAGCGCCACTGCTTCATCATATAATAAATCGACGCTATCTTCTTTGGTTGAATTTCCACTTAGCAATGGCGTGTCATCCTCAACTGTGATTTCTTCTAAATAAGCCGGTGCTCCTTGAGCTTTTAAATGTTTAACTATTTCTTCAACGTCTTCATCTGAGACAAACGGTCCGTGCACACGTGTAATCCGCCCACCACCTGCCATGTAAAGCATATCTCCCTGGCCTAAAAGTTGTTCGGCACCCTGTTCGCCCAAAATCGTACGGCTGTCAATTTTGGACGTAACCTGAAAACTAATACGGGTCGGGAAGTTAGCTTTAATTGTTCCAGTGATCACATCAACTGATGGGCGCTGGGTCGCCATAATTAGGTGAATGCCGGCAGCTCGAGCCATCTGAGCTAAACGTTGTATGGCTGCTTCAACGTCTTTTCCTGCAACCAGCATTAAATCTGCCATCTCGTCGACAACAACAACAATAAACGGCAAAGGGTCGATAGGTAATGGAATTTCTTCCATTATTGGTTTTCCAACGTCATCAAAACCAGTTTGTACAGTTCGAGTTAAGGTTTCACCTTTTTTTGCAGCATCTTTAATTCGGACGTTATAACCAGAAACATTACGAACGCCAATTTGGCTCATCATCCGATAGCGATCTTCCATTTCACGGACGGCCCACTTAAGTGCGACCACCGCTTTTGATGGGTCTGTCACTACTGGTGTCAACAAATGTGGTATGCCTTCATATACAGACAACTCTAGCATTTTGGGGTCGATCATTATAAATTTACACTGATCAGGTGTACGCTGATATAACAACGACAAGATCATTGTGTTCATTGCAACAGACTTACCAGAACCCGTTGTTCCCGCAATAAGCAGGTGTGGCATATGCGCTAAATCTGCAATAATGGGCACACCACCAATGTCCTTACCAAGCGCTAAGGGCAAACTAGTTGTAGACTTTTCAAATTCTTTTGATTCAACAAGTTCGCGCATATAAACCATTTCACGGTTTAAGTTTGGCAATTCGATACCAATCACGTTTTGTCCTGGAACAACTGCAATACGGACAGAAACCGCGCTCATAGAGCGTGCAATATCACCTGATAGTCCAATGACGCGAGATGATTTGGTGCCAGGGGCGGGTTCTAATTCATATAAGGTAACGACGGGGCCTGGGCGCACTTTTACAATGTCACCTTTGATTCCAAAGTCCGCCAGCACGCTTCCTAAAAATTTTGCATTTTGCTGTAATGCATCTTTATTAAGTTGTGTCACAGTAGCGTTGATATCACGTGCAGCCAATAAATCCAACGGAGGTGCTTGATATACACCATCGCCTAAATCCAACTGTCGCTGGCGGGATGCCGTTATCTTTGCGCTTTGTTTCAAAGTCTTTTGTTTATCCGCAATAAGCCCACTCCGTTCCATTGGCTCAGTTTCGCTTAAGTCGTTAACTGACTTCTCACCTACTGATATTCGAACATCAAAGTCTTTTAATAAATCATCATTCAGACCCTCTGGCCCAAATGAACGATCTATATCGTTTAATTTTGATGACGAGAAACATGGTTTTTTAAACTTAATGAAGCTTACCAATAAATTAGCGTATTTAAGTAGAAATTTCCATAAAGTATTAACTCCTTTTATAAACCCAGCCCCCGTTCGCTGCCATTCTTGACGCGTTAAGCCTAAAGCTGTTATCCATAAAATAACCCCAACAAAGACACATGTTATACCAACAACCAAAACGGTAATTCCATTTTTCGCAAAAACGTCCCATCTCACCAACCCGTCCAATAACAAACTACCCGTAAAGCCCCCCATCCGTGTCATCAAAGGCCAGTTTTCGCTAACAGGCAAAGCGCTTAAAGTTATAGCATAAAAGACAGACGCGCCAATCAACGCCAAAAAGCTACGTAAGCTATGTTGAATTGGATTACCCCGCATCAATCGTCCTCCCCAAACCAGCAAGGTCAAAATTGGTACGAAGCAAGCAAAACCAAGTGCCTGCAGAAGTAGGTCTGCTACTAGTGCCCCAGACACCCCAAGCACGTTAGATGGATCTGGTAATCCAGCACTATTTATGGACGTGTCTCCCGCTGAATATCCAAAAACGGCAACAGATGACCAAATTGCACAGATCACAAATAAGCAGCCAAAAAGCTCTCGCCCTCGTTGTTTAAGAAAGTCTAGGCCACCGGGCGGTAAAATTTTACTCCCGCCGAAAAAAATTAAGGTCTGTCCCATGCAGCATTAATAGCAAATAACCATTTATAAGACCTTAACGAAACCCTTAAATCTACAAGAGTGCCGTCAGAGACAAATGATAGTTATCATATCGATCCTTGTTACAGGTAAACCTTAATTACATGACAGCACCAACGAGCCATGGCACAAACTCATTATCACCATAACCCAGTTCTTCCGATTTCGATTGCCGGCCACTTGCAATCTCTATCAGATAATCAAAGATTTCCTGGCCCTTTTCTTCTACGCTTACTTCTCCATCAGCAATAGGCCCACAATTGATATCCATATCCTCTGACATTTTGTTATACATAAGTGTATTGGTGGCCAATTTTATTGATGGAGCAGGCTTGAAGCCAAAAGCCGAACCGCGGCCTGTTGTGAAGCACACCAGATTTGCACCTGACGCAACTTGCCCCGTGATTGAAGCAGGGTCGTAGCCCGGACTATCCATGAATACGAAACCTTTTGTATTAATAGTTTCTGCGTATTTGAATACGCCCATTAAATTTGTTGTCCCACCTTTGGCTGCCGCCCCTAGTGATTTTTCTAAAATTGTAGTCAAGCCCCCAGCTTTGTTTCCGGGTGATGGGTTGTTGTCCATACTTCCGTTTGTACGTTCGGCATAATCTTCCCACCAATGAATTCGATCAACCAGCTTTTGCCCAACTCTGTCGTTTATCGCACGGCGCGTTAACAAATGCTCTGCCCCATAGATTTCTGGGGTCTCAGAAAGAATTGCTGTTCCACCATGCCGCACCAATAAGTCCGCCGCTGCGCCCAAAGCCGGGTTTGCCGTCATTCCAGAATAGCCATCAGAACCGCCGCATTGTAATGCCAGTGTTAGTTCTGAAACTGGAATTGATTCGCGCTTTATATTATTAGCGTCTGAAAGCATAGATGTAATACGCTCAACACCAGCTGCAATGGTTTTCCGCGTACCGCCTTCATCTTGAATAACTAAGGTCTGAAATGTTTTGTTTTCCTCTAAACCATAGGCATCCATCAAAAATGGAATTTGGTTCACTTCACAACCCAGGCCAACCATCAGAATACTCGCAAAGTTGGCATGGCGAGCATAACCCCATTGGGTACGTTGTAAAATTCCCCAACCATCGCCATCTCCAGCCATACCACAGCCTGTGCCATGAACAAATGCGGATACACCATCAATATTAGGATATTCTTTTAATATGCCAGAAGTGTTAATTTCATCACAAATCATTCTAGCCACCGTTGCGGAGCAGTTCACAGAAGTTAGTATGCCAATGTAATTCCGTGTTCCACAACGGCCATCCGAACGACGGAAACCATCAAACGTTTTCTGATCAGATTTTGGAAAGTATTTCGTTTTCTTAAGGTTTGTTCCAAATTGGTAATCGCGTTCGAACATTTGAAACTCACAATTGTGGCTATGAATGTGATCACCTGGATGGATCACGCGGGTCGCAAAACCAATAGTTTGCGCAAACTTTGTAATCTCGCCACCAATTACAATTTCAGAAGTTGCAATTTTATGGCCCGCAGGCACATCACCTGATACGTTGATAGCCATATTTTCAAGCACTTGCCCTGCTTCAACTGGATCAATCGCCATAACAACATTATCGATAGGTGCTAAACGGACAGTGCGGGGATGGGCTACGCTCATTTTTTAGTCCTCTATTGTTACACGTTAATATTATCACTTTTAGATACCTTATATAACCATCCAAATGCAAAGAAAAAGGCCCTAAAAAAGCATTCGGGCCCCAGCCCACAAATTAGCATAAACAATTTTTACATTGTCTTCGAGCCGCGGCCAAACTCGGGGTATGCTTCGATCCCGCATTCAACCATGTCAGATCCATTGTCTTCATCTTCTTCATCAATACGAAAACCAACTGTAGCTTTTAAGATGAACCAAACAATTGAACTTGTAACGATGACAAAAGAGCCTATGACGATAATACCAATCAACTGAGTAGATACGGAACCCACACCTCCAACAGCAGCAATATTGGTGTTTACGTAAACAATCGAAATTGCTGTTACATCCATAGCCGAACCCAAGGCCACCGGTAATCCACCGTTAAAGCCAAACCAACCGAACCAAACAACAAAAATTCCAAGGGGTGCCAAAGGCATGTTTGCGCCAGGGATCGGGTTTACTCGTCCGTCAGCTGTGTACTTGCCCTTACAAGCGCCCAAAATGATTGCGCCAGTAAGTGCACACCAGCCGCCAACAGAGTGAGCAAGGGTTGAGCCTGCAAAATAGGTGAAGCCCATCTTGTTCAACCAGACACCACCCCAGACCCAAGACGCTTGTACGGGGAAAATGACACCAGTCAAAACAACAAATGAACTTCAAGAAAGGCCATACTTTGATCCGCTCCGCAACTGTTCCCAAAACAACAGAAGCTGCTGTAGCAACAAACCATTTGGAAGAACCAATCAGAAGAAACCAAATAAGCAGTATCGGTAACCGCTTTAATCTGTTCAGTTGTTGCTTCTTCAGCCGCCAAAAGCGTCAATTCCACATCACCCGGATTATAAAGAAAAAACAACGTTCCAATATAGCCCTTATCAACGCCAGTATACATCAAGTCGTAACCAACTAAGAAAAAGACAATACCAGCTATTGAATACAGTGCTATATTTTTCAGGCAAATCGTTGCCGTGTTTTTAGAACGCACAAGACCCGATTCCAACACTGAGAAACCCGCTACCATGAACATCACCAAGTCTCCATAAATAAGGAACGAGAATGTATTTAAGATATATGCAGTTTCTGAGCTGACTTCCGCTTTAGCCTCGCCCCTCATAACACTAAGGGCTAGCGGGGCTATAATAGCAACCGGCAATGCTCGATTGAGTGTATTTAAAGCAAACATTATTAAAAACCCATCTACAGCGCGCTACTGTTGGTTTCACCAGTACGAATACGCACAGCTTTATCCAGGTTATAAATAAATACCTTGCCGTCACCTATCTTGCCAGTTTGTGCAGCTTTGGTGATGGCCTCAACAACGTGTTCTGCAGCATCGTCGTCAACAGCCATTTCAGTTTTCACCTTTGGCAATAAGTTCACTGTGTATTTAGCACCGCGATAA
>Ga0114999_10008533_pt1 | contig 11406 bp, 13 predicted proteins | sample ArcticOcean_MG_C_3_FD_89820 | JGI IMG/M metagenome (GOLD analysis project Ga0114999, IMG submission 89820) | Marine microbial communities from western Arctic Ocean - ArcticOcean_MG_CB8_126 | ecosystem: Environmental > Aquatic > Marine > Oceanic | place: Arctic Ocean: Canada Basin | collected...
AGGCTGGAAAAGCCCCTTGGCTTTTGAAAGGATCGCCGCTTAAATGAGCACCTGGGGCGGCACTAAAGCGGGACAGGTCCAATACGGCACTCTTGTAACCATATTGGCCAAAGGACTGAGCCTCTTCAATTGCGATTTTACCCTTCGCCGCAGGGTAGCGGGCCTGGATGGACCACGTCTCACCTTGCAAGACATGCACTTCGAACGATACTTCGCGTCGACCCGCCATCTTAACCCATTTCTCCACAAACTTAGGAAAGGCAAATAAGGCCAGCGCCGGGCGCCAGACTGGCCCTTATCACTCGCCAACTTACCTGTATATTCTTCTATAGAGTTTAAGAGAAGTTTTATCCGCTGCAAAGCCGGATCATGAATTTTCTAAAATATAATTTTAAGGTAGTTACGGATAAAAAAAAGGGTGCCCCAAATAAAAGGCATCCTTTTTATCAATTCGGTTGGTGAAGCCTTATTCTTTAAGACCAAACCCTTTGAATTTCTTGTTAAATTTGGCCAGCTGACCACCGCTGTCGAGCAACCGGTGCACGCCAGTCCATGCAGGATGGGTGAGAGGGTCAATATCAAGCTTTAACGAATCGCCTTCCTTACCCATGGTCGACCGAGTTTCATAGGCCGTTCCGTCCGTCATTTCGATGGTGACGGTGTGGTAATCAGGGTGAATATCTTTTTTCATGAATCTGCTCCGCTTCTGAAGGCGCCCTATATACGCGCACGCGTCCGGTGATACAAGGGGCTTCCGTCAACTCTCGTTTGATGAATGTTTTAACAGCGCAAAAATACTAAGTCCAGCGACCACAAGCATCACCAAGCCACCGACAAAATAAGGCCAGTCTTTGCCCAATTGCGAGAACAAAAGCCCAGCCCAGGCGGGGCCGACAATCCGAGCAAGCGTTGTTGCGGACCGGGTGACGCCCATGATTGCACCTTGATTTTCTTCATCCACTTGCAAGGAGATTAAGCTGTTGAGCGACGGTGACAGGGTGCTGAACCCGTAGGCCAGAGCCACCATTGCCAGCACCAAAACCCATAATGTTGCAGCAAACGGAATGAGCACCATACCAATTGCCAGCGCAATCGATCCTTGAATGATAAGCTGGGCCTCACCGAACCGGTTCGCCAATCGACCGATCAGACCACCTTGAATGACAGCAATAACGATGCCCACGCCTGCGAATAAAAAACCATTTTGTTGGGGGCCCCATTCGTAAGTCCGTTCGGACCACATCGCGAAAGTTGCCTCCATGCCCGCAAAGACAAACGTCGCCAAGAACGACAGCATGACCAAAAACCCAAGTTTGGGGGTTTTGAGGGCCTTTATTAATCTCTGAAATCGTTGCTCTGGTGGGCGGGCAGCGATTCGGGCGCGAATTTCTTCCGATAGAGACTCTTTGAGGATAAATGCCGCCAGCAGCAGGGCTGCCAAGGACAGCCCTGCTGCGGCAAAGGCTGGGCGGCTAAAGTCAGCCGTTGCGGGATCGGCACCTGCGAGAAGACCGCCGATGGCGGGGCCGGCTATAAATCCAAGCCCAAACGCGGCCCCGATAAGTCCCATACCCTTGGCGCGATTTTCCCGCGTCGTAATGTCGGCCATATAGGCGAAGGCGGCAGAGATGTTTCCTGCCATAAATCCACCAATCGCGCGGGCCGCAAAAAGTGCTGCCAAGCTATCAACGAACCCCAGCCAGATATAACTCGCCGCGGCCCCTCCCAAAGTTAGCAACAGCACGGGCCTGCGTCCGACCCGGTCGCTCATTCGGCCCCACACGGGGGCAGCAATCAACTGGGTCAGTGAATAGGTTGCCATCAACAAGCCCACCGTAAAGGGATCGGCGTGGAAGTGCTCGGCATAGAACGGCAACAACGGAATGATGATGCCGAAGCCCATTAGGTCGATAAATACGATGAGAAAAAGAGGAAGCATGCGAAGATTACTTAACGCTGCGTCAGCTTAAGTTCAATACGCCGATTGCGTCTAAAGGCTATTTCGTCGTCGCGGGCATCCAAGGGTTGGTGCTCGCCGAACCCCGTCGCGGCTAAGCGCTGAGCAGGAATCCCTTGGGTTGTGAGGAATTTTACCACGGAAATAGCCCGCGCTGACGACAGTTCCCAATTCGACGAATACTTTGGCGTACGAATGGGGATGCGGTCTGTGTGACCGTCAACCCGAAGCACCCAGTTAATTTTTGCGGGGATTTTTTTGGAAATTTCACGCAAGGTCGTTGCCAGTTGTATCAGTTGATTTTCCCCGGCTCCGCCGATTTTAGCTGACCCGCTGCCGAATAGGACTTCCGATTGGAAGACAAAGCGGTCACCGACCACACGAATGTCCTTCTGTTTGCCGAGGAGTACGCGCAGCTTACCAAAAAATTCGGACCGGTACTGTGACAGTTCCTGCACTTTCGTAGCCAGGGCCGCATTCAGGCGCTTACCCAGCGAGACGATTTGAACATTTTTCTCCTTCGCAGTTTTCTCCGCCGCGTCTAAAAGGCCAGAAATTTTCGCAATCTGGAGGCGAAGGGCTGTCGTTTGTTGGGTCAAGAGTGCGATTTGAGCGCGGGCGCTTTTAGAAAGATCCTGCTCTTTCAGAAGGGCTGTTTCGGTATCTTTGACATTGCCGAGCAAGCCTTTGTTTTCTTTTTCCAGTGATTCCTTCAAGGCCTGAAGCGCCGCGACACTCTGGGTGAGTTGGGCGAGCTCACCCAACTGCACTTTTATTTTCTCTTTGTCGGCCTCAATGCTTTTGAAGGCATTTTCTAACTTTGCCGATAACGCGGCGGACTTTGTCTTCAGGTCTTTAACGCTGTTCTCGGCATCTTCTGTTCGCAGCGTTAGGGCCTGAAGGGCGGCGCTCATGTCGTCCCGTGCATTGACCGAAGATTGAAGCTCTGTTGAAAGTTGCGTGACATTGGAACGAAGATCAGTATTGGATTTGCGTTCCAGAGCCAAAAGCTCTGCTAACTCTCCGACTTGGCCGCGAAGCTTATCGAGGGCTGAATCTTTGCCTGTGATTGCTTCGTTTAAAAAGAACTGCGCCAACACGAAAATCATCAGCAAAAAGATGATCACCATCAGCAGCGTTGCCAAGGCATCGACAAAACCGGGCCAGGTGTTGGTGCTGCGTTGGGCACGTCGGGCAAGAGTGGGCATATGCTCAAACCCCGGTTAAGAATCCGGGCCCTCGGATTTGGCAGCGATGGTGCGGGCCAAAAGCCGGACCTCGCGCCGGACCAACTGATTTAGTTCCTCGCGTCCCGAATGCATTTCCTCCAGCAGGCGTGCCAGATAAAGGTCTAGGTTGCGGATGTGAATACGGCTGGCTTCGTCGAGACCACCACCAAGGCTGTCACCTTCGCCAAGTTTTACAAATATTCCCCTCATCTCTACCTGACTTTCGGCCAAGTTTTTCATCAGCGCCTGTTCGGTGCGCATGTGGTCGGTCAGAGTCCCCAATTTTTCGCTGAGTTCCACAAGTTGAGCATTGCCAAGAGTTCGGCTCTCTTCGCCTCGGGTTAGGGTGCGCTGTAAGTTGTCCAGGCTTTCAGCTGTTTGTTCCAGCAAGGCCTGCACGTAAGCCGGAACCGAATGGTCACCGTCGCCAGGTAAGGCACCGCTGCTGAGGCGCGTTAGGCTGGAAAGCCACTCTTCCAGGTCATTATAAAATCGGTTCTGAGCTTGCCCTGCTTGGAGATCCAGAAATCCAAGTACTAACGACCCTGCCAGACCAAAAAGTGACGAGCTAAAGGCTGTCCCCATACCATCCAAGGGCGCTTGCAGGCCACTTTTCAAGGCGCCAAAGACTTTGGAGGCATCACCGTCAGCAACAGATAGGCTGGAAATGACATTGCCAATGGACGATACCGTGCCCAGCAATCCCCAAAATGTTCCGAGCAAACCTAAGAAAATCAGCAGGCCGATGGTGTAGCGGGAAATATCCTTAGACTCATCCAGCCGAGAATAAATCCCATCCAACAGGGACCGCATCGAAAGTGTTGAGAGGCTAAGACGATCAGCGCGCTCTCTCATCATGGTCGCCATTGGCGCCAGTAGGCGCGGCTCAGCCTTTTGCGATAGCACCGTGCGGTCGGGTTGGCGAAATTCTTCGATCCACGCGACTTCTGGTCCCAGCATAAAAACTTGGCGGAAATTGTAGATGATCCCTAAGATCAAAACGCCGAGGATTAATCCGTTCAGAGGGCCATTGGACAGAAAGGCATCGCGCAACGGCTGGAATAGCATGCTGCTAACGCCCAGCACGGTTGCCAGGAACAGGATCATGCGGATTAGGTATCGGCGAGGCCGGGACATGCTGGAAGACCTTTCAGCTTGTCTTTAGCCGGATATTGCGGCGTCTAGCGTTCCACGACATTAACATCGACCCGGTTAATGGGTTTCTCAGTTGATTTGTTGCCAAGAGCGCGGACGTCAATCCGCGTACTGCGAACGCCACTTTCGATGAGAAACGAGCGAACTGAAAGTGCTCGGGACAACGACACCCGCCGGGCTTTGCTCGACGACATGGAGCTGCCGCCAGCGTAGGCCAGCAATTGCAGTCTAAGCGTTGCCGCCCCCTTAAGGTTGCCCGCAATTGCACGCAAGCCTTCCTTGGCGTCGTTGGGAAGTTTGCTTGCCCCTGGATTAAAGACCACGCGGATCGCCTTGCCAGCCTTGATGTCCCCGCCTTTGGGAGGAAGGGAAGCTGTTTGCTTGGGCTTCGGCGCAGGTTTTTTGGCCTCAACCATTTTAACGGGCGATGGTACAGGCGGCGGTGGAGGGGCCGCTTCGACCGGTTTTGTCTTGACCGCAGGCGGCGGTGCAGCAACTGGCGCCGCGATCACGGGCGCGGGTTTCGGCTTGGCCGCAGGTTTTGGTTTCCGCGCGGGTGGTGGTGGTGCAATTGCAGCCATAGCAGGCGCTTTGGTACCGGGCTTATATTTAGATAGGGCAGAAATACGGGGTGGCTTCCGAAGCCTGGGTTTTTTCCGAACCATCTTCGGGAATTTCGCCGCGGGCCGCCTTAATTTAGGGGCGGTGCTGCGTGCAATACGCAATGGGGTCGTGCCGTTCGGACGAATATGAAGGCGCGATACCGGAGCGCGGAAACTCGGCATGACGGTACCGATGGGCGCGTCAGAGATATCCGTAGAAAAAGAAAGACCACTTCTTCGCGGCGTTACAGCGCCACCGCCGCCGTCTTCCAAGACGCTCATATCAATAGAGACGTAAGGATCTACAGGCCCAATGACGCTAGACTGAGCGTGTGCAGGCTGCATGGCTATTGCCAAGAGGCCCATGCCCGAAATCACGGCAATCGCCATAATTGATACAACGCGGCAACGGATACGTCGGCGGTTCGTCATTGGCTTGCTAACTCCCTGATATTCGTGCCGATCCCGGGTAACATCTCGACACCCCCTGCCAATTTATTTTCGTCTTATGCCAACATAAACAAGCGACGCGCCGCACACAACTGGTTTGCAAGCTGTAATTATTTAAGTTGGGAGATGTCGTGGTAGAGCTATTTAGAAGTTTTGCCAGCGCTGCGAAGGATTTTTCCAAGTGGCGTTTGTAGCGGACTGTTGGTTGCCAAAATACTGCCGCTGGTGAGCATATTCGTGCCGCCATCGATTTCGCTGATCAAGCCACCAGCTTCGCGGACAAGAACAATACCTGCTGCGATATCCCAAGCTTTGAGCCCGGTTTCCCAGAATCCGTCATAGCGACCGGCAGCTACGAAAGCCAAATCCAGCGCTGCAGAGCCAAATCGGCGCACACCTGCTGATACTGCCATCACCGCTTCCAATTCTTTCAGAAATTGAGGGTGGTCCTTGGCCCCTAGGAAGGGGATGCCCGTCGAAAAGAGCGACTCATGCATATCCTTGCGGCCCGATACTCGAAGGCGGCGGCCGTTTACAAAAGCGCCGGAGCCTTTCTCCGCCCAGTACATTTCATCGTGAATCGGCTCATAAACAACGCCCGCGTAAGGGACGCCATCCCGCTCCAAGGCAATAGAGATCGAAAAATGTGGAATGCCGTGGAGGAAATTGGTGGTGCCGTCCAGGGGGTCTATAATCCAGCAGTTGGAGATGTCTTCGCCTTTGATCTCGCCGCCTTCTTCCAACAGGAAGCCGAAACGGGGTCTGGCTTTTTGCAGTTCTTCACGCAGAATTTTTTCCGATTTGTGGTCGGCGTTGCTGACAAAATCAGCAGGGCCTTTTTGAGAAACCTGAAGGTTTTCCACTTCGCCAAAGTCGCGGATCAGCTTCCGCCCGGCTTTTTGGGCAGCATTGGCCATAACGTTTATGAGGGGAGAGCGGGGATGGGCCATGAAAAATTATCAGTCCTTTGCCCGTTCCACGTAAGTACCGTTCTCAGTTGCCACGACAATACGGGTGCCAGTTTCAATATGAGGCGGCACCGAAGTGCGGATACCGTTTGCCAAGGTTGCCGGCTTGTAGCTGGAGGAAGCTGTCTGTCCCTTAACAACCGCATCGGCCTCAGTAACTTCTAAGGTGACGTGGTCGGGCAATTGGATGCCAATGGGGCTTTCTTCGTAGGATTCAAGCATGACTTGCATGCCGTCTTGAAGATAGATCGCCTGTTCTTCTGAGACAGTGCTGCCGTCCAAGACAATTTGATCATAGGTGTCATTGTCCATGAACGTGTGCTTGCCATCGTCGGAGAACAAGAATTGGTATTCTTTCTGATCCAAACGAGCGCGCTCTACTGTTTCTGCGGCACGGAAACGTTCATTGAGTTTTGATCCACTGCGAAGGTCTTTAAGTTCAACCTGTAAATAGGCGCCACCCTTGCCGGGCTGAGTGTGCTGAATTTTGACCGCACGCCAGAGCTTTCCCTGGTGTTCAATTACCATGCCAGGGCGGACAGCATTACCGTTAATTTTCATGATCTTATCCGTACTTTGGCCGATGTCTTTGGCCGAAGAATTGGCCTTAATTCGAAGGTTTAGAACACGGTGTTCCGTTGCGGCGCGGAACGTATCAGCTTGCTTCGCTGCTGGCAACGGCGATCATGTCGTTAAACGCTTTCACGGCGGCACCTGGGCCGTCAGGATGGCCCCAGACAGCTGAAACCACGGCTAAGAAATCAGCTCCTGCCCGAACCAAAGGCGGTGCGTTTTCTACGGTGATGCCACCGATGGCGACTGAGGGCACCGTAGTTGCTTCCGTCCAGACCGTGAGGGTTTCAATGTCGGCGTGGTGTTTGGCTTCTTTGGTGGTGGTTGGAAAGAAGGCCCCAAAGGCAACGTAATCTGCGCCCTCATCAGCAGCATCCATGGCGAGATGGCGGGAGTTGTGACATGTGACCCCAACAATGGCACCATCGCCAAGCATACTTCGCGCTTCTTTATTGGATGCATCCTGCTGTCCCACGTGGACGCCGTCGGCGCCTACATCCCGCGCTAAATCGGGCCGATCATTCATAATAAAGGCGACGTCGTATTCTTGGGTCAAGGGCTGAAGGACATCGGCGGCGGCGCGTACCGCATCGTCGTCGGCATCTTTCAGGCGAAGCTGTAAGCACGCAACATCGCCGCCGTCGAGGGCGCGGGCCAAGGTGTCGCGAAAGGATACGGGGTCCAATGTTGGTGGCGTAATGAGATAGAGTCGGCAGGTCATATGTTTAAGTCTCTGTAAGCCAGTTTCTACAAGCGGCAGCAGGGTCATCTGCCGTCGCCAAATCCAGCGCCTTTTCCGCGCTGATGTCTAGGCTTGCATCTTGCTGAGCCGCAATATCGGCAATTTTATTCATGACGTCTTCTGATGCCTGCAATCGAATTGTTTTGATATTGTTACGAAGCGCATTCATCGCCCGTCCCGCATCTGCACCACAGTCTAGCACAGCCTTGGCTGAAACATTCGGGTGGGTGGCCATGGCTTGATCTGTCATTTCACGAAACACCTTGGCGCCCATGAACGCCGCTGCGTCCGCCGCACTCAACAAAGTCACACCAATCCCAAGTTCATCCGCCGCTGCCAGCGCGAATTCGGCATGTTCCAACGAATGCACGATAATGGCTTTGTCTGTCATTGTCTGAATTTGCCACAGAGTCGGGGGCTACAAAAGAAAAACGGGGCCCCAAAGGACCCCGTCTCTCAAATTCGTTCGTAAGGTAGGCTTATATTATAAGCCCGCCATTACAACAGCCGTGTCAGACAAGCGGTTGGAGAACCCCCATTCGTTGTCGTACCACGACAACACCCGGACGAAGTTGCCTTCGATGACCTGTGTTTGGGTCGAATCGAAGCTTGAACTGTGCGGGTTGTGATTGAAATCAACCGAGACCAGGGCGTCGGTGACGTATTCCAAAACACCTTTCAGGCGACCATCGGATGCTTTCTTCATCGCCGCATTGATCTCATCAATTGTGGTGTCGCGCGACGCTGTGAATGTAAGATCAATGACTGAAACGTTCGGTGTCGGCACCCGGATAGAAGTGCCGTCAATCTTTCCAAGAAGTTCCGGCAGAACCAAGCCGACGGCCTTGGCTGCACCTGTTGAGGTTGGGATCATGGAGACCGAGGCGGCTCGTGCGCGGCGGGGGTCGCTGTGCAGGGTATCAACCGTGCGCTGATCACCGGTGAACGAGTGGATCGTTGTCATGAAGCCTTTTTCGATGCCGACGGTCTTGTGCAGTACATCGGCCACCGGAGACAAGCAGTTAGTGGTGCACGATGCATTGGAGACGACCGTGTGTTCGGCAGTGAGTTCGTCATGATTTACGCCATAAACAACCATCTTGTCCGCGTCGCCAGCAGGGGCGGAGATCAAAACCTTCTTGGCACCAGCCTCCAGGTGAGTAGCGGCCTTGTCGCGGGAGGCAAAGATTCCCGTGCATTCATAAGCTATATCAACACCAAGATCGCCCCAGGGCAGCTTGGTGGGGTCACGTTCTTGAGTCACTTTGATGGGGCCCGTGCCGACGTCAATTGTATCGCCATCGACCTTAACGTCCGTGTTTAAAGTGCCGTGCACCGAATCATACTTTAACATGTGGGCATTCATCTCAACCGATCCAAGATCGTTGATTCCCACCACTTCGACGTCCGTCCGGCCTGATTCAATCAGGGCCCGCAACGCTAGGCGACCAATCCGGCCAAATCCATTAATACCAACGCGAACAGCCATTGCTATCTCCGTTCAATTTTATTCTATGAGTTTTCTAAAAATCTGAAGGCGTTTTTACCATACCATCCCAGAGTGGCAAGGGTACTGACAAGGGCCCGAGAGAAGGTGTGGTTCTTGACGCCTTCCGTCCCCAGCCCCTATGCTGCTCGAGTTATTTATTTGATCGTATTTTTAGGACTGGGGTGGGGAACGGGTAGAAGTTCGCCAAGCTGTTATGAGCGTTAGAAAATCCCCGAGATTAGAACGGGCGCAGCGGCAGTTGGATGACGCTGTTGCGCGGCTGGAAGCCGTGCACACGGCCAAGGGGCCTTCTTCTGGTGGAGACTCTGCTCAGCTGGCTAAAGATCTCGAATCGGCTCAAGCGAAGAACGAAAGCCTAAAAGCGAAGAACGAAACCGTCTCCGGGCGCTTGGATGCGACCATTGGGCGACTGAAATTTATTTTGGAAAGCTGACTCCATGGCACATGTTAGCGTCACCATTAATGGTCATGACTTCTCAATCGCCTGCGACGATGGCCAAGAGGCACATCTGTCACGCCTCGCATCTTACGTGGATAAGCGTGTTGGAGAATTGGTGGCGTCGATTGGTCAGGCTGGTAATGAGCGGTTGCTGGTCATGGTCTGTTTGCTGATCGCTGATGAATTGTCGGATGTTTATGCTGAAATAGACGCACTTCGAACCCAGGACCAAGGCGCCTCAGCGCGTCTTCAGGCCGAAGAAAGTCTGGGTGGCAGTATGGAAATATTGGCGCAACGCATCGAAGCCATTGTCGAAAGCATGAAACGCGCCTAAATTAGTCCTAGGACGGACGCTGCACGGTGCGTCAGACTTTAACTATCCCTGGGGCCATAATTTTCTCTAGGGAGCTGTCCCTGCCGGGCTCCTGGGCTCGGTATATGGCGCCCACCTGTAACTACAGGCCACAGAGGATACGCAGCCAACGCCCGCTGCGGCTCCGTCCTACTAATTTTGGCCTACTTAATTCTTGGCCTACTAATTTCCCCTTCATGAAACGTGTTGTGTCTTCATGTCCAATCTCGATCAGGAAAAGAAGCTGCTCCGCGATGAAGTTCGCGCCCGGCGTAAGATAGCGCATGCGGAAATTTCTGATGCGGCTGAGAAAATATCTGCGCATTTCTTTGATTATGGTGAGGTCGATAGCAGCGCTGTTGTCGCTGGATACTGGGCAGTCGGCTCGGAAATTTCCATTGAGCTCATTCTCAATCCTCTTTGTGCAGAGGGGGCAATTTGTGCGCTGCCTGTGGTGGTCGATCGTGGCGCCCCGTTGGCGTTTCGGCGCTGGCAACCGGGTCAAGAACTTGGAACTGGGCCGCTTGGAACCCGTCAGCCCCTGGAGGATGCAGAGCTTGTGATACCACGATTAGTGTTGACCCCGCTGCTGGCGTTCGACAAAACAGGCCAGCGATTGGGCCAAGGCGGTGGGTTTTATGACAGAACCTTTGAAAAACTTCGCAGCCAAGGAGATTTGACGGCCATTGGAATCGCCTACGCGGCGCAACAGGTGGACCATGTCCCCCACGGGCCGACGGATGTAAAGTTGGACGCCGTCATTACGGAACAAGAAATTTTGAGGTTCGGGTAAGAAAGATATGAAAATTTTGATTTGCGGTGATGTGATGGGCAAGTCCGGGCGTCGGGCTGTTGAATCCTATGTGCCGACGCTGCGTGAAAAGCTGGGCCTGGATTTTGTCATCGTGAATGGCGAAAACGCGGCCCACGGATTCGGCATTACCGAAAAAATGTGCCGCGAGTTTTTTGATTTTGGTGTCGATGTCATTACCACAGGCAACCACGTCTGGGACCAGCGCGAGATCATGAATTATATCGGTGATGAGCCCCGCTTGCTGCGCCCGATTAATTATCCCGAACACACCCCAGGGTTTGGATCAGGGGTGTTCGGGATAAAAGACGGCCGCAAGGTCGTGGTGCTGCACCCTATGGGCCGATTGTTTATGGAAGCCTTGGATGACCCGTTTGCGTGTATTGAGAATGAACTGAGTAAACACAGCCTGGGGTCCAGTGCAGACGCGATTGTTGTTGATATTCACGGCGAAGCCACCAGCGAAAAAATGGCCATGGGGCATTTTCTGGATGGGCGAGTCTCCGCCGTGGTCGGCAGCCACAGCCACGTGCCAACCGCGGATGCGCAAATTCTGCCAGGCGGTACCGGGTATCAAACCGACATGGGTATGTGCGGTGATTATGATTCGGTTATCGG
>Ga0114999_10008536_pt1 | contig 11404 bp, 11 predicted proteins | sample ArcticOcean_MG_C_3_FD_89820 | JGI IMG/M metagenome (GOLD analysis project Ga0114999, IMG submission 89820) | Marine microbial communities from western Arctic Ocean - ArcticOcean_MG_CB8_126 | ecosystem: Environmental > Aquatic > Marine > Oceanic | place: Arctic Ocean: Canada Basin | collected...
ATAACGCCTGAGTGAGTAATCTTTGCATATGGAGAGACTTTCGTTGATCTGAGAATCTCAAAATATGAATCACTTCAGGTGTTTATCCCGTTAAGTCGGGTACTGTGCACCTGTCTATAAACTATTAGACGAATGCCAACTATTTCTCGCATCTACGCGCCTTATCCGCAAATATTGAAGTGGGAATGTCATTTCGGTATGCCATTTCCATACACGTCCGAAACTGGTTTACAATGGAACGCCGAACCGTGCTCGCATGTAAAAGGCACAGCAAATCGTCCTCGGTAATCTCGTGGGCCGGATGTTTTTGCTGATCCACAACGGAGCAAGAATTTGCAATGTTATTTGTCAGTTTGGTCCATCTGTATTCAAATCGATTTGATAAATGCGCCGCCGCTTTTATTTCCTTTTCCGTGAGTTTGAATTCGAAATCTTGGAATGCAAGACTCCGTTCGGCTTGGACATAGGGGTCATTCCAACTTTCTACATATTTTGATATCGCGTAAAAAGTTACACGGGATTCGGAGAGATATTTTTCAGCAGAACTCTTGGTACCCGTTCCGGCCAATTCCTTGCTTTCGCCATATTTTATCAATCGAGCGATTGCTTCTGTTTCGGGCAACCACAATTCCCAAGCTTGGGTCTTGAAAAAATGATATACCGCTGGGTGATAGTTTTGGGCCTGTGCTATGAAAAAATATAGCTCCGCATAAGTAACGTGGCGAGGCACGCCCTTGCCGATCCAATAGGCTTGGCCAAGAGCAACCTGCCCGGGTGCATAGTCGGCATAGGCGGCGAAGCGGTAGAACGGCACGGCGCGCTCTGGATTAGGCATTCCTAGGCGACCGAACCAAAACATATTGCCCAAGCGATATGAGATAAATGCCAATGGTTCGAGGGCGATGAATTTGGCGTCGGTTGCAGCGTCAACGTATCTGCCATCGGTAATGTTGCTGGCGATGTGGCGCATGCGCCAAGTGTTCAGGAATAGAAATATACCGACCGCTAGGATCAGTATGGTCCAAAGGCTGAATTTGAATATCCGCTTGAAGCGCATGACGCCGCCCGCATGTGATTAACGATTGTCCGGCGCGGTATCATATCCCTAGGGTATTGCACGGTAAAGATGCCGACGTTATCAGGGTGCGCTGGCCATAGGTGCCGAGCATCAGGCCCGCCGTAGCGAACGCATCCAGGGCACGGAAACCGCCCTTGGGCGTCTCCATGAGCGGGCCCTCGGTGATCCTGATAATCTTGAGGCGCATATCGATGAAGGCCGCGCCCTTCTGGGGCGCATGGTGGAAACCGGTCTGTCGGGCGCCGGCGCGGCGGGACGGGCCGAGAGCTTCGAAGCTGATCTCCGCCGGGGTGTTCTGGAAACCCTATCCAAAAATGATCCCCGGCGGGCTTTGGAAAGCCTGGACGGGGGCGCGTTCGATACTTTGTTCGAAGACGAAGGCGGCAAGGCCCGTATCCGGGACGGGCTGAAGCTGTGGTCGGGCAAACAGGAATTGCACGAGCAGCAGCGGCAATTGGCCGAAATCGAGGCCGGGCGGCGGCGCTTCGCCGATACGCTGGCGGTGGGTTTCAATGACGGTAGCGCCGATGCAGTGCATATCGAACTGGCGTTAGCCTCGGGGGCCATCGATGAGAACCACGCCGAGGATTTGCGTGGCAGGTTGGGTGACATCGAAGCCTATAACGGAGAGCTGGATGGCATCGGCCGGTTTATCCTGGGTGGGGACGAGGACCCAGGTTTTATCATTGATGGTGACAAGATTGGCGGATTTGGCCCAGACAGTAACGATGAAGGGATATTCGTTGATCCGGAGATGATCGACGGCTGGTGGAAGCGGGAGATGGAGCGCCGGAAGCGGTTCCCCGGTTTAACCACGCTGGAAGACCAGCAATCCCCGGAGTTCTCGCTAGAAATTCCCGCCGAGCTTCTGATCCATACTGTTGAGCGCACCGGCCATGTTCCGACGTCGGTGACGGACGGCCTCCGGGCCGCCATATTGGCCGGCGATCCGGCAGAGAAGGTGGCGGCGGGCAAGCAGATTGCGAAGCTCAAGAAGACCGCGCCGGAGGTGGCCGAAACCCTCATTGGAAAACTGCCGCCGGAGGAAGCGCAACAGATCACCATCATCGCCGGTATCTCAGAATTGCCTTTGCCGCCGGAACGCATCGATGGCGAACCGGCTTCAACGCTAGGGCTGAAACTGCTCCTTGAGGATTCGCTCTTCCAGGTTGTGTTCGGGATCGAACAGCAACGTAGGTCGGATGCCGTTGGTTTCGTGCACCTCAACCTCGACAACGTTCCGGACTTCGGTGAAATCGGCGACCGCGCTCACCGGCCTGAGACCGGGGTCCAAAATCTCGAAATTGATCAGGGATTTTTGCGGCAAGACGGCGCCGCGCCAGCGCCTGGGACGAAATGCGCTGATTGGCGTCAGCGCCAATAATCCGGCGCCAAGGGGTAATATGGGACCGTATACGGATAGATTGTAGGCGGTACTGCCCGCTGGCGTCGAAATCATGACGCCGTCACAAATCAGCTCATCCATGCGGTTGACGCCATCGACTTTGATCCGAATTTTGGCGGCAAGCCGAAGTTCGCGCAATAATGACACTTCGTTGATGGCAAGCGCGGTGTGTTCCGCCCCGTCGCTTGTCCGTGCCCGCATTTGCAACGGATGAAGCACAATCGGTTCGGCCCTTTGCAGCCGTTCGAGCAGGCTGTCTTCGCCGATCTCATTCATCAAAACCCCCACCGAGCCCAAATTCATGCCGAATATCGGCGTTCCCTTGCCCATATATTTGTGCAGGGTTGTCAGCATGAAACCATCGCCGCCCAAGGCGACAATCAGATCCGCTTCATCGGGAGAAACGCTTTCGTGGGAATCCATCAATAATTTTAGCGCGCCGACGGCGTCTTCATGGTGGTCGGAAACAAACGCGATCGTCTTGAATTCCATCATTCTGCTCTTGAATTGTCAGGCATTGGCGGACGCGATATTCGGCGTGCTGATTTTTGAGGCGGGCGCCGACAAAATAGCCAGGTTCAGCCGCCGGTGACGCTCATATGACGGCTGACGGCAGGGGCGGCGTTGCGGCGATCGATAACGAAATCATGTCCCTTGGGTTTGTTGCCGATGGCCCGGTCGATTGCGTCATGGAGCGCGGCGTCGCTTTCGCTCATGCGCAACGGGCCGCGGAGGTCGGCGCAATCGTCCTGACCAAGGCACATATAGAGATTGCCGGTGCAGGTAAGCCGTACCCGATTGCAGCTTTCACAAAAATTGTGAGACAGTGGCGTGATGAAGCCGATCCGTTTTCCGGTTTCACGAACCACTGTATAGGCGGCCGGCCCGCCGGTCTGATAGTCTGTGCCGTCCAGCGTCCAGCGCTTTTCAATTTGCGCGCGGACTTCGGAAAGCGGCAAATACTGGTCAAGCCGGTCTTGCCCAATATCCCCCATGGGCATGGTTTCAATGAGAGTTAGATCATAATCCTCGTCACCGCACCAAGCGATTAAGCGGTCAAATTCGTCTTCGTTGAAACCCTTCAACGCGACCGCATTGATTTTCACTTCCAATCCCGCCCGCTTCGCGGCGGCCAACCCCTCCAAAACATCTTCCAAATGACCCCAACGGGTCGCCTCGTGAAATTTGACCGGGTCCAAGGAATCTATCGAAACGTTTATGCGTTTCACCCCGCAACCAGCCAAATCTTTTGCATATTTAGAAAGTTGGCTGCCGTTGGTGGTCAGGGTCAATTCTTTCAGCGCACCGGTTTTGAGATGGCGGCCCAAATTCTCGATAAATCCCATTATTCCACGCCGAACCAATGGCTCGCCGCCGGTCAGGCGAATTTTATCGACGCCGCACCTGACGAACGCGCTGCACACCCTGTCCAGCTCTTCCAGACTCAACAGGTCACTTTTGGGCAGAAACGTCATGTTTTCCGCCATACAGTAAACGCACCGGTAGTTACACCGGTCAGTCACGGAGACGCGCAAGTAGCTCACCCGGCGTCCAAAAGGATCTATAAGATCGGTCATGGCCTCGAGACGGCAAGATTGCCGAACACCTTTGATCAAACACTGTATTGAAAGGTATGACTTTAGGCGTGATTTGTCACGGGCAATCGGCATCTGCCGTTACCAAGGCATCGAATTCCCGCACCGGGACTTGCTATCAGGCGGCGCGCGCCTGTGCCAGTTGATGCGCCGGGCGTTTGCGGGCAAGGAGGGTCGTTAGCGTCTTGGCAAGATTGCCGCTTTCCTCTTTGGCCATCCCATATAGAAGACCGGCACGGTCTGTGTCGGTACAAGCTTCCGCTTCGATAACGAGACGGTGGATGAACGCGCATTGCCTGGTGGCTGACTTAAGTTCGCTTTTTGCGGACATGATCGAATTTCCTTAGTCATGAACCGAGGGCGCCAGGGTATACGCCAACACATTACCGAAACCTTAACCCCGGCGATGCCGCGAGATAATGTCGATTATGTGTCCAAAGACTGGTTCCTGCGTTATGCTTGCACCAACGCACAGGACTGGAAGTTCGATGGCAAAATTGAAGGAATTCGCGGTAACCCCAGACCCGGACGATCCGCGTCTGGTCGAACGGGTTACGGGCACCGATCACGAAAAAAAAGCGATCACGGTTTCGGTGACGGTGGAACGGGCGTTGACGCTTTATCTCAATTCCCGGGAAATCGTGACCATGATGACCATTGGCGACTATCCAGAATATCTGGCGGTTGGATATCTGGTCAATCAGAACATGTTGTCCCCTGAAGACAAGATTACCGGTATCGACTATGAGGAAGATATCGAAACCGTTGTTGTCCGAACCGAGCATGAATCGGACTTCGAAGAAAAACTTTCCAAGAAAACGCTGACATCGGGCTGCGCGATGGGAACCGTGTTCGGCGATCTGATGGAAAAGTTTGATGAGATAGATTTGCCGGATGCAGCCCGTCTCAGCACCATTGATCTCTTTACGCTGCTCCGGAAAATCAACACGGCGCCAAGCCTGTACTTGGAAGCCGGCGCCATCCACGGCTGCGTCCTCGCTGAGGGCGACAAGCCACTTATCTATATGGAAGATGTCGGCCGCCATAATGCCGTCGATAAAATCGCCGGTTATATGCGCCTTAAGAATATTGATGGTGCCGACAAGATTTTTTACACCACTGGGCGGTTAACCAGCGAAATGGTGATCAAAACAGTTCAGATGGGTATCCCAATATTGGTTTCGCGTTCGGGATTTACCGCGTGGGGGGTCGATTTGGCGCGCCAGGCCAATTTGACTTTGATCGGCCGGGCGCGCGGTAAGCGCTTTTTGGCCCTCGCCGGCGAACATCGCATAGAATTTAATGCGGAAATGGACGACGAGGCCGATGGGCCCGCCCAAATGAATCCGAAAAAAATATGATCGAAACCATTGGCGTCATTCTTGCCGGTGGCTTGGCACGGCGCATGGGCGGCGGCGACAAGTGTTTTCTCCCGCTCCTGGGCCGGCCCATCCTGAACTGGGTTGCCGAGCGCGCCGCACCGCAAACCACATATATAATCATCAATGCCAACGGTGACGCGTCCCGATTTGATGACTACGCATTTCCCGTTGTTGCCGATCCCGTCGAAGGGTTTCAAGGCCCGCTTGCGGGTATCCTCGCGGCCATGGATTGGGGCGCAAGCCAGCATCCCGATATAAAGTGGATCGTCAGCTTTCCGGGGGACGCGCCGTTTGTTCCGCCGGGGCTGGTGCAGCGCTATCTAGATGCCGTCGAAGCTGAGGGGGCGGACTTGGCCACCGCACACTCCGCCGGTCGTTCGCACCCGGTTTGCGGATTGTGGTCCACATCATTGGCCGGTGATCTTCGCCACGCCTTGATTGAAGAAAAAATCCGCAAAATCGATCTTTGGACGGCCCGCCATTGTCTTGCCGAGGTGGCGTTTGAAACAGACCCCTATGATCCGTTTTTCAATATAAACGAAACGGATGATTTGAAACGCGCAGAGGATATCGCGCGCCTGGTCACGGCTTCATCAACGTAACGTAGCGGCCGCAATTTTTCAGTGCCGCCACCGCCCCGCCTTCTCCAATGATCCTGTGCGCCCGCGCCGCATCGGTGATCACCATTCCCGCCAAACATTCAATTCCTTCCGATATCAGCGGCGGCGCCAGCGGTGTCCCAGGACCGACAAAGGCCTTTCGCGCGTTTCCCGCCAATTCGATAATTTGTCCCGCGCTTCCATTGGTCAGCGTTGCCGCCGTGATCACCACGGCTTCGCAACTTGCCAGTATTTCCTCCATATCCTTTTCGCCATATTCGCCTTCCCGGGGTTCGCGCTCGATCACGCAATAATTTTCTAGGTGACGATCAAGACTGGGAAAGCGACCGATAACGGCAATCATCCCGTCGCAATCCCGAAATGCGTCTAGGCCATTGATATCCTGCCCTTCGATACTATAACGGTTGTTGTGTGCGTTAATCGCTGCAACCCCGACCGATATTTCCAACGGGTTGTCCGATTGCACCAGCGCCGCCAGCCTCTTGAGGCCACCTTCGGCTAAAGTCCCGGCGTTCCGAACCGGCTGGCAGCCGAGCGCATCGCGTTTCGGCGTCTGCGCCAATCCACAGCCTTTGGCGGTCTCTACAAGTGTCCAATTTATACCGATCGTGATATTGAGCACCGGCGCATTGCTGACGCCGGATAGCAATATCGAATACAGATCCCGGCCGGTGTTCACGGTTACAATTTTTCCAAACGCGCGGCGGAAAATTTCAATTCCGGGATCTTGCCAAATGGATCAAGCGCCGGATTGGTCAGCATATTTGCCGGCGCCTCGGCAAAACAAAATGGAATGAATACCAAGCCTTCCGGCATGTTGGGCTCCCGCCGGGCCGCCAATTGGATGGCGCCCCGCCGCGTGGTGACGGTTACGGTCTCCCCCGGATCCAATTCCAATCTCTCCATATCCAGGGGCGAGACATGAACTGCAGCCTCCGGCTCAAGCGCGCTTAAGTTTTCCGCCCGGCGTGTCATGGCACCCGTGTGCCAGTGCTCCAGCAGGCGGCCCGTGGTCAGCACCAACGGAAATTCTTCATCCGGAACCTCGTCCGGTGGCGTGATATTCGCCGGTACCAGCCGGCCAAGTCCGTTCGGCGTTGGAAATCCATCACCAAAAATTATCTCTTGCCCCGGCTGATCTTCTCCAAGGCACGGATAGGTAACCGCTTCTTCAATTTCCAGGCGCTGCCAGGGAATATGGCGCATCGACTCCATGCATTGTTGCATTTCCCCATGAACGTCTTGCGGTCCGCTGTAATTCCAATCGAGCCCGATGCGGCGTGCCAATTCCTGGATAAGCCACCAGTCTTGGCGCGCCTCTCCCGGCATGTCCAAGGCGCGTCGGCCTATTTGAACGCGACGGTCGGTGTTGGTGACGGTGCCGTCTTTTTCCGGCCATGCGGATGCGGGAAGAATTACATCCGCAAAATTTGCCGTTTCGGTCAGGAAGATATCCTGCACCACGAGGTGCTTTAGCTTGGCAAGCGCCTGGCGGGTATGATTGGTGTCCGGGTCCGACATGGCCGGGTTTTCCCCCATCACATACAGCCCTTCAATCTCTCCTCCCAAGATCGAATCTACGATCTCCACTACGGTCAGTCCCGGTTCAGGGTCCAGTGCCGTTCCCCAAAATTCCTCGAAAAAGGTTTGGTTGTTTTTATCGGAAACCAATTTGTAGTCCGGATACATCATCGGAATCAGCCCGGCATCGGAAGCGCCTTGTACGTTGTTCTGGCCGCGAAGCGGATGCAGCCCGGCGCCAGCCCTTCCCACATGGCCACATATTAATGCCAGCGCGATCAGACAGCGCGCGTTGTCGGTCCCATGGATATGTTGGGCTATTCCCATACCCCAAAAGATCATCGCCGCGCCGGCGCCGGCGATTTTGCGCGCCACCTGGCGTAGCTCTTCGGGCTCGATGCCGCACAACGGGGACATCCGTTCGGGCGTATATTGCCCGACATGTTCGGCAAGCTCTGCAAATCCTTCGGTGTGCGCTTCCACATATTGCCGGTCATAAAGTTTTTCTTCGACGATCACGTTCAACAACGCGTTTAAAAGCGCCACATCGCTGCCAGGATTGAATCGCAGGAAATTGCAGGCATAGGGCGCCAGGGCGTTACTGCGGGGATCCATGACAATCAGTTCGGCGCCCGCTTCCGCCGCATTTTTTATGAACGTCGCCGCGACCGGATGATTGGTCGTTGGATTCGCACCGATGACAACGATGACATCCGAATCCAGGCAACTGATAAACGGCGCCGTGACCGCGCTTGATCCAATCCCTTCCAACAGAGCGGTAACCGACGACGCATGGCAAAGCCGCGTGCAGTGATCCACATTATTTGTGTGAAAGCCGGTGCGGATCAATTTCTGAAACAAATAGGCTTCTTCGTTGGATCCCTTGGCCGACCCAAATCCGGCAAGCCCCTTGGCTCCCTTGCTTTCGAGAATTGCTTTGAACCCATCGGCGGCCGCGTTCAAAGCTTCGTCCCAAGTAGCAATGCGGAACTGATCGAACGGATTGCTCGGATCAACGGTAATTTCTTTGGTTTTCGCCGCGCTGCCTTTGCGGATCAAGGGCACCGTCAGGCGCTCGTCATGGCTGGCATAGTCCATCCCAAAACGGCCCTTTACGCACAACCTGCCGTGATTGGCGGGGCCGTTGCGGCCGTCCACCTGGATGATCTTGTTGTCCTTGACGTGGAAGCGAACCTGGCAGCCAACACCGCAATAAGGGCAGACACTATCAACGGTCTTATCGGCTTCGGCATTTGCTTCTGGCGCGTCAGGCGCGGAAGATTTGAGCGCACCGGTGGGGCACACTTGCACGCATTCGCCGCAGGCAACGCAACTGCTGGCGCCCATGGGGTCCGCCATATCGAAAACGATGGCGCTTTCGGCGCCGCGCATGGCCATGCCGATAACGTCGTTGCCCTGAATATCGCGGCACGCCTGGACGCACAATTTGCAATGGATGCATTTATTCAAATCCACTGCGATGGCGGTGTGGCTGGTATCAGTCTCAAGCGAGCGGTTCTTTGGGAACCGGCTGTCGGTGATCGCCATCTGATCCAGCCAGTTTTTAAACTCACCTTCGGGCTCCGATTGGTCGGCGAGAAGCAGTTCGAACACGGCGCTACGCGTTTTCTTTGCCCGCTCCGAATTCGAGGTGATCACCATGCCTTCTTCCGGCTCGCGGATGCAGGATGGCGCCAGCGCCCGTTCGCCATCGATTTCCACCAGGCAGGCGCGGCAGTTGCCGTCGCCGCGGTAATCGGCGGTCGGCCGGTAACAAAGATGCGGTATCTCAATGCCCAGCCGGTCCGCGGCTTGCCAAATGGTTTCACCGGCAGCGGCGCTGACTTCGGTTCCATTGAGGATGAACGTCGTGTTCTCGCTCATCAATTATCCTCCAGAAAGAAATTCAAGGTCGATAAGACGGGATTGGGCGCCGCCTGACCGAGCCCGCAAATCGATGCGTCGCGCATGGTGTCGGCCAGATCGCGCATGAGATCGCCATCCCATTCTTCGCCCGCCATCATCGTCAGCAGTTTTTCGCATCCGACGCGGCAGGGCGTGCATTGGCCGCAACTCTCGTCTTCAAAAAAGCCGACCAAGTTTCTGGCGACGCCGCGCATGTCGTCCTGGTCCGAGAACACAACGACGGCGGCCGAGCCCACGAAACAACCATGCTCCTCGAGCGTTCCGAAATCCAATGGAACATCGGCCAGCGCCGCCGGCAATATGCCGCCCGAGGCGCCGCCCGGAAGGTAAGCGGAGAAGCGCTCACCATCCGCCATGCCGCCGCAATGCTCTTCAATGAGCTGGCGCGCCGTGGTTCCGGACGGTGCCCGCACCATGCCCGGATTTTTTACCCTTCCCGAAACCGAATAGAAGCGCGGCTGCCCTTGGTCCAGGTACCATTGCGCGCCGTTTTGCATAATCAGGCTCACCCAATGCAGGGTTTCGACATTATTGATTAGCGTCGGCCTTCCAAACAGTCCTTTTTGTGCGGGGTAGGGTGGCCGGTTCCTCGGCAAGCCCCGCTTCCCCTCCAAACTTTCGAGAAGCGCCGTCTCCTCACCACATATATAAGCCCCGGCGCCGCGCCTCAGATGCAGACGCGCCGGCAGCGAAATGCCGCATTCCTCCAAGGCCGCGATTTCACGGCTCAAAATCTCGTGAATATGTGGATATTCGTCGCGCAAGTATATGTAGACATCGCCGGCTTCGACGGTGTGCGCGGCGATCATCGCCCCTTCCAGAAATTGATGCGGTTGGCCCTCGAGGCACAGACGGTCCTTAAACGTTCCCGGCTCGCCTTCGTCGGCGTTGACCACCAGGTTACGCGGCTTCTCGCTCCCCTCCAGAAATCTCCATTTTCGCGCCACCGGAAATCCGGCGCCGCCCATCCCCCTCAAGCCAGCCGATTCCAGCGCCTCCAATACGTCGCTTCCCGCCAGGCTTCCCGCCCCCAGCTTTTTCAGCGTCTCGTACCCGCCCCGTTCAACATAGTCATCGATTGATTCATAACCGGAAATTATCGGCGTTACCGCGTCCGCTTCCGCCGCCTTGCCGATATCGTCCACCGTACAATGGGGGTATTGGCGTTTCCCCATCGATGCCACCGGCGCCTTGTCGCAGGCGCCCATGCAAGGCGCATGAACAATTCGGACCGCGCTCCCCAGATTTTTTTCAAGCCGGTTGAAAAGCGCTTCGGACCCGGCCATCTCACACGCAATACTGCCGCAAACGCGGACCGTATATTGCGGTGGATTTTGGTCGGTCTCTTTAACGATATCAAAATGGTGATAGAAACTGGCAACCTCATAAACCTCGGCTTGCGAAAGCTTCAGCTCGTGCGCAAGCGCCGCCAGATTGGCCGCGGACAAGTGGCCTTGATCATCTTGAATGCGGTGCAGGAATTCTATCAGCAGAGAGGCGTCGCGGGGTTGATCACCCAATATCCCTTGTACGAACTGAACGGCGTCCGATGTGATTTGCCTGCCTTTCGGCAAACCCATTTTTCTTTTTTTTCTTTGATCGTCCGAGGGGGCATCCATGCTTCTTCGCTCGTCTCCTGCGCTGCTGTGATGGTTAAGGCTTACGTTTTGTCCGATGAGCAGAACTTATGCAAACGCGCCCCTTGTATCAAATCTATTTCTCAAATTGAGATGTTAGCCTCACCTGTGCCACAATCCGATGCAGCGAACATTGCAAAGGCGGACCGGACGGAGCATGGCCGAAATTATTCATCAGCGAATTGCGGAACTTCTTTGTTCCAAAATATGTCACGATCTCATTAGCCCGGTGGGCGCTAT
>Ga0114999_10008537_pt1 | contig 11402 bp, 10 predicted proteins | sample ArcticOcean_MG_C_3_FD_89820 | JGI IMG/M metagenome (GOLD analysis project Ga0114999, IMG submission 89820) | Marine microbial communities from western Arctic Ocean - ArcticOcean_MG_CB8_126 | ecosystem: Environmental > Aquatic > Marine > Oceanic | place: Arctic Ocean: Canada Basin | collected...
ACTCCTTGAATCTTTTTTCAAATTTCTCAGTCACTGGGCCGCTTCCAATCCACTTAGATTTTATTACATTTAAAACAGCTTTTACTTCATTGGATCCAATTGATGGTTCGCCGTAAGTTATATAGTTTTTTATTTTCATATATTCAAGTTCACTTTTTAATTTTCAAAACTAGTTTAAGAGATTTGAAAGCATTTATTTCATTATAATTATCAGGAATTCTTTTCTGCTTTTGAAAATAATTTAAAAAAAATTTAAGTTCGTTCATGTACATTAAATTTCTATCTCTTCCGAAATTAAATGTTTTAATTTTATTTTTTTTTATTACCTTTAGGGTATATTTATTCAAATCTAAATAAATTTCGCCTCCCTTAGCTACAACTTTTATGTATCTTTCTTTGTTACTCTGAATAAAATCTAAAATTATTAGTGAAACTAATTTTTTTCCTAAAAAATAATTTTTATAAAAAGATAAAGAAAAATCATCTACATTTAGTTTAAATCTGGAAAGCTTATCCTTATAAGACCTTAATATTTTCGCGTTACCAAACAAGTCAAGCATCATATCAATTTCATGTATACTAGTGAGACTAACTCCGCCTCCTAGTTTTTTTTGTGCTGCATAACTCACTTTGTAATCTTCATAACTATGATGATCTTGAATATTTTCACTGCACTTGAAAATAACATAATAAATCTCTTTAAAAATATTTCCTTTTTTTAAAATATTTTTCAATTTTTCGTAACCAGAATGAAACCTCATATTGTAGCCTACAAAAACCTGAAGTTTATTTTTCTTTACATGTTGTAAAAATATTTTACTTTTTTTTAAAGTGGCATCAATTGGTTTTTCAATAAAAATATATGCATTTTTTAATTTTTTTAGTTTTAAAACTGTATCTAAATGAAGGCTAGAAGGATTGGTAATAAAAACTATATCTATATTACGTGATTCAACAAAAGTTAAATTTGAAATTATAGAAATTTGAAATTTTTCTTCTATATTGCCATTGGTTTTATTTCCATAGCTATCTAGAAGCGGAACATTTTTAATTTTTCTATAAGCATAAAAATTTACTTTATTCTTTAGCAGTTTTTTCAAATTTCTTACATGTCTTTGACCAATTGATCCAAGTCCAAAAAATAAGATATTTATATTTTTCTTCATATTTTAAAAATTTATTTTTAAGTTTCTCATATAAATATGATTAGATTTTTTGATTTGCTAACTGTTTGAATTTTCTTATTTTAAAATAAAAAATTTATCTTACTGTACCTTCTTGCGTGGCATAGTTTAAAGTCTCTCGATTAGTAGTATTTCTATCAACTTTATCTTTTCTACCTTCTTGATGTTTGGAGTGTTGATCAAAACCACCAGTTTTTAATAATTTGCCATTACTTAATTTATTTCCAAAAGTTTTATTTAATCTTTCTAGCCACTGTACAGTTTCCTTTTTAAGTTGCTCTTCACTCATTGAGCTTAAATTTAAATTAAAGTCTTGTCTTTCTGTAATTTGGGTTAGATAATCATCTATATCTTTAATATATCCATTATCTACCGCATATTTAAACATTCCAGTTTCAGGAAGTGGTAATAAAAATCCAGTACTTGGATAAACTTTAAGATTTTCAAGTTGAGTCATGGTTTCTTTAATTGTCTCAGTTGTTTCATCTGGGTAACCTATTACTAAACTAGTATTAATTACCAATCCTGCTTCTCTGCAAATTTCAACTTGTTCTTTAAAATATTTTGATTTTACTTTTTTATTCATTGCTTCTAATATTTTATCATTACCCGATTCTAAGGAGAAAACTGCAGAAACACATCCAGCTTTTACAAATTTTTTTGCTAAGTTAACTCTTTCTTCTCTAGGAATTGTTTTTCCTTTTGTGTCTTCCTCTCTTCCCATTAGGTCAGCTCTAATTGAACATGTCCAATGTACTTTTAAATCTTCTTTGATTAATTCATCTAAAAATTTATTCGCTGGACCAATCTTGTGAAAAGATAACTCATCCCAAAAATTAAAAAAGTTTGCACTGTATTTTTTAATATTTTGCTTCATTTCAGCTATAACATTTGATGCAGATCTATGACGATACGGGTCGTGCCAAAAAACATAGTGACAAAAGGTACACTTAAATACACATCCTCTTGCAATATTTATCGGCATAGGAACAACCTCGTTTGGTTTATAAAACCAAGAGTGTGTTGCTCCATGTCTTTTACCACTTTCAAGATATGTTTTAACATCAAACATTTCCCAATCTGGAAAAGGGAAATCATCAATATTTTTAACTGCTTTTCGTTTTCCATTATTTACAATTAAATTATTTTTTCCTCTATATATTATTCCTGGAATTCCAATTCCTTTTACTGTGGCTGGATAACCTTTATTCATATGAGGAATTTCAACATGAGGTTCCACAATTTCTCCGAAAGATGCATTTGATTTTATTGCATCAAATATTTCTTTTGTGGTTACTTCCGCTTCCCCATAAATTACTATATCAACTTTCGTTGTTTGAAATAAAACTTCAGGAATACTACCGCCTACACTATTTCCTACAACTACTTTTGCTGCCGGTTGATGTTTTTTGATTGTATTAATACACCATTTCATCCATCTATAATGAGTAACAATACTACCCATACAAATGACGTCATATTTATTTTCTTTAAAATAATTTTCTATGTATGCATTGTCATAACCGCCAGCATCTATATCTAATAGGTCTGCTTTGTAACCATGCTTTTTAACATAGGTCATAACGTACCCGAGACCTACTGGAAGAAATAAATGGCCAGCTTTACCGCCTCTTAAACTGGGATTTATAAAAAGTATTTTCATTTTTTTACTATTTTAAACGATTTTTGCTTTGATTCCTAGTGTTTGAAATTTAACATTTCCTCTGGAGAGCCTTGTTTTACAATTTTTCCCCTATTAATCATAAATATCTTATTACAGTTTTTAACAGTACTTAAACGATGTGTAATTATCACTAAAGTTTTCTCTCCTTTTAAAAACTGGACTGATTCCATTATTTTTTTTTCAGTAACCTGATCAAGTGAACTAGTAGCCTCATCCAATATTAAAATTTCTGGATTTCTATAAAGAGCTCTTGCTATACCTATTCTTTGTTGTTGTCCGCCAGATAGTCTAATGCCTTTTTCCCCAACAAATGTTTCTAAACCATTTTTTAAATTATCTATAAATTTTTTCATATTCGCTTTTTCAATTGCTTTTTGAACTAAATCATTATCAATATTTTCTTCTTTTAAACCAAATGCTATATTTTTCCTTATACTATCATCTAATAAGTATACCGACTGAGGCACATATCCAATTTTTTTGTGCCAATCATTTAAGTTGGAATTTATATCTAAACTGTCTACTTCTATTTTTCCGCTAGAGGGCTTTAACAATCCAGTTAATAAATTTATTATTGTGCTTTTGCCACTTCCAGTTTCTCCAATAATTCCAATAGCCTCTCCTTTTTTTATATCTAATGAAATATCAGAAATTGAAAACTCTTTTCTAGATGGATATGAAAAAGATAGAGATTTTAACTCAATTTTACTTTCAAATTTTAATGGTGATAAATTTTCATTATTATATTTTTCATTTACAATATATTGATCTTTTTTCGAAAATTCTTTTAATAAAATTTCAACTGATGGTGAAATAAATTTAATTAATTGAAAATTAGAAACTATTCTTGAAGCTCCTGGAATAATTCTAAAAGATGCTGCGGCAAAAATTCCTAAGTATTGTATAATGTCTAACATTTCTCTCTTATTTCCTATCATTACAATTATAATTCCAGAAAAAATAAGTATACTAAGTATCTCAAATGAAAATCTTGGAAGACCAGTAATAAACTGGATAAGCTGATTCAATCTTGTAGCTCTGAATAATTGTTTATCAACCTGATCTATGAGATCTTCTTCTCTATCTAAAATTTTGACATCTTTCGCTGATGCCATCCCTTGTAATAAATGTTTGTTAAGTTCTCCACCAACTATATTTCTCTCTACTCCAAATAAAGAAATTTTTTTAATTGTTAAAATGTATATAATTGAGCATAAAAAAATTGTTAAAAGAAAAATAATACTTGTTGCTATAAAATCTACATAAAACAATACAAAAATAATACCTGTTAATATCATGAGCTCACTTAAAAGATTCATTTGATTTTTTATATATGTTACAAAAGAACTTATTACATCAGTCAGGTTTCTAAATAAAAAAGCAGAATTATTTTCAAGAAAAAACATGTATTCGTTTTTAATATATTTTTTAAATAATCTATTTGTAATTTCTAATTGGAGTTTTCTTAAAAAATTAGTTTGAACCCAAAGATTGTAGGTAAGTATAAAAATCTTTATTAAAAAAACAGATAACATTACAATTAATCCAAAATATATTAGTTCATTTCCTTGAAAATTGTAAAAAGTAAAAAAATTTGAGAAAATCCCCGATTCTACGTTACCTTTTAAAAGAATAGACAATAATGGAATTATAATTCCAATACTCAAACTTTCTAAAAACATTGCTACAAAAATCATAAAAAAAATAAATATAGAATATTTTTTCTGTTTGGAGTTTAAAAGTGCCCAAGATTTTTTTATTAGCAACATATTAATTTTTAAAATAAATAGCAGACATAAAATAATTATTTAAGCCAAGCTTTATTTTCTCTAAGGAATTTGCTACCAAAACGACACCTAATGGTGCCATGCATTATTTCTCCTGGTTTCATTGATTCATTCTGATATTCATAGCGTTTAATATTTTTAGCATATAAACTTTTAAAAGATTCCTGCAATTGTTCGTCTTCGGGATCTAATTTTTTCTTAAACTCTAAGTTTTCAATCATCTCCACAACCACATCTCTTATTTCTTCCTCGGAATTATCAATAAGCTCTATATCCTTTTGTTTATAAACTTTTGTATCATTAATCCATGCTGCCCCATGAGAAAAAATTTCTGTTAAAGACAATTTTCTATTTTCTTTCTTAAGAAAATGATGTTTAACAATAAGCAAAAACTTTTCGCTATATGTTGCAATCTCGCCAAAAGGAAGATTCATGTTAACTATTGGTTTTGCAAAGAGATTTGTTAAATCAGAAAATCCATAAGAAGACGATGAAACACAAAAATAACATTTAGCTGCAAGATATATGTCCATAAAATCACTTCTTAAATTCGAATTAGCATAATCAATTATTTTAGGATTGTTTGTTCCAAAAGACTTTTCTGCACACACTCCCATTCTAAATACATAATAACCTCTTTTTGTAAGCTCTTCTGCAGCTAAATAAAATTTATAAACATCTGTGTGTCTATAATCATGATAGGACCAATCTCTTTGTGTTGTTGGTATTTTTTTTTGTTGATAAGCTCTATCCCTAACGGCAAGACACACAAACTTGTCTTTGTCTTTTAATCCAAATTTATTTAACATTTTGTTACCATAAACCTCTTCTTCATCTGTAAATTTTAATGGTCGACATTTTTCGTATAAAAGATCAACGTCACGCTGATGTCTGTGCAAACTTTTTATTATGTGCTTTTCCCATCCAGGAATAAGTCTATTAATCCTGTTGATAGGATCGAGCAGATAACCTGAAAGAAAGTTAAATTTCCTCTTCCACATTTTTTCCAACTGCTTGTTATAAAGTTTTTCTCTATAATGAATATATACTAAATCTATGTGTTTCTTGGTTGGTTGATCAATCTTAAATTTCTTCTTGCAATAATACATCGCAGGATGTAATGCAAAATCACCAAAATTTCCAGCTGGTATCCTTTGTATTCTTATAAGAACCAGAGGGCTTATTAAGCGAATTATCAAACAAGGTAAAATGGCAATTATATCCATAAAAACTACTGAAAAAAATTTTATTAATAAATAAAATTTTCTAAAAAATTCTTTAGTTCCATAAATTTTAATATCATTAATTTGTTTTTTGATAAATGTTGCTGTTTTAATAATCTTCATGCAAATATTTTTAATTATTAGATTCTTGTTTAAATTTATTTTTATTCCAAAAAAATTGACTTTTATCGGGAATTTTCCAATTTTTTCCATATCTTTTCTCCAAATATATCTCTGGATTAGCGGGCGCCATAAACTGTTTTTCAAAAAAATTAACGGGTATTAAATTTTCCAAATCTTTAATTTGAAAAGTGCTGGCAACAAATTTCGTTGCAGGATCTTCTCCCTCTCCAATCCACATCTCCTTTTCTCCAATTTTTTTTTTACGGTAAATTGTTATATCAACAAGAATATAACGACAAACAATCAGAAGATTGTTGAAATTATCACCACCCACTTCTTTTATAATGCGCCCCCCATTTTTTATTAATAAAGGAATTGCATCTAATAGCTTGGGAACCTGCTCTTCCTTTATTCCTAAATCTATATCACTTGGTCTGCCCGCAAAAGATTCTTGACGCATTGCACCCAAAAGTGTTCCGCACAGTAGAAAAAAATCTATTTTATTTTTTTTTAATACCTCAGAAAATTTTATTAACTGTTCAAACGCACAAATTTGTCTACTTGGTACTTTGAAATATCTGGGGTGTTTAAATTTTAAATAAATCGCTGATAATGTTAAAGGTAAATGAAAACCAAATTTGTTTAATAAATTTCTAATTTTATTTTTATAAGAAGAAAATTTTTTTGGAAAAAATTTTAATAAAATTTTTAAAAATAATTTTTGTAATAATTTTCTTATAAAACTTTTTGGTTTAGTATACAATATCTTTTCTGAACTCATAGTTTCTTTTATTGTTGTAGATTAAATTTAAAAGAGTTTTATTTATTATTCTTGAATTTATTTGAAATATATAAATTCATAATCACCCGTGTAACCAAAATGATTATAAACCCATATCCACTCCTGTTGATCGAAAAAAGATTCACAAGTTAAAGCCCAACATTGAAGATTAAATAATTCTTTTTCATTCATATAACTTTCCAACATGACATAACCTTGTTTACCTACTCGTTCAATTTCACTTAATGCTGTCTTAAGTTCAAAAATTCTTAGATTGTGCAGACATCCTAAAGTTATTACTAGATCAAATTGATTATCTTTAAACGGATATTTTTCTTGTGCACGATGAATAAACAAATCTTTCTTTATTTCTTCTTTTGCTTGATCCAAACCGTGTTTAGAAATATCAAATCCTGCAATTTTTAAATTAGGTAGTAATAATTTCATTTCATAAAGCAAAAAAGCTTTGCCGCAACCTACATCTAGAACGCTTGAGTTGTTGGTTAAGTTATAATTTTTTATAAGCATTTCAGCTACCGGCTTCCATCGTCCTGGCATGTACTTATAGCCCCCATAACCATAACGACGATTCCCGTCCCAATAATCAAATTCGTATTCTTTTGCTCTGAGCATACAATTTACTTTATCATCTACCATTCGATCAATATAAGATCTGTTTGTTGCTTGATGTAGCGCTGTTACGTAATTTACTAGTTTTCCCATAATTTTTTTAATTCATTTTTATGATGATACGTCCCGCTTTTCCAGTTCGGAATAAATCTATTGCTTTGTTTATATCTGCTAATTTATATTCATGAGTAATTAAATTTTCTAAAGTCATCTTTTTTTGAATTAAGAGACGAATGTAACGAGGAATATCAATATCAGGAATAGAATCTCCTCCATAGGAACCAGTTAATATTTTTTTGAAATGAAGAGGTAACGAATATATTGATATTTTGTTATTTGGGACACCTACAAGGATGGTTTTTCCATCAGAAGCAGTTAGTTCATAAGCTTTCTCAATAACTGTTGAATTTCCAGTTGTTTCAATTGCGACATCTGCTCCTCTATCACCAACAATTTTGTAAATTTCACTTTTTATATTATCCGAATTGCCCGTAATACCATGAGTCAATCCGAACTTTTTACCTAAAGCAATTTTGTGATCATGAATATCTATACCAACAATAGGATAAGCAGAAACCATAGATGCAGCTTGAGCAATATTGAGCCCTACACCACCAACACCAAAAATTAAAACTGATTGTCCAATTTTAATTTTGGCATCATTATTTACAACTCCAAAAGCAGAAATTACCGAACATCCAAATAATGGAGCTATACGCATGTCAAAGTTTTTTGGTATTACTGTTAATCTATTTTCAGATACAATAGTTTTTTCGCTGAATGTCGTTACCCATCCTGAATTTACTTTTTTTCCATTCCATAAATATTTCGGAGTAACACTTTCTACTCCCTTGCTTTTTCTCCAATGAAGAACTACGTGATCTTCAGGTTTTACAGTAGTAATCCCTTCCCCTATTTTTTCAACAATTCCTGATCCTTCATGTCCTAAAAGATGTGGTAAAAACTTATCAGGACCTTTCACGGCATCAATTTCATTTATTTGCGCTCCACATATACCGCTATAACAAACTTTTACCAGAACCTGACCAAACTCTAATTTTTCTGGTAAATCTATTTCTGCTACAACTAAAGGTTTTTTGTTTTTGACCAGTATTGCTGATTTCATTATATTTTTTTTACTACGTTTTTATTCATGAAGCTTACCAATTCTTATTTATTGTATTGTCGCTTTTAAGACTTATAAATGTCGGGCCATCTTTTTTATAACTCTTATATACAGCCGATTCAGTTTCCTCACTATTTTTTGGAAAAAAAGATTCTATATTTTTAAAGAGTTTCATAAGTTCTTTACCATCAAGTTCTGCATGACTTGGACCAAGAGTTGGATAGTCTGCAAAACCTACAAGATTTACATTTACATTTTGCTGATTAATATCAAGTTTAATTTGCTCGAAAGGTCTCTCGATTAGAAAAGGTGTGATCGTATAAACCCAAGGTTTTAAACCTTCCAGGGCCATACCTGAAGAAACGCTTATAATGCTTTGTTCGCAAATGCCTAGATTAAAAAACTTCTTAGGATGATTCGTTCTGAATTCATCAAAAACACCATAGCCAATATCACCAACAATCAATACTATCTTGTTATCCTTTTTTGCCAGTTCATTGATAATTTTTCCAAAACGTCTTCTCATTCAATACCTAATTTTTTTTTTCCTATTTCTATATCTTTTTCTTTAAGTTTTCTGGCATGCCATATTGGATCATCTTCAAATTCTTTGATGCCTTTTCCTTTAATAGTGTTAACGATAATTGCCAATGGTTTTCCTTTTTTATTTTTTATTTTAAAAGACGAGATTAACATTTTAAAAGAGTGGCCATCCTTTACCTGTTCACAATTCCAATTAAATGCTTTAAACTTGCTAGACAAATTTTCAAGTGGCAAAACGGCCCTTAATCTAGATAAAGCCTGAATCTTGTTATAATCAACTAAAACAACAAGATTATCTAATTTGTGCTTTGATGCGATCAACAAAGACTCCCAAGTAGTTCCTTCTTGGCATTCTCCATCACTTATCATTACATAAACTTTTCCTGGAATATTAAGTTTTTTTCTAGCAAAAGCCATTCCCGTTGCAATAGGCAATCCATGTCCCAGACTTCCTGTGGTGCAGTGAATCCCATTTTTTTTATCCAATTCTAAATGTGTGCTTAGTTTCGGATTAAACCCCTTGTTTTGAAGCAAAATACATAATGGATAAGAAGCATGAGCTTTACTTAAAATAAATTTATCATTCTTTTTCATTATAATTTCATACAAAGTTAAAAGCATTTCTATCATGGAAAAACTTCCACCTAAATGAGCCTCTCCTTTTTCAACAAAAGCAAGAAAAGTGTCTTGTCTAAGTTTTTTTGCTTTATTTATTAATTTTTTATAATCCATTTTAATTAATATATTTTTTTTAGATTACTTTAGCTGAATACTGTTCATTCTTTTGATATTAAAATATTTTTCATCAGATAGTGAGTCGGGTAACAATCCTTTTTCAAAAGCATTTTTAAGATCTTTAATAGAATCTTTTATTGTATATTGAGATTCAAAACCCAAAGTTTTTTTTATTTTTTTTGATGAAATATGATACGAACGATTATCATCTGATGGAACTGATTCGAGTTCAACATCTTTTCCTATTACTTCCTTTACGGTATTAGCTAAATCTAAAACTGTTTGATTTTCATAACCTGCATTAAATATTTCTCCTGAGACTTTAGATTTTTCAGCTTTTATTAAAATATCATATGCTGCAACCATATCTTTAATATGAATATTTGGACGCAATTGTTTACCTCCAAACACAGTAATTTTTCTTTTGTGATAAGCCAAATTAGTCAAAATATTTACAACCACATCTAATCTTTGTCTTGGAGAATATCCACATACCGTGGCTGGCCTAATAACTATTGGGGTAAAATTTTCAGATTCAAATTTTTTAAGAATTATTTCACATTCCACTTTAAATTTTGAATAGTCAGTTAAAGGTTCCAGCGACATTTTTTCATGAACTTCTTTTTCACTTTTAATTCCATATACAGAAGAGGATGACGCATAAATAAATCTTTTTACATTATTTTTTTTTGATAATTCAACTAATGGTAAAAAAGCATCTAAATTTATTGATTTGCCTAAAGTTGGATTTAATTCAAAGCTTGGATCGTTTGATATGCAGGCTAAGTGAATGACAACATCATGACCAGGAATAATTTCGTTAAGCAAATTTTGATCCCTTATATCCCCTTGAATTACTTGTAAATTAGGGTTCTTTTTCAATACATCTTTTCCATAAATCATCAAGTCAATAACTGTAACTTTGTGTCCTTTATTCAAAAGATATGGTGTTAAAACTGACCCGACATAGCCAGCACCTCCAGTAATTAATATTTTTGCCATAATAAAAATTATTTATTTCTTACTTAATAAATTAAACCAAATTTTTGTAACTTTTTTTATACTTTTGGGAGTCCATACTGGTGCGCTCTTCCAATCATTAATATTTTTTAATAGGTCTTCTACTCCATTTTCTATTTTTGTTTTTGGATGCCATTTCAAATCTTTTTTTATTTTCTTAATGTCTGCCAAGGATCGGTCTGGTTCACCAGGTCTTTTTGGAATGTAACATTTTTTTCCACCAATAAGTTTGGATATCTTGTTGACTGTTACTTCTCTTCCTCCTGCTACATTGTAAATTTTTCCAATTTTATTAGAAAATGCCGCTTTAACTACTGCAGAAACTAAATCTTTAACATGAACAAAATCTCTTGTTTGCTTGCCATTTCCAACAATCGTCAAAGGTTTATTTGCTAATTTTTGTGCTAAAAAAACTCCAAAAACTGCTCCATATGCTCCAGAAGTTCTCGATCTTGGTCCATAACAATTAAAAAAGCGTAAAGATATAGCTGGAAATTTATAAACTTTTACCCAATGTAAAACTAACTCTTCTGCTTGCCATTTTGTAAAAGCATAAGGGTACATAG
>Ga0114999_10008539_pt1 | contig 11401 bp, 8 predicted proteins | sample ArcticOcean_MG_C_3_FD_89820 | JGI IMG/M metagenome (GOLD analysis project Ga0114999, IMG submission 89820) | Marine microbial communities from western Arctic Ocean - ArcticOcean_MG_CB8_126 | ecosystem: Environmental > Aquatic > Marine > Oceanic | place: Arctic Ocean: Canada Basin | collected...
AAACACCCTTTGTTTCCAGCCCTCCTAGACCAGCAAAAAATCAAGGTGTTGCCCATGTCTTATCCAGAGCCAGCAAGATTGAAAAAGGCCGCCTAAGCGCTAGGTTTCAGCGAACAGTGTCAAATATTATTCTTGGTAAGCAGCCTAAGTTCCAGCGATTGGGTGCCGCGCATTCCACTGCGCCGCTCATTTACCTTAAAAATTGCTTTCTCTCTGTCTTCGGGATGGACTAGATCGAAAATATTGGTACCGATCAATTCCTGCGCAGTGTACCCATAGCGCTCAATGGCGTCGTTAATAAAAAGGATCCGACCGTCGGCATCGAGCCGATAGATCAAATCGGGCACCGCTTTGACAATGGAATCGAGCCCCAATAATGCCGGATCGTCGGCACAGCGAACCAAGCTCCGACGCAATTCGGTAAGTTCTTCTACAAATTGAAAGTTAGAGGAGTTTACATCTTCCACGACAAGTATCCATTCAGTGGTACAGCACCGGCTTCTCAGATCATAGACATGGAATAATAATCAAAGGCCCTAGGCATAACAAGGTCTTTCATCTTGGATAATTATAGCGCCAGCATCACCTTTATATTAGACGCCACTCCTCCAGAAAAACAAGGACCAGCCTGCGTGCATCGGCAAAGGATATCCCCGCTTTATCAGCCGCTTTTTTTAATAGAACATCTGTCGTCGTTGCCTTGTGTTGCTGGTAGTATTCTTTTTCGAAATAATCTTGGGCATCTGCACACAGCGCAGACACCAGAACCGGACCGCTCTCCCCATCTAACCCCATAGTATGAGCTTCTGCCAGCAAACGTATGTACACCGGATTTCCAGGGCTCTCCGCATCATGGCCCAAACGCTGTAGAAAAGCCAATAAAAAATCCTGTGCCTGACCGCGCCGCGTGCGGGCATAATCTGCCAGATCGATAACCAGCATATGGGTACGGCTATCTATTTTTTGTTTGACCAGACGATGCAGTATAGTGGTCAATCCCAAAAAAAGAGAATCCTTTTGTGCCCTCGACATTCCTCCCCCTACGGCCAAATCGTCCAGCCAAATAGGCGGCACAATAATTTTTTTGGCCAATAATTTCCGATTAGCAGCAGCGAGACGGGTTAACGCTTCCACCTCTTCACTGACTGGAAGAATGGGCTGGTTAATTGTGGCTGCAGGCATAGCAGAACTCTGACCAACAAGGCCCTGACCTACAGCGACTTCACCTTGTCTAACGGCCTCCATTCCCCCCAACGCTTGATCCGCTTTCTGCTGCTGCGCAGCGTCACTAGGTTTAGACTTTGGTGTTTCTTCTCTAATTTTAGGTATCTGCCGCCTCTTCACTCCCTCTTCGATCCGGTCGACTACAGAAATTGGCGGTGCCTTCAGCCCCAGTGGCGTGCCTTGCAGTTGAATCCTGCCTCTCCACAGAATGTGCGAAGTGGGCAGTGGCGCTTTTTTTTCCATCTCCATTTCGGGCTGATCTGCATCAGTCAGCAGGAACATGGCTTCTAATTGCAAATCGGATTGGGGGAAAATTTCCAGCCAACTCCAAGGAATGGCCAGTTCAAATGTGTATACCTGCTCTCCGGCCATGCTGCCGAATTGCACTGGGATTGCACTCGAGCCGGGATGCCGCTGACGCCCGCCCCACATGTACGGACCCACCTGCCCATGACGCGGTGCCACCCATATATCAAAGCCCAAGTGCACATCGGGATCTTGCACAAACACCCTGAAGTGATCGTAGAAGAACATCCTATCCTTGCGCATCCCCCCACTCTCCCAAACGCGCTCGGTAGAAATCACTTGAGCTACATCTATTACATCATCTGTGACTAGAGCGGCAACATAGAGGAATTCCGCGTCCCACATGAGATATACATCTGCCTCGTGGTCGCCTTCAGCTGAGAATTCCCCTCGCACAGTGACATGCGCTCCTCCCGAAATGACAGGTAAATGTTCTGCCACTCCCCACTCGCGCAAACCACCGTCAATGTGCAATAATCCGGAAACAATGCGAACCTCGGCAGCCTTGATATTAGCAGCATTAAGGTTAGAAAAACAAAACAGTAAGGCCAATATTACAGTAACAATGTACATAGAGGAAAGCCTATTGAGACGTTCCGAAATTGACCATCTTCAGTGAGGATAAAAAAAGAACCTAACGTAGATATATGCGATTGTTTCGCTCAACATCGTACGCACTCCACTGCTCGATCTCCACCAACTGTCGGCCTCATAATCTCTACCTTCTAACGAGACTACCCCTACCTGTATTTCCCCTCCTAGAACAAGATCGAATAACAACCATGTTCTCCGCCCATGTGGCCCTAAAGAATAAATATCAATCGCATCTATCGACGGTTTGTTTTTGTGCAACCATTGTTGTAAACGCAGCGCTGTTTCGTACGTCCTGTCTTTGCTTACTTTAGGGGAGGGGATAGAGATTATTTTTTCTTTATCGAAACCTGTGGCAATTAAAGTAGCGGCTGTCAGATCGGCAAAATTTCCATACTTTGACAAGTATGATCCCTTTGCCAAGTCTCCCCCTGTAGTGACCAACAACTCATAGTCTCCCTTTTGGAATTCCGCTACTACTATCTCTAAAGCGTAATCGGGGAGCCAACCTTCGACCACCATTATATCGCCCCCCACGGGTTTGTTGAGTGCCAGGAAGGGGTACAACATGGCCTTGCCTAATCCCAGAGCCATAACACCGAATACCACCAGGGCTATCCAGCCGCGCAGCGTAAGGCCATAGCGTTCTTTCTTTGCTATCAATCCTAGGTGCATCTCTGCTCTGGTGCCCGCATGGCTTTCTTACTATTACAGTCAGAGTAACTAACGATCCGACTCAAGTCGAACGCAAGGTCGTAACAGCCCATACCGCATCTTCATCCTCTATATCCACCTGGGCTACCCCGTCCGAAAACTGCGCCTGTAGATGAGTATAGATTTCCTGCACCTGCTCGTCCGGATAGATCCATGCGTGCAGATAGTAGACTGCTCGTATTTTGGCTTGCAATAACTCCTTGGCACAACCAAAACAAGGACGCATGGTCGAATAGAGCACGGCACCTTCGGTAGCTATGCCAAAGCGGGCGGCGGAAAGCAAGGCATTTTGCTCGGCGTGCACGCAAATGCACAGATCGTAATCCTTGCCCGATTGATATTTGTGGCGGTTCTTGCAACGTTCGCAACCACCATCCAGGCAATTGGCCATATTGTGCGGTGTGCCATTGTAACCCGTGGCAATTATGCGATCGTTCTGTACTAGAATCGCCCCCACTCGGTTGCCCGAACAATTGGCGCGAGCCCGCACGGCCATAGCTATACGCATATAATACTCGTCCCAATCGGGACGCAGATTGCGATCTTCAAGGTTCATTTTCAAACAATTCGTTGGACAGATCCATCTCGGGCAAGTCGAGATCATCCTCAGTCTCTGCTATCTCGACAAGATCTGGCAGATCCTCACTTCTTAAAGGGCGCATCCTCTGAGCTTCAATTTTGAGCAAATTAAATTCGCTATTGACCTGTCGGCCCGCTGCAAAACTGATGGTGCCCGAAGCGCCCTGAAACCCCTGGACTGCTCCTAACCATTGGCGCAATTCTGCATGGCTTTGCTTGCCTTGCTGCCACCCTTCTATGACCAGGCGTGCCGCATCATAACTGTGTGCGGCGTGCAATGGATCCTGCCGAAAACGCTGGCGAAAGGCATCGACGAATTCCCTCGTAGAGCTCACCTGGTCATGCGTCTCCACCGCCAGTATGGTGTCGGCGAAATACGAACGGTCTCTGCGTCGCAGTCGACCGAATTCCTCGGGGGCATACCATAGATCATTACCCAACACTTGCGTCTTTAGACGATGAAATTGCCGTTGCGGGGTAATCGTTTTGGCGTCTTCAAACGTTTCGACTACAATAGCGATAGCATCGATCGTATCAATGAAAATCTCAGATGAATCCGGCGGTTCTTCCTCTTCGAGCAGATCCAAAGGCTCCGTATTAGAAAGAGCCAGAGTGGAATCGCCGTCCTCCCACAGCAGGGAATCTTCCACTGCCAGCGTATCCACGGGCGGCGGTGGCGGCATGAGCTCAAACCCTATCTTTCTCACTTCTTTAAAGAAGAAGCTGAAGTCTTTGGTCTCATACGGTACATACCAATCTTCGTATACTATTTCTCCGCCGTTGACACGCGCGACATCGACAAAGGTCTTCTTAAAACTGAGCCCATAATCACTCAAAGGTGCAAGAATAACCAAATGCTGTAAGCCCAACACCAGCGTGGCGTACTCGGCCAAGGCCTTTCCCTGGACTTCGGGTGCAATGCTCAATTGGAAAATATTCTCACCTAATGAATCTAAACTGCTCTGCTGAGCGAGTGGAACGATGAGCGGCACCCCTGCAGCCTCGGCCACTACCGCCGCGACTACACTGGTGCTGCTAAAGACGGGACCAATAATGGCTAAAACGTGTTCCTCTTCAATCAGATGTTGCACCGCGTATACCGTGCGCAACAACTTGCTGGCTTCACGCTCTTCAATGGGCAGATCGCCGTAATCGTAGCCAATATCCTCGATGACGATCTCAAAAGGGTCTCCGGCCAGTTCATTAGCTAACTGTACCCCCTGCAAAAGATCTTCACCATAGTCAAGATCGGGCCCCGACAGCGGTGCCAACAATCCTAGACGAGGTAACTGCTGACTTTCGGCATACTCTATTGCGGGATGTTCAGGGGCCTCTACAGATACGGGAGGAAAAGTGGTAATCTCGTGTTCTCCCGCTTGGAGGCTATGACGCGCCATTTGGGTGAATATGCCCTTGTCGACGCTATCCAGATAAGTCTGCATAGCCATACGGCTTTGTGGGAACCAGCCCAGTCGCCCGTACCAACGGGCTTTGCCGTAGAACAGTGCGTCGCGCATCCGCTCAGCACCTACGCGCAATTCGATGCGCTCCAGCGCGCTGGACGTTATATGTCGATTTTGCACTATAGCTGCCAGGCGTTCCGCTGCACTGGCCTGCAAATCGAGGGAAGCGGGCGTGGCTAGGATACGCCCGTATTGGGTGGCCGCCTCGTAGTAGCGCTGCAAACCGTAGTAGGCATCGGCGCTGATCAGCCGCGCATCTGCCAGATAACGACTAGTGGAAAAACGTCGCTGCAACTGTTTGGCGGCACTGAGCGCGTCTTCATACTGACCTAGTTTGAACAACGTCCGGCTCAGCATCAATTGCGCTGCACTCGAGCGTTGGTTCAGCGGAAATTCCAATACTTGCTCGAAAAAATCGCGGGCTTTCCCATAGGTTTCTTTATTGTAGTCTTCGAGACCGCGCTCAAATAGATTCTCCGCTTCGGCAGAATGAATTTTACCCGCTTCCTGCGCAGATATACTGCTGCTGGCCAACGCTGCACAGAAGAAAAAGGAGGCAAAGCGACGCTTCCAAGAGAAAATCATGTTCATTAAATACCTAATAATATGGGAAAGGTGAAACTTGGCGAAAGGTAGCAGCATAGACTTGCAGTGTCAAGCGGGGTTGTTTTGCTTTTGCAAGACGAGTATATTCTCAGAATGTTTTGCATTTAACCAATCTAACCCAATTAGACAGGCATGAATATAAAAGCGGAAAAAATGGGATTTGACTCCGAGAAATTGCGTCAATTTCTCAAAGAACAATTGGCCGACCAAGAGGCGGCATCGCCACAGGCCGATGCCGCCAGTACCCAGGCCGGCGATCCACCACAGCCGCCGAGCCCACACTTTGACTTCGATTTAAAACCAGAAGAACTCGAAGCCTATCTCGATCAATACGTTATCGAACAGGAACAGGCAAAGGGCATACTCGCAACCAAGATATGCACTCACTTTAACTGTCTAAATCTGCCTCCAGATCCGGAGGAGGATCTCATCGGCAGTATTAAAAACAACGTTTTGATGATCGGCCCGACGGGGGTGGGCAAGACCTACCTGATCAAACTCATTGCCCGCAAGATCGGCGTGCCCTTCGTCAAAGGAGACGCGACCAAGTTCAGCGAAACAGGTTATGTAGGTGGTGATGTGGAGGATCTGGTGCGCGAATTGGTGCGCGAAGCGGAAGGCGATATCGAAACCGCCCAATACGGCATTATCTACATCGACGAGATCGACAAAATTGCCTCCAGCGGCAATGGCATCGGCATAGATGTCTCGCGCTCGGGCGTGCAGCGCAATTTACTCAAACTCATGGAAGAAACAGAAGTGGATCTGCGCTCGCCCCACGACCTGGCCTCGCAGATGGAATCAGTCATGCAAATACAGCGAACCGGTAAAGCCGAACGTCAGAAAATCAATACCGGCAACATCCTTTTCATCGTCAGCGGCGCCTTTTCGGGTCTGGACGAAATTATCGCCCGGCGCCTCAATCAGGGCGCCATAGGTTTTCGCCTTAAACAAGACGACACTAACGACCTGTCCGATCTGCCCAAGTCCGACCTCTTCCGGCAAGCGCGCTCGGAAGATTTTATGGAGTACGGTTTTGAGTCGGAATTTGTCGGACGCTTGCCCGTCGTCGCCGTGCTGGACCCACTCAGCTGTGCGGATTTGTTAACTATCCTGCGCGCCCCCAAGAACAGCGTCATCCTATCCAAAAAACGCGATTTTCGCGCCTACGGCATCAATCTCGAATTTACCGACGAAGCTCTGCAATTGCTAGCCGCACGCGCCTACGAGGAACACACCGGTGCCCGCGGCCTGGTCAGCGCCATAGAGAAGGTCCTGATCCCATTCGAAAAGAAATTGCCTTCTACCGACATCGAGCACTTTGAGCTAACGGCCAGCATTGTCGAAGACCCAGAAAATGGACTAACTCAATTGCTGGACGAACACTCGCTACAATCTTTTATCGATGCCTTTGCCACCGACCACGGCATTCAATTGCATTTCGACGCCGAAACGCGCGAATTGGTTAAAAATATGGCGCATGAACAGGAAAAGTCGCCCCGCAATTTATGCGATAATTTTTTTGCCGACTACGGCCACGGCCTGAAACTGGCCAATCTGCAGGAATTTGCTATCACCCCGGCTGTTCTGCATGAGCCCCAGGAAGCGCTCAACGGCCTGATTAAGACATTTTACGAGGGAAATCGCTAATCCTTGCTCACCCCCTAATGCCGTATTCCTTTTCCTTGCGATAAACAGTACTGAGCCCCACACCGAGAACCTCCGCCGCACGCCGTCGATTGAAATTCACCGCCTTCAGCGTCTCTTCAATAGCCGTCTTCTCTACTTCGTGTAAGGTCATCCCAACGCGGAAATGCATCCCGGCCATAGCGGGTCCCTGACGCCCAATATGACGCGGGATATCGCTGATCTCGAGTCGCCCTTGATGCAGACACATGACCACCATACCCTCGATACAATTTTTGAGCTCGCGTACATTGCCGGGCCAATCGTAATCCAATAGAGCGTCCAGCGCTCCTGAAGTGAGCCCCTCCACCTGTTTGCCGTTCTCGGCGGCGAATTGCTGAATAAAGGCGTCGACCAGAAGGGGAATGTCTTCTCGACATTGGCGCAAAGGAGGCACCTCGATGGTGATGACACAGAGGCGGTAGTATAGATCGGCCCGGTAGCTGCCCTGTTCCACCATATGATCCAACGCGCGGTGGGTCGCTGTCAGAATGCGCACGTCCACTTTATGAGTGTGCACACCACCGACGCGTTCGAATTGGGCATCCTGTATGGCGCGCAGTAATTTCACCTGGGTTGGTAACGGAATATCACCTACTTCGTCAAGGAAAATCGTCCCTTTATCGGCCAACTCAAAACGACCTTTGCGCAAGGCTGTAGCACCGGTAAATGCCCCCTTCTCATGACCGAACAATTCGCTCTCCACAAGCGCTTCGGGTAAGGCACCACAATTGATCTCGACAAAGGGTTGCTCGCGGCGACGGCTCTGTTGGTGAATTGCCTTGGCAACCTCTCCCTTGCCCGTACCTGTTTCGCCGACAATCAGTACGCTGGCCTTGGATTGAGCGACCTGCTCTATTTGACCGTAAATGCGTTGCCAGGAAGAAGAACGGCGCGCAATCCCTCCCCAGCGAAAGCGTTCGTCCAGACGCCGCTGTAATTCTGAAAATTCCCCGACCAATTGCTGATGCGACAGACCACGTGCCAGTACGGCTTCGACTTTTTCAAAATTCAAAGGCCGCAATTGAAAGTCGTAGGCTCCCTGGCGCATCGCCTCCACACCCAACTCTATATCTTCAGGATCGGCGACCAGAATGGTACACACTTCGGCGTTGCGTTGGCGGCCTAGCTGCAAAAGGCGCAAGCCGTCTATGCGTGGCTCGCGCAACGCGCAAATGATGGCGTTTGGCCGATCACCGTCGATGACTTCGTACGCGTTCTGCCCTTCTTTAACCCAGAGAACTTCGCATTGGCGACTTCCTAGATAAGCCACCAATTCTTTGGTCTGAGCGGTTTCCGGCAACACCACCAGCACCCGCGGCTTTTTATTTTCCGCGTATTTCAATGCATTCTCCACAACTTCTACGCTGCTCGACGCACGGATTTTTCCGCTAGGCTCGCCTCGAAAACTTCGGCCAGGTCCTCTACTAGAACGAAGTGCAATTGCTGCCGCACTACGTCGGGCAACTCGTCCAGGTCATTGCTGTTGCGCCGCGGCAGGATGACCGTGCTCATACCGGCGCGGTGAGCAGCCAGAACCTTCTCCTTTATGCCTCCGACCGGCAAAACTCGTCCCCTCAACGTAACTTCACCCGTCATAGCCACATCTTCACGCACCGGCCTGCCCGTCAATATAGAGAGCAAAGAGGTCGCTACGGTCACTCCAGCAGAAGGTCCGTCTTTGGGCACCGCTCCGGAAGGTAGGTGTATATGAATGTCTTGCTTATCAAAGAAATTATGGTCTATTCCCCACTCGTCTACCCGAGTGCGCACATAGGAGAGCGCGATCTGGGCAGATTCCTTCATTACTTCCCCCAACTTGCCGGTTAAAGTTAGCCCTTTACTACCCTTCATCTTGGTAGCCTCAACGAACATAACTTCGCCGCCTACCGGCGTCCATGCCAAACCCGCTACAACACCAGGACTGCCAATATTCTCACGCCTGGTCATTTGCACCCTTTCGGCGCCCAAATATTGGGCCAGATCTTCATGGGAGATCGCAAAACCACCCTTGCCGCCTTCTACCACCTGACGCGCTATTTTGCGGCAGATTCGCCCAACTTCCCGCTCCAGATTGCGCAACCCGGCCTCCTGAGTATAATTGCGGATTAGGGCTCTTATTGCCTCATCTTCCATTTTCACTTTGCGACGTTGTAAGCCGTGTTCGCGCAATTGTCGCGGCAGCAAATGAGTCCGGGCGATGCGTACTTTTTCATCCTCGGTATAACCCGAGAGTTGAATGATTTCCATACGGTCTAATAAAGCGGGCGGAATCGTCTCCAATTGGTTGGCCGTGGCAATGAACATCACTTTAGAAAGATCAAATGGCACATCCAGATAATGGTCAACAAATGAGCTATTCTGCTCGGGATCGAGCACTTCGAGCAGAGCAGCGGCGGGATCGCCGCGAAAGTCCGCCCCTACCTTGTCGATTTCATCTAACATGAGGACGGGGTTGTTAGTGCCGACCTTGTGTAGACTCTGGATGATGCGACCGGGTAAGGCCCCAATATAGGTACGCCGATGTCCGCGTATCTCTGCCTCGTCATGTACTCCGCCTAGGGAAATTCGGGCAAATTTGCGTCCCATCGCCCGGGCAATAGACCGCCCCAAGGAGGTCTTGCCTACTCCTGGAGGACCAACAAAGCAAAAGATAGGGCCTTTTGAATCCTTTTTAAGTTTGCACACTGCTAAATGTTCCAATATACGCTCTTTAATTTTATCCAAACCTTCGTGATCTTCTTCCAAGACCTGGCGCGCTTTGCCTATATCCAGGCGATCCCGAGAAGACTTTCTCCAAGGTAGATCCAGGATCCAATCCAAATAAGTGCGCACGACCGTGTACTCGGCGGCACTGGATGGAATATGGGTTAAGCGGCCAAATTCCCGCTGCACTTCCTTGTCCACCTCCTCGGGCAATTTGGCTTTGCCGATGCGCTGGCGCAATTCTTCGAGCTCGCCGGCCCCATCTTCGCCCAGTTCCTGTTGAATAACTCTCATTTGTTCGCGTAGATAGTGCTCGCGCTGGACCTGGCCCACTTCCTCCTGGACCTGGTTTTGGATTTTGTGCCCCATTTCTAAAATAGATAATTCGCGATTTAACAGGACAGTCAGCGCCTCTTGTCGCTTACGGGCCGATAGTTCTTCCAGCAGTGCCTGTTTTTCCGCAATGGGCAGATCCAGTCCAGATGCGATGAAATCGGCCAATTGTGCCGGCTGCCTTTCTAGATTGATTGCGGTTACTTGCAATTCATTATCCAGTGTTGGCACTAGGATAACCATCTTTTGGAATTGCTGGGAAAGATTCTGCGCCAGGGCCTGTTCCTCTTGGGTACCTAATTCCACTTCCTCCAATATTTCTACCCGCGCCTGCAAATAGGGGGAGGTTTCGGTATACTCCACCAATCGCGCCCTTTTTACACCCCGCACTAGAATCTGCAAATGATTCTCCGGCAACTTATACACGCGATGGATAAGGCCAACTACACCGACCTCGTACAAATCCTTTGGCTGTGGCGCTTCCTCTTCCCCTTCCTTCTGGGCAGTGATAGCTATGAGTCGATCACCTTCCCAAGCATCCTGGATCAATTGCAACGAACCAGCGCGGCCGACAAGCAATTGAGTAGGCACTCCCGTAAACAAAACCATATTGCGCAAAGGCAATACCGGCAAGTGTTGAGGAATGGATGGAACCTGATTGCGATCGGTAGTAGCCATTTTTATTCTCCTCGCTATCTCTTTATTCAAACATAAGATAAGAGCGGTGAACTGTCTTGGTAAATTCTCGCCTTTATCTTGGACGCAAATTTCGTGCCGGTGACCCTTTATCCTAAAAGAAGCGTTGCAAGTGCCAAAATGACATGGCAGCAACAGATATCTTGTCAGTAACAGCACCTTCCGAACTATAGTGTACTACAATAATTTCTGCTATATTGTGATTGACACCGTATAGGCTTATATTAAACACTCACGTTACGCAGCCAGCGGTAAAGGGGTGGGCATCCCGCTGAAGCCGCTGTAACTCCTCCAAGGCTGAATGGCGCGCTTGCATATAGAGTTTGGTCTTCAAGGCAAAATGATTTTTTGCGGTGGCCTGTTTTAGCCGTTCTAGCTTGACAAACGCCCATAGGGCGGCAAACAAATGATTGGTCTGGGTGGTTTCGGTGCGGGTCGGACTTTTTTCCAAGGACGCGTTCTGCTTGATGGACTTATGGTATTCTTCGACTTTCCAC
>Ga0114999_10008542_pt1 | contig 11399 bp, 11 predicted proteins | sample ArcticOcean_MG_C_3_FD_89820 | JGI IMG/M metagenome (GOLD analysis project Ga0114999, IMG submission 89820) | Marine microbial communities from western Arctic Ocean - ArcticOcean_MG_CB8_126 | ecosystem: Environmental > Aquatic > Marine > Oceanic | place: Arctic Ocean: Canada Basin | collected...
ACTTATTGTTGTGTGCCAGATTGCTAACCCACTTAAAATCTATTTTAGAAACTGCTTCATACTGCTTCTTAAGGGAGAAACCGCTGCCATAAGCTTCTCCTACTGTACCTGTCATCCTTCCCAGAAAGTTCTCTGAAAGTTCGTGGTCAGCGCCAGTTTCTCTAAAGAAATCCTTCATATTGTGGCGAAGGGAATGGAAGGTAGTTCTTTTAGTTTTGATGCCTGTATTTTTTAGGTAACGGTTAAACCATTTGGAGAACGGATCTGAATAGGTTTCACCGCTTTTTACTGATTTTGATCTTGGTGCGTCTGGAAAGAGTCTTCCTGATGTGTCCCTTGTTTTCAAGAATTCTATAAATCCAAGGTCAACAAGCCCCTGATGGATGGGAACCTTGCGATGGGAAGAGTACTTAATCGTCTGATCTTTATGCTTGTCATTCAGATCTAGTAACCAAATGTCGTCCTGTTGGTAAATGTCTTCCACGTACAGCTGAAGAATTTCCTGCATTCTCATGCCTGTGAATAGCCCAATTAGGGGTGTCCAATATTTGTGCGAACGGTTGGGAATGAGAGTTCCTGTTCTGTGGCAGCTAGGTAGAGATTTACAGCCTGTATAAATAGGTGATGAGAAGAGGTCCAGAAGCTGCTGGTGGCTGAATGAGTGTCGCTTGTCCCGATTAGTCCCTTTCCTAACCTTAGTATTGCTACGGCCTTTGAATGGATTCTTACCTTCATAGTCTAGTTCTGTGGAGGCAAAGGTATATAAGGTGCTTAGGCGCTGAAGATAGTTGTTCTGAGTTTCTGAAGCCAGCACCGGAGTGCCATCACTTTTTGCAGCTTCAACAGATTGGCGTGGAGAAAGACCAGGATACTTCTTTTTTGAGTTTGATGGCGCTGACTGAAGATGCTCTTTGTACGCCCTCGCCATGGGACCTCTCACTGAACCCAAGGTTCTCTCCTCACTTGTCAGACCATCATCCTCCGACAGGTAATCTAGAAAATATGTGAGTAATGCTTTCACATTTTCAGTTTGCTTTGTCCGCCAATTTGAGGAGTTGTCCGTTAGGTATTTGTCTATAGCCTCTTTAAACGTGACATCGCCTTTTAAGATCTCAACACCCTCAACTATCAGTGGCTCAATTATCTGTGTGTCTTGCTCATCGAAGATAAGCCTTGGATGTTCAAACTGTCCTCTGACGATGATTTCAGCGTTTTTGTAAAACTCGTCAAGAGCTTTTAAGGCGGCACGACAAAGTTGTTTATAGATGGCACTGTCGGGAGGAACTGATACTTCACGCCCAACTAGAAGTTCCTCAACGAATGGCTTGGCTGAGTCTAGGCTGCTGATTCTTAGATCGTCTTTTATCTCTTGCCTAAAGGTTCTGGCATGAAATGCCTCCCATTCCTCGTCTTCTTTCTGCCTATTTTTGAATTCCTCTAAGGCCTCGATCATTAAGGCTTCAGTTTTAGTCTTATTGATGTGATGAGAAACCAGTTCCACATCAGCCACTGATAGCAGTTTTGCGCCACTGCGAATCTTTGCGAATAGGTCGTCAAGTAGGTCACCCATCTCTAGAGCCGCTTTTCTAGCGATCTTTTGATCTTTGGTGGCAAGAGAGAGTACAACTTCACACTGACCTAGAATAGGCCGTAGCTTTTGTGGAACGATTCTTCTGAATTGATAGATGCCTTTGCGGCAGTTTAGATAAGGGTAGGGCTTCATAATGTATCACCAAATGTAGCAAATGCATGGATTTGGCTGATACAAACGTTTGTGCTACTGCCATAAGACCCCGAGTTCTATGACAATTTTTAAAATATGGTGGAGGCGGCGGGAATTGAACCCGCGTCCGCTGGCTCTCTGCTGTTGGCTCTACATGCTTAGAGTCCGTCTATTAATTTAGCTTCCTACGGCCCGACGGTCAGGGCGTGTTCAGCGATCTCGATTGGTTTTAACGATTCAGCCCCGAGCGAGACATCCACGCGATCCTGCTGTTTTGCCGTCGATTTCTCCTAGCAGGAGACGGATCATCGACGTAAGCGGGGTTTTTAGGCCGCTAGTGCGTAGTTTTCGTCATTGGCAACTATAAAAGTTACTGCAATTGTTTTACGAGAGTCACAACCCTCTCGGCATGCACCGCAAGTTTCGATACCCGCGTCGAAACCAAGTCGCCCCCAGATAAAAACACAAGCGAACAAAGTCGCTCCCATTCTCGCTAGGACACCTGTTTAGACCGGATTGCAGTGAGAAATTCACTCCAATTGACTAACTAAAGGGTTTGGGAGTTTAGCACGAGTTGTGCTTCCCGGCCCTATTAGCAACCACGTGATGCGATGCGGTTCTTGCGGGGATCTGGCGGTGCTAAGATTCACCTATGAAGCGGTTTGTCATCCTTATTGTGTTGCTGCTGGGCGCACCCGTTGCGCTTGCGCTGGACTCTCGAACGAATATCGACAAGGCAATTGACCTGATCGAGGTTGGAGGGCACAGCCTGGCGCGCAGTTATCTGGCGCCGGCGCTGATCGATCCGCGTTTGTCTAGCGGCGAGCGCTCCCGCGCGTACTATCTGCGCGGCTATAGTTTTGGTGCGCAAGATCTGTTGGTCTCGGCGCGCAAGGACTTTTATCGGTCGTTGGAATTCAATCCGGACAATCCGGCGGTGTTATTTGCGTTGGGGCGTTTGCACTACTTTGGCAATGGCACCGAGGTTGACCATGCGTTGGGCGTGTCGCTGTTCGAGCAGGCGATCGAGCACGGTCACAAACAAGCCAAATTTCAGTTGGCCTATGCCTATTTGAAGGGCGAGGGTGTCGAACAAGACGTCCCGCGGGCGCGAGAGTTGCTGCTCGAAAATGCCAACGAGGGTGACCCCGCTTCGATGATGCAACTGGCGATGAGCTACCGCGCACCCGGTGCAGCCTATGCGCAACCTGAGCTTGCGCGCGAGTGGTATGAGAAAGCGATTGCGGCGGGCGAGCCGAAAGCCTATCTGTCGCTCGGCTATATGCATGGCAACGGTGAATTGGGTGAGCCGGATCTGCAACGTGGGGTTGCTAACTACCAACTGGCGGCCGATGCGGGGGTTGCGCCGGCGTTCCTGAGCCTTGGGCATGCGTATCTCAACGGCATTGGGGTGGGCCAGGATTACGGATTAGCTCAGGCGTGGTATGAGAAAGCGGCGTTTGCGGGTGTCGCGGGTGGCTATCTTGGGTTGGGCCACATCTTTCAAGCGGGTCTAGGTGTTGAGTCGGATCTCGAACAGGCATTGCGTTGGTATCAGGAAGGCGCTGAGCGCGGGGATTTGAATGCGCAACTTCGATCGACATACTTACTGTTGAACGAGGGTTCGCCCGAAGCACGCGTGAGCGCGATTGAATGGTTGAAGAAGGCGGTCGCCCAGAGCAGCGCTGAAGCCTATAACGCCTACGCTTGGCTGTTGGCCACCTCTAAGTGGGATGACTTGCGCAATGGCACGCTCGCGGTCAGCCACGCAAAGCAAGCGCTGGCGCAGAATACGAATCCAGCATATATGGATACACTGGCGGCGGCTTATGCTGAGAATGGCCAATTTACGGAAGCGGTAGCTATGCAAATGGAAGCGCTGCAGCTTGTCGCCGAGCAGGATTTGGCCCTTCGGACAGAGCTTGAAACTCATCTTATTCGCTACGAACGTAGTGAGCCCTGGCGGGAGTAGGCAGATTCTGTTAAAAAGTCGCGCGATTTCGTTGTGTCGCAAGGGGAGATCTAGTTGAGCGCTAATCGAAGGCGCACGGAGGCCGTGTACGCCGTCATCAAGGAATTATTTGCTGATGGCAAGAGTTCCGTGCTCCCTGGTGATGTTGCGGACATCATGCGCGAGCGCGACGCGCCGATCGGGACGTGGCTGATTCGTGCGGAATTCACCACGCTTGAACAACAAGGTCTGATTCGCTGCGACGCGGATACTTCAGACTGGTATCTGACGCAAAACTCAACTCGCACAGACGTCGGTTAGTGAAAACCACCGTCGACGTCTCGACTCTCCCGGCGATCGCCAACAAAGGCCGCATCGCAATCTTGAAAGGTAAGTGGTACCCCGATCTCGTTGAGAGCATGGCCAGCAAGTGTGAAGCGGTGTTGCGCGACTATGGCTATGAGCGCATTGAGCAGCATACGCTGCCGGGGTCGGTCGAGATCCCCTTGGCGGCGCGCGATCTGTTGGCGGAAGACGAAGCCGGTGAGATTGACGCGGTGATTTGTTTCAGCGTGATTGTCAAAGGCGAGACGCTGCATTTCGAAATGATCAGCAATGAGTGTATGCGTGGCTTGGCCCAGGTGATGCACGACTTTCGCCGCCCGGTGATCGTCGAGGTATTGCCGGTGTTCGACATCAAACAAGCCGAAGCACGTGCGGCCGATGATGAGTTCAATAAAGGCATCGAAGCCGCGGCCGCGGCCATCGAGATGATCGCGTGGCGGCGATCCGTGGTTAAAGTCTAAGTCGCGCCGGAGGTCCTATTTAGCGCGTGGTGGCTTTCATTAGGCGTTGCTTGTCGCGCTGCCAGTCCTGATCGCGTTTAGTCATCCGCTTGTCGTGTTGTTGCTTACCTTTGCCGAGCGCGATTTCAAGTTTTACTTTGTTGTCCTTCCAGTACATCACTGTTGCTATGCAGGTGTAGCCTTTTTGCGAGGTCGCAGCAAAAATCCGTGCGAGTTCATGGGCGTGCAGCAAGAGTTTGCGCCGCCGTTGCGGCTCGGGAACGACGTGGGTCGACGCGCTCAGCATCGGCGTGATGTTCGCGCCTTCCAGATAAGCTTCGCCTCTGTGCAAGTTGACGTAGGCCTCGCCGATTTGCGCACGACCGTCGCGAATGCTTTTGACTTCCCAGCCGAGTAGGGCAAGGCCCGCTTCGAATTTGTCTTCCAAGAAATAGTCGTGACGCGCGCGCTTGTTTTGCGCGATCCTGCCGCCGGTTTGTTTCTTCTTGTCGCCTGATTTGGCCATGACTGCAGTATGGCTGGGTGGTCGGGGCGCGCAGTGTAGCACAGCGTTTTGGGCCGGAACTGTATTAGAATGCAGCCCCATCCAATCTCAGAGATCTGCGATGGCATTAGGGTCTGACTCTCAACACGGTGTGTGGTCTAGCAAGTGGTTGTTCGTTTTAGCCGCTGCTGGTTCTGCCGTCGGCCTGGGTAACATTTGGCGGTTCCCATACATCACCGGTGAGAATGGCGGCGGCGCGTTTGTGCTGATCTATCTCGTGTGCATTACCGTGGTCGGCATCCCCATCATGATGTCGGAAATCCTTCTCGGTCGTGAAGGCAGAACCAGTCCGATAACAACCATGCGCACGCTTGCGGCCAATGCCAAGAAGCATCGTGCGTGGGCGTTGATTGGCTGGATGGGTGTGATGGCCGGCTTTCTGATCCTTTCGTTCTATGCGGTCGTGGCGGGGTGGGCGCTGAACTACATCTGGTTGACCGCGTCGGGCACGTTTGATGGCGCGACCGCGGAGCTTGCAAGCACGACGTTTAGTGACTTGCAGGCGAGTCCAATGCAAATGATGTTCTGGCAGACGGTGTTCATGGTGTGCACGATATGGATCGTGGGCCGAGGGGTCACCCAAGGGCTGGAAGCTGCGATTCGTTGGTTTATGCCGATGTTGTTTGTGCTGTTGATTGCGCTTCTGATCTACAGTTCCACGTCTGGCGGCTTTGCCCAGGCTGTGTCGTTCATGTTCGACCTAAAGTTCGATGCGGTGACGCCGGAGACGTGGCTGATCGCGATGGGCCAGGCCTTTTTTACCTTGAGTTTGGGCATGGGCACCATGATGGCGTACGGCGCCTACGTTCCGAGCGATGCCAAAATCGGCAGCACGGTGGTCGTCATAGTGTTGCTCGATACCTTTGTCGCAGTGGCGGCAGGAATGGCAATCTTCCCGATTGTGTTTGCGAATGGTTTGGAGACGGCACAAGGCCCAGGGTTGATGTTTGTCACGCTGCCGCTCGCGTTTAGCCAGCTGCCGTTTGGCGCTCTGTTCGGCACTCTATTCTTCATTCTCGTGAGTTTTGCGGCGATCACGTCGGCCATCTCGTTAACGGAGCCGGCGCTCGCCTACCTGGTTGAGGAATACAACGCAAAACGCCAGCGCGTCGCCGTTAGCCTGGGCGTTTTCTGCTGGGTGTTAGGGATAGGCACCGTGCTGTCGTTCAACGCCTGGTCCGATCTATTCGTTATCGGCACGATGACGTTTTACGACGTAGTTGATTACACGGCTAACAACATATTGCTGCCACTGGGCGGCTTGCTGATCGCGGTGTTCGCCGCATGGTTTTTGCCGAAGAAGATTGCGGACGAACAACTCGGAATCACCTCAGGGTTCGGATCGGTGACGTGGCGCTTGGTCGCCGGCGTCGTCGCGCCGGTTTGCGTGACCGTTGTGTTTGCCTACACGATTTTCCCCGAGTTTGTCGGCGGCTTGTTGGGTTTTTAGATGCCGTCGCTTGAACGTTCAGTATTAGTCGACGTCCCTCTGAGCCGCGCGTATGCGGTGGTTACCGAGATAGAGCGTTATCCTGAGTTTTTGCCAGCGTGTTCCTCGGTCAGAGTGTTGCAGCGAGACGACGACACTATTCAGGCTAAAGTCACGGCGGGTGGCATGGGAATGCGGGAAACATTTTCCACAACCAATGTGCTGACGGAAGATGCGGTGACTTTGGTGCTCGAGGACGGGCCGTTTGACTACTTACGCGGCGAATGGCGTTTTGCGGCGGTCGGCGACGACGTTTGCCGGGTCAGCCTGCAGCTCGAGTTCCAACCCAAAGGCTTGTTAAAACATGTAATGGCCGGGCTGATCCCGACGGTCGCTGACAAGATGGTCAGCGCTTTCGTCAAACGTATGGTCAAAGTCTGAACATGCGCGTCGAAGCCATTCTTGCGCTCGAAAACCGACAGATCTGTATCGAGATGGAGTTGGCCGCTGGTGTGACGGTCGCTGATGCCATCCTTCAAGCACAGGATACTGCTGAGATGGCGGGCATCGATCTCGCGAGCTACGCGACCGGCGTGTATGGGCAGTTGTGTAACGGCGATCGAGTGTTGGTGGAAGGCGATCGTTTGGAGTTTTATCGACCGCTACTTACTGATGCGAAGGAGCGTCGTCGTGTGCGTGCACGAAAGCAAGTTGACGCGCAGAAGCGACCTTAGGATTCGCTGGTCGGGTCGCCTGCGTCGGTTGTTTCTTCCTGGGCGGTTTCCTGCTCGGGTTCCGCGTCCTTGGACTCTGGTGCAAGGTCACCCGTGAAATAAGCCAAGACGTCGTTTTCAAAGTACAGCGACATCCGGGTATCGCGATTGTATTGCCCCGGCAATTCGAAGGTGTACATGTAATCCCAACGGCCATTGTTGAATGCGTTTCGCAAGATCGGCTCGCCCATGATGAATGCGACTTGGCTGCGGGTCATTCCAGGTTTCAACTGATTGATCATGTCTTGCGTGATCACATTGCCTTGCTGCACCGTGATTTTGTGAACGCGAGGGAATGTGGGTAGTTGGCATGCAGCCAGTCCTACGAGGACCAGCAGGGCTAGCAGGATCGCGCGGGTTGTGTGGTAATGCATTGTTCGAACCCGAAAGGCTTGCATGGACGGATCGGCGATCTTACCACCTCGGGGAACCGTGCGGGAGGGGCTTTCTTTGTAATCTGTGTGGGAGCGGTTTTAGCCGCGATTCTTAAGCCGGAATCTGGCTGAGAGCCACTGTTTTTGCGGACCAAGATCGCGGCTAAAGCCGCTCTCACAAGACACCAACCATTTGATGACAGCCTCTGAAAGCCAGCCCTACAAAGAGGGGTAGGCGGGCTCTTACGCCCGTTTTCTTGCGGCTGGAGCCGCTGCTACAGCGGTGGCTTCCTCCAATAAAGTAGACGCGTAGTCGCGGCTTTTGGCCGTCACGTCGGAGCCTGCGAGCATTCTTGCGAGTTCCTCGATCCTGAGTTCGGTGTCCAGCTGCTCAATGTTCGTGCTATCGGCGGATTTACTCACCCGCAAATGGTTGTGGCCTAGCGCTGCGACTTGCGGTGCGTGCGTGACGCAGATGATTTGGGTGTGCTTTGCTAGGTCACGCAAGATTCGCCCGACAGTGTCCGCGGTCGTACCCCCCACGCCGACGTCTGCTTCGTCGAGTACGAGGCAAGGCAGTTCGCTCGTCTGGGCGGTGACGATCTGAATACTAAGGGCAATCCGGGTGTGTTCGCCGCCTGATGCCACTTTGTTTAGCGGTCCCGCTTTGAACTTGGCGTTTGTTTGGACTAGGTATTCCGCGGTTTCCAGGCCGCGCTCGGTCTCCGCGTCAGTAAACCCTACCGTTAATTCACCCTCACTAATGCCCAGGCTCTGCATGCACGACGAGATCGCCGTAGCGAACTTCTTCGCATGTTTGCGCCGCGCGGCCGACAACTTTTTCGCACTGGTGCGGAACGCCAATTCTTCGTCGCCGACACGTTCGGTTAGCGCATCCAAATCCGAGCCGCTCGCCTGCAGTGAATCGAGTTCATCCTGCAGGGTCTGGTTGTACGCGGGTAGCGCTTCAGGCTTTGTTCGGTGTTTGCGCGCGAGATCAAGAATGATGTTCAGTCGCGCTTCGATGTCCGACAATGCTGCGGGGTCCACGACGATCTGCTCTTCGTAATGGCGTAAATCCCGCACTGCATCGTCGAAGAGCGCAAGTGCGGAGGTGAGCGTTGATTGGGCGGTGGCGAGGTCTGGGTGGTTGTCGTCGATGCTATTGATCTGAGTGACGGCTTGCCGCGGCGCGTCGAGTTCCTGCAAGCATTGCAACGCTGACCCGACGACCTGCAACAGTTCACCGGCCTGACCCAGGCGTTTTTGCTCGCCGGTAATGGTGACAAACTCGCCATCCGTGAGTCCCAATTCATCGAATTCTTGCAGTTGGTAGACCAGCAGCTCCTGGCGATCGCGTTGCGCAGATAGGTTTGCTTGCGCCGCGTCGATTTGCCGACAGGTACCCTGCCACTGGCGATACAGATCAGCGACCTCTCGAGCCGCTTTGGCTTGCCCGGCAAATTCGTCCAGCAGGGTCAGTTGGGTGCGTGGATCGGCCAGTTGCTGATGTTCGTTTTGACCGTAGACCTCGACCAAGTGCTGTGCGATCGATTGCAATTGCTGCAGGGTGACGGGGGTGCCGTTGACGAACGCACGAGATCGTCCTTCACTCGAAACCACGCGCCGAATCAGGCAATGATCGGCCTCTTCTGCCAGCAGCTCATCATCACGAAGCAGTTGCTGCAACGTGGTCGAGTTATTGATGTCGAACTCGGCACTGATATTGGCTTTGCTTGCGCCTGGGCGCACCACGTCGGCGCGAGCGCGGTCGCCGAGCAGAAGGCCGAGGGCACCCAACAAAATTGATTTACCGGCACCGGATTCGCCGGTGATCGTGGTTAGTCCGGTTTGAAACTGAATATCCAAAGTGTCGACTAGTACATAATTCTGAATGGTGAGTTGTTTCAGCATTACGTAGCCGGCTTGGTAACCTGTTTCGTTGGATAAGTGCGTGGCTAGCGTAACATCAAAGCCTTCAGCGTGCCGGTCACCGGGCACACGTTGTCGAGCGCAGAATAACGCCCTCGCCAGTGAGGTGGTGATGCGTTGTTCCATAATGAGGTGCAAGAACGCGTATACACTGGTATAAGAAATCGAACTGCACAGGCGTGAGTGATGAGTCTAGATAGTCATCAGCAAGTAGATGAACGGGCGCAGCAACTGTTTAAGCTGCTCGTTGAGCAGTATATTGCCGATGGCCATCCGGTCGCATCCAAGTCGCTCGCGACGATGCCTGGTGTAGAGGTTTCATCTGCCACTGTGCGCAATGTCATGGGCGAGCTGGAAGCACGTGGTCTGGTGAGCTCGCCGCATACCTCTGCCGGCAAGATTCCAACTCAGTTGGGGTTACGGTTTTTTGTCGACAGTCTCTTGAGCGTCGAGCCTTGGGATGCGGTGCGCGAGCGCGAGATCGAGTTCGAGCTCAATCGTGACCTCGCACCATCCGAGCTGATTACCGTGGCATCGGACCTTTTGTCGCACATCACGCAGATGACATGTTTGATCACTACGCCGCGGCGCAACCAAGTCATATTACGTCATGTGGAATTCTTGCAGCTCGATGAAGATCGGGTACTGGTGATCTTGGTGCTGAACGATCGCGAGGTGCAGAATCGGGTCATCCACACCGACCGTGCCTTTACCCACATCGAATTGACTCAATCTGCGAATTTTCTCAATCACGAATTCGGTGGGCGCTCCTTGCTCGAGATCCGAAGGCAGATTTTCGACGGCATGCAGGCCGACAAAGATCGCATGGATGAACTCATGCAGAGCGCGTTGGATATGGCAGCGGCCGCATTTGAGGAACCTGACGACGAGGGCCAGGAACTGGTCGTGAGCGGCGAGGGGCGCCTCCTCGACTTTGCCAGCGACACCGGCTCGGTACGCACGTTGTTCGATGCAATATCGCGCAAAGGCAGAGTGCTGCATTTGCTCGATCGCTGTCTCGAAAGCACCGGCGTGCAGCTATTTATCGGCGATGAAACCGGCTATCAGCCGTTGGAAGAGATGTCGCTTGTGACCAAACCTTACGAGGTGAATGGCCAACTGGCAGGCGTTCTGGGCGTCATTGGACCGACGCGCATGGATTATAAGGATGTTATTCCCGTGGTAGATGTCACCGCACGCCTGTTGGGCGCTGCGATGCGGTATGGCTAAGTCTCTGTGGGAGCGGCTTTAGCCGCCGCAGAAACAAAGGCTCTCAGCCAATTCTGGCTTATGAATCGCGGCTAAAGCCACTCTCACACGGATTAACAACACCCTCTTTAGCACTTTTTCCCGCATTTCGCGCCTCCGCTTGGCTCCGCCTCGCACATCCATGTGCTCGTTTGGCAGAATAATCAACCACTTATAGCGGTCGATTTTGCTTGGCCTTCCCTGGCCGGAACTTAGAGGCTGTTTTACAACAGCCTCTAAAAGACGCTCCCACACCCCTATCCCGCCACATAGATCACAAATTGCCCTTGTAATTTGACTCCCAAACCCTCATATACCCCGCCATCAAGTTTGTTTGATCGTAAATAGGACCCACCTTCAATGGTAGAAGAGAACAATCCTAAGGATGAAGCGCCCGAATTGATTGACGCAGCTGCAGTGGCAAAAGCTGAAGCGGCCATAAGACAAGCGCTGGATGAGGCGCAGGGCGAGGCTCAAGAGGCTGGCGCGGAAGAAGACGTCGTTGTCGATCTCGAAACCCTTGCCGAGGAAGTCGTCCAACTCAAGGACCAAGTGCTGCGCAGTGCCGCGGAAATGGAGAACGTGCGTCGTCGTGCCCAGCGCGATATGGAAAATGCGC
>Ga0114999_10008543_pt1 | contig 11398 bp, 9 predicted proteins | sample ArcticOcean_MG_C_3_FD_89820 | JGI IMG/M metagenome (GOLD analysis project Ga0114999, IMG submission 89820) | Marine microbial communities from western Arctic Ocean - ArcticOcean_MG_CB8_126 | ecosystem: Environmental > Aquatic > Marine > Oceanic | place: Arctic Ocean: Canada Basin | collected...
CGGATCTCGTTCGTCGGCCGATGACGCGAGCAATGGCCGGAACCCGGAAGAATCGGGATGTGCGAAGGCGACGCTATCGGGGAAGACATCCATGAGCTCAGCCTCGCCGTCTTCGTCTTCGTCCCCCTGCTTAGCCATCATCTTGGCCATCATCTTTTTCATGCCGGGGGAGGACTTGTTGAATTCGGGGCGCGGTGGGCTATCAGCGCGCATCATCGCGATATCGCGGTCCTCACCGCGGAAGACACTAAACAACAGCCACTCGCCGTCGGGCGAAAAGCGCGGCGCGCTGTACTGGGTGGCGTCGTTGTTATTGGTCAGATAAACTATATCGGTACCGTCGCGGTCGATGAGGCCGAGGTTGTTGGTCCCATCCTCATTGTGCACAAAGACGATGCGCTCGCCATCGGGCGAGAATGAAGGATCCTTAGAACGCAGCTTGGCACTGATACGACGTTCTTTCTCGGTGGCTACATTATATATGTAGAGATCGTCGAAACCGTTCTTGTTGCGGGAGAAGACAAGCTCCTCGCCATCGGGTGACCAGGACATGCGAGTACTGACAGATCCTTTGAGCTTCGTCTTCTCGCCCGTCTCGAAGTCGTAGATCTTCAGAGCCGTGATCGCGTAATCCTGCTTCTCGCTAGTGAGATAAGCTAATTTCTTGCCATCGGGCGAAAGTGCTGGATGGTATTCGAGCACGCCTTCGTTGACCTCGTCGAGCGGCACCCCCTCGAAAAATCCCCGGCTGCCGATCTCCGATTCGAGGCGGTGGTAATTCTCGGTTAGGAAAGCGTGCCAATCGTCGTAGAACTGGTCGGCGGAAATGCCTAAAACCTCGCGAATGGCCGGGTCGAAGTTCATCGAGCCGACATGCTGGGTCAACGCGTCGACTTTCTCAGGACCGTACTGCTGATGGATATAGACCATCATCGAATAACCCTGGTTGTAGACAAACTCCCCATAAAACTTGCCGGCGCGGTCCATCACCGTCCCCATCTCGCTCCAGGAGAGCAGGTCGTCTTCTAAAACCGCCATGCGCAACAACATATCGCGATGCGAATCCCAGGTGTCGTAACCGAACTTATAGGCCCCGTACTGGGCGATGCCTTCGGACCAGCCGCGCGGAGTATTAAGATGGTAGAGCGGAAACTGAAAGGTTATATCGGGGTTGGAATCCGTGCGCGAAACCGAAATCAACGCAAACTGGAATGGCCACTTCTTGCGCGCTTTGTTGAGCGTGATTATGTGCGTCAGCTCGTGGGTCACGACATTTTTGATCCAGTCGTGGCTGCCGCGCAACTCAAAATCCAGATTGGTGGCCCAAATGGCCATAGTATTCGTATAATAATCGGCCCAACCATTGCCCAACCGGTCAGAGCTGTCGAGTACCATAACGTGGATAGTGCGGAAATCGTCGTAATAGTCGTAGGCTGAGGCCAAGGCCGGGAAAACTTCCTCGCAGGTCTCGGCGACTCGCCGAGCCGTGCCTTCGGCACCACCCGGAAAATGGACTCGGAAATGGTCGGTGACAATGGTCTGCAGCTGGGCCTGAGCCGCTCCGGAGAAGAACAGCAAAGCCGCGATTGAGAGGATCGCTCTGCGCAAAGTGCATCCCTTTCGCAAATCGACGACCAACACCCGGCGAATCCAGGGCATCAATCGTCTAAATATTCTCTAGAAAATACTGGGGGGCAACCTCCCTGTCAAACAGCTAAATTGACCAGGTACAGCTAGATAGAAGGTTTCAAATTGAAGATTGCTTTCATAAAAAGCCCCCGCGCGTTATTATTGGACGCCAAACCGCAATAGACCATTACAACCATAAGGGGACAACATGCAATACACCATACACCGCACCGCCAATCTAGCGGAGCCCGACGCCAACTGGGAACGCTCTCAATGGCAATCGGCCGAGACGCTGGAAATTACCCATTTCCCTTGGGAAGACTCCGGCCATCGCCCCGGCGTAACCGCTCGTTTGCTCTACGACGAAAATGCGTTGGCTATCATATTTCGCGTCGAGGACCGCTATGTCCGCGCGGTGGCGCAAAATTTCCAAGACTCGGTTTGCACTGATTCCTGCGTCGAATTCTTTGTCTCACCCCTACCCAATTCGCAGGCCTATTTCAATTTCGAGGTCAATTGCGGCGGCACCATGTTGCTGTACCGCTGTCCTTCTGCCACTGAACGCGAGGCCGGTCGCGACAGGCAAAGTGTCAGCGACGCCGATGGCGATACCATCCGCATGGCCACCACATTGCCCAAAATTGTCGAACCGGAATTGATCGAACCGACGATCTGGTCGGTTGAATATCACGTGCCCTTCGCACTTTTTGCCCAATATTTTGGCTGCGACACACCGACAGCCGGCAGCGAATGGAAGAGTAATTTCTATAAATGCGGCGACCGCACCTCACATCCACACTGGGGATCTTGGGCGTTGGTCGAAACGCCCAGCCCTAATTTTCACCAGCCGGACTTTTTTCAGCCGTTGGTATTTGCTTAGAACCGTAGGAGCCGGCTCTTGAATGGGGTAACTCTGTACCAGGGCTTTACGTTCGACCCATTACACTACTTGCCGCTTGCGAAGGACGCGGTGTACATCTACATCGGGCTGACCGTCTATTTTACAGCGAGTTTTGCAAGAATAGAAACGCGCGTACAAAAAAGGAGCTAAGGTGGCAATACTAGTAACGGGTGGTTCGGGTTATATCGGTAGCGTGACGGTCGAAATGCTGCGGGCGCAGGGCGAGCAGGTGGTTATACTCGACGATCTATTCCGCGGCCATGCGGCGACCATACCCGATGACGTGCCACATTGCACCAGGGCAAGGTCGGCGACCGCACGCTGGTCCGCCACATACTCGCAACGCACGATATCGACGCTTGTATCCACTTTGCCGCCCTGACCTATGTAGGCGAGTCGGTCGACGACCCATTGCACTATTACGAAAACAATGCCAACCAGAGCTTGGCGCTTTTGCAGGAATTGGTCACCGGCGGCGTGCGCCAGATCGTGTTTTCTTCGACGGCGGCAACCTATGGCGAACCGCAATACACCCCACTCGACGAAGCCCACCCACAACACCCCGAAAACCCCTATGGCTGGGGCAAGTTACTCGTCGAGCGCGCACTGTCGGCTTCCGAAAACGCCTATGGCCTGCGCTTTGTCGCCCTGCGCTATTTTAACGCCTCCGGCGCTACTCCCGAACGCGGCGAGGACCACGAACCCGAATCGCACTTGGTGCCCAATGTACTCTTTGCGGCGTTGGGCAAACGCGAATACCTATCTGTTTTTGGCGACCAGTACCCGACACCCGACGGCACGCCGGTACGCGATTATGTGCACGTGGCCGATCTTGGCCGGGCACACGCGCTAGCATTGGCTTATTTGCGCAACGGCGGCGAGGGGCTCTACGTGAATTTGGGCAGCGGCCGCGGTTATTCCGTGCTCGAGGTCATCGAAACGGCCAGACGTATAACCGGCAAGCCGATTGAAGCGCGTATCGAAGCGCCGCGCGCCGGCGATCCTTCCTTCTTAGTCGCCAGCGCCGACAAGGCACGCGCGATCCTGGGCTGGCAACCGCAATTTGACGATCTCGAAGGCATCGTCGCCAGCGCCTGGGATTGGCACAGCCGCCACCCGCACGGCTACGGAGACCAATAAATGCGCTTCAAGGCCGAAGACCATCCGCACCGACGCTATAATCCGCTCAATGGCCAATGGGTGCTCATATCGCCACACCGCGCGAAGCGCCCTTGGCAAGGCCAACGCGAATCAAGCTCAGACGACGCGCGCCCGGCCTACGATCCAGACTGTTACCTCTGCCCGGGCAACGAACGCGCCGGCGGCGAAGAAAACCCCCCTTATGACAGCACTTACGTTTTTACCAACGATTTCGCCGCCCTGCTCGCGGATTCACCGCACCCAACAGAGGAAGACCACCCACTCTTTCGCAGCAGCGGGGTGTGTGGCACTTGTCGCGTGCTCTGTTTTTCGCCGCGTCACGACCTGAGCCTGGCCGAGATGAATATCGAAGAGCTCGCCCGCGTCATCAATCTGTGGCGCGAGCAAAGCCTGGAATTAGGGCGCGAATACGCCTGGGTGCAGGTTTTCGAGAACAAGGGCGACGCTATGGGCTGCTCGAATCCGCACCCGCACGGCCAGATCTGGGCTCAGAACCTGCTACCCGACGAGGTCGAGCGCGAAGATCAGAACCAGCGCGCTTATAGAGCCCAGCACGACCAGTCCCTATTATTGGATTATGCCGAACAGGAGATGACACGCGGCGAACGCATCGTCGTCGAGAACGAGCACTGGTTGGCGCTCGTGCCCTATTGGGCGCTGTGGCCCTTCGAGACCCTCGTATTACCCAAAAAACGCCTGTCCCGACTCGACGCGCTTTCCATCACTGAAAGGGATAGCCTGGCGCATGTGCTTCAGCGCCTGTTGGTGTCCTACGACAACCTCTTTGAATGTGCCTTCCCCTACTCTATGGGCTGGCACGGGGCACCCTATCAAACGGAAGACGACGAGCACTGGCAATTACACGCGCACTTTTACCCGCCGCTCTTGCGCTCGGCCAGCGTGCGCAAATTCATGGTCGGCTACGAAATGCTCGCCGAGGCACAACGCGACCTGACGCCGGAGCAAGCCGCCGAACGCCTGCGCGCCACGCCGCAAACCCACTATCGCCACCGCTAAACGCAGCGAGGAAATCGATATGTCGCTCAACGAACAGGCCGCCACCGCTTTCACCGAGCAGTTCGCGCAGGCACCCGAATGGGTCGTGCGCGCACCTGGACGCGTCAATATCATCGGCGAGCACACCGACTATAACGACGGTTTCGTCCTGCCGATGGCCATTGACCGCGCCGTCTACATCGCCTTCCGGCCCACCGAAACGCAAACGGTCAACGTGCATTCGCTGGACTTCGGCGAAACCCGCACTTTTGACCTGGCGGAAACCGCCGCGCTCAAACCGGCGGCCGATGGTTGGCTCGAATATCTCAAGGGCACAGCCTGGGCGTTGCAGGACGCCGGCTACTCGCTCAAAGGATGGGAAGGAGTGCTCGTCGGCGACGTACCGGTCGGTGCTGGCCTCTCGTCTTCAGCAGCGGTTGAAATGGCGACGGCGCGCGCCTTCGCCGCAGTCGCCGATCTGCCATGGGAACCCGCTACCATGGCCCGCCTCGGTCAGCGCGCCGAAAATCAGTGGGTCGGCGTCAATTGCGGTATTATGGACCAGATGATCTCGGCGGCCGGACGCCAAGGACACGCGTTATTGCTGGATTGCCGCTCATTGCAGGGTGACCTAGTGCCTCTGCCGCAAGGGGTCTCGGTGGTGATCCTCGACACCGGCACACGACGCGGACTAGTCGACTCGGCCTATAACGCACGACGCGCCCAGTGTGAGGCGGCGGCGCATTTTTTTGGCGTGCAGGCCCTACGCGACGTCGACGAAGAGACCTTCGCCGCTCGTGCACCCGAACTCGACGAGACCGCGCGCCCCCGTGCGAGCCACGTAATCAGCGAAAATGCACGCACCCTGCAAGCCGCCGAGGCGATGCGCGCCGGCGATGCGGCATCCTTGGGCCGTCTGATGAATGAGAGCCACCGCAGCTTGCGCGATGATTTTTCAGTCTCGAGCCCAGCCTTAGATGCAATGGTCGAATGCGCACATGCACAGACTGGCTGTTATGGCGCGCGCATGACCGGTGCCGGTTTTGGCGGGTGCGCGGTAGCCCTGGTCGCCGGCGAAGCCGCCGAAGCCTTCGCCGCCGCTACCGAGGCCGCCTACCGACAAGCCACCGACAATAATCCCAGCGTTTATATCTGCGAGGCGACCGACGGCGCGGCCTTGCTGGAATAATCGGCCTTACCCAGGTGCATTGCACCAAGTTATAAGTACAGCAGATCGTATGCGGTCAGTAAAACAAATTGCGATACAGACGGCTGCTATCTACGAGGATTGGTGCCGGCACTGGTTAAAAGCTCTCAAACAAGTACCCCTTGGCACGCACCCCGTCCGGGAAAACCCGCTCAGCAAACACGTCGCTGTATCTATCGACTGATGATCGCTATCCAGCGTGTGCTTCTTGTTTATTAAAGCGATAGATCCGCTGCGCCCGATCTGAAAGCCCATCCATCATTTCCTTAGCCAATGGTTCCGCCGCTTTCTTTTGATAGCCCAAACTCGGGAAGTGGCGGTGATAGACCTGCGATAACATAGTACGCCGATGCACTGTGCGATTGGGCATCGCCCGATGCCAAAGACGCATATCGCGCACCAACGTCGAACCCGCCGGCATATTGGTTCGAATGGACGGCACGGTCTTCGCTCGTTTCTCCAATCCGCCGACCCGGCCAATATCCGCCGGATCTATCGTCGCCTCGTGATCCGTAATAAGGTGTGTGCCGGGCCACACTTCAGTGCTGCCATTTTCTTCGGCAAAATCGACCAAGGGGATATGCACGACGATCATATGCGGCGGCATAGCAATGGGCAGGTCCGGAAAAAGATGCAGTTGATCGCGGTGAATCACCTGCGTCTCCGGCCAATTCGGCGCCGTGGAATTGCAGTGATAGGGCAGCTTAGCCCAAAAATCCTTGCCGATCATGATCTCCATAATCTGCAGCGCCCATGGATTTTCAATCGCCAACGGGTCAATAAAGGGCATACTCAAAAGATCACCCGGCACACGGTCTTCGACATGCGCGTCCCAGGCCTCCCGCATGCGATCGATCCACTCCCCGCTCATTGTTTCTTCTAAAACGACAAAGCCGCTTTCGCGCACCTGGCGCACCGCTTCGAAGAGGGTCTCGTTGTTCAACGACTGCTGTCGTATTTCTTCAGATGAAATTTTCATATCATGCGATTCCTCTGTCAGCGGGCAATGCACCGAATATCAAGATCAACGCAAATACGCCGCCTCCACCTTCGCCAGCGCCGCTACCACATCTGCCACCTCCTGTTCACCCCAATTTTCGTGGATCGACATAACACAATGGCGCTCAGCCGATTCCACGGCATTGGGACAGGGAAACGCTGCATTCCGGTCGCCCTGATAGGCCGGCAATCCCCACGGATAGTCGCTGCCGGGAAAAACCTTGCGCTCCTTAAACCAAATGGCCTCCGAAGGGATGTACCGATACGACGCCGACACCGGGACCCCCTCCGCGGCGACCGCCTTTGCGAAGGAATCCTTGTCGACGGTGAGTTTGTCGACATCAACGTGAAAACGCATAAACCAGTAGACGCCTTGCGTCTGCTCAGCCTGCCAACCCAACCGCACGGCCTTGAGCCCGGCAATGCCCTCTTCAATCTGCGCGGCCACCTGATGGCGCCGGTCGTTCATCGCCACAATCCGGCGCAATTGCACTCGTCCAATAGCCGCCGACAGATCGTTGCCGTTTAAATTGAGCCCGGCCCGCAAATTAGAAGTGGCCTCGGTATTAAACGGCTTGCCTCGGTCGGAGAAACGCTTGGATTCCCAAACTAGCGCCTCGTCCCGAGTAAAGACCACACCCCCTTGCGGACCTGTCGCATGGTGCTTGCCGCTCATCGTCGAAAAGGCGGCTATATCGCCAAAGGTCCCCACCATTCGGCCCTTGTACAGGGCACCGTGCGCCTGTGCGCAATCTTCAACAATGGGTATGCCGCGTGCCTGTGCCAGTTCCAGGATCGGATCCATATCCGCCGGTTCCCCGGCGATATGCGCGACGACGATCGCGCGGGTATGCGGCGTCAACACCGCCTCGATTTGCTCAGCACCGGCGTTAAACGATCCCGGTGCCGCATCGCTGACCACCGGCACCTGGCACAATAAAGCCACCGGCATCGCACCGCCCGGATCCGTAATCGGCGGGATCACCACCTCGCCGGCCGTTTGCAACTCGAGCGCGCCCAAAGCAACATAGAGCGCCGAAGTGCCCGAGTTGACTAGATCGGCGTAGCCCCCGCCCATAAATGCGGCGAACTCCTGTTCATAGGCCAATTCTTCCGGGCCACTGTAATGGATCGCGTTGCCGCTCTCTATCGCCGCATCAAAAAGCTTGACCGCTACCGCTCGCTCCTCCTCGCCAAAAAGATGCCGTTTGGGAAACGGTGTTTCGCGAATTTTTGCCCCTCCATCAATCGCCAACATATCGTTCGTTTTCCTTTCCGCGTTGCTCAACGCCAAAATCTACTCCTATATTAAAACAACTCTTTCACCTGGACCAATACATGGATTCGCAGTTATCCCTCTGGCCCCTAGTGTTGGGCCCTTTGTCTGTCACCGCACTAGCGGTGCCGTTTGTTAAACGATTGGCCTGGCGCTACAATCTCGTCGATCGACCCGAAACCGGGGCCCACAAATCACACGAGCAACCGACGCCCTACGGCGGTGCCATAGCCATCTTCTGCGGTTTGCTGCTCAGCCTATATGTAGTTTTGCCCTATCTAGTACCCATCCTGCAACAGCAGGCCATCGAGGGCAATCATGCTTGGTTATTGGGTTCGCTTTTGGTCGCGGGCGACTTTATGCAAAAAGGAGCCGATCTTTCGCTACTGCTCGCCGGCGGATTCGCCCTGTTCTTACTCGGGCTTGCCGACGACTGGCGCGGTTTGCCCCCTCTGCCCCGATTTCTCGCACAACTATTCATCATCACCGCCGTCGTCACCACCTTGCCGGCCTGCCGCTTGTCGCTCTTTCCCGAGGTGCCTCTCCTCAATATGGCCCTGACGGTCTTCTGGCTCACCGCAATGAGCAATGCCTTCAACTTCCTCGACAATATGGACGGACTCAGCGCCGGCATCGCCGCCATCAACCTGATATTCCTGGCCTTTATGGCCTTATTGGTACGCGATTTCGCACTGGCCACCTTTTGTCTTGTGCTCTTCGGCGCGCTCTGCGGATTCCTACTCTACAACTTACCGCCAGCGACGATCTTCATGGGCGACGCCGGCGGCCTCTTTCTCGGGTATGGCGTCGCGGCTATCGCCGTCCTGCTCAGCCAGACCTACGCCGAAGCTACTCTTTTTGCTGCGCATCAACTAGCTTCTCTACTGGTGCTGGCCGTACCCGTGTACGACTTTGCCAGCGTCAATCTAATCCGCATCCGCACTGGGTCCAAACCCTGGATCGGCGACAAAAACCACATCAGCCACCGTCTAGTGCGTTTGGGGCTGTCGCGGCGCGGCGCAGTACTCGCAATCTATCTGGTCACCACATTGACCGGCCTGTCCGCGCTATTGGCGCTGCACTTCAACCAACCCTCCTGGATCGCCATCGGTCCATTGCTTATCGGTGTCATCGCTATCGCCGACCGCTTGAGCTATCGCGCACCGGAATCCGCATAGACCCGCTACCCATACAAACCCCTCCAGTCTCGCAACACCGGGCACCTAGGTTTTCTTCGGTGTATAGGCCAGCAAAGTCTCGAGCGTCAAATAACCCACGACCGGATACAACATAGCCCGCGCATGGCTGGTGGTGAGCACCGCTAATTACGAAGCATATTTTCGGTCGTCGCGCAGCATTTTGCACATTAACACTGTTGCTATCCCGCGGCAACAAAGCTCCGCTTTGACAAACATATTCAACCCCGATCCATTTTCTAATTCCCCATCGTCTATTGTCAATCCCCCGGGCAATAGCTTGATTATTCTGGTGCCCATTTCACTAACCATCGCCAGTTTACAAACGTCTTTTATTAATCTGCCCGACCTCTTAGGAGCCCCATGCAGACCACCATATTAGGCCGCACCGGCCTCACCGTCTCCCGTATGGGCGTCGGTGCAGGAGGCCCCAGCCAGATCGGTCGTAAAACCGGCCTTAGCGAGAACGAATCCGCCGACCTGCTCCGCCACGCCTTCGACCAGGGCGTCAACTTCGTCGATACTGCAGAGGGCTATGGCACTGAGCCCATCGTCGGGCAGGCGTTACAGGGTCGCGACCGGTCGTCCATTATCGTCTCCACCAAGAAATCGACCCGCAGACAGGAAGTCAACGCCCAAACGCTACAGGCCAGTCTCGATCAGAGCTTACAAAACCTAGGCACCGATTATATCGACCTCTACAACCTGCACGGCGTGGTTCCGCAAGACTATCCCCGACTCGTTACCGACATCTACCCCATATTGCAAAAAGCGCAGGACCAGGGCAAGATCCGCTTTGTCGGCCTCAGCGAGATGTTCAACGAAGACCTTGGCCATACGATGCTGCAAATGGCACTCACCGACGATCTCTGGGACGTATTAATGGTCGGCTTCAACCTGTTAAATCAGACCGCCCGTGAAAAAGTATTCGCCCAGGCGATAGAGCAAAATGTCGGCATCCAGATTATGTTCGCCGTACGCAAGGCCCTCAGCCATCCGGACAACTTGCGCGCGTTCGTTGCTGACCTAGTGCAAAAGGGACAGATCGAACCGACCGACATCGACGATTTTCCCGCTTTCCTGCTCGCACAGACCGCCTCGCTGCCCGATGCCGCCTACCGCTTCTGCCGCGACGAGCCCGGTGTGCACATCGTGCTCTCGGGCACTGGTAACGCCGAGCACCTCGACGCCAACCTCGCGTCTTTTGCACAACGGTCCCTAGCACAAGATACGCGCGACAGGCTCAAATACATCTTCCGCCACGTCGATTCGACCACCGGCCAATCCATCTAATTTTCCGTGAGGCAAGCAACGCTGTAAGCCATCGACACCGAGAATAAAATCATTCCGGTGCACGAGCCTTTGGCCACGATCAATGACCTCCAGACCTATTTGCGCATATTGTAAAAAACCCAGGCTCTTATAGCCGCAGGCAACAAAGCGGGCCAGAGTATCGAAGATCTGCAACAAGCAAGCGGCGGCGCCGAATGGGCTTCATTGAGCAGTGGTTTTATCTCCTCCGAACGCTGGATCGCGGCCTATAATAATGACAATACGGAGCACTATCTTGACATTGCATAGATCGACCGCACTTTGAGCGAAAAACACGACCCCTACAGTTCTCTACGCTTCCAGCGCTTCCGCCGTTTTCTCATCGCCTCCGCTTTAGTGCGAATGGGAACCGCCGCGCAAGGCCTGGCCATCGGCTGGGAGATGTACGACCGCACCGGCCAGGCCCTTTCCCTTGGCCTGGTCGGCCTGGTCCAAGCCATACCGATGCTACTCTTCACCCTGCCGGCCGGCTATTTGGCCGATGTCTTCGACCGCCGTAAGCTGATGATGCTCAGCCTAGCCGGCGCGACCCTCACCTCACTCGGCCTGGCCGTTTTCAGTTGGTACCAGTTCCCGACCACTTGGATGTACGCGCTGCTCTTTCTCGATTCGTCCCTGCTGCGCATAGGCTCACCGGCACAAAGGGCGATCACGCCGCTATTGGTCCCCGACGAACTCTTTGAAAACGCCGCCAAATGGTC
>Ga0114999_10008548_pt1 | contig 11392 bp, 10 predicted proteins | sample ArcticOcean_MG_C_3_FD_89820 | JGI IMG/M metagenome (GOLD analysis project Ga0114999, IMG submission 89820) | Marine microbial communities from western Arctic Ocean - ArcticOcean_MG_CB8_126 | ecosystem: Environmental > Aquatic > Marine > Oceanic | place: Arctic Ocean: Canada Basin | collected...
GCACCCACCGCTATCATCTTTCGGCGCTGATCTCCGGCTCGTCGGGCCTACTTATTCGGGCAAATCTCTGAATGTCGATCGACAGCCTATACATATCCGGCCTAATCGGGACGCTAGCCCTAACTCTGGCAGCTTCACTCGCAACCTTCCCGCTGGCGGCCCGTCTGACGGAATTTCGTGGAATGGGCCGTGCCCTGGCGCTCACTCCGGTACTGGGAGTCGTCCTCCTATCAGCCGTGGCCGCCGGGCTCTACTACGCCCTGCCGCCGACAGCCGCCGCCTGGATGTCCCTGGTCGTGACCCTCACGCTGGGTGGGATTCTCTGGTGGCGCTCGGCCGGGAGGATCGCCGGCCTGTCCCGCGACGCCCGGCAGCTCGCGTCCGGGCTCTTGGCCACCGCGGCGCTCCTCTTTGGTTTCGTCGCCAATCGCCTCTCGGTTCTCTTTCCTGACGAACCCATCCACCTCAGCCTCTCCGCCACCATCGCCGCCGGCAATTTCCCGGTCGTGCTTCCGTGGGCACCCGACTCCCCCGCCTCGTACCATTACGCCGCCGATCTGCACGTGGCCCTGCTGTCGGGCATCAGCGGCCTGCCGGTCAGCATCGCCGCCGAATTCCAACATGCCTGGCTCGCCCTGGCCCTCATCCTGGTGGTATTCGCCATCGTCCGGCACGCGACGGAATCGATCCCGGCATCAATTACGATCGCCGTACTGGCGGCGTTCGCACCCGGCTCGCTTTGGTCTGGCTGGCCCGCCCTCGGCCCGGACAATGTTGCCTTCCCAACCGGTCTGCAGGCAGTACTCGCCTGGTTCGGGGAGGATCAATTTCGGCACGCCGACCTGCTGGCCGGGCCCGCCAACATCTTTTTCCCTCAGCGCCTGCTCGGCCTCGCCTTCGCGGCGGTCATTCTGCAAGCGTGGATCGTACGAATTCACTCGTCCTGGCGCGGCGCCTTGCTGGTTGGAGCCGGCCTGGGATTTCTCGCCCTGATCGAAATCGGGGTGTTCGCCGTGACCGGCGCAGCCATCGCCGCTCTGCTCCTGGTCGACGCGCTCCGGACCACACCCGGCCATCGAATTCAGGCCGCCGTTCGCCTGGTGATCTTGCTCCTGTGCGCATTGATCGCCGCGCTTGTGATCGGCGGACCGCTTACTGACGCCGTCCTGCGTGGCAGTGGCCGCGACGCCGTCAGTATCAGCCCGCACCTCGAGACAGTGATGGTGGACCTGCGCCGGTTCGCCGAACCGCTCCATCCCAGTCTTTACGCCGCCGCCGTGGGACTCGCCTGGCCGCATTTACTCATGGGCGCAACGGCCCTGTGGCTTCTCGACCGCCGGCGCCCCTTGCTCGCCCTCACCGTCGTGGGAGCGACCGGCGGAACCCTCATCCAATTTCTGGCCTACACCGTGCATGACGACGCCGATCGGTTGGTTCAGTATTCCGGTTTTTTCCTGGCGCTGGCCGTGGCTGCCGGTTCGTACCTGGCGTTGCGACGCCTGCCACGCTGGCCGGCGGCTGCAGCGTTTACTGTCCTCTTCGTTTTCGTCGCCGTTCCCACCACAGTTCCACGCCTCTCGCCCACCGTCCGCAATTCTCTCGCCGGCGTCAGCTGGGATCCTCCCCAGCCTGCATCGGCCCAGTCCGACCGGTTGCGGCAGCGAACCGGGTACGCCGCCGATTTCACCGAGAATCGCCAGCTCTTCGATTGGATTTCGACCAACCTGCCGCCTGAAACGCGCATCCTTTCCCCCATCCCCGTCGCCCTGACCATAGCCACCGGTCGTTACGGAGTATTTACAGCAGCCGGTCAGAATCAGAACGAGCCCTACCCCGGACTCGAGTTCATCTACGCCTGGTCAGCTCTGGACGGGCCGGCGTTGCGGGAGATGGGCGTCACCCACCTGCACGTCCGCGACGAGGATTTGTCCCGACTCCCGGCTTCGGCCCTCGATGCGCTCGCCGACCGGGACCAATTTCGGCTCGTATTCGTTTCATACGACGCCCGTTCTCCCGACACCGGTCAGCGCCTGTACGAGATTCAGAACGCCGCTTACGAACGGCGAGGCGAGCCGCGTCTCGCCTCGGTTCTCAGCCCCGCCGATGTCGTCTTGCTCAGCGACGGTTTGTCCGATCCCTCCACCACCGCCCTGGCCGCAGCGCTTATGCCGCAAATCATTTTGCGCGAGGCTGAGATACCCGGACATCTCCGTGCTCCATACCGACTGGGCAATCCGCGATCGACGCCCGTCTTCGCCCTCTATCCAGATTGGTACTTTCCCGCCGATTTACGACTTGGCCAGGACGATGCTCTCTGGAACGGCGCCGGCGCCGGCCTTTTCACTCCGGGCACCACATCCGGCTGGCGCGGTCCGCTGCGGCCCAACGGCGACCAGATGGTGCTAAACCTCCCCTCGGGACAGGACGAGCTGCTGATCTTCGTATTGGGTGACGGCACCCTCAGCGTCGACAGCGACGCCGGTAAGTCCCTGGTTACGGGTGGTGTGACCCGGCTTACAGTCTCCGGTGATTCGGTCCGCATACAGCCCCACGGCGGCATCGCGTCACCGTACGTTTTTTACAGGCACGGCGCCGCCACCACCACCACCACCGGGGAAACGCTGCCCGGCCTCGTCGTCGACACGGGCTGGGACGGAACCCGCTTTGTCACCAACCTGCTGTGGGACAGCGCCGGTGCGAACACCGCCGCTATAGGCGCCGAGTGGGTGTTGGTGCGGGAGACCGGCACGGTCGCCGACCCGCCGCGCCCCGATCGGCCGAATCTGGTGCGTTGGGAGTCGGCCCTGAATGTCCGCGTCAATACCGATCTCGTTCAGGAAAGTTTCAATCCAGCCACGCTGACCCCTGCCTACCTGAACCCGGACACGGGCCAGACCCGGTACCGTCGCTCCCTCACCCAACTGGCCCCCGGCCGCTATCGCGTTTATCTCTACATAGTCGAGCATACGGCCGAAGCCCGCAGGCCAATCCTGGCCTTACCGGTGTTTGCCTTCCATTTCCGGGAACCCGGCGGCACCACGACGACGACCTTCACCGGCCCCGTCGATCCTATCGCCGCTCCTTTGCCGATCTGGATGGATGCACGTTGACTGTGAGGGGTCTCCATACCCATAGCGGTTGGCCGTCAGGTCCTTCAGGACTACCCTCTACCAGCTGCGTGCCCCACAACCGGAATTTGCGCCATGGAGCTGCCCCTCCTCGCCCTGTTTGACCAGTCACCCGAAGACCCGGCGGCACGCGCTGACGGGCTTTTCGAGATGGGTTATGACACCGTCGTCATCCCGATGGACCGCGATCTTGCCCGAGTTTCGAAATCAGCCGGTCTCAATGTATGGATCTGCACCGCCACCTTTCTGGTTCCGCCGGGCGCCAGGGACGTGCTGGCCCGGGACGTCTACGGCGTACCACGTATGTGGTTTCGGTCCGGCTCCCCGGGTCTGCGTTCGCTTCGCGACAATCATCTTGAAACCGTACGCACTGCCCTTCGTGGCCCGAGGTCGACAGCTTCTATCTCGACGGGATCCGCTTCGCCGCCCCGTCTTCCGGCATCAAAACTTTTCTTACCTGTTTCCGCGACGAGACGGGGCAAGAAGCCCGGCAACTAAGTTTCGATTTCGAGCGGATGCGATCCGATGTCCGCGAATTAGGCCACGAAATTCTGGGAACGTTGACGGGTTGGGAACGGCTGGCCGACGAATCCTCCCGCGAGTCCGTATGGGACGAGTACCTGGGCGCCGCCGACTGGCTTGAATTCCGGAGCCGGTTCATCACTGACTTCGTCGCCGAAAACGCTGTCGTGGCCCGCGACGCCGGTAAATCGCTCGGTGCCTTTCTCTACACGCCCGCGCTTTCCCGGCTGGTCGGTCAGGACTACTCCGCCCTGCAAGAGCATCTGGCTGTCATTTCACCGATGATTTATCGCTTCGAAGGCTGGGAGTCGGTGCTGGCCACCGAAATTTGCGCTCTGGTGGGTCGCGTCGCGACCGCAAACAAATCGGAAGAGGCTCGCCTGGTAAGAGCAGTCCTCGAATTCTGCGGACTCGCGGCGGAGTCCACCGCTACTTCTCGCAAAGAACTTGCCCGTGGCTTTTCACCTGGCGCTGTCGCCTCAGAGACCGCCCGCGCCCGCACCATCCTCGACGACACCACCCGGTTAATCCCTATCGTTTGGATCGATGACGAAGCTCTGGCGGAGACCGTGGCCGGAGGGAAAGCCGCCGGAGCCGACGGCATCAACTTTTTCACCGCGGGCGGGAGCGATCGCGATTGGGCCCCGACAGCCGCCGGCGCGAGTCGCGCCGCATTTCGCTAGCCGCCGGCCCCCACCACCCGCAGCTACACGTCCTTGAGCGCGACTACCTGCCCGGTCCGCGCGGCGATATCAACCGCTTCCACGAATTCCATGTATCGCTGAGCCTCCCCCCACGATGGGTTTCCTTTGCGGCCTTCACGAATCGCCTGGATGAACTCCTCCTCGACTCGCCAGCCGCCCGCTTCTTTAGCGTCGATTTCAACCTGCGCCGGCTTCCACTCAGGCGCCGTGGTCAGCGACAGGGTGCCAGTTTCCATCCCCGGCGCCATCGCGAAGCGCAGGCTGCCCCGGGTGCCGAAAGCCTCGACCGTCGTGGGCCCGCCACCACCGGCCACGCCGCTCAGGTTCAAACTGAGCTGGGCGCCGTTTTCCATTTCGCCCAGCACACTGATAGCGTCCGGACGCTCCACCCTGGCCAACCCCGATTCATCCGGCAGAGGCCGCTCGGTAACGAACGTCGCCTGCCTTGCCTGCACGCTGACCGGGTAGCCAAACCAGCGTCCGGCCACCTCCATCATTATCCCCAGCTGCCCGGTGTGCAGGCCTGAAAACTCCGCGCTCTGCCGCCAGTGCAGGGGAACATCAGGATTGATATGGGCCGGGGTCAGACCGCGCACTATCACGTGCCGCAGCTCTCCCAGTACGCCCTCGTCCATCATCCGCAGCACCGTCGCATCCACGTGCATCCCGTGCGGCGGCGGGCACACCATGGTGGTCAGGCCACTGTCGGCGGCCGCTTCCACCATTGCCCGACCATCCGCTGCGTCCATCGCCAATCGGGCCTGGCAGAACACATGTTTGCCCGCCTTCAACGCCGCCAGCGAGTACTCGCTGTGCTTGTAAGGCCAGGTGCAGACGAACACCGCGTCCACCGCCGGGTCGGCAACCAGCTCTCGCCAGTCCTCGTAAACCTTGCCGATGCCCAACTCGGCTGCCGCCCGCTCGCCTGACTCCCGGGATCGGTTCGCTACGGCGACGAATTCGACCCCATCAATTTTCTTGAGACCGGGCGCGTGTCGTCGTTGCACGATCGCCCCCGCCCCGATGAATCCGATTCCGATGCGATCTTCGGCCATGTCGTTACTCCCGGTGCTCGGCCAGAATCTTGCCGCTCTCCGACTTCACTTCCACGCCGGCCGCGGCCTCGAGCAGCTTCAGCACGGACGTGAACGAATCCCGCCCGAAACCCTGACCTTCCGTCATTGCCATCAGCGAGTACGCCGCCGAGGAGACGTTCACCGGCACGCTCACGGAGGCCGCGTGCTGAATAGCCAGTCGGATGTCCTTGTGACCGAGCAGAGTCATGAACCCGGGGCTGAAATCGCGCTCCTCCCAGGTGCCCGGAATCATTTCGAAGTGCCTGGCCCTGGCCGGTGTGTGATAAAAGGCCTCCAGCATCATGTCCAGCTTCAAGCCCGATTTCACACCGAGCGTGACCGCTTCGCAGGCAGCGCAGAGGATGGTGATATTGAGCATGTTGTTCACAAGTTTCAGCGCCGAACCGGTGCCCACTTCGCCGGTCTCGTAAATCGTGTCACCGCAGCACATCAGCAACTCTCGCGTTTCCTCAAGGTCCGCCTTCTCGCCTCCGACCGGAAAACCGAGAGTCCCCGATGCCGCATGAGTCGACGTTCGCAGCAGCGGCGCGTCCAACGTCCGAATCCCCTTTTCCGCCAGGCCCTCCGCCACGCTGCGCATGGTTGTCGGATCTATCGTCGCGTGCTGGATGACGATTGCCCCCTCGCGGGCCGTTTCCGCAACCCCATCCGGGCCGAAGGCAACCGCCTCCACTTCTCGCGGCCCCGGCACGACCACCTGGATGAAATCCGCTCCATCGGCCGCATCCGCCGCCGACGTCGCCGCCGTGGCCCCTTCCTTAACGATCTCGGCCACCGCTTCGGAATTCATATCAAAGACCTTGACGTCAAATCCGCCCTTCAACACGTTCCGCACCATCCCCGCGCCCATGATCCCCACACCGATAAATCCGACCTTCTTTCCAGCCATCATCAACTCCTATTCGGACCGCCCTCGGCCGAGGGCTTTTCCGTTAAACCCGGACTTTCCAGCCCGCGGTGCCGCTCAACTAACTCAACGGTCGCATCGACCACCGATCAGCAGGTCGGAAGTGCCGCAGCAGGGTCCAGAGTTTGCCTCGAAATCCCCGCCGTTGCGAATCCGCGACCAGGCGGATGGCTCCCCGGTCGTGCTACAGGCCCTCCTCCATCGCCTTTAGCACCAGATATCCGGGACGCGGGCGGCCATCGCTCCTGACGACCCCGAACGGATACTTCTCATCTTCCTGCCCCACAACCATCTGGAAGTTCAAATTCCAGACGAACATGTGGGTCACGTACGGGTGGTCGCGTCTTATCAACTCGAACGCCCCCAGCAGGAATTTGGCCTGGTCCTCCTCGGTGTTGTCCACGCCGTAGCCGTATCCCTCGGCCTGATTTGCGGTGCTCCAACCAAACTCCGTGAACCACATTGGCTTATCCCCATCCCCGTGTGCTTCCATGATCCGCCGATAGTCGGTGAACCGGAGAAAATAGAACGAGTTGTGCCCGTTCCAGCCCTCGCCCCTTGCCGCGCCAAACGGCTGGTCCGGAGCGTTGTTGAAGCCCGGTGGGTGCGCCCCCATGGCATCGTAGTAATCGCCGATCTCCGGCATGGCCTCATAGACCTTCTCCAGATACACGGCGTCGTCCATGGCGATATTGGGATCGGCAACTCCGGTCGGCGTGGGAGCACCAAATACAACCGTCGCTTCGGGATCCACGCTCTTGACCCCCTCATAGCCGGCCTTCAGCAGCTCGGCGTAGGCGCGATAACTGCCGTCGTCCAGGACCCCCCACTCACGAGCGAAGTTTGTCTCGTTCCAGATTTCATAAGCCTGGACCCGACCGAAGTATCGATTGGCCAACGCCGCCATGAAATCCTTGAAATCGGCCGGGTTCGCCGGCGGACCGTGCTCTCTGCCTTCCAGCGCCCAGCCGGGCGCCTCCACAATACTGAGGAGCAGATTCAGACCAGCTGCCGAGACATCTCCCACCACCTTGTCCAGCTCGGCCCAGTCGAAGCCGCCCTTTTCCACCGGCTCGGTGAACTTCCACCAGATCTGTTGCTTAAGCCAGTTGAACCCGGCCTCCCGCGTCAACCGCGTAACCAGCGCCCGGTCCTGGTTGTATAAATGCGCCTGGAAGCCGTATCCCTCCAGCGGGCGTAGTTCGGCCAGCAAGCCCTGCGTCGGGGCTTCCGCCACGGCCACCGGCGCTACCTCCGCCGGCGCTACCTCCGCCGGCGCTGCCGCCGCCGGCGCTGCCGCCGCTGGAGGAGCCGGCTCAGCGACCGGCCCCGCGGCCGTTTCTGGAGCATCCGGTGCCTTCGTCGCAGGCGGCGGCTCAGGAACCGCCGGTACTGCCGGCTCCGGCTGTACGCCGCAGGCCACTAACAGTGCAGAGAGCGCCGTCCCCGCCGAGATCGCCAGCAGACAACGTCTCGATATCCCCGAATTTCCCGGTCGTACAAGTGCTTGCAACGAAAACTCCGATGAGATCGGGCCGGATTCGCCCCGGATGAGCGACGCGGCCAATGCGCTGACGAGGAGGTCCATCCTCACGAGAATGGGATTATAGCGATGCCATCCCGGAAGTCCTCCGTAATCTGGAGCGGCAATGGTATTATCTCCGTTCGGACGTAACCCAACCCTCAAGCATCTTTTGGCAGCACCGGATTCCGACGAATTCGACCGGTCGCCTCATAGGAGTAATCTGAATGGCACAATCGCGCACCGGCTCTGCGGCCGTCGGGGTATTAGTGGTCATCGTGGCCTTCTTCGCGCTGGCGGCACTCTTCAGCATTCGCATCGTCGGCGCTGGTGAGGCGGGGGTTATCCACACATTCGGAGAAGTGGATACCAAGCCCCGTCCCTCCGGACTGCTGTTTAAACTTCCTTGGGCGAGCATGGAAACTATGAATGTGCGTACCCAGCAGCTCACCATGAGTTCCGCCTCCGAGGACATCGGCTTTCTAGCAGGCGGCACGGTGAACACGCTGACTTCTGAAGGACTGACCGTCGGCGTGGACCTCACCGTTTTCTACCACCTGAATTTCAACACGGCGCCTGAAGTGTTCCGGGAATTGGGACCCTCGTACGAGGCGGTTGTGCTTTTGCCGGCCGTCCGTGGCGCCATCCGGGATGTCGTCGCCCAGTTTTCCGCCGAAGACCTCTACACCGTGGCCCGGGCGGCCGTGGGCGAACTCATTCTGGGAAACCTTGTGAGCGACCTCGAACAACGTGGAATCATCGCCGAGCGGGTTCTGCTGCGCGACATCACTCTGCCCACACAAATCCAACAGGCGATTGAGCGCAAGCTCGCGGCCGAACAGGCCATTGAGGAGCGCGCATTTCGTGTGCTAGAGGCCGAGCAGGAAGCTGATCGACGGCGTGCGGAAGCAGCCGGTCAGCGGGATGCGCAGGAACTCATCAACTCCACTCTGACTCCTGAATTCCTCCAGTTCCAGTACATCGAGAGCCTGTCCAATATGTCGGGCGGCAACATTATCTACGTGCCCATCAGCCCGGGTACCGGCTTGCCGGTGTTCCTCGACGCGGGCGAGACAGGTAGTACGACTGCTCCGTAAGGGCTCCCGGACGTAGCGACTGTCTGGTTCTGGTCCGATCCGCGGCATCTGACAGATGTGCCTAGGGCAATCGGGTAGACTCTCGGGCCGCCGTAGGGCGATTAGCTCAGCTGGATAGAGCACTACGTTTACACCGTAGGGGTCGCAGGTTCGAGCCCTGCATCGCCCACCAGCGCTGACCGCGGGGCCTGCATTCCCGACCGCCGTCGGCCTGGCCGAGATAGCTCAGTCGGTAGAGCAGTGGACTGAAAATCCATGTGTCGCCAGTTCGATTCTGGCTCTCGGCACCAACGAGCCCGACCGCGAAATGTAGCAACAGATGTAGCAACCCCGGCGATATGTAGCAACGCCGGGCGGACGTGTGTGGAATGGTCGGCGTCTCCTCGAGGAGTGAGCGAACCAGCGCGGGCGTCCACAGACGCCTCGGTGCATAGTCTGGCTCTCGGCACCAAGGAATAGCTCTACCCCTGTGAAACGGGGCTTTTGGAGCAGTCTTCTGCGCTCGACAAGCCGCTGAAAAGGTCCAACTCGCAAGTGGACTCCCTCTCTTAGAGCGGAGCAGAGCGGATGGACATTGCTGTAGCAGTTCGTGGCTACGAACTCGACCTTCAGGAGGAACGCAAGTCACCCCGGACCATCACCTGGTATCTCTCAAAGCTGCGGTACTTCGCACGCTTTCTTGAGGACGAATTCCAGGTATCGGACCTCGGAGACGTTGGGCCAGAACACATCAAAGCCTTTGTTCGACAAGCACAGGCGATGTCAGAGGCGATGGACGGGGTGCACCATTTGAAGGAAGGGGTGCTGTCTTCACTGACCGTTCACGGGTACTTCGTTTCCATCAAGGCGTTCCTCGGCTGGGCCGAACGTGAGGAATACATAGAGTCCAGTCCGGCAACCAGGCTGCGACCACCGAAGACGCGGCAGGTCGTAATTGAGAGCCTCACGCCCGACAAAATAAAGGCGATGCTCAAGGGCACTCTTGGAACCAGGCACGGCAAACGAAACTACGCGATGTCGCTAAGTTGACTCGCCCACCGGGGCCTCGCCATTAGCCGGACGCATCTCTCCTTCGCCCATGAACGTGATCATGTTGAAGACCGGGGACGGGGAGTTGTCGAGAAGGACGTTGTACAGCGCGTCCCCTGGTATTTCCACGATCTTGCCGACGAACTCAGCTCCTTGCGCCGAGAGCAGTGGCATCTGATCACTGGGGAAGATCCGCACGATTACCCGGTCACCTACGCTGTATTTAGGCTGCATGGCGTTCTTCCCCTGGGGGCGTGCGGACCGCCAGAAGAGTAGCACCGGACCCGGCACCGGCGGACCCGGACGGTATCGCACCGCCTCCCCTGCCCACTACATATTGCGAACAATACCGGCAGAGGTCTCTTCTCAGTCCCAGTGTGGCAGCCGAGGGCAGTTGCATTCAACCCAGCCGCCACCCCTCCACTATGCACGCATCGGCGATGAGGCATCAAGCACTTCGAAGCCCTAAACCCGTCTGTTTTGATGTCAATCGGCAGTTGCGAACCGACGTTGGAGTCGAGCCCGAGATCCCGGTCGCGCTTAACTGGCCGGCACCTCAGCCACCACGTCCTTTGGCCACGGGTCGTCGTCGTTCGGGTAGTTAGCCAGTACGTGAATTGGCGCTCGGAGTGTCGTTATCGTTCCCAGAGTTTCTACGAGCGTGTCTCTTAGGAGTTCCAATTCCGAGCCTGCAAGCCTGACGTCCTCGATATCCGTTCCACCATCTGCAGCCAGAGGCTCACCAGCAGTGGCAAATATACCGCGCAAGGCGACAAGGGAGCCTTCGTAGTGATTCAGGGACCGCGCCAGTGTCGGCTCCAAGGCAGCTGCAAAGTACCGACTGTCCAAGGACTCAGGGAAGTTGAGGTCAGCCTCCGAGCTGAGCCAACGTATCGTTACTGCAGTGGGACCTCGCGACGAGGCATCACCAGCAATCTTCGCGGCGTATTGAAGGGTGACAAGCTGTAGGGCTCGGTGGCGGTACGCCTGCCTTGCAGAAGCCTGAACATTGCTTTTGTCTTCGGATTTCTTTCGCTCTTCAGCGAGTCTGCGGTCATCTTGAAAGCTCGTCTCACATCTCGAGGCTACCCGGAAATCGTTGAAAAGGGCGACGGCTAGTGCTACTGCCGCGGGAATCGCAGCTCCTAGCAACAGCCACCACCATTCGGCATTTTCGACTATGACCGTAACCCCCGTTTCGCCATTCATCCATTCAACCCCATCTTTTCTACTGCTGCGGCCTGGCCATCATCCCAGACCTCGCGGCGACAGCCCTCGAATACGTGTCTGTTTTTATGCCAAGGCTGTTGTTCTGGTTTTGTGCGCGGACAGGTAGTTGCTACTAAGACGAATGCGATGGCCTGGTCACGCCCCCCTCCCCCCCCC
>Ga0114999_10008552_pt1 | contig 11389 bp, 10 predicted proteins | sample ArcticOcean_MG_C_3_FD_89820 | JGI IMG/M metagenome (GOLD analysis project Ga0114999, IMG submission 89820) | Marine microbial communities from western Arctic Ocean - ArcticOcean_MG_CB8_126 | ecosystem: Environmental > Aquatic > Marine > Oceanic | place: Arctic Ocean: Canada Basin | collected...
CCCAGCTCGGAAAACCCTGGCCGAGGTTTATAGCGTCGTGAGCGACGGCCAGATCGGTGATTTCGCTGAAGATGGTGACGCCGAAGGGTTCGAGGCGTCGAGAAATTGGCATCCTCCAAGATTAGGCACAGGTGTTGTCGGGTCGGCAAGAATGCTTCCTGGGCAAGATCCTCGGCGGCCCGCCTGCTGCCAGTCAGGGCGTAGACGAGGGCTACGACCGAGCGATACCGATCGCGATAGAACACATCGAACTGGCCCAGAACCTGGTGAGGCTCGGTTTCAGCCATCGTCTTCCTCGATGATCTGTATGTGGAAATCACACACTGAGAACGCACGACCGCTTGGTTCGGCTTAGTTGAATCCAGAAATCCGATGGAGCGTCGCGGTGGATTCGATCACGATGTTTGTTGGATCGAGGTGGCCATGGCTGCAGGGTCGAGTCCCCCGACAGCGGTTTCGTACGGAAGGGTGAGCGCGGCCCGGACCAGATCGACGGTTGTCAACGCATAGAGCGGCATTGCGAGCGCCTGCCGTGTAATCGTGGAGCGGCCAACCGCCCATATCGCCAGCGCCTCGGCGAGGGTGCCAGTTTCGAGATGGCGGACTGCCGGGTCAATCGTTTCGGCCAGATAGGGCCGCGGAATGGGCCCCGTGGATTGGGCTACCACCGCAAGATCCCACTCAACGACATCCAACAGGGTGGCGTCTCCTTCAAGGATCAGCACCTCGAATCCTGCCGCCTCGAGAACCATCTCGGCCCAAAGAGCGGTAGCTGCCTTGCCCGGATCGCCGGCGCTGCCGGGCGTGACGAGGATCAGCATGGCGCTTAGCCCATTTCGGTGCGAGAGGCCGCGGTTGGTTTCGGAAGCAGGCGCTACCGCGCCATCGCCGCGCGACCACCCTGCTTCCGTGAGCAGCGCGGTCGCGATGTCGCGCCGGTTATCTTCGCCAGCCATACACGGGTCATCGGGTGCGGCGTCGTGCCATCGTCCGTTGCCGGAGTCCCAGCCCGATCTGACGGATCCGGCGCCCACGATCTCGTCGGCCGCAACGGACGGGTCCAGAAGACAAGCGATGGCTCGTCGGGTCAGCGGATTCGCCAGCGCGGGTGCACTCGGATTGAAGACGATGGAGGTGACGGTGGGCATTCGAGAAACGAATCCGATCGCTCCGGCCGGGACCGGTGTTCCCGAGTTCCGACCCTGTCCGCCGTCGACCAGATCGGCGAGTTCCGGGACCAACGTGCCGGGCGATCGTCCTTTGGCGACGGGCTGCCAGCGGATCGACCCGGCATAAGGCCCCTCCACCCAGGCGGCTGCCACGGGCCCTTCGGCAGGCCCGCCGTACACCTTGTCGATGCCGAGCAGGCTGTTGCGGTAGACGACGGTTCCATCCTCATAGACCGTGTATTCGGCTCCGGCGTTCCACCACGAGTCGACCGCTGCCCAGGTCCACCCGCCGTCGGCGGTGGCTTTGTCGAGCCGGTAGCCACCGGCCGACGGCGCCGTCATCCCCAGGTCACTGTCGCGCTCTCTGCCTTCAGCCCGGTCGGCAAACGTGAACAACCAATAGTGCTCAGGCAGGATCGCCGCCGTCGCTACACCGAAATGCCACCGATCGATTCCGGGCGGTCCACTGAACCGGATATCGACCGTCGCGGCATCGACCGCGGTAACGGACAAGAGATCCGCAGGCCCATTCGGATCGGCGACGGCCCAGCCGAGGTCGTCGGCTGCACCGAGGCGAACGGCCTCGTCGAAGGTGTATTCGACATCGAAGGCGTCGATCGGCTCACCGTCGGACCATGTCAGCCCATTGTTGAGCTGTACCCGGATCACCCACGATGACCCGTCGAATTCGGCTGGAGGTGGCTCGTCCTCGGCTGCCAGTTCCGGAACCAGCGTGAGCGTGGGAGGCAAGGTACGAAAGAGGTGAGCTGCGAACTCACGCGGAAACGCGCCGCCGTCCGACGAGGCGAACGGATGTGACCGCATATCGACCCCTCCTGGCGATGCGAACCGCAGCACGAACTCAGGATCGGCCGAAGTGGGTGATGCGACGGAAGGCGCAGGTCCTGTAGGCGGAACCACCGATGGCTGGGTAATCGCGGCGCCGCCGAGGTTGCCGGCGGTCGTGGACGCGGCAGTGGTTGGTTGGTCGGGCGGAGAACTCGGTGGAGACGAGTCTCCGGCGCACGATGCGATCAGAACCGAGAGGGCTAGGCCAGTCGCCGCCGCACGCATGCCATAAAGACTATGTGCCCACATCCTGCGTGTCGCGCTTATCGATCCGGGCGTTCGCGGGCCCGGGCCCAGCTGCCGAACGTTAGAGAGGCCATACGATCGGCACTCCGATCATGATGATCACAAAGACCATGATCGTGAGCGGAAATCCGAGCCGGGTGTAATCACGAAAGCGGTAGCCGCCGGGGGCCTGCACCATCGCATTGGTTTGGTAGCCGACCGGTGTGAGGAAGGACGCGGAGGCAGCGAGTGCCACGGCAACAGCGAAGCCCTTCGGGTTCAGACCGAGGCTAGTCGCAGCCGCCGTCGCCACCGGAAACACAATGAGGGCGGCGGCAGTGTTCGAGATCGATTCGGTCAGCAGGATCGTCAGCAGGACCACCGCTCCGAGAGTCCCGATATCACCTAAGGAGCCGAGAGCGGAGGTCATCCCGTCGGCGATCACGCCCGCGAGACCCGAGGTCTGCATGGCCTCCCCGAGCCCGAAGCCGCTCGCTACCAGTACGACGACGCCGATGTCGATCGAGCGTGCGACCTGGCGGGCGGTGATGATGCCGAGTGCCATAACGGCAGCGGCTCCGATCAATGCTGCCCGGAGTATCGAGAGCCAACCGAATCCGGCGACGATGACGACCGCGGCCAGAATCGCGATGACAGTCACTCGATGGCGGATAACGGGTGGTGGGCTGGCGGTGAGGGGAGATACGAGCAGGAAATCCCGCCGGTCGCGCCACCGCTCATTGAATTCCGGGGGCGCCACAATGACCAGCTTGTCCCCGGGTTCGAAAACGACGTCGGCAAGGCGGGCAGTAACCCGGCTGGTCGGACGGTGAATAGCGAGCATGGCGGCTCGATACCGGCTCCGAAGACCGGACTCGAGAGCGGTGCCGCCGACCAAGCGCGACGAAGGGCCGATCACGGCTTCGTAGAAGACCGCCTGGCCGCCCGTGAAGTTGAGTAGGTCCACCTCAGTGGTGCTGACCCCCGGTTGCGACAGGAGATCGGACACGTCGTGGATATTGCCCACGAATCGCATGACGTCGCCGGCTTGGAGCGCATGGGAGGGGTCGGGTGGCTCGAACGAGGTGTCGGCAGTGTCGACTCGCACCAAGGACACCCGCGCCAGATCGTTGAGCCCGCTGTCTGCGACGGTGACGCCATCGAGGGACTCGCCGCTGCGGACTGCCAGATCGATCACCCATTCCCGGGGGAGTTCGGCCGGGTGTTTGTTATGGGCGGCCGTACGGTCCAAGACGGTGGGCGCCAGAAAAATCAGAAATGCAAGTCCCCCGATGACCATAGGAATCCCGAGTGGCGCCAATTCGAAGAATCCGAGCGGCTCCTGGCCAGAGGCTTCGAGCAGGCCCGACACGATCAGGTTCGTGCTAGTGCCGATCACCGTGATCGTGCCTCCGAGAATGGCCGCGAAGGAGATCGGCATCAAAAGCCGCGGCCCTTTGCGGCCGTGGCGGCGGGCCCATGCCTGAATCTCGGGCACCAGCACAGCGACGATCGGTGTGTTGTTGAGCACCGAGGACGAGAGGGACACCGGCGGCAACAGCCGCGCCAGGTTGGTTCTGTCTCCGGCCTGAGGCGACAGCGTCTTGTTCACCAACGGCTGGAACGCCCCGGATCGAGACGCAGCCGCTGCCAGGATGTACAGAACCGTGATGGTCAGTGGCGCTGGGTTGGAGAATCCGGAGAAAGCCTGAGAAGCGTCGATCACGTGGGCGACGTACAGGAAGATCGTCGCGCCGAGTATCGCCGAGACGGGAGCGACGATGTCGAGCACCATCAGCACGATCGCCACGAGCAGCACGACGAGCGTAACCCAGCCGTCTGCACCCATAGCTTGCCCTTCCGGTCTTGGCGACACGCCCGTGCGTCGTGTACTCGTTGCAATTATGGCTAGTCGTCGCGGCTCGTGCAGCCGTTTCCAGAACTGCCGTGCCGGAGGTGGCCTCTAGAACCCTTCGCCTCGGAATACCAGGAAGCTGTTGAGCATGAAGTCGATCAGGCCTGGGTCCTCATCCCAGACAGTGACCGGTACACCCAGTTCGTCGACGCCCTGATAGATCACGATGTTGGAAGCCACCGCCTGAGGGGACATATAGATGAGACGTTTGAAATGCCACCCTTCGTCGGGGTGTACACCTTCGAGCAGCCAAGCCGGCGCACCTTGGAGTGTGGTGGTCGGAAGGGACGTCTCGACCAGCATGTCGCTCAGCCACACATCCTCGATGAACGCTGCGTAGTCGTTGTGTGTCTCGAGTCCTGTGTCGTCGACGAAGTCCAGGACGATGATCAGGACAAGGTTCTCCGGGCCTTCGTAACTGTCCACGATTCCGCCCGCCTCCGCTATCTGGTCGGGTGGGATTTCCGTCCAGTCTGCGGGTATGGAGACGACGAACGACGCGTCCGTAGTGGGAGCGATCGCCGTGATGCGACCGACAGGCGGGGGAGCGACCTCGGCGACATCGAAGCTGTAAGACGCAATGGAGAATCGTTGCCATGAATAGAGCGGATCGCCGTCCGCGTCGATGAGTTCGTCGAGCGTGCTCCGCGGTTCGTCTGTCACCGACACGAGCGACAGCAATAAGCCACTGGCCTTATCGATCTCGACGGTTACTTGACGAACGGCGGGGTCGGCCGGGTACGAACCGCTCACGCGGGCTCGGTTCGCGTTCCGTTCAATCGACAGATCATCGAGAACGAGTACACCCGAAAGGGTGTCCTCGATCGGATTCTGACTTGGATCGGTGTCGATTTCCCAGATGCCGCTCGAGTTCTGCTCGTACACCACTCCGGCAACGGTCCGTCGCCGGACGACCAACGTCTGCGTGAGCCCAGGGGTCGCAAAGGCGAAGTTGATCAACTGCCAACCATCACCGCCGGCGACGCCACCGCCGATGACCTGCTGAGTGACATAGGCCGATGCGTCGGGAGTGTCCTCGGTCTCCTTGATGATCGCGATACTGGTGGCGAGGAAGTCGCGACCAGCGGCCATTGCCTGATTGAGCGCCGCGAGGACCTGCGCGGGATCCGGCAGGGGAGCGCTGGACGTGGTGGTGGTGGGCGCTCCGGTCGTGGTGGTTTCGAGTGGCGCTGCCGTGCTCGTCGTAGCCGGAGTTGCGGTGGTCGGCGGCGGTGTAGTTGCCGTCGGCGCAGCCGTCAAAGGAGTCGTCGTAGCGGGGTCGGACGAGCTACCTCCGCAAGCGGCTGCCACCAAAATAAAGGCGCAGATCACAAGTAGCGTGCGGGTTCGCATGGGGTTTACGCAGGCCTCCTGACTGGCCAATACGTATCGAGGCGGAACCTAGCCCTCCCGTGACCGTCGTCAGGGACAATCGGCGGCTTAGGCTGATGTCAATGATCGACGTGGTGTTGCACCGACCCGAGATTCCGCCGAATACGGGGAACCTCATGCGCCTTTGCGTCAATACCTCGAGCCGGCTGCATCTCATCCATCCTCTCGGGTTCGAACTCGACGACGCCAGGCTGCGACGAGCCGGCCTCGACTACCGGGAGTACGCGGACGTGGAGAACCATTCCGACTTCGATGCGTACCTGGCGAGCGAGCGCCCTCCTCGCCTGTTCGCCTTTACACCCGTCGGCGAAAAGCTCTACTCCGACGTAGCGTATGAGTCGGGCGACGCTCTGCTGTTCGGCAGGGAATCGGACGGGCTTCCGCCCGAAATTCTCGGCCACAAGTCGATCACGGCGCGTGTCCATATCCCGATAGCGCCAGGCGGTCGTAGCTTGAACCTGGCGAACGCTGCTGCAGTGGCCGTGTACGAGGCATGGCGCCAGCACGGCTTCGCCAGCTGACCGATCGACGCCCGGCGGAGGCACGGCAAAGCTTCGGTAGCGTGTCGCCTCATGGTTCACCGGCACGATCTGAAGGTTCGTTTCTATGAACTTGATCCCTATAACCACGCGAATCACTCGGCGTACATTCAGTACTTCGAAGTTGGCCGCATCGAGCTGCTCGAACAGGTTGGGCAGGGACTCGCCAAGCTGGCGGAGCAGGGATGCAGGCTCGTCGTCGCCGAGATCCACACGCGGTTCTTGAAGTCGGCAGAGGCTGGCGACGAGCTGGTCGTGGAGACCACGATCGGCAAAATGGGTCGCGCCTCGTCAACCTGGCACCAACGCATGCTCCGCACCGGCGAAGTGATAGCCACCCAGGAGGTGAGATTCGCCGCGACGGACGTCAAGGGGCGCCTCATCCGTTTCCCTCCCGAACTCGCGGAATCTCTTGAGCAGTACGCCGCACCACCGGCGGAATAGCGCCTCGGCAGTTCCACGCTGCTGTCGGCAGTAGGCGTCATCCGGCCGAGCCGTTTTCGGGCCGATGGGTGCTGGCGAGGGCCCCGGTACGCGAGAGGTCGAACCTACATGTTCGCCTGATCCGCACGGCGTGTTGTTGTTCGGTGGGCTGTACCGTGGCCCCGGATTCTTGGTCGTGCGCCAGCTAGAAGTCGACCGTGGAGGATCGATGCACCCGAACAGAATCGCCACCTGGAGCGAACTGCCTGCGTTGACGCCTACGTACGCGCTGGTCGGAGAAGTTGATCTCGTCATCATCTTTGGCCCGCAGCGACCCACCGCTCGACCAAGTATCCAGCTCCGGCGCGTCAGTCGTACAATCTCGACGCCGGGCCCGTAGCTCAGTTGGTTAGAGCATCGGACTCATAATCCGCCGGTCGTAGGTTCGAGTCCTACCGGGCCCACTGGGGCGAGTCTCCGCCTACTCGGCGTCGACTCTCTGACCCTTGCACGGCCTTGTGGCTTCTCTGAGCTTCGTTATCTTCCGACCGGTACTGTGCCATTGCGCCGTTGGCGGTATCGGGCCTATGCCCTCGACGCCTACAAGTCGTCCGGCCGAGCGCTACTTGCTCGGATGAACTACCGAAAGTGGCTCGACGGGATCTGGCGCACCGCTCGTGCATCGCAGAAACTGAGCGTGTGCCTCGGGTCCGAGCTCCAGAAAGCCCTCTTCCACCATTCGACGGTACGACTCCGCAATGGCAGCTCTACCCGACTCCCTCCCGGCGACGGCAATTTCTTGCGCTGTCGTCGTTGGCAAATACACGTGCACGCGCCCAGGCATAGGGAGTTCTGCGATCACGTCGTCGGTGCACTCGACTCGCTCGTACCGTCTCTCGCGCCGGTCGAATGACGCCAATTCAGCTCGCGACACTCGAAACACCACTCCATTCACCGCGGAGGAGGCGCTCGGAGCTAGCCCCAAGAAAATGATCGCGTAGTCAGGCCGAAGTCCGTCAGGCAAGAGGTAGAACTTGTCTGTGAGATCGCCGTGGCGATTGTCCATGCCCGCGTTCCACACACGCCGGTAACCTCTCAATTCCGCTGGTGCGAATTCCAGGTCGAGATCAATCTCTCGCTGAAGCGTGCGCTCGATGTCCCGAGGCACCACGAGGGAACCGTATCCGAAAATCCAGAGGCCCTGGGTACGGTCGAAGGCCTCCCATTGATCCCAACTTGCCGGGTCGCGTGCCAGGTCGGCGTTTGTCTCGGCTGCGGTTCCGAGGTCAATTTCGTTTGGAATGAGATAGCTACGAATACCGCCCATTGTCACACCTAGGTCTGGCACCTCGCCAGGCGGCACGAATGACGAGCTCAGCAATGCCGTTGGCCAGGATCGAGGCAGCCAGGAGCAGGGCAGCCACTCGCTGTCTTCGCGTACCCCCGGGCCGAGCGGCTTACCGGGAGTGCCTGTCGGTCCCCGCAGTGGAACGTGGCTCACTTTCGACAACTTATCCTGGGTTGCCCGAGGACCAAGACCGAGGCTCCGTGAAGATCCGTATCGCTGTCGCCAACACGAACACGCCCGCCGATCGCGACGAGTTCGCGTGTCTCGTCGACGGCCTTGAGGAGCGTCGGTTCGACACACTCTGGCTCTCCGACACGCCACTGAGCGCGGCGGTTCAGCCTCTGATGGCGCTAGCGCTCGCGTCGGCGCGTACCCATCGACTCAAGCTCGGTACCAACGTGGTGGTACCCGGGCGCAATCCGCTGCTGCTGGCCAAAGAACTGGCGCATCTGGACCGTCTAACGGGTGGCCGCCTTTTGCTTGCCTTCATGCCCGGAATGGGATCCGTGACCGAACGCGCCGCGCTCGGCGTCACCGGCGTCGACAGGAGCGTCCGAATGGCGCGGACGATCGAGTTCTGTCGCTCGTGGTGGTCGGGTAAAGCCGTAACGGCCGAGATCGCCGGCTTCAGCTACGACGCGGTGACCGTGAGCCCGCCTCCACTCCAGGCCCCATTGGAGATCTGGTTGGGGGGCAACGGCCCGAAGGGTCTACAGCTCACCGGCACCCATGCCGACGGATGGCTCGCGGCGCGGGCGACACCGGCCCAGGCCGAGACGAGCCGCCGCACGATCGAGGCCGCGGCGGCCGGCGCCGGCCGGACCATCGACGACGATCATTTCGCCATCAGCCTCCCCTACGCCCGCGCCCCGATCGACGACAAGACGATCGCGAAGATCATGGCGAAGTCAGACGCTGATCGCTCCGATCTGCTGCCCTTCGGCGCCGATGAGACACGGAGGCTGGTCCAACGCCACATCGACGCTGGGATCACCAAGTTCGTTCTGCGCCCGATGTCGCTCATCGACGGGTGGGACGTCGAGCTCGACTTCCTGGCTGAACATCTTCTCCCCCTCCAGAACTGACGAGGAGGGCATCCTGTACGCCGACGTGGATTCGGAGTACGTCGCCGATTCGCACACGGCGCTCAACTTCTATCATTGCCGCAGGCCCGATCTGTACGGGACCATCACCGAGCCGGTGCGAGTGTGAGCGTGGATCCAGGAGCAGTCGTCAGCCTCGGGTCGCTGGCCGATCTCCACGGTGACTATGCCGCCCCCACGTCCGCTCAGGAGAGCTGTTCGAGCGGGCCAAGGCCCTCTTCACTCGAGGAGAACGTCGATAAGCTCCGCTTTCTATTTCGTTGTAACAGGATGAGGGTTCGATGACGCGACAAGAGTTCAGTGTGAAGCCCGCGTATTTCTACAGCCGCGGTAGCCGCATCAGCGCGGATCTATATCGGTCTAACGGGAGCGGGCCGATGCCGGCCGTGGTGGTTTGCCACGGGTTCGGCAGTATTCGCAAGTATTGGGTGAACGAGATCGCGGCCGAACTAGCCGCTCGGGGGTTCGCCGCGCTCATCTTCGACTACCGCGGGTTCGGTGACAGTGAAGGGAGGCGGGACCAGCTTTTCCCGATGGACCAGGTCGAAGACACTCGTGCAGCGCTCGGGTTTCTGGCCGCACAGGACGATATCGATCCGGATCGGCTCGCCCTCTACGGGGTCAGCTTCGGCGGCGCGGTTGCTGCCTATGCAGCCGCGCTGGACGACCGCGCCGCAGCAACCGTCTGCGCCGTCGGTATCGCCGACGGCCGGTCGTGGCTTCGCTCACTCAGGCGACAATGGGAGTGGCTCGAGTTCGAGAAGCGCCTGGCTGAGGACCGGAGGCGGCGGGTTCTGACCGGTGAGTCAGAAGTTGTGGATCCGGGCGAGATCATGATTCGCGATCCCGAGTCGATCGAGCTGGCCGCGCGGCTCGACGCGGAATACCCGGAACGGGCCTACCGCCTTTCGCTGGAGTCGGCCGACGCCATCGCCGAGTTCAGGCCGATCGATGTCGTAGACCGAATCGCGCCGCGTGCGATCTTGTTCGTGGGTGTCGAAGGGGATCGGCTGACGCCGTCCGAGCAGACCATCGAGCTGTTCGAAAAGGCCCGAGACCCGAAGGACCTCATCATGTTGCGCGGCGTCACACATCACGATGTCTATCAGCCCGAACGCCGCTCCGACCTCATCGACCGCGCTGCGGCCTTCTACCTCGAGCACCTCGACGAGACGTAGCGTCACCGTAGTGCTGGCAGCACCTCTGAGGTGAGGAGACCGAGTTGTTCGATGTGATCGAACATTGGATTGAGCATCAGCATGCGGGCGCCGTCTGCCTGGAGGGCACGCAGAGCAGAGGCGCAGTCTTCGGGAGGGCCCCAAACCGCGCATCGCGAACCTAGGTCGGCGCTGCGGTAGTGAGCTGCGAAGAATCTCCGCACCCGGGCTTCGGCTCGCGACGCGTCGGTGTCAACAGCGATGTACACGCGCTTCGAGATGACGAACTCGGTTTCGTCCCGTCCCTGGTCATTCAAGAACCCCAGCAGCAACCGCCGTTGGACGACGAAGTCCTCGTGGGAAGAGGATCCCGCCCCCATCCATCCGTTGCCCATGCGAGCGGCCCTTCTCAGAGCACGTGGAGCGTGCGCCCCGAACCATATTGGAGGAGGCGGAATCTGAAGCGGCTTGGGCTCCATGCCGAGATCGGCGAAGTTCCAGAACCGTCCGTCGAAGTCGGTAGTTCCGGATTGCCAGAGCGCGGATACGACTTCGAGTCCCTCCTCGAAACGTGCCGGCCAATCTGCCGCCGGGATCCCGAAAACGGCCGCGCGGTCGGAGTCCCCGAGGCCGACCCCGACGGTGAGCCGGCCCGACGACAATTGGTCGATTGTGGCGAGCGTCTTTGCCAGGCGAATTGGATTGCGGAACCCGGTCAGCAGTATTGAGGTGCCCAGCCGGGCGGACGACGTGCAGGCCGCAACGTAGGCGAGGAGTGCCAGCGGCTCGATCTGTGCAGTTACGGGGCCCGACCTGGAACCCGTCTCCATGACCCAGAGGCTGCCGAAGCCGGAGGCTTCGGCAAGGACGACGAAATCCCGGATCAAGCCCGGATCGACCTCGTCGTCGATGAAGACCTGGGGAACAGCAATTCCGACGTCAAGCTCAGATTCGGTCATGTCACTTTCCTCTCACTCGTAGCGCGCGAACCATCTATCAGTTCCAGGTCTAGCCAGGCCTCAGGTCGCTCCTGGGCCTGGGGAAGACGGCCCAGGACAGGATGCAGCCGCCAAAGGTGGGCCACGCCTCGACATTGAAACCCGGCGGTGTTGGGGTCCGCCAACCCACCGAGAGGCTGCCCCGTCATCAGTCGGCTCCGGTCGGTGCCAGGACTTCTGCCATTGCTCCGAGGTCGTCGGTTAGCGGTACCACGACGATCTCGTCGGCGCCGGCGTCGATCCACGAGCGCACACCGGCGCGACAGTCGGC
>Ga0114999_10008554_pt1 | contig 11388 bp, 8 predicted proteins | sample ArcticOcean_MG_C_3_FD_89820 | JGI IMG/M metagenome (GOLD analysis project Ga0114999, IMG submission 89820) | Marine microbial communities from western Arctic Ocean - ArcticOcean_MG_CB8_126 | ecosystem: Environmental > Aquatic > Marine > Oceanic | place: Arctic Ocean: Canada Basin | collected...
CCTTGACCTGGGCGATGAGATTCCGGGCGCAGAGCCGCGCGGCGGTGTTGCCCTCTTCGACCGATATATCCGCGCCGACGATGCCGAGATGCTGCGGCTTGCCGTCCAACATGGTGATCTGGCCGGCGACATGAACCATGTTGCCGCTGACCACATAGGGCACGTAATTGGCCACCGGCGCGGCGGCCTCGGGCAGTTCGATACCCAGTTCCTTCAGGCGCGCGTCGATCCGTCCGGCCATCGTCATTCCCTCTAGTGGCTTGCTTCGATGGCCGGAGGATACGGCCTCGGCTGGTTCCCCGCCAGCTTCGCAGCGGTTTGTGGGGGATGAACGAAAAAGTGGGGACGTTTCTAAACGCCCCCACAGTTCGCAGGGAGGAACAAGCTAGGACTCGTCGGCCTAGCTGCAACCGCTAGTCGAGCCGCAGGTCACGCATTTCATGCATGTCCCGTTGCGGACCAGCGTGAAGTTGCCGCACTCGCCGCAGGCATCGCCTTCGTAGCCCTTCATACGCGCTTCGCGCATGTGGTCGAGCTTGCGATCGACACCATCGACAACCGCGGCAGACACGGCGACGGCCGCTGCCGACCCTTCGCCGATCTCGTGCATGGTGGCCTCTGCGGTGGCGGTGGCCGCGCCGGCCACGGCGCTCGACATTCGTGACACCGCGTTCCCGCCACCCGTTCCGTTCGCGCGTCCGGCGCCCTCGCCCGAACTGCCGCCGCTGCCGCCGTTCAGAACCAGGAGGCCCTTGCGGACGTAGCCGACGCTGGCCATGCGCTGCATCGCCTCTTCGTTCAAGGTGAGCGCGCCTTCCTTCTCGCCCCGTCCCATCGTGTCGGGCATCAGGTCCTGGGGCTCGGCATGAGCCAGCTCGTAGCGTTCCAGATAGGACACGGCAAGTTCGCGGAAGACGTAGTCCAGGACGCTGGTGCTCATCTTGATGGCGGCGTTGCCCTCGACCAGGCCCGAGGGCTCGAAGCGGGTGAAGGTGAAGGCGTCGACGAATTCCTCGAGCGGCACGCCGTATTGTAGGCCGATCGAAATGGCGATCGCGAAATTGTTCATCAGGCTGCGGAAGGCGGCGCCTTCCTTGTGCATGTCGATGAAGATCTCGCCGAGGCCGCCCTCGTCGTATTCGCCGGTGCGCAGATAGACCTTATGGCCGCCCACGACCGCTTTCTGGGTATAGCCCTTGCGCCGCTGGGGCAGGCGTCGCCGCTGGGCGGCGACCACGCGCTCGATGACGCGCTCCACGACCCGCTCGGCCATCATCGGGGCCTTCACCGCCGCCGGCGCTTCGAGCAGATTGGCGATCTCCTCCTCGTCCCCGATGGCGTCGTACAGACTGGCCGAGAGGGGCTGGGACAGCTTGGAGCCGTCGCGGTAGAGGGCATTGGCCTTCAGGCCGAGCCGCCAGGACTTCATATAGGCGTTCTTGCAATCCTCGACCGTTGCCGCGTTGGGCATGTTGATGGTCTTGGAGATCGCCCCCGAGATGAAGGGCTGGGCCGCGGACAGCATCAGGATATGGCTATCGACCGACAGCGCGCGCTTGCCGATCCGGCCGCAGGGATTGGCGCAGTCGAAGACCGGCAGATGCTCGTCCTTCAGATAGGGCGCCCCTTCCAGGGTCATCGCGCCGCAGCAATAGGTGTTCGCCGCCTCGATCTGCTTGGTCGAGAAGCCGAGCGAGCCGAGCATGTCGAAGCTGATATCGTCGAGCTGCGCGGCCTCGAAGCCCAGGACCTTGGTACAGAATTCCTCGCCCAGGGTCCATTTGTTGAAGGCGAACTTGATGTCGAAGGCCGCGCCGAGGCCGCCTTCGAGCGCATCGATGGCGGCCTGGTTGAAGCCCTTGGCGCGCAAGGCCTCCTGATTGACGCCGGGGGCGCCGTCGAGGGTGCCGTGGCCCACGGCATAACGCACCATCTCCTCGACCTGGGTCTCGTCGTAGCCGAGCTTGCGCAGCGCCGCCGGCACCGTGCGGTTGATGATTTTGAAATAGCCACCGCCGGCCAGCTTCTTGAACTTGACCAGGGCGAAGTCCGGTTCGATCCCGGTGGTGTCGCAATCCATCACTAGGCCGATCGTGCCGGTCGGGGCGATCACCGTGGACTGGGCGTTGCGGTAGCCGTGCTTCTCGCCGAGTTCGACGGCACGGTCCCAGGCGCGTCGCGCCGCCGCGACCATGGCCTGGTCTGGGCAGGCGGTTGCCTCGATCGGCACCGGCGGAATGCTCAAGCCTTCATAGCCGTCCTTCTCGCCATAGGCGGCGCGCCGATGGTTGCGCATCACGCGCAGCATGGCCGAGGCATTGGGGGCGTAGTTCGGGAAAGCGCCGAGCTCTTCCGCCATCTCCGCCGAGGTGGCGTAGGAGATGCCGGTCAGCACCGCCGAAAGGCTGCCGGCGATCGCCCGCGCCTCGTCGCTGTCATAGCTCAGCCCCATGGCCATCAGCAGGCCGCCGATATTGGCGAAGCCCAGGCCCAGAGTGCGGAACTCGTAGGACAGCTGTGCGATCTCGCGCGACGGGAACTGGGCCATCTGCACGCTGATCTCGAGTACGATGGTCCACAGGCGGATAGCGTGCTCGTAGGCCGTGATGTCGAAGACGCCGTTCTCGTCACGGAACTGCATCAGGTTCAGGGACGCCAGATTGCAGGCCGTATCGTCGAGGAACATGTACTCGGAGCAGGGATTCGAGGCGTTGATCCGGCCGCTCGCGGGACAGGTATGCCACTCGTTGATCGTGGTATCGAACTGGATGCCGGGATCGGCGCAGGACCAGGCGGCATAGCCGATCGAATCCCAGAGATCGCCGGCCTGCAGGGTCTCGGAGACCTTCTTGCTGGTCCGGTGCACCAAGTTCCAGTCGCCGCCGGCCTCGACGGCTTCGAGGAATTCGTTGGTCACCCGCACCGAGTTGTTCGAGTTTTGGCCCGAGACCGTCAGATAGGCGTCGGAATCCCAGTCCGTGTCGTAGACCTTGAAATCGATTCCGGTGAAGCCCTGGCGCGCGAACTGGATCACCCGCTGGACGTAGTTCTCGGGCAGCATCGCCTGGCGGGCGAGCAGGATTTCCTTCTTGAGCGCGGTGTTCACCTTCGGATCGAAGGCACCGTCCGTGGTGCCGTCGCCCTCATAGGCATGGCAGGCGGCGATGATCTGGTTGAGATGCTTGTTGGCCAGCTTGGAGCCGGTGACGAGGGCGGCGACCTTCTGCTCCTCGACGACCTTCCAATTGATGAACTTCTCGATATCCGGATGGTCGATATCGACGACCACCATCTTGGCGGCGCGGCGCGTCGTGCCGCCGGACTTGATCGAGCCCGCGGCCCGGTCGCCGACGCGCAGGAAGCTCATCAGGCCGGAGGAGCGGCCGCCGCCGGACAGGTTCTCGCCCTCGCCGCGCAGCTTGGAGAAGTTGGAGCCTGTGCCGGAGCCGTATTTGAACAGGCGCGCCTCGCGCACCCAGAGGTCCATGATTCCGCCTTCGTTGACCAGATCGTCGGACACGCCCTGGATGAAGCAGGCATGAGGCTGGGGCCGGGCATAGGAGGAGGTCGAGCGCATCAGCTCTTCCGTCCGGTGGTCGACGTAGAAGTGGCCCTGGCTCGGCCCGTCGATGCCATAGGCCCAATGCAGGCCCGTGTTGAACCACTGGGGCGAATTCGGCGCGGACATCTGGCGCGCGAGCATGAAGCACAGCTCGTCGTAGAAGGCGCGGGCGTCTTCCTCCTGATCGAAATAGCCGCCCTTCCAGCCCCAATAGGTCCAGGTGCCGGCCAGCCGGCCGAAGACCTGCCGGCCGTCGGACTCGGCGCCCATGCGCGCGTCCTCGGGCAATGCGGCGAGGGCCTCTTCGTCGGCTTCTTGGCGCCACAGCCATTCGGGAACGTCTTCTTCGGCGACCGGGCGCAGCTTGGTGGGCACGCCGGCCTTGCGGAAATACTTCTGGGCCAGGATATCGGCCGCGACCTGGGACCAGGCTGCGGGAACCTTCACGGATTCGGCGGCGAAGACAAGGGATCCGTCCGGATTGCGAATCTCGCTGCTGGTTTCCCGGAACTCAATATCCGCGTACGGAGATTGGCCTTCCTCGGTGAAGAACCGCTCGATCCGCATGTCATAACCCCCTTGTGTTTCGCCAGTTTGCCAGGGCGAAACCGACTTCCCTCCGAAAGCGGCTCCGCACACGCGCCGCTCCCAGATTCCCGTCGACCGAATCAAGGCGGACTAGATGTGGTGTTAACGACAGCGCAGACCGCGAAATCTAGCGAAAGCGGTATCGAGGTGCAATAGGTTTTGGGGGTCTCATCGTAAAAATTACAATATTTTGTGTTGCAGTTTTATGAATCCCTAGTGTTGAACGGGCGCTTTTAAAGTATTGGCGGACACGGAGGCCCGCCGAATCGCTATGGCCCACGTGCGCAATGGCTATAGGATTGCCCTCCTGGATAGCTGAGGGGCGGGAAAAATGAAGGTTCTGGCAAATTGGTTTGCGACGGAGGAAGAACTGGCGACGATCCGCGCCGGATTGCCCAAGGGGACGGAGGTCGTCCTGCCCAAGGGCAAACCGCGGATGTCGCGTTTCGAGGTTTCGCATAAGGACTGCATCGACCAGGCGGTCGATGCCGATGCGATCATGGCCTTCGTCTGCCCGCGTTCCGTCTTCGTCGAGGCCGAGAAGCTGAAGGCGCTAGTCTGGATGCATGCCGGCTGCGATGAGCTCGACTACGAGCTGCTCAAGAACAAGCAGGTCCAGGTGGCGAACACGCGCGGCGCCAACGCCATCGCCGTGACCGAGCAGGCGATGAACCTGCTGCTGGCCGTCGCGAAGCGCACGGCAGAGCGCCACCAATGGGTGCAGGAAGCCCATTGGCAGCCGATCTTCAATCCCGACTATATGGCGGTGCCCTTGTGGGGCAGCACCCTCGCAGTGATCGGCTACGGTGAGATCGGCAGCCGCATCGCCAAGCGCGCCAAGGCATTTGATATGACGGTCCTGGGCGTCCGGCGCCATCCCGAGAAGGGCGATTCCGGCCATGCCGACGAGGTCCACGGCATGGACAAGCTGAAGGAGGTTCTGGGCCGCGCCGATTTCACCGTCATCGCCCTGCCGATCACGCGCGAGACCGATCATATCTTCGACGAGGAGGTGCTGAGCTGGATGAAGCCCGGCAGCCGCCTCGTCAATATCGCGCGCGGAAATATCATCGTCGAAAACGCCCTGGCCGATGCCCTCGATTCGGGCCATATCGCCGGCTATGCCGCCGATGTCTGGTGGAACTACACCGAATCCTTCCCGGCCAGCTATCACTTCCCGATCCCGTCGCGCTTCGGCATCCACAAGCGGCCCAACGTGGTCGCCTCCGGCGATCAGGCGTCGAACTGCCACGGTGTCATCCCGCGCCATCTCGCCAGCGCCACCGAAAGCATCGCCGCCTTCATCGAAGGCAAGCCGATGCCGCGCAAGATCGACCTCGATCTGGGGTACTAGCCGCTAAGATGAGGCTCTCGACGATACAGCGCGCGGCCTTCGAACGAGACGGTTTCGTTCAGGGGCCGCGCGTGCTCGACGATGGGCCGCTCGCGACCCTGCGGGCGGAGATGGACCGCATCGTCGCGGACCTGCCCGTGGGCACGCGGCCCGAGAACATCCGGGATCCGCATGAGAAGAGCGCATTCTTCCGCGATTTCTGTCTCGGCGGGCCGGTGGTGGCGATGGCCGAGCAGCTTCTCGGCAGTTCCGACATCTTGCTCTGGGGCTCCTACGGCTTCGCCAAGAGACCTTCGGACGGGCTGCCGGTCGACTGGCATCAGGATGGGCGCTATTTCCCCCTGACGCCGATGGCGACGGTGACCTGCTGGATCGCGGTGGACGATGCCGACCGCGACAACGGCTGCCTGCAGATGGTGCCGGGCTCGCACAAGGCGCGGCGCTTCATGGAACACGTGACCCACGAGGATTGGGGCAAGACCACGGCAATTCCCCTCGGCCTCGCCGCGCCCGACACCAGGGACGCGGTCTATCTGGAAATGCCGGCCGGCCAGTGCTCCTTCCACGACCCCTACACTGTGCATGGCTCCGGCCCGAATCTCTCGCCCCGGGCGCGGCGCGGCATCCAAGTCCTGTACATGACGCGAAGGGTGCGTCTCGACACCGCCGACGAACAGGCGATGGGCCTGGGTTGGCGGGGCATCCGCCTCTACCACTGCGGTGGCGGCGGGGCCTATCACCATCCCGACGATCCGGCCACGGTGCTGCGCGCTTAGGGCGAGCTAGCTTCGCCTTTTAAAGGGCCCTTCGCCTTGTCCTACAGTTGCTCCTCACCCTGAGCCTGTCGAAGGGTGAGGTCCGCGCGGCGTTGGATATTGCCACCGCCTCATACTTCGACAGGCTCAGCATGAGGGCGGCTGGGGTCGTTGCCGCTTTGATGCCTTGTAATCGTCAAACCGGCCGCTCGCCATGGATCGCAACCCGGTGCACTTCTCGGCGGCGGCCATAATAGTCGTTGAGCGCGAAATGCTGGGTGCAGCGGTTGTCCCAGACCGCCACATCGCCCGCGCGCCAGTGCCAGCGGCAGGTGAATTCCGGCCGGACCGCGTGATCCCAGAGAAAGTCGAGGAGGGGCTTGCTCTCCTCCAAAGTCATTCCCTCGAAGCGTTCGGTGAAGACCTGGTTGACGAACAGGGCCTTGCGGCCGCTCTCCGGATGGCTGCGCAGGACGGGATGGGCGGTCTCGATCCGCTCGGTGGGCGGGGCGGCGCGCTCGCCGGTCTTCGCCTTGGACGTGGGGGCGTAGCGCGCCTCGTCGCCGCCATAGGTCAGTGCATTGGAATGGATCGCGCGCAACCGGCCGAGCAGCGCCTTCATGCCCTCGGACAAGGTCTCATAGGCTAGATACTGGTTGGCCCACATCGTGTCGCCCCCGGCGGGCGGCACCTCGCGAGCATGGATGACCGAGGCGAGATGGGGCCGTTCGCGATAGGTCACGTCGTAATGCCAGAGGCCGCCGAAATTGATGCCGCCGTCTCCGGCCTCTTTGACCACGCGCAGGACTTCGGGATGGCCCTCGGCATGGGGCATGACCAGCGGATAGACGAAGGGTTCGCGATCGACCTCGCCGAACAAGGCGGCGAAGGCACTGTGCCGGGCGGGACTCAGATCCTGGTCGCGAATGAACAGCACCAGATGGTCGCGAAAGGCCACGCGCAGAGATTCGACCGTTTCGCCATCGAGATCGGCCGAAAGATCGAGACCGGCGATCTCCGCCCCGATGGCCCCGGCGACCGGGCGAATGTCCAAGACCGTCATGGCGATATCAGTAGGGTCGGTCGCCGTGAATGGCGACCCGGTTCATCACGCGCCGCTGGCCGGCATAGTCGTTGATCGCGTTGTGCAGGACGCAGCGGTTATCCCAAAGGGCGGCGTCTCCTGCCTGCCAGCGCCAGCGGACGGTGAACTCGGGCCGCGCCCCGTGCGCCCAGAGATAGTCCAGCAGGGGAAGGCTTTCCTCCCGGGTCCAGCCGTCGAAGCGCTGGGTGAAAGAGCGGTTGACGAACAGGCATTTGCGTCCGGTCTCGGGATGGGTGCGGATCACCGGATGGACATGTTCGACCTTCTCGGATTTGTCCTCGGCCCGGCGCACGGACGCGAAATTGACCGACTCCTTCTTCACGCCATAATTGGCAGCAAGCTGGTCGTCGTTCAGATCGCGGATCGTGCTGTGCACCGCCTTCATGCCGCCTAGGGTCTTCTTCAGCCCATCGGACAGGGTGTTGTAAGCTAGGTACTGATTGGCCCACATCGTGTCGCCCCCGGCGGCGGGCGCCTCGCGCGCCAGAAGGACCGAGCCGAGATTCGGCCGCTCCCGATGGGATACGTCATGATGCCAGAGGCCGCCGAAATTCATGCTCCGGTCGCTCGCCTCCTTGACGACGTTCAGGACCTCGGGGTGGTCGGGCAGGGTTTCGAGTTCGAGCGGCCGGACGAAGGGGTTCGGATCGATCTCGCCGAAGCGCCGGGCGAAGGCGATATGCTGGGCGGGTGTGATGTCCTGGCCGCGGAAGAACAGGACGAGATGTTCCATGAAAGCGTCATGGAGTTCCGAGAAAACCTCGTTCCCCAGAGACTCGGTCAGGTCGACCCCCGCGACCTCGGCGCCCAGGGCGCCGGCGACGGGGCTGACTTCGATATGTTTATAGGCCACGGTCATTCGCTCCCTCGACCATGTCTTACTTTCGAGGGGAGTGTAGTAATATCGCGGTCAGGACACCATCGGCGCGGAGGGGCATGCAGATGATCGGCGAGAAGACGGATGCGGTCGAAGCCTTCTGGCGCGCGGCCTGCGCGGCGACGGGGATAAACCCCGCGACGGCCTATCGTGCCGGCACCTTCGCCGATCTGGCCCTCAGCCCGAATGTCGACAAGATCGGCAACCTGGCGCGCATCGGGCAGAAGCGGGCGACCGCCCATATGGCCTTGGATTTCGAGAAGAGCGGGGTGGCGCGGCGGGCGCTGTGCGAAGGCTATCCGGTGAACCCCCAGGAGGCGGCGGCTCGGCGCCGTGCTCGCTTCCAGGCAAACGGGCACACGCCCGGCGCGATGGCCGGTCGAGCGAAGCCTCGAACGTCCCTTGACCCTCGATCTGCGATGGAATCCGACCGGCAGTCCGGCGGGTGGCATGGATGCGAAATCGCTATAGGATCGACGAAACAGGCACTTCGCCGAATCTAAGGGCCGGGTCTAAGGGAGGACAGCGATGATCGGAGACAGATCGGCGGCCGTGAAGGCCTTTTGGGAGAAGTTCAAGGCCGAAACCGCCTGCGAGGCATGCCACTATCACGCCCGCACGTTTTCGGATCCGCGCTTCACGCCGGTGACCGATGAGATCGCCAATCTGGCGCGGATCGGCCAGAAGCGCGGCACGGCCCATCTCGATATGGATTTCGACATCAGCGACATCCCGCGCCGCAAGGTCGGCGAATACTTGGTCGTGCTGGATTCGAAGAACGAGCCGCAATGCGTCGTGCGCTTCACCAGGCTCGCGGTCGTGCCCTATGAGGAAGTGACCGAGGAATTTGCCGCGAGCGAGGGCGAGCGCGACCTGACTCTGCGCTCATGGCGCGAAGGCCACGGCCGCTATTTCGCCAAGCAATGCGAGCATTGGGGCATGGAATTCGACGAGCGCTTGTCCGTGGTCTGCGAGAGCTTCGAACTGCTCTGGCCGAAGCCTTAGCCTGGCTTAGCCTTGCTCTTCCGGGCGTGGGGCCAGGTTGACCGAATGGATATGGCTGCCGCGATGCGCCGTGAGAATTTTCCGCGCCGCGGCGGTCTCTCCATCGTCCATCGTATGGACCCAACAGACGGGTCGGCCATCGGCCAAGCTTTCTTTGAACCGTTTGGTCATGGCGAGATCGACATTGCGCCCGAGCAGGTCCTCGATGCTGGTCTCGGTTTCGTCCGCGGTCACGGCGGCGATACCGACCGGGCCGCCCACGGCGTAGGCAAGGCCGGCCGCGCCTATCGTGGTGATGGTCGAGACAGTCTCCGCGATAGAGCGCACGGCGGTATCGACGGCGCTTCCCGAATCGAGGTCGTCGCGCGGCGTGTCGGGCCGATTGGCCATTCCGGTGGCGGAGGGAATCTCGCCGTCAAAATGATCGCTGACCGCGCCATGTTCGGCCAGCACGCTAATCCGCGCGGGGTCGAACTTCTTCTTCAACAGATCGCCCAGCGCGCCTTTGAAATCCTCCACTGAGTGGAAGACGGCGACCAGGTGGCGGTCTTGTTGCGCTTGCATCGGACCTCTCGATTATTCGAGTTTCAACTGGGGCGATCTGTTAGATGGCAATGGGCCTGTCCATGGCGGCGGTTTCGCTTTTCCTGGGGCATGGCTTTGCACTAGCCTCCGTCCGTCGCGCCTCGAGGGAGATACGGACATGACTTCGACCAATCGCGGCGCGGCTCTGCTCGCACCGATGCTGACGCCACGTTCGATCGCCTTCGTCGGTGCGTCCCAACGGCCCGGCACGCCCGGCAATGCCGTGGTCCGCGAATGCCTGCGGGGCCAGTTCCCTGGCACGATCTATCCGATCAACCCGCGCTATGACGAGGTCGAGGGGCTGGCCTGCTACCCCTCGCTCGACGCTCTGCCGGAGGCGCCGGATCTCGTGGTGCTCGCCCTGGGCAATGCCCATCTGGAAGCGGCCCTGGCCGATGCCATCCGCTCGGGCGCGAAGGCGGGGGTGATTTTCGAAAGCGCCTTCCTGCGGGAGGACTCGGACCCGCCCCTGTTCCAACGGTTGAGCGCGATGGCCCAGGCCGCGAATTTTCCGGTCTGCGGACCCAATTGCACCGGCTTCATCAATCTCGACGGGCGCACCCGCGTCGCCTATGCCCCTCACGAACACAATGTCGAACTGGGCCATGTCACTTTCTTCTCCCATTCTGGGTCGAGCTTCGGCGGCTTCATCCGCAACGAGCGGCGCTTGCGCTTCAACCTGGCTGTGGCGCCGGGCAAGGAGGTCGTGGCCACCGTTGCCGATTATATGGATTTCGCGCTGGGGCTGGAGAGCACGCGGGTCATCGGCATGATGATCGAGGAGGTGCGCGACCCCGCGCGCTTCGTCGCGTCTCTGGAAAAGGCGGCCGAGCGCGATGTGCCGGTCGCCATCCTGAAGGTCGGGCGCAGCCCCCTCGGCGCGCGCCTGGCGCAGAGCCATTCCGGCGCGCTGGCCGGCGACGACGCGTTCTTCGGTGCGCTGCTCGACCGGCATGGCGCGCTGCGCATGCGCGATCTCGACGAGTTGCTGGGCACCCTGCTGCTGTTCTCTGAGGGTCGGCGGGCTTCGGCCGGCGGGCTCGGCGTGGTCTGCGATTCGGGCGGCGAACGCGAGCTCTTCGCCGATCTCTGCCACAGCGCCGGGGTGCCTCTCGCGGAAATCGGCGAGGCGACCAAGACCCGCCTGCGGGCGGTGATCGATCCGGCGCTCGAAGCGGCCAATCCGGTCGATGCCTGGGGTGGGCCGGCGGATTTTGCCTCGGTCTTCGACGAATGCGTCGATGCGGTGATGGACGACCCGGACACCGCCGCCGGCCTTGTCCTCTCGAACGTCCTCAGCGGCTTCAGCGCCAGCGAGGCCTTCGGCGACGCGGCGCGCAACGCGGTGGCCAATCACACCAAGCCGATGGCCATCGGCTCGCTCTACGCTGGCAGCAACCATGACGATTTCGGCGTTCGGCTGAGCAAGGACGGGGTGCCGGTGATCTACGGCGCCGAGACGACCATGCGCGCGCTGGCGAATATGCTTCGGCACCGCGACCTGCGGGCCTGTCCGGCGGAGCCGCTGCCCGAACCGGCACCGGCGGATCTGCTCGC
>Ga0114999_10008559_pt1 | contig 11384 bp, 33 predicted proteins | sample ArcticOcean_MG_C_3_FD_89820 | JGI IMG/M metagenome (GOLD analysis project Ga0114999, IMG submission 89820) | Marine microbial communities from western Arctic Ocean - ArcticOcean_MG_CB8_126 | ecosystem: Environmental > Aquatic > Marine > Oceanic | place: Arctic Ocean: Canada Basin | collected...
ATTTATGACATTAAATAATTATACAGCAATATTTCATAGTAATAGAAAGCTAAGGATAAAAGCCAATAGTTTAAGGGGTGCAAATATAATTGCAAAAAGGGAAGCTAATAAATTAAGTAAAAAATATCCTAAACAATCTTATTACCCTATCGTAGTTGTAAAGGGTAATAAATAGTTTCTAATGCCTAGTTGCTTATCTTTACGCTAAAGGATAATCATTATACATAAGTTTATAAAGGGAAAGACATTGTAATACTTATCTTTAACTAAAGAAAATGGGATATATATTAGGAGTATAAAGAAAATGGGATATATATTAGGAGTAATAAATGGAAAATAAACCCTGTTGCATTTGTAAGCAGGAGTATTTTGGTTATGGTAATAATGCTCAACCAATTATGAATGGTTTATGTTGTGAACTTTGTAATATAAAGATTGTAACCCCTCAGAGATTAGAAGATTATACAAATAGTGAGAATGAGAAAGAAGAATGATAACTAAAATAATATTATTTGTAGGGTTAATGATCTGTATATATTATATAATGATGAAGGCACAAGACAATAGTAATGATGAAATTTGGGAGAATGAACATGAAAATAAGGAGAAGAAAGAATAATGGAACTACTAAGAGGGCATAGGCACGAATGGGAAGAAGGAGAAACACATTATACCTGTAAGCATTGTGATAAAACTAAATTGGTTCTAAAGAGTGTAGGAGAGGATATGAAGGCAGGGATTATGAAGAATGGGAAAGTATATAGTGTTAGAAAAGATAGGAGTAGGTTTTTCATGCCGAATGAATGGAAACAATTTTATAAGGGATTAAAAGAAATCAATAAACCTTTATTTTTATTCTTAATTAATACAGGGTGCAGAATTAATGAAGCTATCCATGTAAGATCAAGAGATATAGATTTTGAGAGAAATAATGTTAGGTTATGGAAAACTAAAACTAAAGCAACTAAAGGAGAGACTTCTGGAAAGCCAAGAACAATAAGTATTAGTAGTGAGTTAGGAAAAGAACTAAAGAAATTATCCAGAGATAAAAATCCAGAGAGTTATTTGTTTTATCCTAATGAAGAAATTGGAAAAGTTATTGAGGGAGGAAAATTACAATCCATTAATCAATTAATGAAAAGAGTATTGAAGAAAACAGATATACAAGATTGGAAGAATTTTGCAACTCATAATATAAGAAAAACTCATGGTATGTATATCAAAGCATTGGGATTTGGTATTGAGGAGATTTGTTTGAGGTTAGGACATGATTATAATACTTATCTTGCTCACTATGGAAGTGCAGATGTTTTTACAGAAACAGATGTTAGAGGGATTAAGGAAGTCTTAGGGGATCTTCCTGGAAGGTTGAGAAGATGATAACTGCAGAAGTATTTATCCTATTCCAGTTATTTTCAGGTAATCCTGTGGATTGGATTTGGTTAGCAGCTTTTGCTCTTAGTGATATGGTTATGTGGAATACATATAAAAAATTACATAAGAGAAAAGAAAATTAACGATTGTTAAGGAAAAGTATATAAAGATAAGGAGGTTGTAAAATGAATGGTGATAAATGATATGAAAGACATGATAAATAAATTAGATTTCTATTTAGATAATAAAGTTATGATTCATGTGGATTTAAAAGATGGAACATTTCTTAATGGAATTATAGTCAAAAAAAGTAAGGAAGGGGTTTATTGGATGGAGGAAAGAAAGTTAGGAAAGGTATTCTTATTTGTAAGAGATATTAATAAAATTAATGAGTACAGAGGGGTTAAGGTATGAACTTCAATACAGACTTTGAGTACGATCAATGGTTTGAACAGAAACAAGCAGAACAAGTCTTAGAGAATTATTTTGGAAGGGAGGTTGAAAAAGAGGATGGTAGAAATAAAAGCACCACAGATTGAAACAATAATCTCTGGATTAACCGACGAGGTTTTAACACAATTAGCAATAAAAGAAAGAGGAAAAGCAACAGAATTATTAGTAGAGCATATAGAAAGAAATCAAAAGATATATACAACTAGAGATGATGTTAAAACAGAAATGTGGATATACCAGGAAGGGATTTATGTTCCACAAGGTAAAAGTTTTATAAGAGAATATGTTAGGAAGATATTAGGCCAAGCATACACAGGCCATATCTGTAATGAAGTTATAGCCAAGATAGAAACAGATACTTTCATTAATAGTGAGGATTTCTTTGTTAATAAATATCTTAATGAGATTCCTATTGAGAATGGGATTCTTGATATTAAAAAAGAAACCCTAACTCCTTTTACTCCTTCTAAAATATTTTTTAACAAACTTCCAATTACTTATGATCCAGATGCAGAATGTCCTAACATTGAAAATCATTTAAAGGAAGTTCTAAAGAGTGAAGATGATGTAAAAGTTTTCTATGAGATAGTAGGGTTCTGTTTGTATAAAGATTATTTCCTGGAGAAGATGGTTATGTTTGTTGGTGATGGGAGAAATGGGAAAGGAAAAACAATAGATTTGATAAGAAGGTTCTTAGGATTATCAAATTGTTCTTCTGTGCCTTTAGCTTCATTAAGTGATAATTCATTTAGAGTATCAGAGTTGTTTGGGAAGATGGTTAATCTTGCAGGAGATTTAAGCAACACAAGTTTAAAGGAAACTGGTATGTTAAAACAAACTACAGGGAGGGATCTTATTGGTGCTAAGAGAAAGTTCCTAAACGAGATTAAATTCATTAACTATTCTAAACATATCTTTGCTTGTAATGATTTACCAAAGGTTTATGATATGAGTGATGGTTTTTGGGAGAGATGGATGGTATTTGAATTTCCATATAAGTTTATACCGAAGTCAGAGTTTGATGCCTTGAAAGAAAATGAAATCAAAAACCACAAATTAATGGATACAGATTTGATAAATAAAATATCTTCTCCAGAAGAACTATCTGGTTTATTGAATAAGGCATTGGAAGGATTGCAAAGAATACTACAAAATAAAGAGTTTAGTTATTCAACAGGTAGTGATGAAATTAAAAAAATGTGGGTAAGAAAAGCAGATAGTTTCATAGCTTTTTGTTATGATATTGTTGAAGAAGATTCTCAAGGAATGATAACAAAATCTAATCTAAGAAAAGCATTTTTTAAGTATTGTAAAAAGCATAATTTGAAGGGCGTTAGTGATAAATCTATCGCAATAACTTTGCAAGAAATGTATGGAATTGTTGATTCAAGGTTGTCAGATTTACAAAGGACATTGATTTGGGAAGGCATCAAATTAAAAACCGATTGGAAAATATAATATTTTAAAGAGAAGTGTTTAAGCGTGAAAAAAAATCTATGGTTGGGATGGTTGGGGTATTTGGCCTTTAGGGGGATATTGAAATTCGCCTTAGAGTGGAATAAAGCCAACCAAGTCAACCAAGTCACAAGAATATACAAACCTTTAAATACTATAAACATTTATAATATTCAACTAAAAAAATGGGAAATACATTGATACAAATAAGTGATGAACTCTGGAAGGAATTGAATGATCGAAAGACACCAGATAACAAAAGTTTTGAAGAAGTTATTTGGAAAATATTGTTAGGTGATAAAAATGAGTGTTGATATAGGATATTTACAAACAAAAATTAGAGAGTTTCAAGAAAAGAATGAGAAGTTAGAAAATAAATTATCTTCTATTGAACAATCTATAAATAATTCATCAAAAGCTATTGAAAAAAAATTAATTAATTTAGAAAATATAAGGGATAAAATAGAAGATCTAAATCCTAGTAAAATTAAGGAGGAAATTATTTCTAATACTCAAAATATAATAAATAAAAGTCATAATAAAAATCTACAGAAGAATAAAAAAGTTTTAAAGGGATGGTGGGATGAAGTGTCGCAAGAGATAATAAAGAGAGGAGATGAAAATGATAATAATATAAATACTAAGCTTAAAACTATTTCTGATGTATTAATTAAAATTTTAAAATTAAATAATATTAAAGTAGAAAAAGAACATTTAGAAGTCTTAAAAATTTTATTATATTCACAAGAAGAATTGGAAGTATATAAAAAAAGTTTGGATAAAAAATATAATAGGCCAATTAATGATAAGGGGTGGGCAAATTTAAAGAAGGGCTTACCTAATATGGATATTGAAGAATTTAGAGAAGAATTTAGAGAAGAAGAATTAATAAGAATAGAAAAGATAAAGCAATTAGATGTTTTTGTGGAGGGAGAAAATGCAAGGAGATAAAAGGCCAATAGAAAATGAGGGAAGTTTCTTTTTCAATGTTGCTAGAGAGAACCAAAGATATATGGATGCTATTAGAGATCATTTGAATACAGAGTTCAAAGAGCAATCTGATGCAGCTTTTTGGGAATGGTTAGAGCTTGAAACAGGGGTGCAAAGAATATGAACCCAAGTGCAAGATTGGCTAGGAATAAGAGATTAAAGAATATGACTATAGCTGAATTAAAGGGATTACTCAAAATAACTAATGCAATAATCAAAGAGAAACAAGGTAAGACTTTAATTGATGAAAAGGGAGGTAAGCAATAAATATGGCAAAATTAAGAGAAGAAGCACAAGGTTATGAACCAAAGCGAACATTAAACATAGCAGAATTAACTGCAGTACCATTAGACGACTTAGAAGTCTTAGATGGTTCTGGAGAGAATAAGGATGGTAAGGTTTTTCATTATAAGTACACACTAATTGATGGAAAAGAATATCGTATCCCTTCAACAGTATTAGAGGAAATTCAAAAGATACTAAAGATAAAACCAGAAGCAAAGATTGTGAAGGTTAATAAGTCTGGAGTAGATTTGAACACAAAATATACTGTAGATCTAATAGAATAAATTATTATTGATACTCACACACAAGTATGAACACACTCTTTCCTGGAGGGGAGTGTGAGAGGTAAGCTTTACCTGCAAATCCTCCAGGAAAATAAAAGAATGGATAAACCAATGAAAAAAATACATAGTTTAATGAAAAGAGGGCAAAATGAAGGGCAAGGTGCATCAAAATAGAAATAGATGTATCAAATGTAAGGAAAAGCTTGTTTATGAGCAGGTAGATACCTTAGAATACCTTACAGAGTGTTGTGGAATAGATTATAAAATAGAAGAAGAACTAAAATAATGGCGAAGATAAGAAAGAGAATAACCACAGGTAGGATGATGAACCTTAAAGAGAGGTATGATGAATTAGTCCTAGAGATGATGAAACTAAACAATGTTCATGCTTTAGATTATTATAAAATAGTAAAAGAAGCAAGTGAGATTGGATTTGAAGTATTTGGAGTGAGGTTCACCCATCAAAAGTTAGCAGATGACTTTGGGATTTCCAGGAAAAGTATTGGGAGATGTTTAGCTTTAAGTAAGATGAATAAAAAAACTGAAAAGTTAATTGATACTGGAAGAATATCTGCATCAAAAGTATTACCAATTCTTTATACAGACAATCATAATTACCAGGATGAAATTATCAAGAAGATATTAGATTATAAAATAACTAACGATCAATTAGGTAAATCCCTGCCTCTCTTTAAATCTAAAAAAGAAGCAGAACTATGGAACTATAAAAATAATACTCCTATCACTCCAAAAGGGAATAATATCAATGTAATTATGTATCGTAGGATAACTGAATTAACTTTCTTATTAACTGCAGATACAACTAAGATGGATAATAAAGATATAATGATAAAAAGAATAGATGGTTTAATTGAAAGATTAAGTGAATTTATTGAGAGATTAAATGATAATGATATTGAAGAAGAATCTAGTGATTTGATGGAAGATATTGAAGGAGCATTATAAAAAATGCCTCTTTGTAAAAGATGTGATACGATCTTTAAAAGAGATGGAACAGCAAGTCAAAGGTTATGTAATAAATGCTGCTTTCATTCAAAAGAAAATGCAATTAAAAGAAGAATAGAAACAATGGGATATAAATTAAAGTCAGATATGAAATGGATACCGAAGAAGTAATTTATCCAACCTGCAAGTCTCTTACTAGGAAGGGAAGTAAATGTTGGGGTGCAGTATCATTTGATGGTTATTGTTTTGCACATTGGAGTAAATTAAAATATGGAGATAAGAAAAAATGAAGAATAATAGTATTATAAAAATCATACTAGCAGGAGATAAATTAATATGACGCTTAGTGATAAGATAAAAAGTCATAGATTAATCAATGACGATAAATGTATATCTGAAAGTGATGTTAAAGAATTTATTAAAGAGTTGAAAGATAAGAATTGTACTTGTGGGTGCTGTTGTAGGTATAAATTATTTATAGATAAACTAGCAGGAGATAAATTAAATGGAATTTAATTTAAGTGATAAGATATTTGATTCATTAAACATGAATTTATTAGATATTAAAGATGTCAAAGAATTTATTAGATTGTTGAAAGAAGAAACTATTGATATTAATAAAACAGAAAATTTAAGAGGGTTTGCAGTTCAAAATGAAAGATTTACCAAATTAATTGATAAACTTTCTGGAGATAAACTCAATGGAATTTAATTTAAGTGAAAAAGAATGTGAAGATTGTTATGGAACATATCATCCAGAAGATGTAGAAGAATTTATTAGATTGATTAAAGAACTTCCATTAGATAGGTGGATAAGAGAAGAAATAGATCAACTAGCTGGAGATAAATTAGTATGAAAGAACTGGTAGCAACTAATCCTGCAAGTGGAATGAAGATTATTGAAAGATATATTGATGGAGTTAAATTTATGAAGGTTACTCCTAAGAGAATGTTACCTTTAATATTAGAGCAATTAAGAAAGCAGGTTGTAGGGCAGGGAATAGAAATCCAGGAAGGAGATAAGGGTTGGATAAAATATCATAAGCTTCATACTACAGATGGCCTGGAGAGAGCTAATGAAAAACTAAGGGAAGATTTACCAGAAGAAGATGTAGATAAGGAAGATTACATATTAAAGAAAGAAGGTGAGATGCTAAAGAGTGTTGGGTTTATCGTCGAGATAAGGGAAGTATTATGAAACCTGCAAAGTTTAGATTAAGGTTAGCAGGATATGAAATGATTAGAGAAACTTCTCAAGGCTATCATATTTATGCTAAAGGAAATTGGAGAGCATTGTATGATTCAACTACAGATACAGATAGGGTTAGGTTTATGGATGAGATAAAATACTTTCCTAAAAGGGGATTAAGTCAAGTAATATTTAATGGGAGAAGAAAATGAGTGAAATAAAACCTCCAAGTCCTATTGATATGTTTTTTAAGTTAGGAGATAAAGTTACTGGAGGAGATCCACTTAGAAAAATGGATTTTGATTATTATTTAATGTGGATAATGTTTTTAGCATTTGTTTTTATTGCAGGTGGAAATCTAAGAACCTTTTTCATTGGTGGTTATCATTACCAAAACTTTGGGTGGTTTATGTTTGGAACTGCTATCTGTTGGTTTCAATATTGGAGTTTAATGAATATCTATAAGATAAGAAAGATGCAGAAAGAAGTTACAATAGAGAATGTGCATGAGGATGATGATGATGAAGTTGAAAGTCCAGAAGATATGATTAAATCTTTTAAGAAAAAATAATGTAAGGAGGTTAAAGAAAAATGTTTGGAAGAAAGAAGAAAGAAGAAGAACAAGAATATCATGGTGCTACCATTGAGGTAGATGATGATGATGCTCCAGAAGGAATACCACAAGATGTTGTAGAAGAAGTACCAATAGAATCACCCCCAGTACAGCAGGTTGAATCTTCTTTGCCTTCTCCAGAGCAAATTCAATCTGTTCCTGCACCTGTTCAAAAGACAAGAGCAGAAGCTAGAATTGAAGCTGCAGAAATTATTAATCACGAAGGAAAAAAATTTTATCGTTTTGTATTATTGACTAATAAAAGTATTGGAGAAGTTGGAGAAATACTACCCTTAAATTAAAATGAGTGAAACTTTAAACAAACTACCTCCAAGAAAAACCGAATCTCTTATTGAAAATCAAGATGAGAAGTTTAGAAGATATTTCTTTTATGGTTTAGTTGGATTTGTTTGTTTAGTTTTTGGAATCTTTTTAATCGTAAGGATCATTTCAAAGTTTGTTTAATGAAATTAACATATATAGATTATGGAGTTGGAAATAGGGTTGGTGATACTATCTTTTTGAATAAAAATTTAAAGAAGTATCCCCAACTCCATGATGCTATATTAGAACATGAAGGCAATCACACCGACGATTGGAGTTTCAAAGACTTCATGTTGGATTTAAGGAATGATGAGATAGGGGAAGTGAAGGGAGAGTATTATAGATTTATATTAACTCACCCTCGTGCATGGGCAAACTATTCTCCTATCTTAAAGTTAGGAAATCAATGGTGCTTTGATATAACTCTAACATTCTTTTATGTTGCTTTCCTATCATTCTTCATACTCTTATATTTTGTAGTACAATGAAAAGAGAACATATCATATTAATTATTTGTATTATAGTAATGATTGCATTATCTTTAAACTCCTATACTAAGAGTTTGAAATATGATTGTAATCAATGCAATATTGTATTAAAAGAAAGAACAATCAACTATAGAGATTCTGGATTAGAATATGATAATGTTATGAATGTAAGTATCAATATATTATACTCTGGATTATATTATGGCGAATGTCCTTTGAGTTGGGATAACATTAATGGATATGTAAAAACATGAGTGAGAAAGATTGGGATTTATATTTAAGGTTAATATTATTAATGACAATGATAATATTTCTAATATCATTTACACTATCCCCTAAAGATGATTGTGATAAATGTAGTTTTAAAATGCCTAATGGTAAGAGATTGAATACTGGAGAAGTTCTTAATGATTACTTTGAAGTATGTATAGATCCATTTACTGGAGAACTAAATAAGCATGAGCTAGATTTAACTAACTTTGCCTTGAATAAGAGTACAGGGTGAAAAGAGGAAATATCCCTGTACCCCTATACTATGATTTCTTTTATGAAAAAGTATTATTTGCAGGTTTTGCATAAGGTATTTTTCTTAACCATATTTGCTGTAGTACCTGCAATCTTTTTACCTAAAGCATCTGATACTTTAGTTGGCTTTGCACTAATTTTGTTTCCCATTATTTTTTAACTATCCTCCATGATTTAATTCCAGATGGTGCATCTGCTACTGCAAAGTTCTTTCCACTCTTAGTTACTAATTTATACTTAGAACTAAAGAAAGACTTTTTAGATTTTAAATCATAAAACTTCAATTTCTCCATTATCTTTTACCTCCAAATAATTTAGTTTTCCATGCAGTACAATCGCTACATAACTTTTTGTATCCAAATACAATATTAAAAGCTTTCTTACATTTTGAACATTTCTTTTTTCCCATATTAAAAACCGAACATTTCTCCTGTTCCTGTCTCCCCCCTCCTTCTAGGATTTAAATCGTGATTCATTCTTACAGGTTCTCCTTGAGTTCCCCATATCTTATCTCCTTGCCCAAACATACTAGCCATGCTCTCTTGCTCTACAGAAAAGTCTGGTTCTTGTTGTTGGCCGAACTGTTGAAAACTCTCTCTAAGTCCTTGTTGAGTATTAGCTAACTTAGCCATTCTTGCTCTCCTAATTCTTATTGTACTATCCCTAACATTTCTTATTGCTCTATGTTCTGCTGTTTCTAAGAATTTTTCTTCTGCTTTAATTGCTCTCTCCATTCCTAATGAAGCTGCATCATAATTATCTCTAGCTCTTAATTCTTGTTGCTCAATCTTTTTACCTCTCCTATTTAAAACATCTCCAAACCCTAAGAAAGATTTTCTTGCTCTACCTTCATCTCTAGCAATAGCTTTCTCCTCTCTATCAATAGCTACCCCTTGTTTATATAAATTATATTTCTTCTTATCTTTAGGAGAAAGTTTATCATAACTTCTTTCTGTAGTCCTAGCTCTTTTAAAACTATTCATACTTTTTCTATCTGGGAATCCGAATACTATTTTCTTTTCTCCTTTGGTTTATAGGATAAACTAACTCTATCCTTTTCCCTTCTTTGCTTGTTAAAACTATATCTGTTTTCCATTTTTATATTAAAAAAAAATGTCTATTTAATAGCTTCCACCTGCTCCTTGCCCTTTGCCTGTATTACCAAAAGCCATGAAGATTAGCGATAGGATCACTCCTGCTACCCCTACGATAACAATAATGTCAAACCAGTTTCCATACTCTGCTAAACCGATTGTGGCCTTATCTGCGATTAAGAATCTTGGATCTGTAGTATTATAAGCTGTATAACTTACATTAATACCTTCTCCACTATATTCCGAAGCTGCTAATACATTAACACTTCCTACTGATCCTGGCACACTTGTAGTTACTGTATAATTTGTTGCAGGTACTGCTACCCCACTACTTGAGTTAGTAACTGCTGTAACCGATTTTACTCCAACTACACTCAAATTATTAGATGTTGTTGCTGCTGCAAATTTTTCATTAGATACTGTATAAGTATCAATCTCTGATACTTGACTATCTCTAACTCCAGTTAGAATTACTGCTCCAATAGAAACTGTAATACCTAAGATCATAATACCTATTGCTAAGTCTGTTAAATCTACTGCTGAATTTTTATGTTTCATTTATCCTCCATTATATTGATTTCCTTGTTTGTGTTTTATTATAAAAAAATAAAAAAAAATGATTAGCTATTAGTTAATTATAACTAATAGCTCATTGAACCAGATCTTCCACCTCTACCAAAGGCCATGAAAATCAAACTCAAAATAACAGCAGCTACTCCAACTATTACTATAATGTCGAACCAGTTACCATATTCAGCTAAACCTGTTGCTGCTGCTCCTGCTAAATTATAAGCAGTATCATTTACAGTATTAGTGTCTCTTACATTTATAAGAATTGTAGCACCAATCGAAACAACGATACCTAGAACAACAATACCAATCGCTAGATCAGTTAAATCTACAGCAGATTTTTTATGTGTTAATGTTTGCATATTTTATTTACCTCCATTATAATTGTTTAAACTTCAAACTACTATAGGAAAATAGTATATATATGCTATGGGACAAGCTTGTCCCAGCAATTAAAGAGAAGTTATAGAAATTCAACAACCCCTTCATTCTTACTAACTCTTTTTATTTTATACCTAATCAGAGCTTTGTTATTTAAAAGTTGATTAGCTAACCAATGAGTACCAGATATATTAGGAATAGTAATCTTTGGCAAACCAGTCTCCTTCTTAATCTTATTTGCTAACTTCCTTGTTTCTTGATCTATGTAGAACTTCATAAGTGGATCTACTCTTATTCTTTCCCCATTCTTTCCCATTACATCCTCCCCTCTGCTTTACTTCCTGCTGCTCCCACCATCCCTAAGATTATTAAAAATATTGGAACATAAATTGG
>Ga0114999_10008561_pt1:0-10000 | contig 11383 bp, 8 predicted proteins | sample ArcticOcean_MG_C_3_FD_89820 | JGI IMG/M metagenome (GOLD analysis project Ga0114999, IMG submission 89820) | Marine microbial communities from western Arctic Ocean - ArcticOcean_MG_CB8_126 | ecosystem: Environmental > Aquatic > Marine > Oceanic | place: Arctic Ocean: Canada Basin...
CTGCGCCTGTTGCACCGCCCATGCAACCCGCCACGGTCGCCCTCCGAGGACCAACGGCGAGAAACCATCCCGAAACGGATCCCCCAAACAACTCGCGACCACCCCGCCCACAAAAATACTCACGCCCAGTGGAAGATAGATTCACAGGCTCTGAGATCTTCGGCAGCACGGTAGTGCGCAAGCTCCGTGCGTCCGGCACTACGCCAGTACCTTCGTGCAGTCTCGATAATCTTGTCCATTCAAGCCCACCCTTTCCGTCGCTACTCGCGGTCAAGAATACTATTTCTCTAGACATAATGTCCCTATGACTAACAAGATGCAAGAGAATTCGGGGCAACTGGAGATTCCAGGACCAGCCAGGACTCGAAGTGCACGCCAACACCGGCTCCCGCGTTACCGATCGCGGTCGTCGCGTTTGCGTTCGGCGGCGAGGGCTTTGAAGACCTCGAGTGTGAAGCCGCCGATGAGTTCGTCGCCGGCGAGGTACATCCAGTCGTTGAGATTGGCCAGCGGAACGCGGATGCGGTCGTCGAGTTTATGGCCACGCAGGTTGATGGGGTCGTTGCCGAGCGTGCCGTAGATGATGTCGTTTTCGACGGCTGTCACGTTGACCCACATGAACTCGGTGTTCTCGCCATCTGTGACAGGGGCTTTGACGCTGAAGGTTTGGTCGTTGGCTCGCTGCTCGAAGGCCTCGATGAACTCGGGCCAGCGACGGCGTGCTTCTTTGACGGCCGCGTGCATGCGGGGGTCGTCTTCGTCGACGGAGAGCACGGGGGGATAGTTCGCGTCGCGGAGTGTGCCGAGTGGATCGTCGCTGGTAAGTTGATCAATCAATTCTTCGTGATAGGGGTGGATCGATTGCATCTCGGCCGAACAGACAGCGAGACAGTCGTCGTCGATGAGCTGGGCCAGCAGGCGGCCGATGAGCCGATAGGATTCTTGGTGATCTCCGTCGCCGTCGCCATGAATGAGGTCGACGGAGACCCATGCGCGGTGTTCGAGAATCGCGTGGCGGATTCTCAACTCGGACGTTTCATCGACGACGTCGTCGGTTTCGTCGAAGTAAGGGTCGTCGACGTTATGCACGGCCAGGAAACGGTCGTCGTACTTAATGAGGAAATGCGGCGACTCACCAACAACGAAGGCGTCTTCGTCGTCATCGTCGCTGGTTCCGACTTCGATGCCCCAGGCGTCTGATGCCGCTTTGGCGAGAATGGGCGATTCGAGAAAAGCCGGCTCGGTCAACAAGGCCACGAGCGAAATGATGGGTTCTTCTTCGTCGGACGGGTTGGGTTGGGGATCGTCCGGGTACTCGCCGTCACTAGCCACGTTCAGGTTGGCAGCCACCCAGGCACCCCCCAACACGAGCACGGCCAACATGGCGGCGAGCAGGTTTTTATCTTGCGCGGTGAGAGCCATCACGGCGTAACCGCCTAACAGCGGAAACGAAGCTGCCACGATCCATTTGCCCCAACTGCGGCGAAAGAGCAAACCGGTGCCGCCCATCAGCGAGACGACACCGCAGACGAGTAGGTAATCGTGATTTTCACGGAAGCCGCGAACGGCGAAGTACAGTCCACAGAGAATGGCCCCGTAGGTGTACCAGAGGAGATCATCGCTAAGGACACGTATCAGCCGCCGCATGAGGTACCTTCCTCGTCTCCGGGAGAGGCTCGATCAGCGGATTTACGAAAAGATTTCCACGCTTTCGAGCCATCGACGCGTATACGGTACCGGACCTTTCGTTACGATCGCAAGCGCTTGGAGCGAAAACTGAAAAATGTTTGCAACGGGGCGTTCACAGTTTGTCGGCGGTCTGCGAGACTGGAGCCTGATCCCTGTTGCGAAGTCGTCGTTTCCTTGCTCGGTGAACGCCCGATTCGATGTTATTTTTTCTGTTGACCTGCTCGATTCCCGCCTTCCTCGTGTCGTTGCTGGCAACGACCGGCGTGAAGCGGTGCGCCTCAAGATGGGGTCTGATCGACCAGCCCGGCGACCGGAAGGTGCATGTCTCGCCGACGCCGTTGGGCGGTGGAATTGGAGTCTGGTTGGGCGTATTGCTGCCAGTTTTCGCAGCACAAGTCGCGGCCGCGATGATCTCTGGGATGGAAACCGTCCCGGCATGGTTCCCACCAGAGTTGGCAAAGCATGCGGCGGGAGTGACGTATCGCTCGGGACAGTTGTGGGCGATTCTCGGCGGGGGCACGCTGCTGGCGGTGATGGGGTTGCTGGACGACTTCCGAAATCTGGCGTGGAAGCCTCGATTGCTGGTTCAAACGCTGGTCGCCGGCGCGGTCGTTTCGGCTGGTGTGCGTGCGACGCTGTTTGTGAGTGCGCCCTGGCTGGGATTCGTCGTCACCATGCTCTGGATTCTCGTGCTGACCAACGCCTTCAATTTCCTCGATAACATGGATGGACTTTCGACGGGCATCGGCTTGATTGTCGCGGCGTTGTTTGCGGTCGTCATGTTAACGGGCACCAGTGAACCGCGATGGCTGGTGAGTGGACTGCTGCTGGTGCTTGCCGGATCGTGTGCGGGTTTTCTGATTCACAACCGACCGCCGGCGAGCATCTTTATGGGTGACTCGGGCAGCTATTTTCTCGGCTTCCTGATCGCCTGCCTGACAGTCACCGGCACGTTTTACGACCCCAAACTGGGTGGCAGTCGGCATGTCATGTTGGCTCCGCTGTGTGTTCTCGCAATCCCCCTGTACGACTTTTGCTCGGTGATGTGGATTCGCTTGCGAGAAGGCCGTAGTCCGTTCCATGCAGACAAGAGTCACTTCTCGCATCGGCTTGTCGAATTGGGATTGTCTCAACGAGGGGCCGTCTTGACGATTCACTTGGCAACACTGACAACCGGTTTGGGGGCGTTGTTGCTTTATCGCATGCCTGACAAATCAGGCGCGGCGATCGTTGTGGCAATGGTCGGTTGCGTGTTGGCGATCATCGCGATTCTCGAATCGTGCGGGCGGCGAGGTAATGCTGACTGATGAGTAAGAAATCGCCAAAACGTCGTGCGAATAAGAAACCGCAGGGTCTAGCCCTGTCAGATGTGCCTGCATCGAGTTTGCTGACATCGATCGTGCGTGCCTGTATCGCGGCGTTGGTTGTCGCGCGGCTTCTCATGCCGACGGAAGTCGCCGAAGAAGGCCACACGTTGTGGGTTGTTCAATTATGGTTGGGGGTGGGCCTGTTGTGGGCTTGGGATCGCTGGCGAGAAGGTGATTTCGCGATCCGCTGGGATCGTTTCGATGTCTGCGTTTGGCTGATCGTGCTGGGGCATGTCGTTGGATGTGTGTGGATCCTGGCAACCGAGGGACATAAGCGGAACGCCATCAACCTGACCACCGAATGGGTCGGCTTGGGCGTCGCGCTGTTCATAATTCGGCAAGGTTTGCGGAACCGAATGGAGTCTGCAGGCTTGTTGCGACTGGTTCTCGTCACGGTCGTGACGTTGTCTTGCTTGGGTACCTACCAATACTTCGTCGGCAACAACGAACTGGCCGATTACTACACGAAAACGCGGAACGAACTCGACCTCTTGGCGAGTATTCCGACGGACCAGCGAACGCGGGCGAACGAACAACGGTTGGGGGAACTGCATCACGAGTTCACGTCGCAAGGCATTCCGGTATCGGGGCCGTCGCGCAAGGCGTGGGAAAATCGCGCGTTGGGAAGTCGCGAACCCATCGGTCTGTTCGCGTTGGCGAACACCTTCGGTGGTGTGCTGGCTGTGGGGCTGATCTTGCTGCTGCCCGTGCTGCGAAGTGTGTGGCGTGCAAACGGGCCGGGTTGGCATGCTGCACTGATCGGCATCGCGACGGGCCTGGTGGGATTCTGTCTGCTGCTGACGAAAAGCCGTACTGCCTGGGTCGGTTTGGCGGCGGGTATTGCCTGGTGTGGCTGGCGTGAATCACGAGCCGGCAAGGCGGGTTGGCAGCGCGGGAGCCGCTGGGCGGTGATCGCCTTGGCTGTTGTGGCGATCGGCGTAACGGTTGCATTCGCCACAGGGGGCCTTGATCGACAGGTGATCGCTGAAGCACCGCAGTCGTTGCAGTACCGTTGGCAATACTGGACGGGAACGCTGGCGGTTCTCGGTGAAAGCCCGCTACTGGGAAGTGGGCCGGGCAACTTTCGGCAGAGCTACTTGCCGCACAAACTCCCCGAGTCGAGCGAGGACATTGCCGACCCACACAATCTCGTTCTGGACCTGTGGGCCAACGGGGGCTTGATCGCTTTGGCCGGGCTTGTGGGTCTGTTGGGATTCGTCAGCCGGCGACTTGTTCGCTCGCTCAAGGGCGAGACGCCTGTGGTCCGGGGAATGTCGGCGGATTCTTCCTTGGCGACGATGTTTCTTTACGGCGGATTGGCGTTCGTAACCGTCATGGTCGGGCGGCTGTTGTATGGAAGTGGTTTTGACGACCGCATGCCGATTCTGTTGCTGGTTTGGTTCGGCGTCGCCTGGCTCTCGCGATTCATCCCCAACGATTTGGCCATCGGGAACGTATTCCTACAGGGAGCCTTCGTTGCGTTGGCGGTCCACTTATTGGGTGCGGGGGGAATCGAGACGCCGGCCATCGCACTTTCGCTGTTCTTGCTCGCCACACTGGCGGTGCAGACCGATCGCGCGGGAGACGGCGTAAACACAAGCGGCGAGAATGCCGTTGGTGGTCGGTGGGCGATTCCTGCCGTGGGAGGGGGATGTTTCGTGCTATCCGTCGTTTGCTATCTCACCGCGACCGATCCGGTCCGCGTGCGGACCATGTCATTGTCAGCCGGATTGCACGCCCTGTCAGTCGAGCGATCTCCCGAAATGGCACTCCGTGCTTACCGTGATGCGGCGGTCGCCGACCCGCTTTCTCCCGACCCGCTGGAACATCTCGGCGACGTCTCCTTCGGTCGTTGGCGAAGTTCAGCAATGGGACACGATAGCGATTTCGATCGTGCGATCGAATTACAGACGTTGGCGATCGCGCTCGATCCGCATTCGTCGTCCCGTTGGCGACGCTGTGGATTAATGCACCTCGAACAGGCCCGTCGTGAACAACTTCGTGATACAAAGAAATCGTCCGTGGCTGCCTTGAACGCGATCGAATGTTTTTCAGCCGCTGTGCAGCGCTACCCCACACGCACGTCACTTCGTGCCGAACGAGCGGAAGCGTTCCACCTCGCCGGTCGGAAACGTGAGGCCAGAGACGAATTGACCGAAACGCTGCGTCTGGACCTCATCAAACAAAACGCGGGGCATACCGACCGGGTTCTTCCCCGGAAAGAAGTTGATCGGCTCAAGAAAGCCATTCTGCAAGGGTCGCGTTCACGATAGAATGACGCAAGCGAACCGAAATCCACCGAATCCTCAGACCGATCATCGTCTGGCCGCTCCGGAGAATGTTCCCATGAAATCGATCACACTGGCCTGGGCAATTCCGTTGTCGATCGTCTTGGCATTGGGCGTTCTCTGGGCGGGCCTCACCGCCGTCAGTTGGGTGGCCACCGCAGGCGGCGACAAACCTGGTGACGAAGAAGCCATCGAACGCCCGGAGATCGCGACTTCGGGGCCGATGCCGCAGGTGACGATCGATGAAGCCGAATTCGATTTCGGCGCGATGGAAGTCGGTCAAGAGCTAAAACATACCTTCGCCATTCGCAACACGGGCAAAGGTCGGCTCGTTCTGAAGAAGGGCGGTACAAGTTGCAAGTGCACGATCAGTGAACTCACCGACGGCGAAGTGGCTCCGGGCGATTCGGCGAACATTGAGCTAAGTTGGCGACCAATCTCGGTATCCAAGAAATTCCGACAGGTTGCCAAGGTTTTCACCAACGACCCGAAACAATCAGAAATCGAACTGATCATCGTTGGAAAAGTCACTCGCCTGGTCGAGGTCGAGCCTTCGTCGTGGCAGCTCCCGCTGATCACCACCGACGACCCTATCGACGTCGAAACGCGTATTTATTCCAAGCTCCTCGATGAATTTCAAATCCTCGATGTAGCGTGCGATCATGACTCGATCGCCGGCGTGGCGACACCTCTCGACACAAAACAGCTTCAGAGACTTGGAGCGAAGAGCGGTTACCTCATCAAGGTGCGAGTCGACCCCCAGGATCTCGACTTACAATTTCGCGAAAAAATCGTCGTTCAAACCGACATCAACGACCAGGCGGTCTTCACCTTGTTTGTCGATGGAGAGCGAGAAGGGCCAATTCGAATCATTGCTTCCGGGGCCAGTTACCGTTCCACCGGCCGATTCATCAATTTTGGCTCGTTCCCGGCAAGTAAGGGGGCGAAAGTCGTCTTGTCGCTGTTCGTCAAGCGGTTCGACGAGGAAGGATTTCAGGTTGCCGAGATCGTTCACAACGAGAAGGCTCTGAAGGTGAACCTTGCCGAAGACCCCCAGCTACGCAGCAAACGACGTCAACGATTCGAGTTGACCATCGAAGTTCCCGCCGGTCGGCCACCGACGTCCCAGGTCGGTGAAGATCGAATGGAGATCGTCCTGAAGACAAATCACCCTGTTGTTCCCGAACTGCGTTTTCAGTTGGAGTTTCGGTCCTTCTAACGCGACCTAGAACGCGGCTTGGCGAAAACTTAAAGCCGACCTCCCGCCAACTCGGCCGATCCATTAGAATGCCCCCTCTGATCGATCTGGACGCAATAACGGCTGCCCGCGTCCGGCCGAGATTTCCTATCCGGAAGAATTCATCCCATGCACTATCGCAACTGGATCGCCGCCGGAACGGCTGTCTCGCTGCTGGTCTGCGTGGCCCTCCTGGGCGGCTGCGATTTCGGAACCGATGTCAAACCGCCCAAAGACGAGCAGCCTCCCGAAGAAGCCGAGGATGGCGGTAAAAAGGCCAACGACGTCGTCAAGCAACCACTCGGCCCACCCCCCAAACCACCCGTTCCCGATTGGCCCCAGCCCGCCGCCACGTTGCTGCTCTCGGGTAACCAAATCGGATACCTCGAACCGTGCGGTTGTTCCGAACGCCAATCGGGCGGCCTCTCACGCCGGGCCGATTTATTGCGACGGCTCAAAGAAAAAGGCTGGCCGACCGCCGGTCTGGATCTCGGCAACACCATCAAGCGGTCGCGTCGGCAAAGCCAAATCAAGTTTGAAACATCCGCCAAAGCCCTCGACGACATGAATTACCGGGCCTTGGCACTCGGCCCGAAGGAACTCGCGTTGGGCGCAGATTTCCTGTTATCACAGCACACCTTCGACCCCGAACAGCCCGTAGCCGGGTTCCCGTTTCTCGCCGCCAACGTGGTCCTTTTCGGCTCGGCCGATCTCGGCACGCCCCGCGCGACCACCGTGTTCTCCGTCGGCAAGATCAAAGTGGGAACCACCGCGATCCTCTCACCTGCGATGGCGAAGGACATTCTGGAAACAACCGATCGCGATACCCTCGACGTCATCGCGCCGGATGAACCTCTCAAGCAGGCGATCGCCGCTTTGAAAGCAGAGAAGCCCGATCTACTCGTGTTGCTCAGTCATGCCGACCTGGAAGAATCGCGTCGCCTTGCGAAAGCTTTCCCTGACTTCGACCTAATTTTAAGCGCCGGAGGCTACGACCATCCCACCGGCGAACCGGAAACGGTCGGCGACACGCTGCTTGTCACCGTCGGCAAGAAAGCCCAACACGTGGGGCTAGTCGGATTCTATCCCGAAGACAAAGAACACCGCCTGCGATTTCAACTCGTCGACCTCGATCGTGAACGGTTTCTCGACACCGACGCCATGCTGGCCTACATGAAGCAGTACCAGGAACGCCTCGAACAAGAGAGGCTCTCCGCAGTCGAACTGCCCGTTTCCCACAACAGCGGCTTCACGTATGTCGGCTCGGCCAAGTGCGGAGAATGTCACACCAAAGCGTACGACAAATGGAAAGCCACTCCCCACGCCAACGCCTTTGAAAGCCTGAAACACCCCCGCAACGGCCAAGCCGATTTCGGCATCACCCGCATTTACGATCCCGAATGCCTCGCCTGCCACGTCACCGGCTGGGATCCCGAAAACGTACTGCGTTTCAAGGGCGGATTCATCAACGAGGAATTCGCAAAAACTGACATTGAGAAAGAGCTGGGCCGTATTCTCAAAGGATCAGGCTGCGAAAACTGTCACGGACCCGGCAGCCAGCATGTGGAATTGGTCGAGGCCGACAAGATCGACGAATCTCGCAAGTCCATACAGGTCTCCCTGAAGACCGCCCGCAATTCCCTCTGCATTACCTGTCACGACTTGGACAACAGCCCGAAATTCGAGTTCGACAAATACTGGAAGCGAATCGCGCACCCGGGGTTGGACTGAGCAACACCAAGCCACTCTATCGGAACATCTCCTCACAACATGGCCAACGCCCCAGAAAATATCCGCGCCCTGCAAGACGATCGCGTGTTCGAAATTGTTTGGTCGACCGACCGCACCGATCGGCTGCCTTACAAGTTCCTGCGCGGCCAATGCCCCTGTGCCGGTTGCGTCGACGAGTTCACCGGCATCCGAACGCTCGATGTGAATACAGTCCTCGACGACATTCACCCCGTCAATCTGTCGTTCACCGGCAATTACGCACTCAAGATTTTGTGGAGCGACACCCACGATACGGGCCTGTATACCTGGGACCGCCTCGAGATGCTTTGCCGACAATACACCGCAGCCAGCGAGTAACGAGCGCAGCGAGTTTTCGTAACCCGACGCGTCAGCGAGGGACGCAGGAAGAACTTCCGAACGACACCAAACACCTCACTCCCCGGAAACGCCACCCCGTGGACGAAGACACCACGACTTACGAAGTCGAACTGAAATTCCGGCTCGCCACGCCCGACGGCTTGATCGAGAAACTCCAAGATCTCCACGCCGTACCGGCCGCGCCGGTTCTGCAACGTGACACCTACTTCGCGCACCCGGTTCGTGACTTCGGCGAAACCGACGAAGCATTCCGCATTCGCTCGGCCGGGTCGAGCAATGTCGTCACGTACAAAGGGCCGCTGGTTGATACGCTTTCCAAAACGCGTCGCGAAATCGAAGTCGCCTTCGCCGACGGACAGCAATCAGCGGGGGACATCGAACAGATCCTGACAATCCTCGGGTTCTCTCCTGTACGCACGGTCGAGAAAACTCGAATACCCTATCATTTCGACTGGGAAGGCCGATCGATCGAACTGGCCTTGGACGACGTGACGGGCTTGGGAAAGTTCGTCGAACTCGAAACAATCACCAACACCAACGATCGCGAAGCGGCCCGCGATGCGTTACTCCGCTTGGCGACGCGGCTTGAATTGGCCGACAGCCTTCGCACGTCGTACCTCTGCTTGCTCATGGAGCAGGATGCCCAGTAGGAAACTGACATTCTTGATTTCTGAAAACCTCTGAAAAACCGACCGAAATTCCTTGCGAAGATGTCTGAAATCGGTATAGTTACGCCTGTACATCATTTGTTGTTCACCGACATTTGAGTTCACCGACATTTGATGCGACACACATCTCACGAAACTCCCAAAGCTACTCCAGTCGACCTGAATTTGAAGGAAGTGATCCATGTCAGCACGTAGTCGCAGCACCGCCGTCGCACCCAAAAGTCGCGCCAAGAGCGCCCCGGCTTCCGCTTCGTCCGTCGGCAGCGACGGGAAGATGCTCAACAATGCGTTGGGGCAAATCGAGAAAGCCTTTGGTAAAGGCGCGATCATGAAGCTGACGGATGTCGGTGCGAATGTCGCCGGCATTTCGACCGGTGCATTGTCGCTCGACCTCGCGCTCGGCGGTCGAGGATTTCCCCGTGGTCGCATCATCGAATTGTTCGGTCCGGAATCCAGCGGCAAAACAACGCTCGCCCTCAGTACCATCGCCAGCGCACAGAGGGCCGGCGGTATCGCCGCGTTCATCGACGCCGAACATGCCCTCGACCCTTCCTGGGCGAAGAAGATCGGCGTGAATCTCGAAGAGCTCCTCGTCAGCCAACCGTCCTACGGTGAAGAGGCACTGCAAATTGCCGAGATGCT
>Ga0114999_10008562_pt1 | contig 11383 bp, 9 predicted proteins | sample ArcticOcean_MG_C_3_FD_89820 | JGI IMG/M metagenome (GOLD analysis project Ga0114999, IMG submission 89820) | Marine microbial communities from western Arctic Ocean - ArcticOcean_MG_CB8_126 | ecosystem: Environmental > Aquatic > Marine > Oceanic | place: Arctic Ocean: Canada Basin | collected...
AGAACGTACTGGCTGGTCCAATCTACGATCCGGAAGCTGTGGCCGAACTGATTGCGGCAGGCATCGGCAGCATGGTCACGGTTCCTGTTGGCGGCAAGATAGACTTACAGGCGATAGAGCGGCCCGGTGAGCCGTTGGTTCTGACCGGTCGTGTAAAGCGAATTTCCGATGGCCGCTTTGTTGTTCGTGGTCCCGTGTTCACAGGCATGCAAGTCGATCTTGGACGTACTGTCGTGCTCGATACGGGGCCAATGGAAATTGTCGTGTGCGAAGGCCGGATCGAGCCGCTCGACCTGGATATGTTCCGGTTCGTTGGTATTGAACCGCTCGACAAGACCTACATCGTGCTGAAGTCAAAGATCCAGTATCGGCCGACGTTTGGTGCGATGGCGAAGCATGTCGTCGAATGCAATGCGATTGGTGTGGGTAGTACGGACTTTTCGCAGTTCCCTTACAAGGCACTGACCCGGCCAATTTTCCCGTTGGATAGCGAGACGACATATGACGCAGAGGGATAGGCCTCTATTATTGCGCGCGAGCGGAAAAGGACGGACGAATGGTCGAGCAGTTGCTTACAAGTGAACAGGATATCCATGCTCCGCTTCACATGGCAGGTCCGATTCCTGTAACGGGCGGGTTGGTGGCCGGTTGCGGGGCAAAGGAGAACGAAGCCGTTTCGGTGTTTCGAGGACTGCCGTATGCCGCCCCGCCGGTTGGTGATCTACGTTGGAAGCCACCGCAACCGCCCGCGCCCTGGCCGGGTGTGCGGGAGGCGACGTCGTTCGGGCCGGCTTGTCCGCAGCCGCCGGGCGGTGTCATTTCGATGTTCGGGGTTAAAGCTGATGCAGCGATAGACGAAGATTGCCTCTATTTGAATGTCTGGACGCCTGCAGGCGCGGCCACGGAATCGCTTCCGGTGATGGTGTGGATTCATGGTGGCGGTCTTCGCGTCGGCTCCGCGGATAATCCGATGTATAATGGCGTCAACCTTGCCGCGAAGGACGTCCTCGTTGTCACGCTAAATTATCGGCTTAATGTCCTTGGCGGGTTCGCGCATCCAGGACTGAGCGCCGAGTCCGAGAACAGCGCGTCCGGTAATTATGGGCTGATGGATCAAATCGCCGCCTTGCGTTGGGTGGGGGATAATATCGCATCGTTTGGGGGTGATCCGGCCAATGTGACGACCTTCGGCGAGTCCGCGGGCTGCCGGAGTATCGCGCTGCTCATGGTGGCGCCGCAGGCGCGCGGTTTGTTTCATCGCGCAATTTGCCAGAGCGGTATGCTGCGCGATGTGAGTGGCAGCCTTGCTGACCGGGAAGCGATGGGGCTCGAGATCGCTGCGAAGCTTGGGTGTGACAGGAGCGCCGACCCGATTGCCGCCCTGCGTGCGCAGCCTTGGGAGGCGCTGCACGACGCCGTTGCGTTCGATAGCAATCCGTTCGTGGATGGTTGGGTGATCCCGGAAGATCCGTGCGCGCTGTATGCTCAAGGGAAAACGGCGAACACGCCGGTGCTTATCGGAACAAATGCGGACGAAGCAACGATGTTCGAGCTGCCGAACGTGGCCGAATTCGATACGTTAGAAAAGTATAAGGCACGTCTGTCTCGTGACTTTGGCGGTCACGCTGTTTCCGTGATTTCCGCTTATCCGGCATCCGATGACGAAGCTGCCGTCCGCGCGATGATGGCGTTGCGGACTGATATTTGGATGACCCTGCCGGCGCGCCGGTCGATCCGTTGGCTTGCCGATGCGGGGGTGCCTTGCTACTTCTATCATTTCACCCGCGTTCCGCCCTGGAAGGCGGGTGAAGTCTTGGGTGCGCATCATGGTGCCGAAATAGCGTATGAGTTTGGCGGTGGTGTGAAGTGTGGCCAATTCAAGTCAGACGCTGTGTTGGCGGATGTCGATCAGCGCCTTTCGGATGTGATTATGGCGTTTTGGGTGAATTTCGCCAGGACTGGAGATCCGAATGCCGCGGGGCTTCCGAACTGGCCACAGTATGACTCGAATACAGAAAATTATCTGGAACTCGGCGATACGATCCAACCTGGATCACAATTGCGCGGGTCCGCGTTGGATACGCTTGAACTGGTCAGGATAAGCTGACGGGGACCGGGCTGGGCGCGCCTGTCGCTCCGGCCTGTCGACGCGCGCCAGCGTAACATTTAACCCTCCGTTTGCTAAGGCGCGAAGCCGTTGAAACAGTGGTCAAGGCATCAGCGCGTAAGCGGGCGCTTCCGAGTTTGGCACTAGGATTACCCAGCTTTCGCTGTCTTGCGGGTCGCTATCGTCGTTCTGGTCCGCCACGGGTGTAATCCCGGCTGTTAAAGAAAATGTGACGGACCAGACTATAGCAAAAGAGCTAAATCGTTGGGCGAGCACTCCGCATTCCGCGCAATTCGGGTTTACGCGGCTGCCGTATAGGGCGGGGCGGGGTCATATTCCATGCGGCGTTGAACGTTGCGGGCAAAAGGAATGCCATCCATTTGACCAACAACCCAGAGCGCCATGTCGATCCCCGCGGAAACGCCCGCTGATGTCACCACATTACCATCGCGTACGAACCGCATGTCATCGATGACCTCTGCTGCGCCGCCGCGTTCACGGAGGGTTTCGACAAAGCCCCAGTGCGTCGTCACGCGCTTACCGCGCGCCGGGCCAGCTTCGATCAGCAGCATCGAGCCGGTGCACACGCTGGTCACCCAGGTGCAGTCGGGCGCAACCTTGCTGATCCAGTCGATGAGGACAGGGTTGTCGACTTCGGTTCGCGTGCCCTTTCCGCCGGGGACAACGAGAATGTCGAGCTTTGGTGCATCGGCGAAGCTGTAATCGGACTCGATACGCAAACCCTTGGCGCAGCGCACCATGCCGCCCTTTTCAGAAATGGTGACGACCTTTCCGCTGCCGCGTTCACCTGCTGCCATGGTGTAAACCTCCCAAGGCCCGATGGCGTCGAGTTCTTCAAGATCATCGAATAACAGTAGCCCGGTGGTGTAGGTCATTTAGTAGCTCCTTCGGTTAAAAGTTAGTCGGCGGCCGAGAGGTGAAACCGGCGACGATAGTCTTGTGGCGTAATTCGAAAGCGGCGCTGGAATGCCTTGCGCAGCCGCTCCGCGTTTCCAAAACCGCACTCCCGTGCGATGTATTTGATGGGATTTGCCGTATCTTCAAGCTGTTGGCGGCTGGCTTCCAGCCTAGCGCCTTCGACGAATTTGGCGGGCGTCATGCTGACGCGTTGCGCAAATACGCGGGCGAAGTTGCGTGGGCTCATCGCGACCCGGTTGGCGAGTGTTGGCACACTTAATTCCGTGCCCAGGTTTTTTAGAATCCATTGCTGTAGCTTGCCAAATGCGCCTTCCTCATCGCTTTGTGCGGCCAGCGCCGTACTGAACTGCGATTGGCCGCCGGGCCGTTTAAGAAACATCACCTTGTCCCGGGCGACGGCCAATGCGAGCGACCGGTCGTAATCTTCCTCGACCAAGGCCAAGGCAAGGTCCATGCCAGCGGTGACCCCGGCGGAGCTGTAGATATTGCCATCTTTTACATGGATAGCATCGGGCTCGAGGTTGATCTGTGGATAGGTCTCAGCGAGGGCATCGCAGTGCCGCCAATGGGTTGTGGCGCGCCGTCCATCCAACAGGCCGGCCTTGGCGAGCAGGAAGGCCCCAGTACAGACGGAAGCCAACCGGCGGGCATGAACGGCAGCATCCTGTAGCCATGCAATCAACGCCATATCTTGAACCGCGTCTCGTACGCCGTGGCCACCAGCGACGATGAGGGTATCGATCGCCGTTAGGTCCACTTCATGCACAAGGTGGTCTGGCACAATCTGCAGGCCGCAAGATGTTGCGATAGGCGCATCGCTATTTGCCAGAACGGTCAGGGAATAGGCCGCTGGGGCACCGTCGCTCCGATGGAGCATGTCCGATGCCGTCGCGAAAACAGAAAGTGGTCCGGTGACGTCAATGATCTGTGCGTTTGGGAAGCACACCATGGCAACCTGGCGATGTTTTACCGCCTTCGAAGTTAGGTGTTTATGCTGTTCTGAGTAATGCATGGCGGTAATTTCGCATGCGGTAAGGTTGGCGGCAATGACAAAGGTCCGTTATTATCTGCCAAATTATGTTTAGTCATTATTTGCGCTGAAATCGCGACAGTTGTTGCACGTTGAGTGGGCGCATATGCTCTTTATCGACTGCTGCACAAGTCGTGGAATGGTCCAGTGAAGGAGAGGAACCTTGAGCGAATTCCCCAAGAAAGCAGAAGTTGTCGTCATCGGCGCAGGCATTGCCGGCACGATGACCGCTTATCAACTTGCTAAACGTGGCGTGCCCGTCGTGCTGTGCGAAAAGGGCCGGGTTGCGGGCGAACAGTCTTCACGCAATTGGGGCTGGATACGCAAGCAAGGCCGTGATCCGCGGGAAATTCCGGCGATCATCGAATCCTTGCGGATCTGGGAAACGCTCGAAAAAGAGATCGAAGCGGATGTTGGTTGGCAGAAGGGCGGAACGCTTTACATCGCCAAGACGGATGAAGACCTTGCCTATTTTGAGCGTTGGCTTGGGTTCGCCCGTGACTATCAACTTGATAGTCGGATCTTGTCGCCGGACGAAGTCGATCAGCAGACCGGTTCTGAAGGGCGCAAGTGGAAGGGGGGGATCTTTACACCCTCGGACGGTCGCGCCGAACCTGCTAAAGCGGCACCAGCCGTTGCGAAAGCATTCGAGCGCCTGGGTGGCACGGTTTTGACTGAATGTGCGGTGCGAACCGTGGAAAGTGCCGCAGGAAAAGTTACCGGCGTTGTTACCGAAAAAGGCACGATCGCCTGCCAGGCTGTCGTTTGCGCTGCCGGCGCGTGGACCAGTTATTTTGCAGGCAATTTGGGCCACACCTTTCCGCAGCTCAAAGTTAGGGCTTCCGTCTTGCGGACCAAACCCGCGCCGCTTTTCACGCAGAGCAGTGTCAGTTCGCCCGGCGCAGCGATCCGCCGCCGCCAGGATGGCGGCTATACCATTGCGCGGTCCGGTGGCAGTCTTTTTCAACTCGTGCCTGATGCGGTCAAACACTTTCCGTCTTACATACCGGCACTGAAGACCTCGATGAGGCCAAAGCTGCGGTTTGGTGCCGAATTCTTTAAAGAACTCGTGCGGCCTCGGCGTTGGAATGGCGATCAGGTGACGGAATTCGAGAAGAATCGTGTACTTAATCCAACCCCAGATCCTGACACCTTGCGTGAAGTGCTGGCGCAAGCGCAGGAGAATTTTCCGCAGTTAGGTCCGTTGGAAGTCGCAGAAACCTGGGCTGGCATGATTGAAGTCACGCCGGACGCTATACCGATCTGGAGCGGTGTTGATGATTTGGAAGGCTTCTACATCGCTACTGGGTTTTCCGGCCACGGCTTTGGTATGGGGGCTGCGACCGGTTTGTTGATGTCGGAGCTTGTAATGGACGGGCGCGCGCGGGTTGACCTTGAACCCTTCCGTTTCTCCCGCTTTACCGACGGATCGAAGCTGGAGCTAAATGCACGTTAGAATGTTTCCTACGCGACTTTTTCTTTCAGTCAGTTGGTGACGGCTTTGAATTCCGCCCGTCCGCCCGCGCCAAGGGCCTGAGCGCAGAGAAATTCATGGATCATCAGTTTGGCGCAGCGGTATGTGATATCGACGCCGTCGGCGCGCGGCTTATCGGCATAGAATTCGCCGTCGTCCCGGATACAGCTCTTTGCCGTTCGCTATAAATGTTTCGGTGATTTGGGTCCGTTTCCTCAAATGGTCTATGCTTGGGCACTGTTTAAGGGCGATGTTATCGGGGGAGGGAATGGCATGAAGGTTCGCTTTGGTGTGATGGTGTCGAGCGGGCCGGCGTTTCCATACCGCGCCGAATTGGCAAAGTTTGCCGAACTCATCAAAGTGATCGACGGCTGTGGCGTCGAGATGATCGGCACGTACGATACTAGTTTTATTGGTGGCGATGCCTTCGCCCGCGCCACATTGATCGCGCAGACAGCGGAAAATGCAATGGTCGGTCTGCATCCGACGAACCCGTTGACACGGGAACCACAAATTATGGCTGGTTTTCTGGCCTCTATCGACGCCATGACTGAAGGCCGCGCCTTCATGGATATCGGTAGCGGTGACAGTGCGGTCTACAATATTGGCATGAAAGCAGCGAGCCGGGCACAAATAGAAGATTATGTTACCTGCATGCGGGACCTTTTGGCGACTGGCGAGGCAACATATGATGGCCGGCCGCACCGCGTGCGATGGCACAAGGAAGTCGTCCGCGACCGCATTCCAATAACGTTATGCGCCGAAGGGCCGCGGACTTTGCACCTCGGAGGCCGTATCTTCGACGGTGTGATCGCGGGGACAGGCGTCTTGCCGGAAGTGATTTCGGACACAATTGCGCGGGTCGAAGCTGGAGCGGCTGCGGAGGGACGGAACCCGGAAGATGTCGATCTCTGGTTCACGACCCGCTCTTCGTTGGATGCGGATCGCGAGAAGGCGATCGCAGGAATTCACGCGTCGGTATCATCGATCTTGAACCACTCGATGCGGTTCGGGCTTGACGATAAGAACGTACCCGGCCAGTTCCGTGAGAAGATACAAGAATACGTTGATGGCTATGAATTGTATGATCATGTCCTGGAAGCGGGGCGTAATCCGCAACGGATGTCAGCGCTGGGGCTTGCGGACTATGCGCTGGAACGCTATTCCCTCGCGGGAAACGTCAGTGATTGGATCGAGCGCATTGGTGCGCTGGCCGAAGCGGGCGCGACGAATATCTGGTTTAGTACCGAGCGCGGTGATTTGGATCGGCAAATTTACTACATGCGCTTGTTCGCTGACGAGATACTGCCTAATTTTCAGTGAGCCGCCGGTCCGGGGAGGGATACAGCATGTATGAAAAACGCACTGTCGACATTCAAGGGAGCTCGATGGACGTGCTTTGGTTCGCGCCCGAAGGGGCAGGTCCCTTTCCGGGTGTCGTGGTGGCTCAACATTTGCCCATTGCCCATGCTGGTCTGGAAAAAGACCCGTTTACAATCGATGTCGGCGAGCGTCTGGCCAAGGCAGGCTATGTGGCCGTTATTCCACACGTATTTCATTGGTGGGAGGCGGACGAACACATTGCCGCAAAACGCAAGGAATTTAAAGATGATTGGGCGGTTGCGGATTTTAACGCGGCCTACGACATGCTCGCCCGGTCCGAGCGGGTTGACGAAAAGAGTATTGGAATTATTGGACATTGCTGGGGCGGACGGTTGTCCTGGCTGCATGCCTGCCACAACAAAGGGTATGGCGCGATGGCGACGCTTTATGGCGGGCGCATTAAGCTCGGTATGGGAGACGGTGCGATTGGGCCGATCGGGCTTTGCAGCCGCATTCCTTGTCCGGTGCTCGGCATCTTTGGGAACGAGGATGAAAATCCGTCGCCAGCCGATGTCGATGATCTTGATGCCGCACTGAGCAAGGCTGGCGTGGAACATGAATTCCATCGCTACGATGGTGCTGGCCACGGATTCCAGGATTTCTGCAACGAGGACCGTTATCGTAAAGATGCGGCCGATGACGCCTGGGGAAAGCTCATGTACTTCCTGGACAAAAACCTGAAGAAGTAACACGGACCAGGGCACCCTTATCGCCTTGGGTGATAAGGGTGCCCTGACCTATTTGTGAAGTATCGTTACTCTGCCGCTAGGGCCTTTGCTTTTTCCGCAGCTGCGACTGCTGCTTTCTCGAAATGCGCATCGTTGAAGTTATGCAAATGCGCGCCGCCCATGAATATCTTCGCCGCGGTTTCCCGTTTGACATTGGCGAGGAGATTATTGGCAACATTCGGGAAGTTGGAATCGAAGTGCGGGTAATCGGTTGAGATACACATACGGTCTGCGCCGATCAAGCCAGCCGTCGCTTCGATTTCCGGTTCGCTACCTTCCACTGCCGCCCAGCAGTTGCGCTGGAAATATTCTTTCGGCGTCAGTGACAGATAGGGGGCGTGCGTGTCGCGGTATTGCGGGTAATCCCATTCAATGCGCGTGAGAATGCCCGGTACCCAAGAGTTCTGCGCTTCCAGATATCCGACGCGTAGTTTCGGGTAGAACTCGAACACGCCCGCGATAATCATTGCGATCATGCATTGCTGCATTTCCAGCCAATGGCTCGCCACGTGGCGATAGAAGCGGTTCTCGCCATAGAGCGTATTCATGTAGGAGTTGGCCGCCCCTGTGCCTTCATGGAAGCCCATGCTGACATCGAGTTCTTCATGCATGGCGAACAGCGGATTCCAGTAATTGGAATGCCAGTTATGCCCGTTGATCATATTCGGCCGAATAAACGAGCCGGTCGCGCCGAGCTCGGTCACACAACGGTGCAGCTCCTGGCAGGCGAGATTGACGTCATGGACAGGCAGCATCGCCGCAAACTTCAACTGGTCTGGGCTGTACTGGCAAAAATCGTAGATCCAGTTGTTGTAGGCCTGCGCCAGTGCCAAGGACAATTGCGGGTCCATGTTGTCCCGCGCCAGAAGGCTTAGCCCAAAGGTTGGGAAGAGGACGGCAATGTCGATGCCTTCCAACTCCATACCCATGACTTGTGCCTCGGGGCTATAGTAGCGTTCAACAGCAAAATCGAGCCGCCCACTTGCGGCCATACGAGAGCCGGATAGAGGTTGCGTCGTGTCCGATTTGGATTTGCCCACGATTGGTTTGCGGTGCTGCTGCATTTCGTGATCGTAGGTCGTTGGCTGGCCGTCGATATAGATGATGCCGCGTTTCCGCTTTCCGTCCGCACCGACCGGAGCCGTTACCCGGTCGCGAAACTTGGGATCCAGATACCGATCGAAAAGGTCTACCGGTTCCATTATGTGCATGTCGCAATCAACGAAGCGAAGTCCGTCTTTCATGGTAGGTCCTCCTAATATTAGGGCCGCACTATCGGGCCCGTTGTTAACAGGTTAACAATACCTGTCCAACCTGTGCAAATTTTGCACGGCTGTTTGCTTGCGGACTTTTTGATTTTGTTGTCCTTCAGAAATGGGGCACTTGTTTTTTCGGGAGAGATATTTGATGCGTGCGGTTGTTTGTGAGAGCTGGGGGCCGATTGAAAATCTTCGTCTCGGTGATTTGCCAGCGCCTAAACCGGGGCCGGGAGAAATTCTCATCGACGTGGAAGCGACCGGCGTTAACTTTGCAGACTCAATTATGATTGCGGGAAATTACCAGACCAAACCGGATTTCCCGTTCAGTCCAGGCCTCGAGACCGCCGGCGTTGTCGCCGCGTGCGGCGAAGGAGCAACGCGGTTCAAACCAGGCGATCGCGTTATGGCTCTCCTGCCCTATGGCGGGTTTGCAGAACACGCCGTGACGGTCGAAACGGATGCTTTTGCGATTCCAGTTGGGATGAGTTTCGAAGACGCGGGCGCATTTCCGGTGTCGTACCTTTCCAGTGATGTCGCGATCCGCTGGCAGGCGCGGCTCGAAGGTGGGGAGACGATGCTGGTTCTTGGGGCAGCAGGTGGTGTCGGATTGACGGCGGTGGAAATCGGTAAAGCCGTGGGCGCGCGGGTTATCGCCGGCGCCAGTTCACCTGAGAAACTGGCGGTTGCGAAACAGCGCGGTGCCGACGAAGGCATCAATTATCAAACCGAAGATCTCAAGAAGAGAGTCATGGAACTGACCGACGGTAAAGGAGCCGATGTCGTTTATGATCCCGTCGGCGGTACGCTCTTTGATTCGGCATTGTCTTCGCTGGGGTGGGGCGGGCGTTACCTCGTGATCGGTTTCGTGGGCGGCATTCCTAAGATCCCCGCCAATCGCATTCTTGTTAAGCATCGGGCCGTGCTGGGATCCTCGTTGCGCTATTTCCGCTGGCACGCGCCAGAAAAACTGCAGGCGTCCGCGGATGCGTTGATTGCATGGTACGATCAGGGGCGGGTCAAACCCCTGGTCACCCATACTTTGTCGCTTGATGATGCGGTCGATGCCATTCGATTGCTGACGGATCGAAAGGCACACGGCAAAATCGTTTTGGTTCCCTGACCCACTACATTCGATGCGCAGGGTTGGTGAGACTGCGCATCAAGCCAAGCCAACTGCACCCCGCCGCGACGGCGGCAACAAGGCCATAAACACAAATCCATCGCCGGCGCCGTGATTGTCCACGACCTGACCGACAAAGTGGCTCAGAACGATGAATGTCAACTGCCGGGCGAGACCGAAAACTGATAGGATCGTAGCGCGATGGTCCGATTCGACCTGACTGTCCAACAGCGCTTTTAGCGCGGGGTTGGCAATCCCATACGCTGCGGCCCCGACGAACAAGAGGGGTATCATTTCGAGGGACGGGAAAGCTCCTCCAATGGCAAAACCCAAGACCACGAGTGCGGCGGTAATCCCCAAGGTTTTTTGCGGCCCTATTACCCGGTCAACTAAGGGACCAAATTGGCTTGCGATTCCGCCAACCAGAAACCCAGTGGCTGCAATCGGAACGAACCAAATCAGGTCAATCTCCAGCAAGCGCAAATAGGCCTGTTGCACCCATACCGCCGCTTTGGTGGTCGCCATCAACCCGGCAGCAAACAGAATTGTCCAAAGGACGATTGGGTTCGCACGGCAGATCGTGGTTACCACGATGATCATTGCCGCAAAGTTGAAGCGGCCCCTATGCGACCGCTGTCGCGGCGGTTCGTGAAGCAGTATGGCGAAAACGCCACATAGTACAATCGACGCGAAACTGAAGGCGAAGATCGATTGCGGATGCCAAACGTAAAGAGGCCCGGCAACTGCGGACGCGACCGCCAGTGATCCAAGAGAGAGTCCATGCCGCCGAGATTCAACGTTCAGATACCGCGTCTGTTGTTCACGGCACAGCAGGCTGTCGTAAAGCAATGCCGAATCCGCGCCGGAATGCATGCTTACCGCAAGGCCCATCGCTATTTGGCTTGCAACGACCTGGCCGAACCCGCCCGCTGTCCACAGTAAGAGGATGCCCATCGCCCAAAGAATAGTCCCGATGACAAGCGCACTTTTACGCTGCCATTGATCGGCAATCCAGCCGGAGGGAACTTCGGCGAGCACCATGGTGGCAGCGAACGCCGCTTCTGTTAGTAGGATCTCGCGGAAGGTGAGTCCCACGTGATCTTCCAAATAGGGCACCAGCACAGCGAGCAGAAACAACGCGGAACGTGCCGCCGAGAAACCATAGAGGAGGAGCGCATTACGGTCGGTTGGGAAATCGCTATTCGTGGTGGATTGCATCACGATTCCCCTGTCTTCGCCTGAAGGCCTTTTCGTTGCGCGACGGGCGAGGTGAAGAAGTCGTAATCGATGACATATGCATGAGATATTCCTCTAAAACCAAAACGGACTCCGGCTTAGAGGGG
>Ga0114999_10008563_pt1 | contig 11383 bp, 7 predicted proteins | sample ArcticOcean_MG_C_3_FD_89820 | JGI IMG/M metagenome (GOLD analysis project Ga0114999, IMG submission 89820) | Marine microbial communities from western Arctic Ocean - ArcticOcean_MG_CB8_126 | ecosystem: Environmental > Aquatic > Marine > Oceanic | place: Arctic Ocean: Canada Basin | collected...
GTAGCTCTGTGCTGCCGGGTGTAGCTGTGCCGCGAGGAGACTCACCTGGTAGGCGGACTCGAGCTTGTTGTCACGCTGTTGAAGCTGTGCCACCAGTCCGTAGGCGCGAGCCATCGGGGCATGAGCCGCGGCGGCGAACTTCTGCTTGCGCGATGCAGCCTCATCGAGAACGGCCAGTGCTATATCGTCGAGACCGGCACATGTGAGACTGATCGCCGTTGCCGCGGCGATCAGGTAGGGCGAAAGCGAGGGGTCACCGTAGCCGCTAGCATAGCGCTGGGCCGCGGCCGCAGCCAGCGCCGGCCTGTCCAGTCGTTGAAGTACGAACGCTTCGATCATCGCGGCAAAGCGCAACGACGGCTGAGCCTGTTGTAGCACGCGAGTACGCTCGAGTGTGATTTCGAGTTGCCCTGCGGCCAAGGCTTCAGCGACGTCCGCCAGAGCACGGTAACCGCACTCGTCGCCGGTATGAACTCGCTGCGCCCATGATGGCCAGGTCTCCTCTGAGAACGAAGCGGTCTTGCGCAGCACCATTACGGCGGGATGGTCGTAGCCGATGAATGAAGGTTCGGCGGCATCGTCCGCGAAGGTAATGCCGGCGAATTCGGGATAGACCTTGAATCGACGAACCAGTTCGAACCCGAGCTCACCGTTTACCAGATCGGTATAGAAAGCGGCGACCACGGGGTAGAGTTCCGGAACGGCAGTGAACGGGCGATAGCGGTTCACATCGGTGATCACCAGGTACTCGGCTTCAGCGAGCTGGTGCTGGAGGATGGCGGTGGTGGCCTCGCAGCTGCGATAACCACGGCTGCCGAATAAGAGCCCCATGTTGAGGCTGACCTGGCGATAACGCTCCGGGAGTGCGAGGACACCCCGCATGGAGAAACCACCGTGTTCGACAGAACACGCGAGCCTGGCGCCAGGTTGTCGTCGAGCCAACGCCTCGCCTCAATGCGGCTGTCTTCGGTGTGGTAGATGCCCGTGAAGGCGATTCCATACAGACCCGTGTAGACCATGATGAGGCCGCTTGCGACAAGGACACCGTAACGCGGTGGTCCTGCGGCCGCGGCGGCTGCAAGCTGGCGCACCATGTCGCCGAACAACAGCCCCAGAAAGGGGAGCATGGGCAACAAGTAGCGGACGTGTTTGGTGTGGAGGGCGCCGATCGGGATGAAGTACAGAGCCAGCCATAGCACGAGAATGGTTGTGTGCAGTCGCGGTCGCCACAGGGCATGCCCGATGGCGGCGAGGAAAGCCAGGGTCAATGGCCAACCAACGCCGGTCGGCATGAGATCGGTCCAGAAATGCAGGTAGAACACGGTATGCACATCGACCAGCGACCAGACGCGCAGGAATTCGCCGCGAGCGACGCTGATGGAATAGGCCAGGTCATCGGGAGTCAGCGACTGGGTTAGGCGCGACGGATCGGTGATGAGATAGGGCTGGATCACGAGGACTACAGTTACGGCCGCCAGTCCACTGAGCCAAAGATGAGGGTTCCAAACCCGCTTCATGAGGCGTCCAATGGCACTGGTCGACTCCTTGATGGTCGACTCTTTGATGGCGGGGTGCGCCAAGTGTATGACGAGCAGGATCAGCCCGCTCAGCAATCCATTCAGCCGTACGGCTCCGGCGGCGCCGACCAATCCTCCACACAGCAGGTATAGTCGACGATCATCCCCTTCGGCGGCGACAAGGCTCGCGTAAACGGCGGCTACCACGAGGAGCGCAAAAACTCCCGTCAACGGTATAGAAGTGAGCTTGTTGAACGGCCAGCGGCGCCACGGCCATGACAACGACGGCGATCAATGCGGCCCAGCGACCGAAGTAGCGTCGGCCGCAGACCCACAACAGCCACAAGGTCAGACAGGAGATCAGCGCCGAGAGTGTGCGTACGGAGATAATTGCCAGGCGTTGGCCTGCCGTGGTTGCCAGATCGAGCGGCTCGCCGGCCATCAGACCACCTACCTTCAGGGCCCCCGCAGCCAGATAGATGGGTAATAGGCCGTAAGCGGTGAGAGGAGGGTCTAGCGGATTGTTGAGATGCGCCGCCGCGTTGATGAGCGTTTGCTGATCGGGATGAAAGTGGTAGAATGCACCGGCGTCCTCGAGATCACCGCGCATGAGTCCGACAAAGCGCAGGACGCAGCCGAGCACCAATATGAGGCCCAGTAAGGGCGTGATGGCGGCTCTCAGTTTTCGTTCCACGGGGTCCTGGTCTGTTTGATTCAGTCTCGTTGACGCTTCATTGGGCAGCGGCTATGTTGGCCGCCGCCTATTAACTGCGCGCACCCAACGCATGAAATCTACAACAGGACGGACCAATCGTTGAAAATTGACCGCCGCATCACGCCAAAATCGCTGCAACCGGCCATTGCGCGATTCCTTGATCTGTCCGGGGGGAAGATTGCCCGACTAGCCAACCAGTGGGACCCGAGCCGGGGCACCCCCGTGTTCACGGTGGCCGGCCGCTACTCCACCCGGGGATGGACCGAATGGACGCAGGGCTTCCAGTACGGCTGCGCCATTTTGCAGTTCGACATGACAGGGGACGAGCGCTTCCTGGAGATCGGCCGCTCGATGACGATCGAGCGCATGGCGCCGCATGTGTCTCACATCGGCGTGCACGATCACGGCTTTAATAACCTTTCGACATACGGCAACCTGCGCCGCTTGATGTTGGAGAAGCGAATTCCGTCTGATAGTGCGCAGCTCGATTTTTACGAACTGGCACTTAAGGTGTCGGGAGCGGTACAGGCCGCACGCTGGAGCACTAGCGCCGATGGGGGTAGCTACATCTACTCCTTCAATGGTCCGCAGTCCTTGTTTTGTGACACCATGCGGTCGCTGCGCAGCCTCATGGTTGCTCACCAACTCGGCCATTGCTTGATGGCGGAAAACGACCGCTCGGTGAACCTGCAACGACGCGCGGTCGAACATGCAATGACGACGTTGCGCTACAATGTGTATTACGGAACAGGAAGGGACGCCTTCGACGTACCGGGACGAGTTGCCCATGAATCAATCTTCAATGTCGTCGATGGAAACTACCGCTGTCCGAGTACGCAGCAGGGGTACTCTCCGTTCTCGACATGGACGCGCGGATTGGCCTGGATCCTCTGCGGCTGTGGCGAGCAGCTGGAGTACCTGGCAACGGTGAAAACGAAAGACTGGGCTGCCGCTCAAGACGGAGATTCGTCTCTTGGCAAACCGCGCGTCATTGCCGCCCTCAAGAAAGCCGCCATCGCCGTGGCCGAATTCCACATCCGCAACAGTTTCGCCGACGGAATTCCGTTCTGGGACACGGGCGCTCCGGGGGCGGCGCGGTTCGGCGATATCCGGCTGCAACCTTCTGATCCGCACAATGACGTCGAGCCCCTCGACAGCTCGGCGGCAGCCATCTGCGCCCAGGGGTACCTGCGCCTGGGCAATTATCTGTTGTCGCGCGGCGACCGCAAGAACGGCAGCCGCTACAAGGCGGCCGCGTACACCATCGCTCAGGCGCTGTTCAATGAGCCCTACCTGTCGACCCAGCCGCGCCACCAAGGCTTGCTGCTACACTCCATATATCACAACCCCAACGGTTGGGACCATATTCCCCGTGGACGCAAGATAGCTTGTGGGGAATCGTCGATGTGGGGGGACTATCACGCCATGGAGTTGGCTCTGCTGATCAGCAGGGAAGCCGACGGCGGACCCTATCCACGTTTCTTTTCGTAGAGGATCGCATGCTCAAGATAGAGAACACGGCGCTGACTCTGATCGATGTACAGGGCAAACTCGCCGGCCTCATGCACGAAAGGGACGAACTCTTTCGCAATCTGGAGATCCTGGTTCGCGGCGCCGATGCTCTCGAAGTGCCGATATTGTGGTTGGAACAGTACCCCCAGGGGCTGGGTCCGACGGTACCGGAAATTGCTCAGTTGTTGGGCGCTCGCAGGCCGATTGAGAAAACCTGCTTTAGCGCCCATGGTAGTGAGGAGTACCGTAGACAACTGCAAGCCTGCGGCCGGCGACAGCTCCTGCTGGCCGGGATTGAAACCCACATCTGCGTCTACCAGACGGCCAGGCACCTGCTGGACGAGGACTACTACGTTGAGATCGTCGGCGACGCCGTGTCGTCGCGCACAGCAGCGAACAAGGCGCTGGGCATCGACAAGATGGTCCGCGCCGGCGCCCAGGTGACGTCGGTGGAGATGGCGTTGTTTGAGCTACTGGGAGAGGCTGGAACGCCGCAGTTCAAGACGATCGCCCGTCTGGTTAAATAACGCGGGCTCGTTCAGTAGAGTAAGTGATTGGCTGTTAACCGAAGGCCTTAATGTAGTCGCTGTCGAAATCGTCGGAGCCGTCGTCCTGGCGCACGTCGAAGTCCATCCCCGGCAGAAACCCAACCATCTTGCCATCGGTGAACTCGGAGCGGTAACCACCATCAGGATAGTCGACGGACCTGCCGTCCGGCCAGGTGATGGTGTGGATCTCCCGTTTCGGCGGCTTGCTGAAGTCGTCAGCCACACGGAAGCGTTCGATGGCATCCCAATCAAGCTCGACCCCGAGTCCGGGGCCTTGGGGAACCTGGACGCAACCACCGGTTACCTTGATATCCTGCACCAGCGGGTTTTCGTAGATGTTGATGCAGGAAATCGCCGGCCAGCGCGCCTGACGCAGTACGGCCGCCAGGTGAACGGAGAACATGGCGGTGAGTCCGGTGCCGACCAACTGCAGCCAGAACGGCTTGTTGGCGATATCGCACAGCGTGCCTTCGCGCAGAACCTGCGTGACCCCGCCACTAATCACGAAGCCGTCGCAGACCCCCTGAGCGATCGCCGTCATCACCGGTGGATCACCCAGGTGCATGGCGATCGGTGTTCTGATCTTCTGGCGCAGCGTGACGTTGCCGGCGACATCGCCCTGGGGAATCGGCGATTCGACGATGGCCAGGTTGGGATACTTGCGTTCCAAGCGGCTGATCAGGGGGGCAGCCAGGTCGGGGCCCAGCAGCATGAAGTTAAAATCGGCATCGATCTTGAAGTGTGGCGACACCACTGCGCAGACGGCCTCGAGCTGGCGGTCGAGGTCGAACCAGGGGCGCGCCTTGACCTTCATCGAGGTGAAGCCCTGTGACTGGGCCGCCTGAGCCTCGGCAGCCCACGCCTCCGGCTTCATGTCCTGGGCCCACCACGACAGTGGGCAGGCGCTCTTGTGTTGGACGCCCATCAACCGATGGCAGGGTACGCCCAAGGCCTTGCCAACGGCGTCGAAGAGGGCCATCTGCACACCGGCCCCCAGAGCATCATCCCACAGCAGGTCGAAGGCGTTGCGGCCGACCAATTCCTGCAGCGTGCCATCGTTCCCCGCGCCCCAAGTGTAGTTGACGGTCGTCTCCCCGACCCCGAGAACGCCACATCCGAGGGTGATCTTGAACAGGTCGATGACGCTCCACGCGCGGGCGCGGATCTCGTACACGGCGGCGCTGCGGGGGTGGAACGGCACGTCGACGCGGATCTGCTCGATCCCGGTGATCGTGAACTCGGCGGACTGCGCACCAGGGGTAGTCACGACAGGCATGGTCACTGGTCCGTTGCCATGCGGCGCAGGACCGTGTGAAGGATGCCACCGTTGCGGTAGTAGTTGATTTCGACCGGGGTATCGATGCGACAGATCGTCGTGAAACGAGTCTCATCACCGCCGTTGCGAGCGACGACCTCGAGCTCCTGACCGGGTTTGAGGTTGTCGTCCAATCCGACAATGTCGAACTCCTCTTCCCCCGTCAGCCCCAACTGCTGGCGCCCTTCTCCTTCACTGAACTGCAGGGGCAAGACGCCCATGCCGATCAGATTGGATCGGTGAATGCGTTCGAAGCTCTCGGCGATAGCGGCCTTCAATCCCTGGAGAAACGGACCTTTTGCGGCCCAGTCACGGCTCGAGCCGGAGCCGTACTCCTTGCCAGCCAGAACGATGAGCGGAATGCCCTCGTCGGCGTAGCGCATGGCCGCGTCAAAGATTGTCATCTGATCGCCCGTGGGCAGGTAGCGGGTGTAGCCGCCTTCGACGCCGGGCACCAGCTCGTTGTGGATACGGATGTTGGCGAACGTTCCGCGCACCATGACGTCGTGGTTGCCGCGGCGTGAGCCGTAGCTGTTCCAGTCCTTGCGATCGACCCCGTGTTCCTCCAGGTAGCGCGCCGCGGGCGAGTCCTGGGCGATCGAGCCGGCCGGCGATATGTGGTCTGTGGTGACGCTGTCGGCCAGCTTGGCCAGCACCCTGGCGCCCTCTATCGATCCGATCGTCGGTACCTCGCTGGTCAATCCTTCGAAGAATGTCGGCCGGCGAATATAGGTGCTGTCGGCCGCCCATTCGTAGCGCTCTCCCTCGGGCACCCGGATGGCGTTCCAGGTCTCGTTTGAGTGAAAGACGTCCGAGTACTCCTGCTCAAACATCTCCGGTCGCACCGAGCGCTCGACCTCGAGGCGAATCTCTTCCTGGTCCGGCCAGATGTCGCGCAGAAAAACCGGCTCGCCAGCACTCGAAGTACCGATCGCTTCGACTTCAAAGTCGATGTCGGCGCGACCGGCCAGGGCAAAGGCGACGACGAGGGGCGGTGAGGCCAGATAGTTCGCACGCGTCAGCGGGTGGACGCGGCCCTCAAAGTTGCGGTTGCCGCTGAGCACGCTGCACACGACCAGCTCATTGTCGCTGATGGCGCTCTCGACCGACTCGGCCAAAGGCCCGGAATTGCCGATGCAGGTAGTGCATCCGTAACCGACGGTGTGAAACCCCAGCTTCTCGAGCGAGTCCGTCAATCCGGCCGCCTCCATATAGCGGGTGACAACCCGCGAGCCCGGCGCCAGACTCGTCTTCACGTAGGCCGGCACCTGTAAGCCTTTGGCGACGGCGTTGCGCGCCAGAATAGCTGCTCCCAGCATGACCGATGGATTGCTGGTGTTGGTACAGGATGTAATCGCCGCCAGGACCACCGCACCCTCGGGAAGCGCCGTCTGCTTTCCTTCGATCTCCACCTCGACGGTCTTGCGCTGGTCGTTCGCGCGCCCGGAGAATTGGGTGAAGGCGGTGTCAAACGCCGGTTTCATGGCGGTGAGTGCTATGCGATCTTGCGGTCGCGTCGGCCCCGCCAGGCTGGGCTCGACCGTGCTCATATCGAGACCGAGGGTTTCGCTGAATACGGGATCGGCACTGTCGGCGCTGTAGAACATGCCCTGGGCCTGCGCGAAGGCACGAACGCGCTCGACAATCTTGGGGTCGCGACCGGTCTGTGTCAGGTAGCGGAGGGTCTCTTCGTCGATGGGAAACAAGCCGACGGTGGCGCCATACTCAGGAGCCATGTTGGCGATCGTGGCGCGGTCGGCGAGGCTCAGCTTGCTGACGCCAGGGCCGTAGAATTCGACGAACTTACCGACGACGCCGTGCTGGCGCAGCTGCTGCACCACCGTCAGCACCAGGTCGGTCGCCGTGGTGCCAACGGGGAGTTCACCGTCGAGTCGGAAGCCGACCACGTGGGGCAGCAGCATGTATATCGGTTGGCCTAGCATTACGGCTTCCGCTTCAATGCCACCGACGCCCCAGCCGACAACGCCGAGGCCGTTGATCATGGTGGTGTGACTGTCCGTGCCGACCAGGGTGTCTGGCAGCAGAACCTGACCCGCCCCTGATTGACGTGACTGCACGACGGGGGCCAGGAACTCCAGATTCACCTGGTGTACGATTCCAGTCGAGGGCGGCACCACGCGGAAGTTGTCGAACGCCTCCTGCCCCCAACGCAGGAACTCGTAGCGCTCGCCGTTGCGGGTGAATTCGCGCTCGGCATTGAGCTCCAGCGCCTTTTGCAGACCGTAGTAGTCTACCTGGACGGAGTGGTCGATGACCAGATCAACCGGAATCTGTGGATTAACCCGGGACGGGTCGCCGCCCAACTCGGCCATGGCATCACGCATCGCCGCCAGATCGACGACGGCCGGCACCCCGGTAAAATCCTGCATCACCACGCGCGCTGGCTTGAACGGGATTTCCTCCTTGCCTGCGGTTTCTGGAGTCCAGCGGGCGACGCGCTCGACATCTTCACGGCTGATTTCGAAACCGTCGCACTGCCGCAGGGCAGCCTCCAACAGCACCTTGATCGAATAGGGCAGGCGACTGACCGCAGCGATGCCATCCTCTTCGAGTTTGCCTATCCTGTAGATGGTTGCATCTTCGCCGGCCACTGCAATAGTGGTTCTGGTGCCAAAGGGATCTTCGCTGGCCATGTTGGTTCCTCAGTTCTCAGTTTGAGTCGCCGCCCGATTCGGATGCGACCGATTCGATGTAAAAGGGCGAACGGGCTAATTTCTTCAGATATGGCTTTGACGTCCAGCTCAAAGCGCTCAACACCCGAACCACTTGAGTCGATTTTGAAAAGCCTACCCGAATTTCTCGCTGTATTGCGCCGCGAAGGCGAACTGGTCGAAATCGATGCGGTCGTCGATTCGGATCTGGAGCTGGCCGAGATTCATCGGCGCGTCGTCGCCTGCGGTGGCCCAGCTCTGCTCTTCAAGAACGTAAAAGGGGCCGATTTTCCGTGTGTGACCAATATGTTCGGCACGGACCGGCGCGTCGACCTCGCCTTTGGGCCGCGGCCGGAAAACTTTGTGCGACAGGTGGTAGAGCTGGCCCAGGAGCTACCCTCGATGACCGGCCGCAAACTCTGGGGTCATCGAAATCTGGCGCGGCAGGGCATGGGCGTCGGACTCAAGACGGTCAACGACGGCCCCGTCATGGAGTGCCGGCAAGATCCCGTCGACCTGGGACGTCTGCCACTGACAAGATCGTGGCCGCAGGACGGTGGCTCCTTCTTCACTCTGGGCCTCGTCTACACGGAGCACCCGCAAACCGGTCACCACAATCTCGGACTCTACCGGCTGCAGCGTCACGACGCCTCAACAACCGGCGTGCACTGGCAGATCCAGAAGGGTGGTGGCTTCCACCACCACGAGGCGGAACGCTTGGAGCAGGCGTTGCCGCTAACTGTTTTCGTCGGCGGACCACCGGCCCTGATCATGGCAGCGATTGCGCCGCTGCCTGAGAATGTCCCGGAATTGATCCTGGCCTCGCTGTTGCAGGGCGAACGCCTGCGTCGCGTTCGCGGCTCAGGCGGCGGCCACCCCCTGATCGCCGAGGCGGAATTCGCCATTCAGGGTAGCGTGCCGCCTAAAGTGCGCCGGCCCGAAGGCCCCTTCGGAGACCATTACGGCTATTACTCTCTCGAACACGACTACCCGATATTGGAGGTTTCGAGCATTCACCATCGCCGCCATGCGGTGCTGCCCGCCACCGTTGTCGGCAAGCCGCCGCAGGAGGACCTCTACCTGGGCAACTACATCCAGCGGCTGATGGCGCCCTTGAGCAAGCTGGTCATGCCGTCGATTGAATCGATCTGGAGCTACGGAGAAACCGGCTACCACTGCCTATCGACCATTGTCGTTTCCGAGCGCTATCCGCGCGAGGCCATGAAGTTCGCCTTTCGCATTCTCGGTGAAGACGGCGGCCAACTGGCGCTGACCAAGTTCCTCGTCGTCATCGACGGCTCCGTAGACCTGACCGATTTCAGGCAGGTGCTGGAGCATGTCCTCGAGCGCATCCATTTCGAAACCGACCTCTTCATATTCGCCAACCTGGCGATGGACAGTCTCGATTACAGCGGCCCTGCGATTAACGAAGGCAGCAAAGGCATCCTCATCGGCGTCGGCGAACCGTGCCGGCAGCTGCCACGGGCTTTCTCCGGATCGATGCCCGAGGGCGCCCGCCGTGTCGAGACCTATTGTGATGGATGCCTGGTCGTGGAAGGCCCAGCCTACGGTCAGGACAGGGATTACCCACAGCGTCTTGCCGAGGATGCCGCCGTAGCGGATTGGCCGCTCATCTTTCTCGTCGACGACGCCGGCATCGTTGAGAGCAACGTGCGGTTCTTGTGGACCACGTTTACCCGCTTTGAGCCGGCCGCCGACATCTACGCCGCCGCCTCACACACCCGGCGCCACCACGAATGCCTGAGTGCCCCGATCGTCATCGACTGTCGCCTGAAGCCCGGGTACCCGGACGAGCTCGTCACTAGTGATGAGATCCTCCGGCAGGTGACTCGCCGATGGGCGGAGCTCTTTCCCAACGGCGATGTCGAAGGCGTCGAAGACGCCATGGGCTACTCTGGATTCGGGCGTCTGAGTTGAGACACCTGTTGAGGTTGAAAGAATTGTGAGGCAATCACGGTCAGTCCGGGTAGCAGAGAGTCCTCCGATGTCGAATCCCGAATAACCACAAGCCATTACGGAGCGCCAACGATCATGACGGATATAGCCTTCACAGACCTGCAAACCCTGGCCGGGGCCCTGCTCCGTGGCGAACTGTCTCCGGTCGAACTGACCCGGTACTACCTTGAGCGCATCGAACGGTATAACGGCGCTTTTAATGCTTATTTGCATGTCGAACCCGAACGCGCCCTTGCCGCGGCTCGTGCCGCTGAGCAGGCACTGGCCGCCGGCGACAGTGCGGGGCCGCTGCATGGCATCCCGATCGCACTGAAGGATCTCATCGATGTCGCGGGAATGCCGACGACGGGGGGATCCATCGCCTACCACGATGTCCCTGAGCGCGACTCCACCGTCACACGACGATTGCGCCAGGCGGGTGCCATCGTGCTTGGCAAGACGCACCAGGTGGAGCTGGCCTTCGGCGGCGTGGGAACCAACAGTCATTACGGCACACCCTGGAATCCGTGGGACACCGAGACTCACCGCGCTCCGGGTGGGTCCAGCAGCGGCTCAGCCGTCAGTGTGGCCGCGGACCTGGCGCCAGCCGCCATCGGCACTGATACCGGCGGCTCCGTGAGAATCCCGGCCGCTCTGTGCGGCCTCGTCGGACTTAAGCCGACGTTTGGTCGTGTCAGCAAAGCCGGTCTCATGCCGCTGGACTCCGGACTCGATAGTGCCGGGCCCCTGGCCCGCACGGTCGCCGACGCCGCCGTGCTGTACCAGGCGATAGCCGGCCCCGACACCGACGATTCGAGTACCCACACTCAATCGCCAGAGGATGTTCTGGCGAGGTTGTATGATGACGTCGCCGGAATGCGTGTCTGTATTCCCAGGGAGTATTTCTGGGAGGACGTCGACCCGGAGATTGAGGCGGCAGTCAGAGCATCGGTGCAGACCTTCGCCGACCTGGGCGTTCATGTGGATGAGATCGCCATCGAGGAGCTCGACGACGTTGCCGAGGTGCGTGCTCGCGGCCGCCTGGTAGCGGTAGAGGCTTACCTCAACTTCGGGGCTGAGATCAAGGCAGATCCTGACGCCTTCGACCCGGTGGTGCTGTCTCGCATCATGGCCGGGGAGAGCATGCA
>Ga0114999_10008564_pt1 | contig 11382 bp, 11 predicted proteins | sample ArcticOcean_MG_C_3_FD_89820 | JGI IMG/M metagenome (GOLD analysis project Ga0114999, IMG submission 89820) | Marine microbial communities from western Arctic Ocean - ArcticOcean_MG_CB8_126 | ecosystem: Environmental > Aquatic > Marine > Oceanic | place: Arctic Ocean: Canada Basin | collected...
AGGGCACTGCAGCCGGCGCGCTTGTACTGGCGCAGTCCGAGCTTACCTCGTTCGAAGACCTCACCGCCGAGGCCAAGATCACCATTCGTCAGGGGCGTACGCGTCGTACGGTGACAGCCTCGATCCTCTACCGCCGGCCGGACCTGTTCCGCGTCGATGTCCGTGGTCCCTTGTACTCTCACCTGCTATCCATGCTGCTTCGCGGCACGCACGTTACCGCCCTGGGCGGGGAGACGTGGCAGGGTCAAGACGCCGGTTTTCTATTGTCGAAGTTGACGGCCTTTGAGCTTGGCGACTACGACCTGCGTTACGCGTTGCTGGGGCTTCTGTCGCCTCTTGAGGATGGCAACATGGCCACGCAATCGGCGTTGCGGATCAATGAAATTACCTATCCTCGCGCCGACCGTGCCGTCGTCGAGCTGCAGGATGGCACTGGCAACATCCGGCAACGGCTTGTTTGGATCGATTTGCAAAGCGGATTCGTCTTCAGGGAACAGCTGCGCGCGCACAACAGCACGGTGTGGACGCGCGAGTTGGCCGACTACATCGAACTAGAGACGGCTAGCGGGCCGGTCTACTTGCCTCGGAAAATCATCTTTGAGCAGGGTGATGTCGGGGTCGAACTCAGCTATAAGAACTACCGGGTTGATGAGGGCTTGAGCGCCAAAACTATCGCGGCAGGTTTCCCGCCCCCTCCTTCGTGGTAACCTACCCTCAGTCAGGGCCGGGTCGAGGCTGATGGAGTCGGAACCGCGGCGGTTGTTTATGGGGCCGCGCCATCCGAAATCACAGGCCGCAGTCGCTGCTCTTCTATGGCCCGGCGTTGGACGTCGTCTCTGGTCTCCATGCGCATCAAGCGAAACCACCTACTCATCAGGCGCAGGTCAGTGCCCTTTTCGACTCGGTGCATGAGTTTGAGCCAGGGACGGTATGTGGCGGCATTATCGCGCTCGGCCACGGCCGGGAACTTGATCGTCGTCGACGGCGGGGGATAGAGATTCCGCGTTTCATTGGCAAACATCCAAGCCTGGTCGCCCACGGAAATGTCGTGCAGGTAGAAACGTCCAGCACGCCATCGGTTGCTGCGCGTAAAGAGCGCGATGCGCTTGGCCCAAAGGATGAATTGATTCTCAAAGGTCATCGGGTAAAGCCCGGCGTGGGGATTGCGAAAACGCCTGGGATTGTATTGGACGATCAGGTCGTAGGTGAACTCATTCGGCAGGGTGTGGTCCAACTCTATCCTGGCATCGGCGAGCACCTGTTCGAAGGCTCATTCCCGAGGCCCAGCCAGGGCCGCAACAAGGGCCGCGGAGGCAGCCTCAATATCTTCGGGATTGAGTTCATCGCCGAGGATTTCCTGTTTCTGTCCCTGTCCCTGTCCCTGCGCCTGCGCTCCCAACAATAGCAATCCAGCAGCAAACATCGCCACCGAAAGACGCCGAATTCGTGCTTGCGGATTCATGAGGCTGTTGCGGTCACAGCGCCGAGGGCTACTCTGCAAATGCCGAGTCGAACGAGGAAGCCGCCGGTTGAAAGTCGACGGCGTTCACGAAGGCGCATGCTTCGGCGGCTCCGTGCTCACGATCCATTCCACTGTCTTCCCATTCGACAGAAAGGGGTCCCTGGTAGCCAATGCGGTTCAAGGCGCGGATTATTTCCTCGAACTGAATGTCTCCGCGTCCAAGTGAGCGGAAGTCCCAGTAGCGCCGCCGGTCGCCGAATTCGAGGTGACCGGCGAAAACTCCGGCATCAGTGGGGGTGTGCGACCAGCCGACATCTTTCATATGGACGTGAAAGATGCGATCGCTGAAACGGTAGATAAATTCCTCGTAGTCGACTCCTTGGTAACCCAAATGACTCGGGTCGTAGTTGAAGCCAAAGGCTGAGTGACCGTCTACGGCCTCAATGGCTCTTTCGGCGGATGAGATATCGAAGGCGATCTCCGTCGGATGCACCTCGAGCGCGAAGCGCACGCCCAGTTTCTGAAACTCGTCGAGTATGGGTCGAAATCGCCGGCCGAAGTCGTCGAAACCACGGGTGATCATTGAAGTCGGGGTTGGCGGAAATGAGTAGAGCAGGTGCCAGATGGAGCTGCCGGTAAACCCGTTGACCACGTCAACGCCAAAACGCTTGGCCGCCTTCGCTGTTTCGATCAACTCGGCGCTGGCGCGCTGTCGGACCCCTTCGGGATCTCCATCTCCCCACACGTAAGGGGGCAGGATGGCCTGGTGACGCTCGTCGATGTTATCACACACCGCCTGGCCTACCAAATGCGCCGAGATCGAAAACACCCGCAGTCCATGGCTCTCCAACAGTGTGCGCCGGGCGGCGCAATACTCGTCGTCGGCCTTGTTGACTTCGAAGTGGTCGCCCCAACAAGCGAGCTCCAGTCCGTCGTAGCCGAAGGCACGGGCCTTTTCGCACATCGCCTCGATGCCCAGATCCGCCCATTGGCCCGTGAATAACGTTACCGGTCGCGTCATCGTCTCACTCCCAAGGTAATCATCTCTGGGTGATCTTCATGCTACGCTCGTCGATGTCGAAAACTCGCAAGTGGCGACCATTGAATTCGCCGATGACCTCGACGATACCGTCGCCATCAATATCGAGGAGCCCGAGGCGCTCGCCAAAAGCGTCTGGAGATTCCCATTCGAGGTCGAGGAAACGCGCATCGAAGACAAAGCCGTCGTTGAGGATAATCTCATCAGAGCCGTCGCCGTCGGCATCTCCGACAATAATATCTGTTGAAGTGAGGTTGCTCTGGTCACTGCGCCATTGCTCAAAGCGATCCTTGCCGTCATAGAGAACCAGCTTGCCGTCGGCAACCATGATCAACTCGACCTGCTCATCGTCATCGACGTTGCGGACGATCATTGAGGTGATCTTCTCATACTCGTTGGGCGGATTGCTCCAGATGGTGTGATAGTCAATCAGATCAAAAAGGAAGAACCGGCCACCGTTGGTGTAAACGAGAAGCTCTTTCAGTTCATCGGCATCGGTATCGACGAGCAACGTACCGGATACACCGCTTTCGAGAAATTCGCTGATCCAGACCTCCTCGTAGGCGCCCTCCTGCCGTTGCTCGTAGACATGGAGGAAGCCGATGGCATCGCCCAGTACAAGCCGCGGTTTGGCGTCCTTTTCATCGCGGGCCGGGAGCAGCTGCAGGTTGTCGAATTCATCCAGGGCGCCAACGCCCAGGGGAACAGGGGGCTCAAGCTCAATGCTGGTCTCTGGTGCTGCAAAGGCGACATGGCTCAAGGCTGCAATCAAGGCGATGGTTATGAGCATTTCTTTGAGTCCTTTTCGACGGCCGCCAGGGCCGCTTCATACACTGAGAGAATCGGAATGCCCTGCTGGCGCGCCAATCTGGCACAATCTTCATACTCGGGCGCAAAACGTGAGCGCTCGCTGGCGGTCGTGGTTTTGACTCTGACATCACCAAACGGCGTTGAGGCCGTGATCACACTGCGCGGCAGTAACCGCCTGTTCTTGAGGCTGTAACGCACGCCCAGCGTAGTCGTCTCCGACATGATGGTTTCGCATACCACTTCCATCGTGCTTTCGTCCGTCAACGCGGTCAGCAGCGTTCCCGGGCGACCCTTCTTCATGTGGACCGGCGTAAGGTAGGCATCGCGCGCCCCTTTCTCCAGCAACAAATCGATGACGTAGCCGTACACCTCGGGGTTCATGTCGTCGATATTGGCTTCCAACTGGATCACCTGGTCGGTGTCGTATCGCTGTGTGTCAGCATCGCCGGCAGCCGCGCCGAGCTTGGCTGCCTCGCGATCCGCCTCGCGATCCGCCTCGCGATCCGCCTCACCAAGACGCAGGCGCAGGAGATTGGGCTGCTCATCCAGGTGTCTGGTGCCGGCGCCGTAACCGACGGCCGTTTGGCGGAACGGCGGTGGGGTGCCGAATCGCACTGCGAGGGTAGTGATAATGGCCGCGCCGGTGGGCGTTATCAACTCTGCGCCGACGTCGGTCTGAATCATCGGGATGCCTTCACATAGCGCCAGAACCCCCGGAACAGGAACCGGGTACCTGCCATGGGCGCAAGTGACGTACCCGGTTCCACAACGCAACGGCGACGCATGCACCTCATCGATTCCCAGAAGTCGTAGCCCGGCCACAGCTCCCACAATATCGACGATAGCGTCCAGGGCACCGACCTCATGGAGGACGACGTCTTCTTCCGATTCGAGTCCGTGCACCTGAGCCTCGGCTTGTGCCAGGCGGCGAAATATGCGCGAGGCGGCGGCACTGTCGTCAGGATGCAGGCGGCCGCAGTGCAGGACCTCCAGTATGTCCTTCAGGTGGCGATGCGGCACCGTAGTGGGGCCGTGCAGCAGTAGGTGGCTGTCGATCGTGCCGCCGCCAAGCTCTGGCTGCTCATGCCCGTGAGCATGAGCATTGTTAAGGATCTCGCCGGTTTCGACCACGGCGTGGGTGGCGTTGATCGCTTTTCTTGAAGTGCTCTTAAACGAAACACGAACGCCGCCGAGTTTGAGTTTGTCGAGCTCGGCCAGCAGCGCAGACGGGTCCAGACCGGCGTCGACGAGGGCTCCGAGGATCATGTCGCCACTGATACCCGAAAAACAGTCGAAATAGGCGATCTTCATGGGTAGGGAACGATCGTTGCGCTGATTCAACACCCGCTCAAGCACCGCGTTTGAACTTGGCACGGCGTTTCTTCCACTCGAACTCTTCGTCAAAGTTGTAGACATCGGCAAAATCATCAATACAGTCGTTATCCGTCTTACTCATCAGATTGGCGCCGACAAGGTTGAAGACAATCTCGCCGAAATCACGTGTTTCGCGCACGCCCCAGTGCTCGAAAACGGAAAGAGTCAGCGGGCCGAACTGGTCTACGCCGTACTCGCTGAGTGCCTGAACCAACTCACGGCCAGAAACATGGCGCTCCTGCTTGGGCAAACTTTCCTTGCCCAGTTTCTCAACCGTGAACTGAAGCGCATCGTAGATGAACAGGTACGCGGCTTTAGCGTAGCGGCCATCTACTTCTGCCAGCTCTTCAATGTCTTTGAGAAATTGCTCGTCCATTGATCATTTCCGAGATCATATTTTGCGGTCATATCTTGCGGTGAGGGGGTACCGCCAATATAGCGTATCAGTGGCTCTCCGCTACTACGCCGGAGGCCGGATAGCTAGGCCCGACCGCCGCTTCAAGCATGCGCAGCAGCCCATCGCTGTGGTTGGCAAAATGCATAGTGTACTTCGGGCGTAGCGGCTGTCCCACGCGACCCTTGTTGGCCGAGGTCGGGTTGATGTGACGGCCGTCCTTGAGCAACTCGTAATGAAGGTGCGGCCCCGTCGCCAGACCCGTCGCCCCGACGCGGCCTACAACATCTTTCTTTTTTACCGTCTGGCCGCTGTTGACGCTGATCCGACTCAGGTGGGCGTAGCGAGTGCGGTAGCCGTTTGCGTGCTCGATCTCGACGAGCTTGCCATACCCTCCTTTGCGGCCGGCAAAGGTGATTGTACCCTTAGCCGTCGCCCAGACCTTGGTACCCGTGCTGGCCGCGTAGTCGGTACCGAGATGTGGTCGGCTCTTTTTTAGAACCGGGTGAAAACGCTTGCGATCGAATCCGGAACTGATGCGCACATAGTTTATAGGATTAATCAAAAACATCCGTTCCAGCGACCGGCCTCTGCTGTCGTAGTACCCACGAGATCCCTCCGGGTCCTCATAGTCGACGGCTATCTGCGATACCTTTTGCCCGCTATAGTGGGCAAAGAGCACGGGGCCATAGTTGATAAAGCGATCATTGAGAAAGCGTTTCGTGAACAGCAAACCGAGGCGATCGCCGCGCCGTGGATGAGTGCGGAAATCGATTACCGAGCCAAAAATGTCATCCGCCAAGAGCGTCGTCAGGCGATCATCCTCGCCGGCAGCGGCGACGGCATTGGCCAAGTTATTTTCGATCGCGACCTCGATGGCGAAAACGCGCTCCTCCAACGGAATGGATAGTCTTCGGGCCTTGAGTTTGCCTTCTTGGGCAAGGACTTGAATCGGCTGATCCGGCGTCGCTACCGGCGTGTAGTCGAATCGCCTGATGCGCTCGGTCTCATCCAGTTCGAGCCGGTACACGTCGCCTGTTTTGGAGTCGCTACTGGGTCGAAAAACCTCTCGGATGGCCTGATCCAGCACGATGATCTGGGCTTCGGCGACGCGATGCCGCACCAGCGAAAGGTAAATGGAATCGTTGCGGTCGAGCGTATCGACGATGACGAGAATGGACTCCTCAATCACTGCTGTGTCCATCGCCGCCGTTGAGACAGGGGAGCGGGCGGTCACCGGAACAATCACGGCAGCCTCGCCAGCGGCCGGCCACTCAATCCCCGGCGCGGCCGTCTCGGAGCCCGTGTCGCTGACAGCTTGAGACGATCCGGACTCCCGGCCATCCTCCTGCTGACCCATTAAAATCGTCGATTTCAAAGCCGTAAAGCACACCAGACCAAGGCAGATCGTCCAGAACCAGAATGTCGGTGAAGGAGTAGCTTTTCTCATGGACTCAAAGCCGTGGGGAGATTCGCGTGAGTGTCGTAAACGCCATATAATAATAAACCTACGACAATGACTCAAACAGCACTCTAGCGAATCCATGATGACGCCGCCCAGCCCGGAACAGCCGCATCTCATCGACCTCAAGGGCATGCCGCCGGCGGCGTTAGTCGATCTCGTTGTCCGTTCCGGAGAAGCCCCTTACAGAGCCCGCCAATTGCTCTCCTGGCTGTACGAAAAAGACGTATCCAGCCTGGAGGAAATGACCAACTTGCCGCAGTCATGGCGAACGGCGATGCGGGCGAAGGTGCGGATCACTCGATTGGAGGAGCTGACCAGACGTGAGTCTGCCGTCGATGACACGGTCAAGTTCTTGTTTGCGATCCCGGGTTCCACCAGCGTAGAATCGGTGCTGATCAGCGATGGCCGCAGGCGTACGGCCTGTCTGTCCTCACAGGTGGGCTGCCCACTCGACTGCAAGTTCTGCGCGACCGGTAAAATGGGGTTTAAGGGGCGCAACCTGAGTGCGGGCGAGATTGTCGATCAGCTGTTGCGCATCAATGCCTGGGCTAGCCGCCGTCAGGAACGGGTAACGAACGTAGTCATGATGGGCATGGGGGAGCCGTTGCTCAACTACGACAATGTGACACAGGCATTGAGAGTGATGGGATTGGAAGGGCTGGGGGTAGGGGGGCGCCGCATCACCGTGTCCACGGCCGGTTATGTCCCGGGTATCGAAAAGTTGTCAATGGAGGGGGACTTGAACGTTGGCCTGGCGATCTCCCTCAACGCAACAACGGACGATCAACGCAGCCAGATCATGCCGATCAACAAAAAATTTCCCATCGCCCAACTCATCGATGCGGCACGCGCCTACTTCGAGCGCCGTGGTCGCCGAGTCACATTCGAGTACGTTCTGATGGAGGACATTACCGACAGCGATGATGACGCCCGGCGGCTCGCCTTCCTCACCCGGGACATTCCGTGCAAGGTAAACCTGATTCCCTACAATGAGCTTAACGAGGAAGAGTCACAGCCGGCCGGAGATGTGGTATACCGCAGGCCATCCGCGGAACGCATTCGCAGTTTTCGACTGGTACTCGAAGAACGCGCGATCCCGTCGCGTACGGTGACCCTGCGTGAAAGCAGAGGACGCGACATTGACGCCGCGTGTGGCCAGCTCTACCGCGAGCCAGCGGCCAAAGAGCCCATCTAAGGAGTTGTTTCTTCGTCTTCGTCTCGGTCTTCGGTCTGCGGTTCACTCGGATTCTTTTCCTTCGACACGAACGACTTGATTTTTCCAAGTGCGCCGGGCACCAACTCCATCAACTGGCTCCACTTGATGGAGTCCTCTTTGAAGGTCAGCAATTGGGCGTTGCCGTCGGCGTTGATGACGACGAAAGCGATCGGTTCGACGGTGGCTCCGCCGCCGGTTCCGCTTTGTCCCTTACCCTCCTGACCCCCCCCTGCTCCGAAACCAAAAGAGATTTTCGAGACCGGGACGAGAGTGACACTGCCGGCTTGCACCGGCTCACCAACCACCGTCTGAGTCTGTACTATGCGGTGGAGCTCGCCCATGACGCGCTCGATCAACGATTCGACGGATGATGCCATCAGTGACCTATTTCTTCAAAATGAGAAGTGACGCCCAACAAGGTAGCGGCGTTTGAGCGTTCGCAACCGTAGCGCCAACCAGCCAAGCCCAACCCGCAGGCCGAAGCGCGCGATACAGGCCATAGCGTACCCGAGGTATAGGTGTACGACCAGGTGAAAGTGACCGTCCATGCGCGAGGTTACAAAGTCAGGCGCGATGTCGACCCTTACCCTGTTGGAATCAATCGCCCGAATCCCCAGTAACAACGCGCAGATTGATCCAGTGGTCGCCGGGTCGGCCAGTCCCAGGTTGCCCGTTAACGAGAGACTCCGGATTCTTGCAACGTGATGCAATGAACCCAGCAATTGCATCCCAGGACGCGCCAGCAGGTGAAACATCTCCCGGATTCGCTGGGCCATCGTAACCAGAGTGGCCATAAAAGTTCCTGGGTGGGGCCGCTCTTCCTTTTCCGGCACGGCATCCGCAGGCACCGCCTCCGTTGGCGTCTGCGCAGCAGCGGCGGTTTCGGCTGCGCCCGCCTGCTCTCCCAGAACGCGACCGCGGCCGATGGTCCATCGGTGCCAGACCGGGTAGAGCCGCCGGCCCTCATCACTGTGACGCACACTTACACCGATAAGACCAGCAAACAGACTGCCGTCGAGGCGGAATCCAATCGCGGCGCCAGGATGGTCGGTTCGGTCCACGTGCAAGGCAACGACCACGGGTAACAGTAGCAACCCCGCAAGCAGCATCGCACCCAGGCCCGAGGTCAGGTATATGGCCGCCTCCAACATATTCTATTGCAGAAGATTAAGGGGGGAGGACATCATGAACACGTAGACACCAAGGTCCGAGACAAACCTCGCGGGTTCCCACTTTTGCGGAGCTTGTCATCGCCGCTAAACGTATTGGCGGCTACTCACAAGTCAAGTGTTTACTACTGTTAGCGACAGTTTGGCTGACCTCGAGGGAGCGCTCCTGGATGTCAGGAGGCGCAGGAACTCCATCCCATCAGTGGGGTCACAAGAGGCATCGGGATAAGCCGCCGATCGCTTGACAGCCGATGCCCCATATGTTAACCTTGAACTGACGCAAGTATAACGCGCAAAGTAACTTGGGCGTTTTTCGGTAGCCACGTAGACTCCAGTTATCCAAAGTGTGGTGACGTAAACTTGAAGCATACCCCGAACTACCGGATTCTGACCCCTTTTTCAAGGCTTGCGGCGTTTTTTGGCTCAGAATTCCGCAAAGGGCCGTGGCAGCGCCACCGCTTCGCGGTTGCTGTCGCCCTCACCTGTTGGGCGCTGGGAAGTGCCGACGTTGAGGGGCGCTCCACCTTCAGCGCGCGATTTGATCCCGAGTCGGTAGCGGGTCCCGATATCACCCAGAAGCTCCTCCTGGTGCTCTCCTTTTTTCCCGGCGACGGCGAAGCCATTGTTAGGGCCCACGTCGACTTTGACAACGAAAGTCTCCGGGTTGTCACGGCGCATTCGGCGCGCGGCATTCTTACCCAGTCGGCCACCCGGATGGAGATCGATTACTCTCAACAGCCGCTGAGCAAAGCGGTTTCTGACTCGCTGACGATTGAGCTGATGCCGCTGAAGGATTCGACCGATGTACCCTTCATGGGGACCGTCTACTCCTCGACGAGTGTGGATGAGGCGGCTCACCAGGCGGTGGTTGACCTCCGGGTCCGCCCCCCTCTTGATTTGACTATGTCGGTCGCGCCGCGGCATGTGTTTGCGGGCGAGCAAATCGACATACGGCTGCAGTTCAACAATCCGAATACGGAATCAGTGGTGAGCGGGGTGCACTTGAAGTGGCCAGACGGGGTATTGCCGCAACCCGGAGAGGACAACCTGAGCACTCTGGGAATCAGCCCCGGCGGCAGCGCTGAGGCTACCATCAGGTGCCAAATACAGGGTGAGGACCCTCGTGTTGAGGGTGAGGACCCTCGTATTGAGGGTGGGGACCCCCGTATTGAATGGCTCCAGGGGCACGTCATATCAGCCGAGGCCCATGGGTCACCGCTACCGCCAAGTGAGTTCCACGTAGCAGGGTTGCCCGTGCTGCGAGCAGCGGCTAAATCGGGCAGTCTACAACAGGGCCGCGCTCAGCCCATGACACTCGGGTGGCACAACCCTGCGGCCAACGGACCGCTGCTAGCGGACGCCTTCCGGGCCTTGATCCCGGCCAGTTTCGGGAATGTTTCGGTCATTGACGCTGGCGGAGGGTCTGGTGCCGGGCAAGCGGTATCCATTTCCGGAGATCGCGAAATCGTGGTAGGGGGTCCTCTTGTATTGCAACCAGGAGGTCAATTCACGGTCGACCTGCAGGTCACGCCGGGACAACCAGGTCCATTTGAGTGGACTGGCAGTTTCATCCCAGGTGGTACGGAGCGTGTAGTGGGGATGCGTGCTGGCGGTGGAGTCGTCCGCGTCAATTCTCGGCAGGCCGAGTCGTTCGAAGAGGTTGAACTGGGTGGCTGGAGTGTCACAACCGATCTTGAAGCAGTGATTGAGGCCATGCGGGAGCGCTTGACTGAAGAGGTCCTCAGCGCGCCTCTCTCCCGTGGTGATCGGCTACACCTGAGTCCCACAGACAAGAATTCCCGCAGCTGGCTTGTCGATGAATTGATGACAGAAGCTTTAATGCACAGGGGTATCATCGTTGTCGTGCAGCCCAATGTTGCGCCAAGCGATGCGCCAAACGATGTGCCAAACGATGTGGACGACGAGAATGACAGTGAAAACGGCATCAGCACCATGTACTATCGGCTGGTAGACGCTCGAGTCGTCTACCGACCGTCCGGTAGTGCGCTAAAGTCTATTTTTGGTGCGAAGAAGCGCTCTCGTGAAGCCAGCGGTGACCTGCTACTCAGGCTCGAAAATCCTGCTGGCCGCATCGACTGGGTGAGCAGAGTTCGAGCTTCTTGGCACGATGTGGTCGAGGATCGTCACGTCAGCTGGCTTGGTTCCGAGGATGTCGTTCGCGCCGAAATCAACCCCGGCAACAAGGCTGTTGAGCTGGGCTTGTCAGGCTCCATAGCGATCGGGTTATTGGCGATATTTTTCGCACCATGAAAGCGTTGACCAGGCTCTACTGATGAAGTTCCTACTCGTTCCACTCCTCATCGTCGGCATGTTCGTCTCGTTCACTGCTGCCCTGGTTGCCATGCTGTTCTTTACTGAGACCATTGAGTCGCCAGAGGAATTGCAGAAGATCATCGCCGGCCAGGTGGACAGTACGCCGGATATCTGACGAG
>Ga0114999_10008566_pt1 | contig 11381 bp, 6 predicted proteins | sample ArcticOcean_MG_C_3_FD_89820 | JGI IMG/M metagenome (GOLD analysis project Ga0114999, IMG submission 89820) | Marine microbial communities from western Arctic Ocean - ArcticOcean_MG_CB8_126 | ecosystem: Environmental > Aquatic > Marine > Oceanic | place: Arctic Ocean: Canada Basin | collected...
AGAAGCATCCTGAGACGCGAAAAGGTCTTGACATCACAGAGGCCCCGCCATAGAATGGGCGGAGTGAACTGGATAAATAGACATAGTGAATCGATATTGATGAATAGGCATAGTCGAGCGGCCATTCTTCTGACCTGCGTCCTGCTCCCGGCAATCGCCTTGGCAGCCGACGACGTCCTGTTCGTAAAATCGCCGCATACTTCACTGACCAAGACCCGCCAGCTACTCGACGCAGCAGATCTACGCCTTATGCTGCCCCGTGGGTACGCGGTAGGGATCGCGGCTGAGACGACCCTTGGCCGTCGCAGCCGAGTCGTCGAAGTGCGCTCTTACAACAAGCACTCAGACAGCGGAATCATCAGGGGCGACCGTTTCGAGATCGCCATTGTTCCGGCCCTTCAAGAGGGCTACGAGTTTGCACTCTACCGGTCCCGCAATGACCGCGTCCTCTACGATATCAAAGATGGCCTGCAGAAGCTCGCCGACCGGGCGCAGCCACGCGGTGGTTCGACCGAGCCAGAGTTGGGTTACGAAATGCTTCGCCTCGGTCACATGGACGCGAGTCGGGCGCTGTCCCTGCTCAAAGCACTGGGCTACAACACGATCGAATTTTCGCAGTCTTCGAGCGGTAAAGGGGGCGAAGAGGTTTTCAACCTCTCCAAGGGCAGGGCAGACAAACTTCCGTTGGTCATCAAAGTCGTAAACGCGGCGAAGACCAGTCTTTTGCAATCAGATGGTGCCAGCTCCTCGCGCTCATCGTCGTCGAAGAGTTCCGGCAAGGGAGGGATACAGGGGGTCCCCGCGCTAGGGGGGTCTCACTTGTTCGGAGCAACCACCGATGCTCCGGAAGAGCGCCTGCTGCTGGTGTACGATCGCAACGAGCCAGAGGAGCTGGAGAAGCTGGTAAACCTGCTGCAGTCGTACATCGACGTGGCGGCACAGCAGATCGTCATCGAAGCGCTCGTTATCGAGATCAACAGAAGTGAACTGCAGGATCTGGGCGTCGAGTTCTTTGCCTCAAAGGAGCACTCCAGCGGCTCTTTTGGGCCGCCGTCCGTGGGTAGTAAGGCTCAGGGCACGTTTATTTTTTCGCGCGACGGATTTGCGGACTTCACTGACTTCAACGCCAGCATCGAGGCTCTGGCAGAGACCGGTAACGCCGAGGTGCTGTCGAGCCCATCGGTACTCGTTCTCAACGACCGTCAAGCGCGCATCCAGGTGGGCCGGCAGATTCCGGTTTCACGGACGACGGCGACGAGTTCCACCTCACTCAAAGGGATTGAGTACTTCCCGATTGGCATCGTCCTCAACCTGCGCCCGCGCATCAACCGCGATAACACCGAAGTTGCCATGCAGATCGAGACCATCATCAGCTCGATCTCCTCCGAGTCCGCGGCGCGCCTCGAGGAGGGGCACACTGGAGATGTGTCGTTCTCGCCGATTGTCGACAATCGATTGGTGGAAAGCTATGTCCGTGTGGCGGACGGCACTCCGTTCATCATAGGCGGACTGCTGTCAACGGAGGAGCAGAGCACCCGCATCGGCATCCCGATGTTGATGCAGGTCCCCCTTCTCGGAAGGCTGTTTTCCAGAGAGAAGGTCGAGAGCCTGCGACGAGAGGTCATCGTCGTTATCACGCCGCACATTGTGCCTCTGGAAGCCCGCAATTTCAGCTACCTGATCCCCAAAGACTCAGATATCTTCGATCGCTTCGATTTCAGCCTGTTCCGCAATGGCTATCGTGTTCGCGACGACGAAGTATGGGACCTGAAGTTTATTCAGGAGAGTCCTGTCCTTCAGGACTTGGTAGCACAAGTTCGTCGGTATGCTTCTGAAGACGTGATGCTACAGCGCAAGGAGCCGTTCAGTACGCTGCTGGCGGGTAACATTCCCGGTGAAAGCGTGCTCGTCAGACGCATGCTCAGCGACATCATCTCCAAGTTGGACTACGCCAAGGAGATCGACACCAAAAAACTGTTCTTTTTCGAGAAGATGGAAGGGGGCAATCTCGTGGACCGGGATCTGCCGTCCGTTATCGAGCGGGCAAGAGTGGGGGGTGGTCGCGCGGTCATGATCACTTACGACGCCCGGTCGAGCCCCAAGCCCGGGCAAGCCTTCAGCTATCCTTCCGCTACGGTAACTGATACAACGGTTCCAGCCGAGGAAGAGGCTTTCGCAGGGTTTTTCAAGGAGGCGAATCCGGTAGACGGCGAGGACCGGCCAAAGCAGTGGACGATCATCCTGCGAGACAAGGACGACGTTGTTCAGTTGCACAGGGCGCTGATTCTGAAACGGTTGCTGGAGCTCAATGACAAGCTGCCCCTCACCCTCGAGGCGTTTCAACCAGGCCTGCAGATCGTCTTTCCCAGCCGCGAAGACATGGCCGGTCGCTATCACCTCATTGACGGCGAGGTGGCGCAGCTGTTTTACGAAACCTCATCGAGTCAGTATTACCCGGCGTTCGAGCGCATTTTTAATCGCAAGACCAGGGAAATCAAACGGGAACTGGGGATAGGGAGATAGATGATGGGTCTCCGCTTGCTGGGTTACTTTTTGTGTGCGTTGTCGCTCAGCGGCCTTGCCGCCTGCTCTGAGCCCAAAGACAACATCAGCGGCACGACAGCCGATAATCAGTTCGCCTTGCGCTTGGAAGCCGAGAAAAACTGGGTTCGTGCTGAACAGGACCTGCCTATCCGCCTGACACTCGAGAGTCTCACCGGAGCCTTTGCCGAACAACGCACTGAACGCATCGAACTCCTGGTCAACAACGGCTTTGTGTCGCCATCAAGCACCTACTTCACCTTTACGGTCGCGGACGACTCCCTCGGAGTCGCCGGCGACATCATTCAATCGGAGTGGATCACGTTCACGGCCGCTCGCAGCGTCACCTCGGCGCAGCAGGGAGAGGTGATCGCGCTCTTCGAAGATCTACAGGTTACCTTCAAGATCCGCTTCGTCGACTAGCCCTAAGGCAGGGTTGCCGACGTTTGTCGCCAGTCGTCCCGCACTGACCAGTTCATCCTACGAAAATTGCTTCGTCCGGCCAGTCTTCGAGCAGAACCGCGTCCTGCATGTTCACCATCGGCAGGTAGTTGTGCTCGCGCCGTATCGCGCCCAGGAGTCTGATCGTACGCAGCTCATCGATTGAGTTCTCACCGTGGTTCTTCTGCAACGACGGGATGATCTTGCCCTGAACACTGTCAGCGACATCGCTATCAGATTCACCTTCGACGATCATCGTCAAGGCAATATGCCCATCCGTCTCAGCGATAAAGCTGTCGCGAATCAGCTCGCTGAACACGGTGGCGACGTTCGCCTCAATGCGGATCTCCTCAACAATCTGGGCCCGCGTAACCCCCAGTTTGAATTTGATGATCACCATGTGCTGAGTTGTCGGCTGAGAGGAGCCTGGGTCGGCCTGCAAGTCTAAGCCGGTGTAGTACTTAATGGTCCCGCTGCGCTCCATACGGGTGCGTTTGCGACCCACGGTTCGTACCGGGATCCCGGTCATAGAGCTGATGCGGTTGTCGGAAAAACGTGGGTTGCGAATCAGAGCCCTCGCGATCGCTCGCTCCTGCGTGTCTAATTCTTTCATGTCACAAATTTACCCTATTTAACCAATAAAAGACTAATAAATGCCAAATCTATCAATTAACTGACCCTATAATTACTACAATGCAGAAAAAATGTCAATTATAATGATTGACACGGTCAAACGCACAGCTATATTATGCTCTCGCCGTTGTCTACGACGGTCGCGCTCCGCGTCGATGCTGAAGCCTGTTGCCTACCCGATCTGCCCGTCTCTCACTAACTAGACAGATAAGGACGACGGACTCGCGACCAGGCGGCCAGCGTCCTGGCGCGTGTACACCTGTCGACGAAACAATTCGGAAATAGCTTCCTCCATGACCCACCGACCTCCTCAGCAGACCAAGCCCGGCTATCCGTCGCCACAGGGCATGTACGACCCTGCCCACGAGCACGATGCCTGTGGGATTGGTTTTGTCGCGCACATTAAGGGGGTCGCCTCGCACGACATCGTGCGCCAGGGACTGACCGTGCTGTCCAATCTCGATCATCGCGGCGCGCGTGGCTGCGAGATGAACACGGGCGACGGGGCCGGCATACTGCTACAGATCCCGGATCGACTTTTGCGCGAGGAGATGTCAGCCGTCGGCGTCACTCTTCCTGAGCCCGGGCGCTACGGCGTCGGCATGCTGTTCCTTCCTCCCGATGACGAGCATCGGTTGCCGTGTGAGCGAACGCTGACCAACATTGTCGAAGAAGAGGGATTGCGGGTACTTGGGTGGCGCAGCCTGCCGCTAGGCGACGCCGACCTGGGCCATGGTGCCCGCTCCTGCCAGCCGGCGATGCGCCAGATCTTCATCGGTTACGACTCAGAGCCGCAGCCGACGTCGAATAAAGACGAGGCCGAACTGGCTCTTGAGCGACGGCTTTATGTGGTTACCAAACGGGCCAGCCACGAGATTCGTCACCGAGGGAAAGGGCCCAGTGGTGATTACTTTTACTGCGCCAGCCTGTCCTGCCGAACGATCGTGTACAAGGGTATGCTGACGCCGGCCCAGGTCGATGATTTCTACGTCGACCTGTCGGATCCGCGCTTGGAATCGGCCATTGCCCTGGTGCATTCCCGTTTCAGCACGAACACCTTTCCCAGCTGGGAACGCGCCCACCCCTACCGTTACGTCATCCACAATGGCGAAATCAACACGTTGCGCGGCAACGAGAACTGGATGCGGACGCGGCAGTCGATGCTGGAGTCCGACCTGTTTGGCGACAACCTGCACAAGCTCTTTCCCATCGTCGAAGAAGACGGCTCCGATTCGTCCAAGCTGGACAATTGTCTTGAGTTTCTGCACCTGTCGGGTCGCTCGCTGGCCCATGCGGTCATGATGATGATCCCGGAGCCGTGGGAAAAGCACCAGAGCATGTCGGATGAGAAGAGGGCGTTCTACGAGTACCACAGCTGTCTGATGGAACCGTGGGACGGTCCCGCCTCCATCGCCTTTACCGATGGCTCCGTCGTCGGTGCCGTGTTGGATCGGAACGGTTTGCGCCCATCCAGGTACTACATCACCAAGGATGACCGGGTGATCATGGGGTCGGAAGTTGGCGCCGTGGATGTGCCTCCAGAGATGGTACTGCACAAGGGTCGCCTCGAGCCCGGGCGCATGTTTCTCATAGACACGCGGCAGGGCCGCATCATCGCGGACGAGGAGCTCAAGCACTCGATCGCCTCAGAACATCCGTACCGCAGCTGGCTCGACGAGCACCTCATCGACTTTGGGGATCTGCCCGATTTAGATGAAGAGCGTGTCACACGCGAGCATGCGGAGGTGGTCCAGCGCCAGCAGGTGTTCGGTATGACGTTCGAAGACCTGGGGGTCCACTTCGCGCCGATGGCAGAGAACGCGTTCTGGCCAACCGGTTCGATGGGCAATGATGCGGCGCTGGCGGTGCTTTCGGATAGACCGCAGTTGCTCTACAGCTACTTCAAGCAGCTGTTCGCCCAGGTTACCAATCCGCCGATCGATCCGATTCGGGAAGAGCTGATCACCTCGACGGAGACGACATTGGGGTCCGAACGCAACCTGTTGAACCCCGGGCCGGAAGCCTGCCGTCAGCTCCGCCTGCGCTCGCCAGTTCTGACCAATGCAGAGTTGGCCAAGCTCAAGCAAGTCAACGATCACGGCTTGAAACCATGCGTGTTGACGATGGTGTTCGAGGCTGCCGAAGGCGAGGCCGGGTTGCGCTGGTCCCTGGACGAGCTGTTTGCTTCGGCCGACGCCGCTATCGCCGGTGGATCCACGATCATCATTCTGACGGACCGCGATTTCGACGGGGGCTGGGCGCCTATCCCGGCCCTACTGGCCGTAGCCGGGTTACACCACCATCTGATTCGCGCCGGCACTCGGACCAAGGTGGGGTTGGTGGTGGAGTCGGGTGAGCCCCGCGAAGTCCATCACTTCTGTCTGCTGCTTGGTTACGGCGCCAACGCCGTCAATCCCTACATGGTCTACGAGTCTCTCGTCGACATGATCAAGGAGGGGATGTTACCCGATCTCGGTTTCGACGAGGCGATCAACAACTACAACAAAGCCGTGGTCAAGGGCGTCGTTAAGGTGATGGCGAAGATGGGCATCTCCACCATCAAGTCCTATCTCGGTGCGCAGATCTTCGAGGCCGTCGGCATCAAGCAGGAGGTCATCGACCAGTTCTTCACCTGGACGGATTCGCGTGTAGAGGGCATCGGTCTGGATGTTATCGCTGAAGAAGCCCGCATGCGCCATCGCGATGCCTATCCCGATTTCGATGTCAACGAGCGCGCTCTCGACGTCGGTGGCCAGTACCAGTGGCGTCAGGGTGGGGAGTACCATCTCTTCAACCCGTCCACCATTCACAAGCTGCAAAAGGCATCGCGCGAGAACGATTACGAGGTCTACAAAGAGTACGCCGAATTAATTAGCGATCGAGCGAACAACATGGGGACCCTTCGGTCCCTGCTGGATTTCGACTACCCGGCTGACGGCGGTATTGCGCTGGATGAGGTCGAATCGGTCGAGGAGATCACCAAGCGCTTCAAGAGCGGCGCCATGTCGTACGGCTCGATCAGCAAGGAAGCGCACGAAACGCTGGCGATCGCGATGAATCGCATCGGCGGACGCAGCAACACTGGAGAGGGTGGAGAGGACGCGGCGCGTTACAAGCTCGACCCCAACGGGGATTCGCGTAGCAGCGCCATCAAACAGGTTGCGTCCGGACGCTTCGGTGTAACCAGCCTGTACCTGAGCCACGCCAAAGAGTTGCAGATCAAGATGGCTCAAGGGGCCAAGCCGGGAGAGGGCGGGGAATTGCCCGGCGCCAAGGTTTATCCATGGATCGCCAAGGTAAGGCAGTCAACGCCAGGGGTCGGGTTGATATCACCGCCGCCGCATCACGACATCTACTCGATTGAAGATCTGGCAGAACTGATCCACGATCTCAAGAATTCCAATCGCGACGCGCGCATTAACGTGAAGTTGGTTTCGGAGGTCGGCGTTGGCACGATCGCCGCCGGGGTAGCGAAGGGTCACGCTGACGTGGTCCTTATCAGCGGCCACGACGGTGGCACCGGAGCGTCGCCGCAGACGAGCATCAAGCATGCCGGGTTGCCCTGGGAGTTGGGTCTAGCCGACACGCATCAGACGCTCGTGCTCAATGACCTGCGCAGTCGCATCGTCGTCGAGACCGATGGCCAGCTCAAGACCGGCCGTGATGTGGCCATCGCGACCATGCTGGGCGCGGAGGAGTTCGGCTTTGCGACAACGGCGCTGGTGGCGATGGGCTGCATCATGATGCGGGTGTGCCACCTCGATACCTGTCCGGTAGGCGTGGCAACGCAGAATCCGGAGTTGCGTAAGAGGTTCGCCGGCACGCCCGAAAACATCGTCAATTTTATGCATTTCGTGGCCCAGGACCTGCGCGAGCACATGGCCAAGCTGGGTTTTCGCACCATCAACGAAATGGTCGGGCGGACTGACCGCTTGCGTCAGGTGGAAACGGATCACTGGAAAGCGAAGGGGATCGACCTGTCGCGAATACTGCACCAACCAGACGTGCCCGCGCACGTGGGCCGCTATTGTCAGGTTGAACAGGATCACGGCATCGACCGCTGTCTCGACATGACCCGGCTGTTGCCGGCGTGCGCTGCTGCTATCGAACGTGGCGAACGCGTGCAAGTCGAGCTGCCCATCACCAATGTCGACCGCGTTGCGGGCACGGTCACCGGCAACGAGATCACCAAGCGTTACGGTGCTGACGGCCTTCCCGCAGATACGATCCAGGTACAATTCACCGGATCCGCGGGTCAGAGTTTCGGCGCCTTTGTTCCACCGGGGATGACGTTAAGGTTGGAAGGGGATGCCAACGACTATTTCGGCAAGGGGCTCTCCGGGGGCAAGTTGATCCTGCGCCCACCGCACACCTCAACGTACGTTGCCTGCGAGGAGATCATCGTTGGCAACGTGGCCTTTTACGGTGCCACGAGTGGCGAAGCCTATATCAGCGGCATGGCAGGGGAGCGTTTCTGTGTTCGCAACAGTGGTGTGCACGCTGTTGTCGAGGCTGTTGGCGATCACGGTTGCGAGTACATGACCGGAGGACAGGTGGTCATTCTCGGGCCGACCGGCCGCAACTTCGCGGCGGGCATGTCGGGGGGAATAGCCTTTGTCTACGACGAAGAAGGGGTGTTCCCAGACCACTGCAACCAGGCGATGTGTGAGCTTGGAGCGGTCGATGATGCTGACGAGATCGCTGAATTGAAGGCGACCATCGAACGACACGTCGAGTACACGGGGAGCGCTATTGGCAGCCAGATTCTAACGTCGTGGGATTCATCCCTGACGCGTTTCGTCAAGGTGCTACCCACCGACTACAAGCGCGCCCAGGAAGCATTGGAGCACGCTCGCGAGGCTGGACTCAGCGGCGACGAGGCTGTTATGGCGGCGTTCGAAGCCAACAAAGTGAGCACCGCTCGGGCCGGAGGTAGCTAAGAGAGCGCATGGGCAAGCCAACCGGTTTCATAGAATTCGAGCGTCGACTTCCCGCCGATCGTTCGCCGCAGGAGCGCGTCAGCGATTGGGGCGAGTTCCACCTGCACATGGCCGACGACACATTGCAGGAGCAGGGCGCTCGCTGCATGGCTTGTGGTGTGCCCTTCTGCCATACCGGTGCGACCATGAGTCTCAAGGACAAAGGCTCCGGTTGTCCGATCAACAACCTCATCCCGGAATGGAATGACCTGGCGTACCGCGGCCTGTGGCAGGAGGCTCTCGAGCGCCTGCACAAGACCAACAATTTTCCGGAATTTACCGGCCGTGTTTGTCCCGCGCCGTGTGAGGGGGCCTGCGTACTGGGTATCAACAATCCCCCGGTGACGATCAAGAACATCGAGTGCGCCATCGTCGACAAGGGTTTCGAGGAGGGCTGGATACTTCCTGAGCCTCCTGAAAAACGGACGGGAAAGCGCGTCGCCGTTGTCGGTTCGGGTCCCGCGGGATTGTCCTGTGCAGCCCAGTTGAACCGCGCCGGACACTGGGTCACCGTGTTCGAGCGCGCTGACCGCGTTGGCGGCCTGCTCATGTACGGCATTCCCAACATGAAGCTGGACAAGCGCTTTGTTACTCGCCGAGTACAGATGATGCAGTCAGAAGGTGTTCAGTTCATTACCAATACGGAGGTGGGCAAGGACGTTTCCGCTACCCAGCTGCAGAACCGATTCGATGCCATCGTCTTGTGCGGTGGCGCGACCAAAGGCCGCGACCTGCCGATCGAAGGACGCGAGCTGAAAGGTGTTCACTACGCGATGCAGTTCCTGCACGCCAACACCAAGAGCCTGCTGGACTCGACGCACGCAGATGGGCAGTACATCGATGCCGCGGACAAACACGTCATCGTCATCGGTGGTGGTGACACCGGCACCGACTGCGTGGGCACGTCGATGCGCCACGGTTGTCGCAGCCTGACCCAGTTCGAGATCATGGCGCGGCCTCCGGGTGAGCGAGCAGCCGACAACCCGTGGCCAGAGTGGCCCAACGTCTACTCCCTCGACTACGGTCAGGAAGAGGCGGCGGCGCGATTCGGTGACGACCCCCGCGAGTACCTGATCATGACGACTAAGTTCGTCGGTGATGAACAGGGCGCGGTGAAGGAACTGCACACGATTAACTGCGAGTGGAAGGTTGGAAACGACGGGCGTTTTGGACCGCAGACCGTGGCCGGCTCAGAAAAAGTGTGGCCAGCCGATCTGGTGTTGCTGGCCATGGGCTTTCTGGGACCGGAGGATCCGGTCCTGGAGCAGCTCGGGATCGAACGCGATGAGCGTTCCAACGCCAAAGCCGCACACGGCGAATTCGCCACCAGCGTCGATGGTGTCTTCGCCGCCGGCGACATGCGGCGCGGTCAGAGCCTCGTGGTTTGGGCGATCAACGAAGGTCGTGGGGCTGCCCGCGAGTGTGATCGCTATCTGATGGGAAGCACCGCGCTGCCGTAGAGACCTCCCTCAATTCCTGTCATACGGCGAGGGTTCCGGCAATGGGTCGAACAGGTACTCTGCTTTCGGGAATAGCAGGTCCGCGCTCGACCGATGCACGCTGAACACCATCCCTGCCGAGCCGTTGCGCAAGTACACGGTCTGCTTTGACGCCGCACCACCCACATCCAGCATATCGGTTGTACCATCGTCATCGACGATCTCCAGGCGACGACCATCGACAAAGCCATAACCACCCTTGCTCGGATCGTGAACCCGGTGAAAGCGCAGCCGGGTGAGGAACGAGCTGTAGGCGGACACGTTTGTGTTGAGGCAGGTGTCCTCACGACCATTGGCGGTGGCAAGCCAGACGATGGTCGGGTCGCTTCGTTGAGCAAGCAGGGCTTTGGGGTCATTTGTGTTTGCAGCTACTTCCACCCGTCGCAGCAAGGTCACGGAGCCGGACGGCCCGGAGTTGAAGCGGATTGATGACATGGAGGAGCGTGCCAAAGCCTGTGGCAATACCAGCGGGTCAATCATGGGCGGATTGCCGCCATCCAACGCATGCAGCGGATTGGCATGCCAGTACAAAACCGAATCGACTGAGCTTTTTCTTACGTAGGCTTCGTTTGAGGCAGCACCCGTGACCCCGCTACCAACCTGGACCTCGATCAATGGGACGTTCCGAGCATCCAGCAGGGTGACGCTCACGGCCCGATCATCTGTCAGCCCGTATCGAGACAGGTTTTCCACCTGAGTACCAACGAGCGTGCCCTGGGTTTGCAGCATCGATCGCAACAGAAAGTCGATCCTGTCGGTTCGTACATACGCGTTGAAGTGCCCTGGAAAGCGCCAGTGGTTCCCCTGCTTCTGATAGGTCCACACCTGGGGATTGCCACCCCGGTGGATGCGGATGGTGCGGACGCGCTCGGGCACGACTTCGGCGGCCGGATTCATGAGTGGCCGCAGTAGGCTGCGTTGGGTGCGGTCGTGTTCACGTGCGCGTTGGACCCCGTACTCGGTTAGCGCCAACAGGGCGATGACCACACTGAGGGCGACGATGATTCGATTCACCGAGATGCCCGCCAGCGTCGACGTATCAGAAGAATCAGCCCCACCAGCGCCAGCGGGCCACCGGCAACGACGATGAGACGCCACCACAATTTGGTTGCCGGCGTGTGGTAGGGGAAACCGGGAGGTTGTCGGTGCCGCGATTGCAAATCGGCCATGTCGACCCCGTGCACGATCATGGCCAAGGCGTTGAGAAGAAACTGATCGTGTTGAAAACCTTCGGCGAACAGGTGCTCATTCTTAAGCATTTCGGACGACCCGACGAGCAGGAGCGACC